>Ga0070712_100001072_pt1 | contig 16517 bp, 14 predicted proteins | sample LARL81metaG_FD_71396 | JGI IMG/M metagenome (GOLD analysis project Ga0070712, IMG submission 71396) | Corn, switchgrass and miscanthus rhizosphere microbial communities from Kellogg Biological Station, Michigan, USA - LAR L8-1 metaG | ecosystem: Host-associated > Plants > Roots > Rhizosphere ...
CCCATGTCGCGGTGGGTCAGCTTGAACCACGCCTTGGCGAAGGCGTCGGCGAGCTCCTGCGGGTTCTCGTAGAAGTGCCGCGAGATCGGCCCGTAGATCGGGTCGAACCGCAGCGAGAGGTCCGTCGTGAGCATCACGGGGGTGTGCCGGACCGCCGGATCGTGCGCGTCCACCACGGCGTCCGCGGCGGCCGGATCCGTCGGGATCCACTGCCACGCCCCCGCGGGGCTCTTCACCTTCTGCCATTCGTAGCCGAAGAGGGTCTCGAAGAAACTGTTGTCCCAGGTCACCGGGGAGGGCGTCCAGGCGCCTTCCAGCCCGCTGGTGATGGCGTCACCGCCTACTCCGGTGCCGAAGCGGTTCCGCCAGCCGAGGCCCTGCTCCTGCAGGGGCGCGCCCTCGGGCTCGGGGCCGACGTTCGATTCGGGCGCCGCACCGTGGGTCTTGCCGAACGTGTGCCCGCCGGCAATGAGCGCGACCGTCTCCTCGTCGTTCATGGCCATGCGCCGGAACGTCTCCCGGATGTCCCGGGCAGCGGCGAGCGGGTCCGGGTTGCCGTTCGGCCCCTGCGGGTTCACGTAGATCAGGCCCATCTGGACGGCGCCGAAGGGTTCCGCCAGCTCACGGTCGCCGCTGTAGCGCTCGTCCCCGAGCCACGTGCTCTCCGTGCCCCAGTTGATGATCTCGGGCTCCCACACGTCCTCGCGCCCGCCACCGAAGCCGAAGGTCTTGAACCCCATCGACTCGAGCGCGCAGTTGCCCGCGAACACCATGAGGTCGGCCCAGGAGACCTTCCGGCCGTACTTCTGCTTGACCGGCCAGAGCAGCCGGCGCGCCTTGTCGAGGCTCGCGTTGTCCGGCCAGCTGTTGAGTGGCGCGAAGCGCTGCTCCCCCGCCCCGGCACCGCCGCGGCCGTCCTCGATGCGGTACGTGCCGGCGCTGTGCCACGCCATCCGGATGAACAGTGGCCCGTAGTGGCCGTAGTCGGCCGGCCACCAGTCCTGCGACGTCGTCATCACCGTCTCGATGTCCCTCTTCAGGGCGTCGAGGTCGACGGTCTTGAACTCCTCGGCGTAGTTGAAGTCCTCGCCCATGGGGTCGGCCATGGGAGGGTTCTGCTGGAGTTGCCTCAGGTCCAGTTGATTCGGCCACCAGTCTCGGTTCGACCGGCCGTCAGTCAAATGTGTGACCGGACACTTGCTCTCCTCGGTCATGTTGTCCTCCTGTGGCTGCGGTGCGGTTGCCAGGCACTGGAGTGCCCTTCGCGATGGGTTGATGGGTCCTTACGAATGTCTGCGCCTGCGGGTCCCCCGCTGGCTGCCTCGCTGGTCGGTCGGCACAGGTTCACCTTGGCTCCTGGAACCTGCACTCCGGGCAGCGCCCCCAGTAGATGACCTCGGCCTCGTCGATCTCATAGCCCATCTCGTCGATCGCGGTGAGGCAGGGCGCGGAACCGACCGCGCAGTCGACGTCGGCCGTGCGGCCGCAGATGCGGCAGATCACGTGGTGGTGATTGTCGCTGACCCGGGCCTCGAAGCGGGCCGGCGACCCGGCAGGCTGGATACGCCGGACCAGGCCCACATCGACCAGGACGCCGAGCACGTCGTACACCGCCTGGAGCGAGATGGCACCCAGTTCGGCCCGGACGGTCTCGGCCACGGCATCGGCCGTCACATGAGGCTCACGCGAAACCGCTCTCAAGACGGCCAGGCGCTGGCCCGTGACGCGGTAGCCGCGCTCGCGCAGCAGGTCGGCCGGGTCGGCAGGCACGTTCCGGACCCTATCTAATCTGGAGCGACTCAGGGAATAGAAACAGTAAAGATATCGCCGTCTCGGATTGAGACACCGAAACCGGTCCCTGGGCCCGGAGCCGGGCTGCTGGCCTTGAGCGCCACCCCTTTCGGGTGAGGGACAAGCCTCGTCCGGGAGGCATCCTGGGCCGTGGGGTGGCGCCGGTCGCACCGGCCCCCGAAGGAAGCGCAGCCACCCCGATGGTTGCGACAAGGAGCTGGCCGACGATGCGAGATGACCAGGAACCACGCAGTGATCACCCCGCGGAGGGGGTCAACGTGCCCTACCCGGGCATCCAGACGGCGCACGACATGGAGGAAGCCGAAGAGCACCACCTCGATAGCGGCATCGAACTCGAAAGCAACGAACTGCACGCCACTGGGCAGACCTGCGCGCGCTGCGGCAGAAAGTTCCTGCCCGGGGAGGACGTGCGCCGCACCGCAAGCGGCGCTTACCAGCACGACACCTGCCCGCTACCCTGAGCCGGGCTCACCTGGTTACATCACGCCGGCAGGAGATCGTGTTCCAGGCCGGTGGTATACCGGCCCTCAACGGCGGGGCGTCGGATACCGGCTGGAACCCGATGCCTGACCGGCTGACCACGCTTCGGCTATGGCTGCTTGTTGTGATGCTGGCGACCGCGGTGGCCAGCATCGCGATTGCCAGCATGTTCGATGCGCCAGGGATCGCGGTGGCCATCGTTGTCGCAACCCTGCTCATTGGCGAGGCCTGGCTGGCCGCCGCCATGTTTGCACGGACAGTACGCAAGCCCATCTCGCGGGCCATCGAAACGGTCGACCGGCTTGCCACCGGAGACTTCTCCGCCCGCATGGGAATCTCCGGCCCGGCGGAGTTCGCCCACCTGAGCCGGGCGGTCGATGGCGTCGCGGGACGACTCCAGCAGGGCGACACCGAGCAGAAGAGATTCCTCGCCGACCTGGCGCACGAGATCGCAACACCGCTCAGCGCGGTGTCCGGGTTCGCCTTCGCGCTGGTCGACCAGAGTGCCCGGACCGCCGCCGAGCGCGCCGAGGCGGCCGACATCGTCGCGCGAGAGTCCGACCGGCTGCGGCAGTTGCTTGACGACCTCCGCCAACTGCACCGGCTCGAGCTGGCCGAGAGCGTCCGCCAGGAACAAGTGGATATCGGCGCGCTGTGCACGGAAACCGCACAGCGATTCCGCCTCGCCGGCGAGGAGGCCGGAGTCACCCTCCTGGTCTGCGCGGAACGGCTTTCCGTGGTCACCGATCCCCGGCTGACCGACACCGTGGTGAACAACTTCGTGTCGAACGCGATCAGGTACACGCCCGCTGGCGGCAGAGTCCAGATCCAGGCGCACCGCCGCCGGTCGGCCATCGTGATTGCCGTACGCGACACCGGGATCGGCATCTCTCCCCAGGACCTTGAGCGGATCTTCGACAGGCTCTACCGGGTGGACAAGGCCAGGGACCGCGCCACCGGCGGCTCCGGGCTCGGCCTGGCCATTGCCCGCAGGGCGGCGCAGTCCCTCGATGCCCGCATCGAGGTCGAGAGCAAGCCAGGAGAAGGCAGCGAGTTCCGTCTCGTGCTGCCTTCGCCCGCGCTCCCCCAGCCTGGCTAGAAAAGCGTTAGCCGAACGACGTCCGGCGATCCCTCGTCCTCGGCAGCCCAGGCCGCCCGGACAGGTAGCCATGTCCCCCAGACCGGCCGCCCCAAGGCAACTCGAGCCAGCCGCCCAAGCCACCTCAACGGGTATCAGGGCCACCCGAACGCTCTCTTATAGATGAGATGCTATGTGCGTCCGGATTTGAAAGCGGCTTTGCCTCGCGATGGTGCCTCCGTTACCGCAGGTACGGCAGCGCTGAGCAGGTAGGCGGCGTCAGGCAAGGGGATGCCTGAGGGTGATCGGCCGGGAGCCCGAGCTGGCGGTGCTGGAGGAGTTCCTTGACCGGGACACTCCCTGGCTCGCGTTGCTGCTGACCGGCGGCCCGGGCATCGGCAAGACGGCGCTGTGGGAACGGGGCCTGCACCTGGCCCGTGACCGGGGTATTCGCGTGCTGGCGGCGCGGCCGAGCGGGGCCGAGGCGGAGCTTTCGTTCGCCGGGCTTTTCGACCTGCTCGAGGGGATCGACATCGGGTCGGTGGGCGGCCTGCCCGCTCCGCAGCGGCGGGCGCTGGAGGCGGCGCTGTTGCGGGCCGAGCCGATGGACGCGGCGCCGGAACGGTTCGCGATCGCCGCGGGGTTCCTGAGCGTATTGCGCTCGCTGGCAGCCAGCGAGCCGCTGCTGGTTGCCGTGGATGACTTGCAGTGGCTTGATACCGCCTCGGCCGAAGTGCTCGCGTTCGCGGATCGCCGGGCCAGGGGGCGGCAATTCCAGTTCCTGCTGTCCAGAAGGTCTGGCACTGCTACCGGAGTCGAGGGAGCGCTGGGGCCGGCCGTGTTGCACACGGCTGAGGTCGGGCCGTTGAGCCTGAGCGCGACGCGCCGTCTGCTGTCGCAGCGCCTCGGCCTGACCCTGCCCCTAAGAACGCTCCGGCGGCTGTTCGACGCGACACAGGGGAATCCGCTGCTCGCGCTGGAACTCGGCCGGGCTCTGGCGGAAGGCCAGCCGTGGCCGATCGGCACCGAACCGCCGGTCGCTGACCTGGCCGGCAACCCGTTCGGGGCACGCGTGGCGCAGCTTCCGGAGCCGGCCCGCAGGGCGCTGCTCGTCATGGCGCTGAGCGGGCGGCTGAGCCTGACCCAGCTCATGGCGGTCGCCGATCCCGCGGCCGTAGACGAGCTGGTGGCCGCCGGGCTGCTGATCTCGGACGGTGAGCGGGTCCGGCTGGCACATCCGTTGCTTGCCGTGGCGGCCAGGCGGCATTCGCGGATAGGAGAGCGACGGGCCCTTCACCTGGCGCTGGCGGACGTGGCCAGGGACGAGACGCTGCGGGCCCGGCACCTCGCGCTGTCCGCACCGGCACAGGACGCGGAACTGGCCGGCATCGTTGCCGCGGCGGCCACGGCCGTGGCCCGCCGGGGCGCGGCTCATGATGCGGCCGAACTGGCCGAACATGCCCTTCGCCTCACGCCACCATCGGCGGCCGAGCATCCGGGCCGGCTCCTGGCGCTGGCCGAGTGCCTGGTGAAACTGGGCGAGCTGTCGCGGGTGACGGAGCTTCTCGGCCCGGGGATCGGCGAGTTGCCCGCCGGTGAACTGCGAGCCCGCGCTCACCTGCTGCTCGGCGAGTCCGCGGATCTGTCCAGGCACGAGGAGCACCTGGAACTGGCACTTGCCAACAGTGGGACCGATCCGGCGCTGCGGGCGACCGCGCTGGCGACGAAGTCGCTGCTGCTCGCGCTGGTCCGGGTCGACCGGATCGCCGAAGCCGAGGCCCTGGCGGTCGAGGCGCTCCAGCTCGCGCGGTCCGCCGGCGCCGAGGTCGCGGGGCATGCGCGGCAGTCCCTCACCTGGGCCCGCATCCTGGGCGGGCATCCGGTCCAGGAGCCGGCCGAGCGCCTTCCGGGGGTGGCGGGAGACTCCAGCCTCTATGCGATTTCGCTCGACCGCCCCACGGCGGCCCAGCTTGCCTTCTGTGGCCGCATCGGCGAGGCCCGGGCGCTGTTGCGCCGGGCGCGCGTGCTGGCCGACGAGCGTGGCGAGACCCTGTTCGGCTCGGTGCTGACCCTCAACCTGTGCGAGGTGGAATTGCGGGCCGGGGAGCTGCGGGAGTCCGCCCGGCTGCTCGATGAGTGGGCCGAATCCGGGACGATGGAGGGCCTGGAGCCGGAGCACGCTCGGTGCAGCTCACTGCTGGCCGCGCTGCGGGGGCAGCCGGATGAGATGGAGCGGTGGGCGGCGGCGGCTCTGGCACCCGCCGCCGACGGCGATATCTGGGACAACTGGGACGAGCTCGAGGTCCTGCGGGCGCGGGGGATCGCCGCGCTGTTCGCCCAGGAGCCCGAGCGGGCGGCCGTTGCCCTGGGCCAGGTCTGGGACCATACCCTGCGTGCGGGCGTGGCCGATCTCGCAGCCTTTCCCGTCGCACCCGACCTGGTCGAGGCGCTGGTATGGCTGGGCAGGACAGCCGAGGCGGACGAAGTGACCGGCCGTCTGCGCGAAATGGCGGAGCGCCGTGACCATCCGTGGGCACTGGCCACGGCCGGTCGCTGCACGGCGGTGACCCGGCTCGCCACCGGGTACGACGAGTGCGCTGCCGGGGAACTGGATGACGCGGCCGGCCGATACGGCGAGCTTGGGCTGCGCTTCGACCGGGCCCGATCGCTGCTGTGGCTCGGCCGGGCGGCACGGCGGGCCAGGAAGCGCACGGCCGCACGGCGGGCGCTTGAGGCAGCGAGCGCGGAGTTCGGTGCGCTTGGCTCACCGGGCTGGGCCAGGGAGGCACACGCCGAGCTTGACCTGCTCGGGACCAGAGGGGCGGCGTCGGCGGACGGCCTGACGGCGGCCGAGCAGCGGGTGGTCGACCTGGCGGCGAGCGGGCTGTCCAACAAGCAGATCGCCAGGCGCCTGTTCGTGGCGGTGCACACGGTGGAGGTTCATCTCGCCCACGCCTACGCCAAGCTCGGCGTTCGTTCCCGGGCGCAGCTAGCCAGCCGTTTCGCCTCGCCGATCCCGCCGCAGGCCACGCCAGCCCCGCAAGACACGTCGGCCTCGGGCCTCACGCCAGCCCCGCAAGGCACGTTGGCCCCGCCGCGCGCCACGGATTGAGGGTTTCCGTTATAGAGCCGGGCACCCGGTCGTAGGCAGCCTGCTGAGTATGACCGAACCGCATACCCGCCTGCGCGGGCGGGCCAGACATCTTGCCCCGGCGCTCACCATCACGTTGCTGCTGGCCAGCACGGCGGCTAGCGCCGGGCCTGCCGCGGCGTCGGCCGCAGCGCCGACCGCAGCGCCGACCGCGGCCTGCGCGGCCTTGAGCGGCCCCACGGCCTGGGGTGGCCCTACGCCGCCCAGTCCCGGTACCGCGGACAACGGGTTCAACGGTGTGACCGTGCTCTCGCCCTGCGATGCCTGGGTGGTGGGCTTTGACCAGAACACAGGCGGCCTGGACCAGACGCTCGTCGAGCACTGGGACGGCATCGCATGGACGGTCGTGACCAGCCCGGACGTGATGGGACAGAACAACGAGCTGCTCGCCGTTCGCGCCGACTCCGCCACCGATATCTGGGCTGTGGGAGAGAGCTTCGTGACCGGCACCGACCAGACCCTGATTCTGCACTGGGACGGCCACGTCTGGGCCAAGATGGCCAGCCCCAACCCGGGCGGAAAGGCGTACCTCACCGCGGTTCGCGCCGTGTCCCCGACCGACGCCTGGGCGGTGGGCGGCTTTTCCAGTGGCGGCGACTTCCAGCCGTTGATCCTGCACTGGAACGGTCACAACTGGGCGCACGTAGCCAGCCCGGACCCGGGCACCAACGCCGCCTTGTACGGTGTGGCCGCCACCTCTGCCAGCAACGCCTGGGCGGTGGGAACGTTCTTCAACGGCACCGCGCTTCAGGGCTTCGTCCTGCACTGGAATGGCCTGAAGTGGGCCAGGCAAGCCAGCCCCAACCCCGGTGGGGCCGCCGGCGACACACGCCTCGACGCAATCGGGGCCGGCGCCGCCAGCGGGAAGGCCTGGGCGGTCGGCAGCTATTTCGACGGCACGATCGACAGGACACTGATCCTGGCCTGGACCGGAAGCAAATGGGTCAAGCAGGCCAGCCCCAACCCCGGGGACAGCGTCCTCCAAGGCGTGGCCACCACCGGCGCGAGCAATACCTGGACGGTGGGTGCCTACGAGGCCGACAACATGCGGTTCACCCTGATCCTGCACTGGAACGGGACGAAATGGACCCAGGTGGCCAGCCCCAGCCCAAGCTCCTTCAGCATTCTGTCTGCCGTAGCCGCGTCCTCCGCCACCAACGTCTGGGCCGTCGGCCAGTTCAACGACGACAACAGCGGCCTCGACCAGAACATCGCCATCCACTGCTGCGACTGAAGGGCCGCCATGGGCGGCCGGAGCAGAAGGAGCGCAATGACGCACTCACGTTGGCCGGGCGGGCGTCTCGCCAGGGTGCTGGCCGCCGCGCTGATGCTGGCGGGCACGGTCACCGCCTTCGGCGTGGCCCGGGCCCTGGCCGCCCCGGCGGCCGGCTGCCGGAACTGGACCGGCGCCCAGCCACTCAACCCGGGCGGCCTTAGTAATACGTTCAACAGCGTCGCGATCGAGTCGGCCTGCGACGCCTGGGCGGTCGGCATCCAGTTCGGCAGCGGCACTACCGCCACCCTGACCGAGCATTGGAGCGGCTCCGCCTGGACAGTAGTGCCCAGCCCGGCTCCGGGGACCGTCAGCCAACTGCGCAGCGTCCGGGGCACCTCCACCACCGACGTCTGGGCGGTGGGCAGCTACTTCGACGACGCCGCGAACATGAACAAGACCCTGATCCTGCACTGGGACGGCCGCACCTGGACACAGGTGACCAGCCCGAACCCGAGCAGCACGGACAACGAACTCTACGGGGTGCGCGCCGTGTCCGGCACCGATGCCTGGGCGGTCGGTTTCTCGGTCACCGGCTCCACGGACAAGACGATGATCCTGCACTGGGACGGCACCGCCTGGACACAGGTTGCCAGCCCCACCCCCGGGACCGGCGCCGTGCTGAATGCCGTCGCCGCCACCTCGTCCACCGACGCGTGGGCGGTCGGCGCCAGCTTCACCGCCAGCATGGAAAAGACGCTGACCCTGCACTGGAATGGGACGAAGTGGGCTCAGGTGTCCAGCCCCAACCGCGGCACCGACGACGAGCTTTTCGGAGTCCGGGGCACATCGAGCACCGACACCTGGGCGGTCGGGGTCGCCGTGATCGGAGGCGTCGACCAGACCCTGGCCCTCCACTGGAACGGGACCACGTGGACCCGGGTGACCACCCCCAACCTCACTGGCGACCCCGGTGACCCCCCCGTCTCGAACGACCTGGTCGGGGTGGCCGGCACGTCCGCCAGCGATACCTGGGCGGTGGGCAGCGGCGGCACACAAACGCTGCTCCTGCACTGGGACGGCTCGGCCTGGACCATCGTGCCCAGCCCTGCCCCCGGGGCCAACTCCCAGTTGTTCGCGGTGGCCGCCTCCTCCGCCAGCAACATCTGGGCGGTAGGCGAGTTCAGCGACGGCACCACGGAGCGCACGCTCGCCGTGCACTGCTGCTGACCGTTCCGACCATGCCCGGCAGCGTCACTGCACCAGACAGGAAAGGAGCCTGACCATGCGACGGTCAGCCCGACGACTCACCGGGGCGGTTGCCGCCTCGCTGATAACGGCAGCGGCCGTTGCCGGAGTCTCCACGGCGGGTGCGCCGGCAGCGGCCTTTACCGCGGCCGTCGTAGCGCCGTGTGTTGCGTGGACCGGCGGGGAGCAGCCCCCTGACCCGGGCGGGGACAGCCAGAACAACCATCTGTCGAGCGTGGCCGTGCTGTCACCGTGCAACGCGTGGGCGGTGGGCGACTACGACCCGGGGCAGACGCTGATCACGCACTGGGACGGCGAGGGCTGGTTCCAGTACCCAAGCCCGAACCCCGGGACCCAGGCCAGGCTGTTCGGGGTGCACGCCCTGACCGTCAAGAACGCGTGGGCGGTGGGCGAGTACTTCGACGGCAGCATCTACAAGACCCTGATCGCGCACTGGGACGGCCTGGACTGGACCCAGGTGCCGAGCCCGAACGTGAGCGGCGCCACCCAGAACGTCCTCAAGGCGGTGCGTGGCACCTCTGCCACGAACGTCTGGGCGGTGGGTTTCTACCAAAGCAGCAGCAACGTGTCGCAGACGCTGACCCTGCACTGGAACGGGACGTCGTGGAAGGTGGTGCCAAGCCCTGACCCGAGCGGCCCGACCCTGGACCAGGAGCTCACCGGCGTGGCTGGCAGCTCCGCCCAGGACGCGTGGGCGGTCGGCTTCTACTACACCGGCGCCCTGGACAAGTCCATGATCCTGCACTGGAACGGGACGGCCTGGAAGCAGGTGACGAGCCCGAACCCGGGCTCGCAGGGCACTTTCCTGGAGGGTGTGCGCACCACCTCGGCCAGCAACGCGTGGGCGGTGGGCGAGGCCTTCAATGGCACGGCGGACAAGACCCTGATCGTGCGCTGGAACGGGACGGCCTGGACGCAGGTGGCATCGCCGAACCCGGGCGGCGCCACGCACAACAACGACCTTAGTTCGGTCGCCGCCACCACCGCGACCGACGCGTGGGCGGTGGGCGACTACGACTCCGGCGCCGGCACCCGGACTCTTGCCCTGCACTGGGACGGGTCCGCCTGGACGCAGGCGACCACCCCGAACCTTGGTGGTTCTTCGATCGACGACGCCTTCACCGCGGTGGCCGCCAGCACGGCCGGCAACGTGTGGGTGGTCGGCCACTACTACAACGGCAGCGCGGACCAGACCATGGCATTCCACTGTTGCTGACGGCGCTGTCCTTGCTGGCTAGTGCCACCAGGACGGTGCCAGCAGCAGCGGCGGTGCTTCCGCGAGCGACCCCGGCAGGCTGGTCACCAGTGCGGGACCGGGCATGCCCGGGCGCCAGGCCAGCAGATCGCCGTGGCTACCCTCGCTCACCGTCGCCAGCAGCCAGCGCCCGGTGGGGTCGAACGCCAGCCCGGCCCAGGTCGCGGGCGACAGTTCGAGACCCGGCACGACGTCCAGCTTGCCCGTGCGCAGGTTCAGCACCGCCAGATCGGACGGCGGGCCGGGAAAGAGCGATCTAAAGCGGGGATCCCGCCTGGCCCGTGCGAGCTGGAAGGCGGCCAGCGTGCCATGGGGGCTGAACACGGGGCTGGATAGGTCACCTCCGGTCAGGGTCCGGCCGGGAGGCAGCGTGACCGTGGCCAGTGGCCGCCCCGTGTTCAGGTCAACACTTTCCAGGGTGCATGTGCCGCGGGGCAGTATCGCGACACAGCCGTGCAGGCTCATCAGCAGAACGTGACCGCCGGCGCCCACCGGATATCCGGCACCGATGCGGCGCAGCACCGCCCCGGTGTCCGGGTCGAGGAGTTCCACGGTGGGCCGCTGGCCCGCCGGTGGGTGGTAGCGCTCCACCACCAGGCCGGCCGGCGTGTCGGCGATCGGCTCGGTGCCCGACCTGAACCTGACCGCACGGCTCCCGGCCAGGGGGGTGAGTACCCGGGTGAGCACTGCGCGTGGCCGGTAGCTCAGCGCCCAGGCGAGGTGCGGCCCACCGATCAGGGCGTCCGCAATGACGTCGAGCCGGTGCGCGGCACCGGCCCCTATTCGGTAGACCTGCACGGATGCGATGGAATCGTTGCACGGCGTATCGATGACGTAGGCCGCTCGCGGGCCGGCGACCATGCTCGTGACGACGCGGCTGCGCTCCGGCAAGCCCGGTACCGGCCCGGAGATAGCGCTGCCGACCGTGACCTCCCGCAGTTCCGCGCCACCGATCAGCAGTTTCGCGTGCACGTCGGCGCGCTGCCGAGCCAAGTGGATCCGCGGCAGTTCGACGGTCGATCCGCACGCCCCCGCGACCGAGGGCCACGGCGGCCCCGCCGGTGCCGGCGATGCGGCGGCGGTGGGCGAACTTGACGTTGAGGAGGCGACGGTATGGTGCGCTCCGGCGTGGCCGACTACTACCCCGGCCAGGACCGCCGACGCGGCGATTCCGGCGACCGCCCACACCCACCGCGGTGGCCGGGGCCAGCCACCGAACTCGACAACGTCGTCAGATGGCATTGCGCACCCTCGGCCCCATCGTAGTTCCGGCGGCGGGCGGGGCCGTGTGCGTCAGTCGGGCAGCCTGCGCGCCACGACCTCGGCGACGTCGCCGCGGCTCTGCGCCGCGCTGCCGTCAGCCCCGAGCGCGTACGTGACGTTCGTGGCCCCCTGGTACTCGCTCTCACGGCGGATCAGCATCCGCGTGAGTACCAGCGCCTGGAACGCCTCCTGCAGGACCAACTCGAGCGAGAACCAGGTCGCACGTTGCTCAGGTGACCAGTTCATCCAGTCGGCGTCGGGGAGCCATGGGGCGAGGAGCACCCGCATCCCCAGGTACTCGTCCACTCGCTGGATCGCCGGTGCGATCGTGGTCAGCAGTTCGGCCGCGCGCTCCGGCAGTGGCTGCTCGGAGATGCGGTCGAAGGTGGCTGCGACCTGATCGGCGGCTGCGGAAGGTGCGGCGGACGCCTCACCTGTCAGATCGGATCCTTCGTCCGAGCGGTGAAACAACCCCATAGGCCGCGAGTGTAGCCCGCGGGGCGGCCATCCGGTCCGGCCAGGAACACGCCCGCCGGGGAGATCGATCGAAATGAACGGTCAGATGACAACCCCTAGTTGACATGTCAACCAGGGGTTGTCATACTGCGTGGATGGCTAAGCACATCGAATCGGCGGCTCATGCCGAACTCCTCGACGAACTGAAGCAGGTCCGCGCAGCAGCTATCGAGCACACCCGCGCGGCGCGGGAACTGGCCCGGCAGCGGCGCCGCCTGATCGACGCAATGCTGGCGGAGGGTTTCTCCCAGGCCGATCTGGCGAGGGAGCTTGGGGTGACGCGGCAGGCAATCCAGAAGATGGTCGCGGTCGGCCAGGACTGACGACGCGCACGCCGCGATCTGCGCTGACATAGGGAGCTGACAGGGATGAGCCGAGCGGTGATAGACGTGGCGAAGCTTGCATCTCGAGACGCTTCCACGGGTTGCCCTGGAGTACCGCCTGCTCAAGCCGGTCGCACGTGACCTCCGCTACTTCGAGGCGTTCTATCCCTACATTGAGCCGCTCACCTACGTCTGGTATCAGTTCCGCTTCACGATGATGGCCAAGGGTCTCGTCGACACAGCAGGTCCGAACGTGCTCCGCCGCCTCTGGGACGCGTTCGCCCTTTCGGACGAACAGCTCGCTGGCGTCCTCGGTGGCCGGGTCCACCCGACGGCGGGCCAGTGGCTGTCATCGTGGAGCGAACGTCAACCCTGGTAGGCGATCGTGGCGTAGTCGTTGCCCGAGCCGGACCCGGAACTGAACCCGGTGACGAACACCGTCCCTGTGGCGGGGCTGACTGCGACCGCCTGCGCGGCGCTGCCGCTGGGGCCGTTGCCGGTGTAGGTCCGCACCCACTGCTGGGCGCCGGTGGCGGCGCTGTAGGCCACCGTGGCATAAACCGCGTCACTGCCGCTTTCCCCGGTGACGTACACCATGGTCCCGCTTGGGCTTACTGCCACGGAATAGGCCCGAGTACCGATGCCACCTTTGGAGAGGCCGGCGTAGCGCTTGACCCAAAGCTGGGCGCCGGTGGCGGCGTTATAGCCGACCGTGGCGTAGTCCACCTCCCCGGCGGTGGTCCCGGAGCTGTACCCGGTGACGAACACCGCGGTCCCGTCCGGGCTGGGCGCCACCGAATAGGCCTGGTCGTCGCCGCTGCCGGGGCCGGTGTAGCGCTTGACCCACAGCTGGGCGCCGGTGGTGGCGTTGTAGGCCACCGTGGCGTAGTCATAATCTGTGGTGCTGCCCGCGTAGCTGGACCCGGTGACGAACACCGTCTTCCCGTCCGGGCTGGCCGCGACCGAGTTGGCCCCGCGGCTGCCATTTGCCGCGCCGTTGTAGCGCTTGGCCCACAGCTGGGCGCCGGTGGTGGCGTTGTAGGCCACCGTGGCGTAGTCATAGCCGTTGTTGGTCCCGATGCTGGACCCGGTGACGAACACCGTGCTCCCGCTGACGGTGACCGAGTGGGCGAAGTCGTCACCCGCGGGGCCGACGTAGCGCTTCACCCACAGCTGGGCGCCGGTGGCGGTGTTGTAGGCCACTGTGGCGTAGTCATAACCGCCCGTGGTCTGACTACCGCTGTACCCGGTGACGAACACCGCCGCCCCGTCCGGGCTGACCGCCACCGAAGTGGCGAAGCCCTGGAGAGCGGGACTGATGTACCGCTTGACCCATAGCTGGGCGCCGGTGGCGGCGTTGTAGGCCACCGTGGCGTAGTCCACCTCACCGGCGGTGGTCCCGAAGCTGTACCCCGTGACGAACACCGTCTTCCCGTCCGGGCTGACCGCCACCGAGCTGGCCTCGTCATCGCCGTTGTCTGGGCCGTTGTAACGGCTGGCCCACAGTTGGGCGCCGGTGGCGGCGTTGTAGCCGACCGTGGCGTAGTCCTGGAACGAAGTAGTCCCGATGCTGGACCCGGTGACGAACACCGCCTTCCCGTCCGGGCTGACCGCCACCGAACGGGCGTCATCGGTACTGTTGCCGCCGTCGTACCGCTTGACCCACAGGCGGGCACCGGAACTGGCCGCCGGGTGTGACGTCCCCGCCGAGGACGCCCGCGCCTCCAGGGCCCGCCGGGCCGCGCCCGAAGCACTGGCCCCGGTCACCGCCACCATGGCGAGCGCCACACCGGCCGCCGCAGCGACAAAGGCATGCGTGATGTACCTGTGCATCCGAAACCCCCCTGGTCCCCGCCCGCCGTGGCCCGGCGCTCGTGCCTGATGCCACCGGCCCGGGCTTATCCGCACCCAGGGTCTTGGCTCACCCGGCCCGCATTCCGCCTGGCCGACTCGCACCCTGGTGTCCGGTGCGCCCAACTATGGGCACGGCCGGAACGGGGTGTCAAGCCCACCGGCCGGACGGGGCAACAGCGGTAAGAAAGCGCCACCCAGGCGCAGCCTCGGCATTAACCGGTACCTACCCGGGAACCCTGCGGTTGTCCGCTAATGCCGCCGAAGTGGAGCAACCATGACCGAATCTGAGCCCCGCAACGATTTCGCCAGCTTCCCCGCGCCCGCCGAGGGCATTCTGGTGGCGATGTTCATCACCGTCCGCAAGGTTGCGCGCTCGCGGGACTTCTACTCCCGCGTCCTGGGCGGCACCGTCATCCTGCAGGAGAATCCGTGCACTGTCAGGCTGTCCAACTCGTGGATCATCATGAACCCGGGCGGGCCGCCCACCCCCGACAAGCCGGGCATCTCGGTGGTCGACTACCAGCCTGACGACACCACCTCAATCTTCCTGAACTTGCGGGTCGCTGACATCCACGCCTGCTACCAGGAGTGGAAGGCGAAGGGGGCAGAGTTCGTTACGCCGCCGATCGACCGCGGGGCGGAGATCCGCTGCTACATGCGGGACCCGGACGGATACCTCATCGAGGTCGGCCAGTCCACCGGCCTGCTGCATGGCCATCTCGCCGCAAAGCGCCCGGAGGACCTCCCTGGCTGAACTCTGTCACCGGCCAGGAACTCCGGCCAGCAAACCACCATCAGCCACCCGGCTTGGTGGTCACCGGCGCTTGCGAGATGATATGGATCCATTGCTGAACCGCTTGGCCGAGAACTCCGCTTTTGGGTTTTCGCCCGCACTCATAGTTGTCTTCGTCTATGGCATTTCCGCCGTGAGGGTAAAGTTTATTGTGACGAAAAGAGTCAGATACATTCTCCGTCTTCAACACTGTCGTGATCTGGTCTTCTGTCAGGCCAGCCTGATGTAGCTCGACTATTTCTGTGCGGATAGCTCGGCAGGCGTCACTTCCCTGGAACAGTTGTTGGGCTATCTCGGCGCTCTTCCTTGCTTCACTGGCATCGTTCGCCGATTTAATAGCTGTGGCTATGCTTAGAAGGAGAGTCGCAGCCGCAACCACAGTTACTACGATCTCGCTGGTGGTGTGCACTCGGCTCTTCTTCTTTTCGGCCGCACTCTCTGGCTGGCTCTCATGTGCGTTCATCCGTCGAGAATGCCATAACCGCTTGTGTGATCCGACGACTCATCCGCGACACATGTCCTTACGTCACCTGGCATTCAGTCGAGATCGAAGTCGTTGCCCTCGATGTCCTGCATCACGATGCACGACTCGTTGTCGTCATCGGCAGGCAGCAGCCGCACGCGCACCGCGCCGAGCGCGACCAGCCGTGCGCATTCGGCCTCAAGCGTGGCCAGGCGTTCTTCACCCACGAGCCCGGTGCCGACCCGCACGTCAAGATGCAGCCGGTTCTTGACGACCTTGCCTTCGGGAACGCGCTGGAAGAACAGCCGTGGGCCCACACCTGAGGGATCAACGCATGCGAACCATGACCCCCGATCCTCAGGCGGCAGCGAACGATCGAAATCGTCCCAGGTAGCAAACCCCTCCGGTGGCGGCGGTACGACGTACCCCAGCACCTCGCACCAGAAACGAGCGACGCGCTCAGGTTCTGCGCAGTCGAAGGTGACTTGGAACTGCTTGACCGACGCCATCGGTCCACCATAGAGGCGCGCGGTGCAGCAACGAGCACCTGGCCTGGTGCTGATGCTGCCGCGCCAGCAGACGGCCTGGTCCTGGGCAGCCGCCAGCGCGTGGATGGTTGCCAACGTTATCCGGCGGGCTTGCGCGCCAGCCAGACCGTACGGCTGGTGCGGACCGTAAGGTCGTCGCGGGCGGACAGGGCCGGGGCCAGGGCATCGAGCTCCGCGATGTCACGGGCACTGAGCTTGTCCTCCAGGCCGTGCCGGGCGCGGCAGAGGGTGACCATGGCGTAGCGGGTCACAGAGGCGGCCATCGGCGAGTCCGGCGGCGGCTGCAGCGCGATCACGAAGCGGCGTTCGGACTCGACCGCGAACCCGGCTTCGGCGAAACGGGCAGGCCAGTCCTCATTCATGTGCATGCCGGCCTCGTCACGACCCCGCGCCATGGCGGTGTGGATCCGCTCCTCGAGCGCCGCGCCCGCCGGGTCGGTGAGAAAACGCGGGAACGACTCCAGCTCCGTGACCGCGAGCAGTCCCCCTGGGCGCAGCA
>Ga0070712_100001073_pt1 | contig 16504 bp, 14 predicted proteins | sample LARL81metaG_FD_71396 | JGI IMG/M metagenome (GOLD analysis project Ga0070712, IMG submission 71396) | Corn, switchgrass and miscanthus rhizosphere microbial communities from Kellogg Biological Station, Michigan, USA - LAR L8-1 metaG | ecosystem: Host-associated > Plants > Roots > Rhizosphere ...
GGCCCAGATGCACGATCCGGCCGGTAAATCTGCTGATGATGAGCATGATGGGAACGGTCATGCCAATGGTCGACAAGACCGATCCCAGGAAAATATTGACGGAGTGTTGAATCTGATTCTGCAACGCGGCGCGCGTGGCCCCAACAGCCTCCGGTGTCGCCACGATCATGGCAATGATCACGCCGCCCAACGCCTCGGGCTCGCGCATGGTCTCGATCAGATAGTCGATCGGCCGCGCCAATTCTTCGGCCAGAAATGCGACCGGCAGAATATATGCCAACAGCAAGACGGCATGTCGCGTCCAAGGCTCGGGAACCGAAGGCTGCTTCCGCACCGGCTCGACGCTCTTGACGTCACCCATGGTGAAGTAGCCGCGATGGCGGCCCGTCTGAACCGCAAGGAACGTTGCGTAGAGGCCAAGCGACATCAGCGTCAGAAAGATCTGCTGCGCAACGGATAGCGTGGGGCCAGCAGTCGCGACCGTGAAGTTCGGCAGCGTCAGGCTGAAGACCGTCAGCGGAATGATCAGGCCGAGATAAGCATTGGCACCTTGAAGGTTGTACTGCTGTTCGCGATATCGCCAACCGCCGAGCAGGAGCGACATGCCCGCCATGCCCCCCAGGATGATCATCACGACGGAGAAGAGCGTGTCGCGCACGAGTGTCGGATTGTTCTCGCCGTGCAGCATCACCGCCGAGATGCTGACGACCTCGATCGTCGTGACGGACAGAGTCAGTACAAGCGTGCCGTAAGGTTCCCCGACCACCTTGGCGATATGGTCGGCGTGACGAACCACGCAGAGGCACGTTCCCAGAACGACTGCGAACAGATAGGCGAAGATGACCGCCAGCCACAACGGATTCGACATTCCGACAAAAAGCTGCTCGCCGAACAGCCAAAAGATCGCGACCGTCGCCACGCTGACGCCAAGGAACCATTCCTTGCGAATCGTATCGAAGAGCCAAGATTTCGCCGGACGTACGGCCTTCATACGTTCGGTCACGCGCACCGCCCCAGAGTCATTGCGCCAATGTAACCAGTTCGCGAACTCTTGTGGAGGGTCGCAACGATTGGGATTTCGCTTGACGTCAGAGGAAGAGGATGTAATTCGCCCTCGGCGACTTTGCTAACGCTAAGTGAGAATCCTTGAGCTCCGCTATGCGCTGCGGACTTCGACGAACTCATCGACGAATGAAGTCCTCGGCGATTGTCGAATATCCTTGGGCGAGCCGTATTGCTCGATCCGCCCGCCATTCATGATGGCCACGAGATCGGCCAATTCGAACGCTTCGTCCTGGTCGTGCGTGACGAAAACGGTGGTTAATCCGAGCTTCTCGTGCAGCAAGCGCAGCCAACCGCGCAATTCCTTTCGCACCTTGGCATCGAGCGCGCCGAACGGCTCGTCCAGCAGCAGCATACGCGGTCCGATTGCAAGCGCACGCGCCAACGCTACCCGCTGACGCTGTCCGCCCGACAATTGGCTCGGATAGCGATCGCCGAGACCTTCCAGCTGAACAAGTGCCAGCAATTCCTCAACACGCCGGCGGATCTCGGATCGGCTCGGCCGTTCGCGCCGCGGCTTCACGCTGAGTCCGAAGGCGACGTTCTTTTCGACCGTCATGTGTCGGAAGAGTGCATAGTGCTGGAACACAAATCCGGCGCGCCGCGCGCGCGCCGGCACGGCGAGCCAGTTGAGGTCCGCGAAATGCACGCTGCCTTGATCCGAAAATTCGAGCCCACCCAGTACGCGCAGCAGCGTGGTCTTTCCGGAGCCCGACGGGCCCAGCAACGAGACGAACGCACCCTGCGGCGCGGTGAAGCTCACACCCTTCAAGGCACCGAACTCTCCGAAATTCTTGACGATGGAATCGACGATCAGAGACATGGCAGCCTCGCTAATGATGGTGCACAGCGGCGATTTCGTCCGCATAGCGCCATTCCAAGATGGATTTCACGATCAGCGTCACAAGCGCCAGCAGCGCCAGAAGTGAAGCGACTGCGAACGCACCGACATACTGGTAGTCGTTGTAGAGCGCCTCGATATGGAGCGGCATTGTGTTTGTCATGCCGCGAATGCGGCCCGAGACGACCGATACCGCCCCGAACTCGCCCATCGCGCGCGCGTTGCAGAGCAAGACGCCGTAGAGCAGCCCCCATTTGATGTTCGGCAAAGTGACCAGGCGAAACGTGCTCCAGCCGGAGGCGCCAAGCGAGACGGCCGCCTCTTCATCGTCGCGGCCCTGATCGTTCATCAACGGTATCAACTCACGAGCGACGAAGGGGAAACTCACGAAAATCGTCGCAAGTATGATCCCGGGCAGAGCGAAAATGATGCGGATGCCGTGCTCGCGCAGGGTCTCGCCAAACCAGCCCTGCAGACCGAACACGAGCACGTAGATGAGACCCGAGACGACGGGAGAAACGGAAAACGGCAAGTCGATCAGGGTGACGAGAAAACCCTTGCCGGGGAAATCGAACTTCGAAATCGCCCACGACGCGGCGATACCGAAGGCGGCATTGAGCGGAACCGCGATGGCCGCCGTGATCAGCGTGAGTCGGATGGCGGATAGAGTATCGGGCTCGCGGATCACCGCCCACGCCGCGTCAAAGCCTCCTCCCAATGCCTCCTGAAAGACCGTCACGAGCGGCAGGATGAGGAAGCTGGCGATGAAGAGAATTGCCAGCAACGAAAGGCCCCAGCGAAAGAGAGGATGGTCCTCTGTCGGTGCGCGCGCTCGCATGGTTCTCATCATCGCCTCGACGCCGTCCAAACCTGCAGCAGGTTCAACATGAGCAGCATCACGAACGACAGTGCGAGCATGATGACGCCGATTGCAGCTGCGCCCGCCGTGTCGTTCTCGTTGAGCTTAATGATGATGAGCAACGGCGCGATTTCCGAAACATGTGGCAGGTTGCCGGCAATGAAGATCACCGAACCGTATTCGCCGACTGCGCGCGCAAAGGCGAGTGCCGCACCCGTCAACAGCGCCGGTGCCAGCATCGGCAGGATCACGCGGCGAATGCTCTGAAAACGCGTTGCGCCCAACGTCGCAGCGGCTTCTTCGGCCTCACCGTTCAACTCGACCAGAACCGGCTGCAATGTCCGCACGACAAACGGCAGGCCGATGAAGGTAAGCGCCATGACGACGCCGAGCGGCGTGTACGCCACTGTGATGCCCAGTTGCTGCAACGGCTGGCCCATCCAGCCGTTGCGGGCATAAAGCGCCGACAAGGCGATACCCGCGACTGCCGTCGGCAGCGCGAACGGCAAATCCACCAACGCATCGAGTACGCGCCGGCCGGGAAAACGATAACGCACTAGCACCCAGGCGATGATCAAACCAAAGACCGTGTTGATGACGACAGCGATCAGCGATGCGCCGAAGGAAAGTTGCAGTGCATGCTGGACGCGGGTGTCGGCCAGAACCGCCCAAAAGCCGCTCCAGCCGATTTCCCATGGCCGGATGACCAGCGCCGCGATCGGAATGAGGACGATGAGCGACAGATAAAAGAGTGCAAAGCCGAAGGTTAGTCCAAACCCCGGCAACGCGCTCGGATTACGCCAGCGAACAAGAGACGGCGCAGCAGCGATGCTCATTGGCCGGGCTTGTAAATTTGGTCGAACACGCCCTTGTCGGCAAAGAAGGTCGCTTGCGCCTTCTGCCAATCGCCAAAGGTCGCGGCGAAATCATAGAGCGTGAGTTTCGGAAAATCGGCGGCGTGCGCCGCCAGAACTGCCGGATCGCGCGGCCGGTAGAAATTCGCGGCCTCGATCTCCTGTGCGCGTCTGCTGTAGAGGAATTTGAGATAAGCATCCGCAACCTCGCGGGTATGATGCCGATCGACATTCTTGTCGACGAGCGCTACCGGCGGCTCCGCCAAAATCGATACCGGCGGATAAACGATCTGAAATTGGTCGCCACCTTGCTCCTTCAACGCCAGGCGTGCCTCGTTCTCCCAAGAGAGCAGGACATCGCCGATGCCGCGCTGGGCAAAAGTCGTCGTCGCGCCGCGCGCGCCGGTATCAAGCACCGGGACGTGATGATAAAGAGCGGCGACGAAGGCTTTCGCCTTGTCGGCGTTGCCGCCAGGCGCCTTCAGTGCGTATGCCCACGCCGCGAGAAACGACCAGCGCGCGCCACCCGACGTTTTTGGATTCGGCGTGATCACCTGGACGCCCGGTTTGATGAGATCCGGCCAGTCCTTGATCTTCCAGGGATTGCCCTTGCGCACCAGGAACACGATCGTCGAAGTGTAGGGCGTGGCATTTTGCGGCAACCGCGCCTGCCAGTTCTTTGCAATCAGCCCGTTCTGGGCAATGGCGTCGATATCGTAGGCGAGTGCGAACGTCACAACATCGGCGTCGAGACCGTCACTCACCGCGCGCGATTGTGCGCCCGATCCGCCATGGGACTGGCTTATCGTGACGTTGTCGCCGTGCTTGGCCTTCCATTCGGTTGAGAAGGCCGCGTTTATCGACTTATAGAGCTCACGCGTCGGATCGTAGCTGACGTTCAACAGCTTGATGTTGGCGGCGAACGCCGCGCCGCACAAAAAAGCGGCAAGCCCCAGTAAGGCTGCGAAAAAACGAGTCATTGGTTGAAGCTCCCTTGCCCGAAGACTTGAAACGCTCAAAGCGCGATTTGGGTGCGAACGGCGAAGGCGGACAGATTCTGACCCGCGTTCAGAACCGGCAACACCGGCGCGCCGGTCGTCGTTACTGTGCCCGGCGGCTGCAAACGGCTGGTCTGAATGAGTTGGTAAGAGAAACCGAACTTGACGAAATTGTTCGGATACCAGTTCAGTTCGGCCGTCAGCACGCGTTGGTCACCACCGCGCTCCGTATTGAAAAAGGTGAACGTCCGCGTGGTGGGCGTCGTCCATGCCGTGATGACGCTCGAAGTGTCCTGAACATGGCTGTTCAAGTTCAGATCGCTGAAGCGGCCTGCGAGTTCGAGCGCACCCCAACCCGCATCGTCGCCAAATCCGAATGGCCTTAGAACCTTTGGAGCGGTGAAGGCGCCCGTCGCGGCGCTATAGGGCTTCTGCTCGCCGGTCAAAAACCAGCTCGCCTGCACGTACCAGGCGCTGAGGCTGTTGTTGTCTGGATTGACGATTTGCGTCGCGCTCACACCCGGCGCAGCGAACACTTTGAACGCGATCGGTGCGCGTTCCACCTCGATGCCGTAGTACCCGGCTTGCGCATAGACGCTTTCGAAGTTGCCGGCTGCTTCCACTCCCCATTGCGCGACATGCCGCGCAGCCAACGCACCGGTGTTGGCGAACCTGATGCCGCTTGAGTCGATCGTCAGTTCGGGTGGGTCGGACAAAGTGATGCTGTTGCGGGCTGGGGCGCCTGGCGTATTGGAAAGACTGGGCTGACCGTTGGCGACGGCGTCTGGCAGTTTGATGACGTAGGTGCCGTTCACGCCGATGACGAGATTGCTGTCTGAATCGTGCCAAACGCGTTCGGAGATGCGGCCGAGCAGCGACTGCTGTTCGTCGAAGACTGCGGAATCTTGGACCTTGGCGCCGGTGTAGGATAGCGCGGCGAAGAGTTCATCGCCTGTATACAGAACGGACACCGCGTCTCGGCCGTCGCCGCCGGCGATATTGCGTTGAAGATCGGATGGAGCATTGCGCTCGAGAAATATCGTATCTCCCGCCGACGTGCTGTCTTCGATGTTCGCAGGTGGGGGATAAGCCCCGACCCGAAACGCGAGGGGTGTCAGGCCGTCATACTGGGCATAGACGGATTGGATGTGACCTGGGGCTTCCGTGCCGCCGCTGCCGCCGAAATCGAGATTGACGTTGTAGGACCAATCGCCAAACGCCTTGCCTTGGATACCAAGATAGACGCGGCGGAAGTTGGCGCCGCTGGAGAGGTCGGGACCGAACGCGGCCGGCAGCGCGGCCGCTGCCGCACTTTGCGGATAGTAACCCCAGTCGAATTGCACCAGAGCGCGGATCGCCAGGCTGAAATTGTCATCGGCCGTCGTGAACGTAGGCCGACCATTGTCGAGCTTGACTCTAACCAAACTTTCGAACTGGCGATTGACGTCGCTGTACTGGTTACTCTGACTGCGCTTGAGATCGTCTAATCGCGCAGTGACGTCACTAAGCTCCTGCTGCAGCGCGTTCAGGCGAGCATCGGTAGTGTCCGACGTCGCGGCGGCCATCGCGCCTGTCGATGCCACCCCAGCCGCCCACAGCAGCGCAAGCACGCCAAATCGATAGCCCATATCGCACTCCCAGGGGCCGCGGCGCACCGTGCGCCGGCGATAGGGAGAGATATTTCATCTTAATGTCTATCGAGTCAATGGACTTTCAGAAGAAATAGGATTTTCGCGAACTAAACACGCGGTCGGGCAAGATTCTTACCTCTACGGAGTGGACCGAAGCGCTCGCTCAAGCCCAGCCGGCTTTGCGCGCAGTCACGACAGCTTGCGCAAGATTGCGAGACTCAAGAACGTCCGCAGTGGCGTCGCGCGCGGCCAGCAGTACCTTGCGAATCGCGCACGTCGCTTCGTCGACGCAGTCTTCGCACTTGTGATAGGCCGTGGCACTGACACACGGCGCCAGCGCCAGCGGGCCGTCGATGGCGCGGATGACATCGGCAAAGCTGATATCCTTAGGATTGGCGCCCAACAGATAACCGCCTGCACGCCCACGCCGGCTGCGCACGATGCCGCGCTTTTTCAGGTCGAGCAGGATCTGCTCGAGAAATTTGTGCGGAACACGCGCCTCTTTCGCGATGTCGGCGATCTGCAACAACTCATCGGGACCGCGCGTACCGATCACGATCAACGCATGCAGAGCGTAGCGCGCCTTTTGGGAAAGCATCGTCGAGCCTCAAACTGCCGTATCTTCTTAATAGCTATCGGTTCAATCGGCAATAAAAGGTCGGAGCACTATTGGAACGCTTCGATCGTGCCGGCAGGGACGGCCTCGCGGAAGCGACGCGCAAAGGCGCTCAAGCAGACTTCGGACGAAGAAAGTGGTCCCGTGGAATAACTCGACGATGTCATGCCTTGCTGTACGCCTATCAGCAGCTTGGTGTCTTCGGCATTGACCTGTCGATTGATTCGCCAATTCAGATAGCGCGCGGCACCGACTTCACGCCGATTGTCGGGCAGCGCATAGGCAATCTCGCGGATCAGCGTTTCGCTCGCCGAGACCGGCAAAAGCTGCATGAAGTCGACCTGGTCGGGATAGACATCGAACGCCACGTTCGGCCAGAGGCGGTAATAGCTCCAGGTGCGGCGGCGCTCTGTCGGTAGGTGCGCAAACTCGGGCAGCAATGCCTGATAACGGCGTTCCGACCAATTCGGCGAAGACGTTTCGCCAATCGTGCCTTCCATCTTGTCGATCCACGGCTTTGCCTCGAGCGTGTAGCTTCCGGCGAAGAGGCGCCGCAATCCCGGATGGGCGACTGAAATGTGCAGGCCATCGCCATAATTGTCGGAGATGTTTTTCCAATTGACTGGACGCGGGCGTAGCGTCACACGACCCTGCGGCCTCAGCTCTTCAAACCGGTGCTGGACAATCTCGTCCTCATAGGGCGCCCACATCTCGGCTACGGCCGGCCCGCCCGCCTGCATCCGCACGAACACGAAGCCGCGCCAGATTTCCTGTTCGAGAGCCGCGAGAGAATAACGCGACTTGTCCAAACCGTCGAACTCCTGCCAAGGCGGAATCACCTCCAACGCTCCATTCAAACCATAGCTCCAGGCGTGATACGGACAGACGAGGCGATGACCGCAATTCCCGCTCGCGAGACTTGCGAGTCGCGAGCCGCGATGGCGACAAACATTGTGGAAACTGCGCACGGCGCCGTCGTTGGCGCGTAGCGAGACGAACCGTTCACCCAGGATATCGAGCGTGTGGTAGTCGCCGGGGGTTGGGATGTCATTGAGATGGCAGACAAGGTGCCAGCTTCTGGCGAATATGTGTTGGCGTTCAACATCAATAAAGCCGGGATCGGTGTAGAGACCGGCCGGCAAGCTCATTTGCTCAGCCACGGTATTTTCGCCGGTGTGAGACTGACGCAGTGCCATGATCGTCCATTGCCGAAATGCGACGGCAATCTACGCGGCCGCCGCCGCAAGGCCAAGATGCAGCTTTTCGTTCGAATACACGAAAGGACGAGTGGTCACTTCCGTAGTTCGAGTAGCGCCCGTTGCGCGGGCTTTGACGTCACCTGGATGGGGCCGGTGAACGCAGTTTCCATGTCCAAAATCAGGTAGAGCGAGGCAGATATCAGAAATGCGGCGATCACGAGGACGATGACGATGAAAGTGTTGCGCGGCGCGCCATAGCCGAAGCTCGCAAATATCAATGTCAGCCAAGCGACCAACATGATCACGAGCGCTGTGGGAATGCTCCCTTCACCCTGTTCGAGCAACGTCCAGCGCAACTCGACGATCCTCTGGAAGTGTTGACGGGCGTCCTGCCACAAGGCGCTGCTTCGGACATCCGAAGGCCGAAGTGCATTCAGACCGTTGCCGACCGTCTCCAGCGAGGACTCCAAAGTTTGGCTGGTTTCGCCCTCCTCCATCGGCGTCTCCAGCAGACGTGTGGCATAGTCGACGAGTTGCTTGCGCACGGTTTGCGCCTCTGGTCCATATCGGCGCAACGCCCGGTCCAGCAGAATGATTTCGGTCGACATGACATGTTCATCATGGTCGACGGATTCGAAGGTATTTCTGGCGGAGTTGACCGTGAGCCCCAACACGAGCGAAACCATGAGCGTGAAGAGGCCAGCTGCCAGTCTGATGGTCGAGATGGTCTCGGCGTCGCGATATCGGCTCGGCAATCGAGGATAGAGCAGCAGGCTGCCGAGCGCTGCTCCCGCCAGGCACAGAAACACCAAAAGACCGACGGTCACTTCGCTCACAGGCAGCTACTCCACCGATGCTGCTAGGGCGCGCCTTCCAGGATCAGTCGCTTCTGCTTTTCGGTGAATGCGTGCAGCTTGTTCATGTAGCCGAAGCGCACATAGTCACGGCCGGCGGCCGACATTTTGTCGAACCAGTCGTCTTCGCCGAGCATTTCGCCGAGCCTTGGCGCGTTGCGGTGGAGCATTTGCACATCGGTCTTTTTCGGCTCGAGGCTGCGCAGTATTCCGCGATTGAAATGCGCGTGTAGCGTCACGCGATCGCCGGGCTCCGTGCGATCTCCCTGCCAATGCCACACACCATGGGTGAAATAAACGACGGAGCCCTTCGGCATCTCGATCGGAACAGCGGCGTTGTGACCTTCGCCCGGTCGCGGTGCGCGATGCATCTTGTGACTACCCGGAACGATCCAGGTCGGCCCCGATTCCGTGCGCCAATCTTCAAGCGCCCACACGCCGACGCCGGTCATGGCGAATTCCGGATAGGGCTCGGGCACGTGGGCATAGTCGGTATGGATCGGAATGACGCCCGGCCCCGGACCCTTGCGGATCGAACTGAATGACGCGATGACAGCGCCACGGCCCAGCGACGCGTCCACCAGCGTCATGAGCAAAGGGTTTTGAATCAACTGTTCGAACTCGCGGCCGTGATAGAGCATCCAGTTCATGGAAAATGACTGATGCGGCAGCAGCGCGCGCAGCGTTGCGGCGCGCACCTCATCGGCAAACTGCGGCGAGATCGCGCGCTCGATGACGGTGTAGCCCTGCTCCTCCATCTCACGAATGCGTGCCGTCAGTCCCTGGCGTTCCGCGCGATGCGCCAGATCGGGATTTTCGACCGTTCGCCGCCCCATATGGTCATGCAGCAGCGACAGCATCTCGCGGGCCGCTTCGTTTTCGAGCGCGCCTTTCACCCGCACGGCATCTTTTCCGAACATCGTTTCGGCTTCGCGGAACATGGCGCCCTGCGCGCCAGGTGCGAGCACGCCGACAAATTGCGCCATGGTCAGCGCGGCTTGATAGTCACCGTCGACGACAAGATCGGCATTTTCGTTGAAATCGCGTGCAACGGTTACGCCCTTTCCGTCGTACGACATGGTCCAGCTCGCAATGTCGTTGGCAAAGTTCAGATGCGGCGGCGCATGCGCGAAGCGTTCGCTGATGGAAATGGGTTTGTCGCCCAGTTGGCCGGCTCGCCGAGCCACTTCGCGCTCCAGAAAGCTTCGCGCTTCCACGAGCCAAGCGTCGGACAAGAACTCGACATGGTGCGGCAGTGTAATCATGGTGTCTCCTCGCACGCCTCGTTCAGTTTAACCGTTCGCCCGCGACCCCAACGTTCACAATGCTAGGCGCGCCCGAAGCCGAACGGCAACGTGTGAATGGGGTGCGGGGCAAAAAAATCGGCGGGCCGCAGTCGAATGCCGCAACCCGTAGCGTCAAGTAGGCTTTGCATCAGGGTCGCCGAACAACGCGCGCAATTCCCGCTTGAGAACCTTGCCGGTAGCGGTCCGCGGCAGGTCCGATTCGGTCAATCGAAAGGCAGTCGGAATCTTGAATTGCGCGAGTGAACCCGCCAGGGCTGCCCGCAGCTCTGCCGGCAAAGTCTCTGCCCGCGCGGCTTCGCGAACCTGGATCACGGCAGCGACCTCCTCGCCGTAAACGGGGTGGGGAATGCCGACGACCGCCACGTCCTTGACCATGGGATGCTCGAGCATCGCCGCTTCGACCTCGGCGCAATAGACGTTCTCGCCGCCGCGGATGATTACGTCCTTTTTTCGGTCGACGACATAGTGAAAGCCCCTGCTGTCGCGATAGCCGAGGTCCCCGGTCCGAAACCAGCCGCCGCCAAATGCAGCCTCCGTTGCTTGCGGGTTGTTCCAATAGCCCGGAATGACGTTCGGCCCGCGGATCCACAATTCGCCGATCCGGTCGTCTCCGAGTTCCTGACCCTGCTCATCGACGATCTTGACGTCGGCGGTTACAACGGGCCGTCCGATACTGTCCGGCTGAGCGTGATAGTCCACGCCGCTGTTGCTGATGATCGCGCTGGTCGTTTCGGTCAAGCCATAACCATTGGCCGGAGAGGTTTTCATCTCGAACTGCTTTCCGATCTGCCGGATCAGATCCGGCGGCACGGACGCACCTCCCGATGCGATGCCGACGAGCGAGCTGACGTCGGCACCCGAGTGCCTCGCATGCTCGAGCAACTGGCGTACCACCATCGGCACACCAGCGACGCTGTTGAGGCGATGTTTTTGCACAAGCTCGACGCCTTCGGCGGGATGCCACTTGTACATCAAGGCGACCTTCGCGCCGGTTCCAGTCGCCAGATAAAGGCCGCTCATTCCACCGATATGAAAGAACGGAAACGTCTGCAAAATTCCCGCCTGCGGCGCGTCCTTGAAGTTGAGCGGCGAAAAATCGCCGAGCAATCCTTTCGCAACCGCGCCGCCGAGCAGGGAGTTCATATAGTTGGTGACATGATTGCGCTGCGTGGCGACGGCGCCCTTCGGTTTTCCGGTCGTTCCGGATGTATAGAGGATCGTCGAATAGTCGGACGGAGACATGTCTGTCTTGGGCAGTTCGTCACTGGCGTGCTGGGTCACTTCCGAAAAATCGACGCCCTCGTCGCCCAAAGCGTCCCGACGTGCCACGATGAGGGCTTTCAAATTCCGTCGCCGCAAGGTGGGGGCGAGGCGTTCCAGCCTTTCGCCATCGATTATCAGTGCGACCGCGCCGGAATCATCGAGCGCGTATGAGATCTCCGTCTCGGTCCACCATGCATTGATCGCGACGACCACCGCGCCGATCGCCTGGCAGGCCCAGAAACTCGTCATCCATTCGGGATAGTTGCGCATTCCGATCGCAACGCGATCGCCCTTGCGCACGCCCTTCTGCAACAGGTAGTGCGAAAGCGCGGCCACCTGTCCAAAATGTTCGGCGAAGGTGATCGTCTCGTCGCCGTAGATCATGAATTCGCGCTCGGCGAACTGCCTCGTCGACTCCAGGATTTCGCGCATCGACCTCGGCGCATAGCGATAGATTCGGATCGGGTACCCGAGCGAGTCGTCATTCTCGAGCTCGAATGGACCGGACGCTGTCAGTTGCGCCAGGACTTCCTGCCGTGTGGGCATGTGTCAATCTCTCGGGCCGTTGGGCGAAGTTAATGGCATTATGCTGCCCTCGACCAGCAGAATATTGGTTTGCTTGTGCTCCCAAGCAGATGCATGGCAACGACGATCGGTATAAGATCGAAGGGCCTCTCTTGGGAGTTTGTCATGCGCCGGACACTTGCAATTGTTGGTGCGGTGTTGGGTTTCGCGATCGCCATTCCGCAGGCGCTAACGCAACCTACTTCGCTTCCCGCAACAAAGGGTCCGCAATGCTTTTCGGTTCGCAGTTTCGAAAGCTGGAAGGCGCTTGACGACAAGACCCTTTACATCCGGACCAGCGGACGCCGCTACTATCGTCTCGATCTCGCGGCTTCCTGCCCAAGAGTTACGGCACCGAGTGTTCACTTGATTACCAAATGGACCAGTTCGACCTGGGTATGCTCGGCGCTCGATTGGGATTTGAGGGTCAGCGAAGAACCTGGGAGCAGATTTCAGTCGGCTTGCATCGTCAAAACCATGACACCGCTGACCGAGTCCGAAGCCGCCGCTATTCCGAGGAAATTCAAGCCTTAGTTTCACCGGTAGCAAACGGCCGGTTCGCCGCAGCATGCATCCACCCATCCTTGACGATTCCGCGCTACGGATTACGAGCACGCCGGGCGACACGGACGTCGCCGTCGTTTCCTTCTCCGGCATCGAGCAGGCACTCGGCGGCGTACCGCGCGAGGAATTCGTCAATACGCTTGCCGGCAGTTCTCATAGCGAGTTCTTCGTCGTCGACAAGGAGCGAAGCTGGTACAACGCCACGGCGCCTGTCATCGTGAGCACGCTCGCACCGCGGCTGCGGGACTTCCGCAAGGTCGTGACCATCGGCAACAGCATGGGCGGTTTCGGCGCGGTCTATTTCGCCTCGCGGCTACCGAATTGCCGAACGGCGATTGCCTTCGTGCCTCAGTTCTCGATCGATCCGGCCATCGTCCCCGGGGAAACACGTTGGAAAGTGTATCGCTCGCGACTTTCGGCCTGGCCCGTGCGTCACGCCTTGCTCGACGCAAATAGCGAGGTGCATTTCCATATCTTTTTTGGCGGCAACGACAGACGCGACCAGGCCCACCGGGCGCTGTACAAAAACCACGCGACGCGCAGAACGAGTATCTTCTCACTTCCCCTCGCAGCGCATGGCGTCGCGAAATATTTGCGCCAACAACACCTGTTGCGACCCGTGTTGGACGCGGCGATCCAGACGCAAACTGGGGCACGGGTCATCGGGGAACTGCTCGCCCGTCACGGAGTGCCGCACAGCGCCTGGTTCCCACGCGGAGCGCTCTTTGGAACCCTCTGAAGCACCCAAGAAAGCGAACTCGGTTGCTTCGACGACGATGCCTTTTGCATGAATTAACAAGACGTTAAGCGTTCAGTGCAAAACTTGGACGTGTCATGTCCGGTGACTTTTTTTGTGAAGCGCTCGCCAAATAAAAACAGAATCGTCGTTTTTCACGAAGATCAGGCTGTCGCCGATCGCGTCGTGACGTGCTTGTCGGAGCTCGGATACGAAAGCGCCAAGCCGCAGACGGACGCAGAGCTGAAAAACATGCTCCACGAGCCATGCCAAGCGCTCGTGATCGATGCCAACGCATGCGAGCAACGGACGCTGAAACTTCGCGATTGGCTTGCTGCGTCGCGTTGTGATCCGGCGGTGGTCATTCTGACACGAACTGCTTCCGAACAATGCTCCGCCGTCGAACGCCTTGCGCGACTTCAAGTTCCCGCGTCCAGGCTTTCCCTTGCAGACTTGAAGAGCGAACGACTTGCCCGCTATCTTGTCTCTGCGTCCACCAGCGAAGACCACGAAACGCACGTTGTTGAAGATAACGCTGCGCCGCCCGCATTCGATGCCTCACGCAAGTTAGCCATTGTTCAAACGATGCTGCAGGACATCGTCGGTGACGACACGCTCAATTCCACGATGATCATTTCCCGAATACCGACATCGGATGGAGGTCAGCCCGAAGCCGGGACCACTGACGACATTTCCAGACTTCCATCCCTGGTCTTGCAGGGACAGTCATTGGCTGCACTGGCGGCATGCCATGACGCCGAACGCAAACTCGTCAAACGGCCGGTGCGCGGAGAGATGAAGGGTCGAGTCGTTGAGCTTCGGCGATGCCTGGAGCAGGAATTGCTTGCGACAGAAATCGAGCTCGTTACGCCGGAGTTTCGACTTCATCCCATCGCGAGCAATAACGTCCTGATCGGCAGACCTTCACTGACGCGCGATGTCGACGTTTCCATCAACTGCCGCTGGTTTTCGCGCGGTGAAAGAAGCCTGCGACTTTGGTCAGAGGAGTCGGAATGGTTTATCGAGGATTTAGGCAGCACGAATGGCTGCTTCGTTGGCGGGCTGCGTCTTGAAAAGAACAAGCGTTTTGCCTTGTCTGCCGGACAGACAACCATCGAAATAGGCCGTTCGGTCGACATGCGGGCGCCGGTAGTTCTCAGCATCAATGACACGTCGCAGGGAGTCGTGATCGTATCGGTGAGCGTCGGCGCAGGATTCGACAAGAGCGGATCTCAGACTTGGCCATCCTTGCAAGAGGACTTGATAAAGCGTTGGGTGATTTTCCGCGAAGACTTCGTCATCGGATCGGGCGATGCGAGCAGGCTGTTGGGTTTCGCGCCCCAGGAAGAGACGTCCGCGATCACGTTCCAAGAAGGTTTTTGGATCACGCCGCGGGACGGAACGAGCCTGCGTCTCGACGATAGAATCTTCAAGGAAGCGGTACCGCTTCCGCTTGAAACAGACGTTGAAGCGGGCTCCGCGATGTTTCGGGTCGTGCGCGCCCGAAGCAGCGCCACCGGTCCAAACTACAACGCCAATATCGACCGCGCGGAAAACGGCTGAACCCAATGAACTTGCAAATGGGCACACCGATGAACAAGCGCCGGGCCGGCTTCGCCAGCCTTCGTGTCCTCGTCGCAATTTCTCTCTTGGTCCCTCTGTCAGCCTGTTCCACATTCAAAAAGACACCGCCAGCACCGACGGTTGCGCCCATTTCCAGCGCAAGTTCGAACGCGGCACAGTTCCAGCACGCTCTCGAATTGCTGCAAGACGGCGATGCCAAAAGCGCCGACGTGGAGCTGCACACTTATTTGAGGAACGTGCCTGACAGTACGGCTGCTTCATACCTCATAGCGCAGATTGAGACACCGTTGCCTGCCCTTTTCCCTTCGGCGAGTTTTGCGGTCAGGGTCACGAAGAATGACACCCTCTCCTCTCTTGCTCGGACATATTTGGGAAATTCGCTCGGCTTCTACGGGTTGGCTCGCTACAACGAAATTGCGGTGCCTTCCAAAGTCAGCGAGGGGCAGCGTCTTCGAATTCCCAAGACGGCCGAAGCAGTTCAAGCCCGCGCACGCATGGTAGCGATCGTCACAGCGCCGCCACCTGCAACCGTCACTCCGACCCCGCCGGATGCTGTGGCGAATTCGCCGGCGACGCAGCACAAACTGGCCGAAGAATATTATCAGCGCGGCCTTGCCGCGTTTCAGCGTCAAGATCTCGATGCAGCGATCGCCAACTGGGACAAAACCTTGGCCATCGATCCAAAGTTCGCAAACGCCCAGCTCGAGCGAGCCCAAGCAATTCGGCTGAAAAACAATCTGGCCAAGCTCAGGCAGTAGCAGCTAACCGCCAACTTCTATCACGAGAGTGGTCTCGGTAACGTCGGCTTGCGCATGCGACGATGCCACACGCGGCTGCCAGGACTCGTGAGTCTCCGGCTTCGGAATTTTGTCGGTCTTCGCGGCAATACTTTGAAGCTCGTCGGCGACCGTGTTGAAGACCCGGAACAGTTCACCGAATTCGTCGTTTCGGGATTCGGAAATTCTGCGATCGAAATCGCCAGCGCCGACATCCTGCAAGGCACGCCGCAAAACCCGCAAGGGCCGCGCAATGAACCGCGCAAAAAGAAATGACAAGCTGCCGACGATGACGGTCGCAAACACGCCGAGGCCGGCCATCAACCAGAAGGTGGCGTTCAGAACTTGCCTCACCCCGGCCTGGTCGATACCGAGATAGATGTGTCCGATCTCAGTCTTCTGAAACAGAATGGGCGCGCCGAAGAGAAATACGCTGCGACGGCCTTCTAAAGAAACCGACCACACGGTGACTTCGGCATTTGTCTTGAGCAGGTTTTGCCGCAGTGGGGCTCGATACGGTTTGCCTACGAGCTTTGGCTCGGTGGACGCCTCAACCAAATTGGCGTGATTGGTCACCACGAGATAGTCCAAGCTCGTGCGCGCGCGTGCGTCCTGTACAAAGAGTTGAAGCGGAATCCAATCTTGATCAAGCACCGGGACCGCCGAGTGAACGGCGACAAATTTGGCTAGCGATGTACCGGAATCGAAAAGTTGGTTTCGAACAATTTGCGCCTCGACAAAATAAACTGCCGACATGCAGAGCAGGAAGAGGACCGCGAGTATGCCACTCGACAGC
>Ga0070712_100001084_pt1 | contig 16377 bp, 4 predicted proteins | sample LARL81metaG_FD_71396 | JGI IMG/M metagenome (GOLD analysis project Ga0070712, IMG submission 71396) | Corn, switchgrass and miscanthus rhizosphere microbial communities from Kellogg Biological Station, Michigan, USA - LAR L8-1 metaG | ecosystem: Host-associated > Plants > Roots > Rhizosphere ...
CGAAGCAGGACAGCATTGACGATGCTGAACATCGCGGTGTTCGCGCCGATTCCCAACGCCAGCGTGAGCACGGCTACAACGGAGAATCCGGGGTTATTTTTTAGCCTGCGAAGGGCGAGTCGAAGATTCTGTGCGAGCGTAAGCATCCGGCCTCCGGAGTGTGTACCAGCAAATTCAAAATCGATTCAAATCAAATCAAGCAGTATAGCGAGGATTGCTCTATTGGCGTTTTGCCAACAAGATTGAACTCGTGTCACTTCCGTAAGCCAGAAGAACTACTATTGTCTGCTCGCATGGGCAAAATCAACTAGGAGGGATTAAAAACTTTCAGAGTCCTCCCGGCAGATGCAAGCAATGCCCTCCAGCGTGCAAAGTCTCCGGCGTTTTCGGTCACGAGTGTTGCCCCCGCACGTACCGCTTCCGTTGCAATCAGCAGATCGCGAAAATGGTGCACAAAGTCCATCTTTCCAAAACCGCTGCGAGCGCGACGAAGCAGAATGCCGGTATCAATCCATGCAGGCGCAGGTGGTGATGAGAAGTGGCCCAATGCATGGTGTGCGCGGCAAAGTTCATCGAGAACTCGCTTTTCCCGCTGGTCGTGTGTGCCTGCATACAATTCTGCTGCTACCACTGCCGTTAGCACAGTCCGTTGAAAGACCCGAGAGTCTTCGCTCAGCCAAAGGTAATCCTCTCCCCGGCTGAACCGGATGTAAATGCCCGTATCGAACAAAAGGAGGCCGTCCGGAAGTGGAATCATGCCTTCTTTGCTGGAACGCGGTTAAAGATGTCTATTAGCCCCCTTGTCTTTCGCAGGCTCCGCAGGGCCTGAAGACCCATTTCCACTGCCAGACGTTCGTCGATTATCAGCCGCACCGCCTCAGAATTACTCCGCGATCGGAGCGCCTTGCGAAGGCGGCGAACTTTCTCAACTTCAAGCAATAGATTGGTACGTGTCATTCCTGCTTTACCCACGATTTCCTCCGGTGTGTAGGATTAGATACAATTATACACAATAGACGAATAGCGATACCCGATTGGAAAAACTCCTCCGCCGTTCATTGCACCGCAAGAGCGGCTTTGAGTTCTTCCGATGTCATCCGGTGGATCCTAAGCCAAATCGTCGCTATTTTTTCCAATTCCTCCGGGTTGCGCCCGGAAATAGATTGTAGTTTCTGCGCAAACTCCATTAGTACCGAATCCTCAAGCAGGGTCCGCACAGAAAGTTCCGTCTGGAAGCACTCATTCACGCGGAACAGCACGCGGAGCGCGAGCAGGGATTGTCCGCCCAGCGCGAAGAAGTCATCGTGACGGCCCACCCGCTTCAATTTGAGGACCTCCGCCCAGATTTCTGCCAGGGCGGTCTCAAGATTTCCCTGTGGCGGCACATACTGGCGCACTGCATACGCATTCCCCGCGGGCGACGGCAAAGCCTTACGATCCAGCTTGCCATTCGGCGTCAATGGAAGCGACTCCAGCAACACATACGCTGCCGGCACCATGTGCTCCGGCAAACGCCCGGCGAGGAACGAGCGCAGATCGGAGGACCGGGATTCGGAATCAGGAAGAGTGTGCGGAGTTGAAAGAGAATAGTAAGCCACCAGACGCTTCTCTCCAGGAGTATCCTCCCGCGCTATCACTAACGCTTCCTCCACTGCCGGGTGCTCCTGTAGCCGCTCTGCTATCTCTCCAAGCTCAACTCTGAATCCGCGGATCTTCACCTGGTCATCATTCCGTCCCAGAAATTCCAGGTTCCCGTCCGCCAGCCACCTGCCTAGATCGCCCGTCTTGTACATGCGAGCGCCCGCCTGTGCTGCATACGGATCGGGCACAAAACGCTCCGCCGTCAGTTCATCGCGGTTCAGGTATCCCCGCGCCACTCCTGCTCCGCCGATGTACACCTCGCCCGCTACTCCAATCGGAACTGGTTCTCCCCACTTATCCAGGATGTACACGCGCGTATTCGCAATCGGCCGCCCGATCGGCACGGATTGTCTGCCCAATGAGTGGACACAACGGTGCACGCTCGCCCACACCGTAGCTTCGCTGGGTCCGTACTCGTTGAATAGCTCAATCTGGGGTTCCTGCCGAAGTGACGTTGCCACTAAGTCCGGGGGGCAAACCTCGCCGGCAACGATCACCCGGGAAAGCTGTTTCTTCTTTTCGCCGCCAACGGAATATTCCAAAAAGTGCTTATATAAGGATGGAACACAGAGCAGGCTTTCCACTCCCAGGCGCTGCACCTCCTGGTTGAGACGCAATGGATCGCGAACTACATCGCCATTGGCGATGATTAGCGTACCCCCATGGAGAAGACTTCCAAAGATACCCGCCACTGAACTATCAAAGGAGATGGAAGAGAGCAGCAAAAAACGACCCGATTCACCATAAGCCAGTTTCCTGGCAAAGGTTGAACTCACAACATTCTGGTGGCTCACCATCACGCCTTTGGGCTTGCCTGTGGAACCAGAGGTGTAAAGGACATAGGCCAAATGCCCATGCCCGATTCTGAGTTTCGAACTGGCAGGCTCCAGGTTGCTTTCCGGTTGGCTGCTCCAGACAGCATCCGTCAAATCCAGTGTGGGCAGGCCGGGCAATGGCCCCAACCGCTCCCTTACTTGAGCTTGCGTCAGCAGGGCAACCGGGTCACTATCCTCCAGCATGTACTGCAAACGTTCCTGCGGATAGTCTGGATCCAGTGGCACATATGCGCCTCCTGCCTTGAGTATGGCCAGAAGTCCTACGATCATCTCCAGGCCGCGCTCCACGCAGATGGCCACACGCGCTTCCGGCCTCACGCCCAGGACCTGGAGATAATGCGCTAGCCGATTCGCTTGCCGGTTTAGTTCCCCATACGTCAACTGCCGGCCTTCATATTCCACCGCCGCCGCTTTTGGCGTCTTCTCCATCTGCTCCTCAAACAACTCGTGAACGGTCTTGTCCCACGGAAATTCAACCGCAGTCTCATTCCACTCGTACAGGATCTGCTCTCGCTCGCTCTCACTGAGCAGGCTCAGCCGATCCACCATCTCCCACTCATGCGCTACCATCCCCTCCAGCAGCCTGCGGAAATATTCCCGATAGCGCCTGATGGTGCCGGGCTCAAACAACGAGGTGGCATATTCCAATTCGCCGGTAATCGTTCCATTTGCCTCACGCATAAAAAGCGTCAAGTCGAATTTTGCCGGCTGGTAAGGCAGCGACTCCAGCGGCTTCACTTCCACCCCGCCCAGCATCATGGCCGCTTCCGGCGCGTTCTGCCAGGCGAGCGAAACTTGAAACAAGGGATTGTGGGCCAGACTCCGCTCAGGCCGCACTATGTCCACTACCCGCTCAAACGGCAGATTCTGGTTCTGTTGCCCTCCCAGGGCCACTTCCTTCACCCGCTTCAGCAACTCTTTCACTGATACTGCGCCGCTTACATCCACCCGCAGGGCCAGAGTGTTTGCAAAAAATCCAATCAATCCTTCAATCTCTGCCCGTCCCCGGTTTGCCACTGACGTGCCAAGCACCACTTCCGCCTGCCCTGATAGGCGCGCGAGCAATGCTGCCCAGCCCGCCAGCAGCGTCATATATAAGGTTGTTCCCTGCCGCCAGCTCAGCTCTTTCAACCCCGCCGTGAGTCCGTGCTCCAGCACCAGTTCCTCGATTCCTCCTCTATAGTCCTGCTGCGGCGGTCGTGCGTGGTCCGTGGGCAACTCAAGGAACGCGGGGGCGCCCTGCAAAGCCCCTTTCCAGTACTCGCCCTGCTGCCGCAGTAACTCTCCTTCCAGCCACTCCCGTTCCCACATCGCATAGTCTGTGTACTGGACCGCTAGTTCCGGTAATGGATCCTCTTCCCCGCGACGGAAGGCGCTATACAATTTGCTCAATTCATTACGGAAGACCCCAAGCGACCACCCGTCAGAAACGATGTGGTGCATCGTGATGAGCAAGGTGTGCTCATCCTCGGACTCGCGGACCAATAGCCCGCGAATCAACGGCCCGGTTTGCAGATTGAAAGAAGCGTTAGCATGCTCTGTGAGAAGACGATTCAGTTCCGCCGGTGCGTCACGATGCCGGCGCAGATCGCGCTCCACCAGATGAAACCGGCTGTCCGCGGCGGAGGCAATTCGTTGCACAGGCTCTCCGTCCAGCAAGACAAAAATAGTCCGCAAAGCCTCATGCCGCGCCACAATCCGGTCCAGCGCTCGCCGCAAAGCTGCCGCGTCCAGCTCGCCCCTCAAATGCAAGCCCCAAGGCACGTGATATGCCCTGCTCGCTTCTTCCATCTGGGCCAAAAAGAACAAGCGTTGTTGCGCAAATGACAAAGGCAGCCGCGTGCCTCGCTCCACCCGCACAATCGGCGGCAGTTGGGCCGGCATTGCGCCCTTCAGACTACCGGCCAGATCAGCCAGCACCGGGTGCGCAAACAGATCGCTTGCCGTCATGTCCACACCCAACCCTTGCCGGATGCGCGTCACCATTCGCGCCGCCAGAAGTGAGTGTCCGCCCAGGGCAAAAAAATGATCGCGGCGCCCGACTTGCTTTATCTGGAGCAATTCGGCCCATACTTTCGCCAGTATCCTCTCCGTCTCCCCCTGTGGAGCTTCGTATACTTGCGTCGCATAGGCATTTGCTCCCGGGGCCGGCAATGCCTTGCGGTCGAGTTTACCGTTGGCCGTCAACGGCATCTGATCCATCCGCACATATACCGCCGGCACCATATATTCCGGCAGTTTTGCTTCAAGCCAGCGACGAAGTCCGGGCGTTAGAGCTTCAGCCAGCCGTGGCTTCAATGGATCGTTGGAGTACACGTGCAGCGGCCCCAAGAGCGTAGTCTCCCCAGGAAACCTCACGCTCACGGCCTTCTTCGCACTCTTGCCGTCTCCACATCTGCGGAACAACACATCACAGAGCCCGGCCCCGCTTTGAGACCAGCGGACCTCGATGGTGTAAGGCAAATCTTTTTTGAGTGACCAGATGTCTTCCAACTCGACTGCGCATTGCTGTTCACCATCTAACTGCCGCCGCAGTTCACCCACGGTAACCGGGCGATGGCTTGACCGAAGAAATTGGCTGGCGATGACATCACGCTGAACCCGAGCGTTGGGAATACCTGCAACTCCCAACAGCTCAGGGTTGTCCCGACCCAATATCTCTCGCAGCCGCTCCAGACTTAAACTCTCAGCGCTCCAATCCATCCAGGGACATTCCAAAAGCGGGACAGGACTGCCCACGTGAAGCACGACATCATAGCGGAAGCTGGTGAGTTCATTGTGCGCCCGGCCTCTTTTCAAATTGATTTCCACTCGGCTGATTTGCGGCAGGCGCTGGGGCAGTGCGGTGAAAAAATCCGGAGAAATAACCAACTGGCCTTCCTGCTGAATGCTCTTTTGCACGCGGTGCCAGAGGGCATCACAACTCAGGGAATCGGTCCCTTCGTATAGTTGTACAGAGGTGTGAAAAGCCTCCAGCAACGAATAATTGCGCACGTCTCCTATGAAGATTGCGCCGCCCGTCTCCAGTGTCTCTACTGCGCCGGTCAAAACTATCATCAGGTACTCAAGGTCGGGGAAATACTGGACCACTGAGTTCATCAGCAGCAGGTCAAATTTCTGCTCCTTGCTGATGTCTCCAAGCTCATGCGCCGGCTTGTGCTCCAGCACAACCTGGGGCATGTGCAGTTCAGGATGCCGTAACTGTTGACGCACAAAATTCAGCTCCGCCACAGATATGTCCGTTCCCCGGTACAAAGCGCATTCAGGGGCAATGCGGAACAGCAACATACCCGTGCCACAGCCAATTTCCCAAACCCGTTGCGGGCGCAACGCCTTAACGCGCTCCACTGTCCGGTCCAGCCACTCGCGCATTTCTTGTGCCGCAATGGGCTGCCCGGTATAGAAGCTGATCCAGCCAGCAGTATTGAACGTGGGGTCTGCAATGGAGGCCGATTCATTACAGATTGCGTCGTATGTGGTTGCCCATCCATTCACCTGCTCAGCCTTCAGCGTTTCCCGTGTGCCATACGCTCCACTACCTCGGTAGGCGCTGTCCATCACGTAATAAGCCACCAGATGCTTCTCTCCGGGCACGTCCTCCCGCGCTACGATCACCGCTTCCCCCACCGCCGGGTGCTCCTGTAGTCGCGCTGCAATTTCTCCAAGTTCAATCCGGAACCCGCGAATCTTCACCTGGTCGTCGCTGCGCCCCACAAATTCCAGGTTCCCGTCGGCCAGCCATTTCCCCACATCACCTGTTTTGTACATGCGCGCGCCGGCTTGTCCCGCATAGAGGTCAGGCACAAAACGCTCCGCCGTCAGATCGTCACGGTTGAGATACCCCCGGGCCACCCCTGCTCCGCCAATGTAGATCTCTCCCGCCATTCCCACCGGCACCGGATCCATCTTCTTATCCAGGATGTACACACGCGTGTTCGCAATCGGCCGCCCGATATGCGCTGCGAATCCGTCTTCCCGCTTCATCCTCACCCACGTTGAGTAGGTCGTGGTTTCTGTGGGGCCGTACAAGTTGCAGATCTGCTTCACTTCGGTATCGGCAAAAATTCTTTCCACCAGTTCCCGCTTCAACGGTTCCCCAGCTACATTGACTACCTGTACTTCTCGCGGGATTGTTTTCTCTTCGAGCAGCGCCTTCATTACCGATGGCACGGTATTCATGAGAGTCACATCCATCTCTCCCCCCGCCAAATCCAGCGCATTGGAGACCATGTGGATGCTGCCTCCGCTTGTCAGCGGGACAAAGCACTCGTACACCGCCAAATCAAAGTTAAAGGAACTGGAAAACAATGTCCGCCGTAGCACCTCATCGCTGAAAACCTGGTGCGCCCAGCAGATCAGGTTGACGGTGTTGCGATGCTCCAGCATCACGCCTTTAGGCACACCCGTTGAACCGGAGGTATAAATCACATAAGCAAGATGTTCCGGCGTCAGTCCCACGCTCGCGCGATCCGGATTTATTTCTGCCGCTTCCCTCCTCTGCGCGTCTCCATCCAATCCGATCACCCTGATTCCATTCCCGACTCTTCTCACGAGGTCTGTCGTGGTTCTCTGCGTGAGCACTATTACCGGTTTGCTGTCCTTCACTATGTACTGCAGCCGCTCCTCCGGATACTTGGGATCCAGCGGCACATAAGCGCCGCCGGCTTTCAGCACCGCCAGCAGTCCCACCACCATCTCCACGCCCCGCTCCGCGCATATTCCCACCCGTTCTTCCGGCCTGACCCCGTTCTTACGCAGATAGTGCGCCAGTTGGTTTACCCGCCGATTCAACTCGTCATAGCTCACTCTCTCGTTGCCAAAGACCACCGCAGTGGCTTCCGGCGTGCGCTTTACCTGCGCTTCAAACAGCTCGTGAATGCACACCTCTGGATATTCCGCATGCGTCTTGTTCCACTCATGCAAAATCTGCTGTCGCTCTGCGTTCGACAGCATTCCATTGGGTCTATTCATGGTTACTCCTGAATCCTCGGCACAAACGGAAATTCATTGTGCGGAAAGGGCGGCTTTGCGTTGCTCAGGTGTCATCCTGCGGACCATCAGCCCAATCCTGGCCATTTTTTCCATTTCCTGGACGGGACGCGTCGAAATGGAACGCAGCTTTTGTGCAAACTCCATCAACACTGGATATTCAAGAAGCGTACGCACCGAAAACCCTGTCTGGAAATAGTCATTGATCCGGGAAACTACGCGGAGCGCGAGCAGCGAGTGTCCGCCCAGATCGTAAAAGTTGGAGCGCAATGAGACGCGCGCAACTCCCAGAACCTCCTTCCAAAGATCTGCAAGCAGCTCCTCGACAGGAGTAATCGCCTCCGCAGCGTCTTCCTCTATCTCCGGGAGCGCGTTATCTTCCACCTCCGGAAGAGCCCTGCGATCCACCTTGCCATTGGTGTTGAGTGGCAACTCGGGCAACATCACGTAGATACCCGGCACCATGTACTCGGGCAGCTTGGCTTTCAGGTAATTCTTTAGCTCGTCAGCTTTCGCTTCACCGGAGACATAGGCCACCAGTTGCTTGCCGCTACCCAGGGTCTTCATGAGCACGGCACAGTTGCGAACTCCGCCATGCTGCAGCAGTGCGACTTCAATCTCGCCCAGTTCCACCCGGAAGCCGCGTATCTTGATCTGATTGTCCTCACGGCCAAAGAATTCCAGATTGCCATCTTCCATCCAGCGGGCAAGGTCCCCACTGATGTAAAGACGTCCTCCAGGCTGGCCATAAGGATCGGGAACAAATCTCTCCGCTGTTAATTCCGGCCTTCCCCAATAGCCTCGCGCAAGTCCTTCGCCGCCGATGTACAGCTTGCCCATGATTCCGATGGGCTCAAGGTTCATGTTGCGGTCCAGCACATAGAGCTGGGTATTTGCGACCGGCTTGCCGATAGGCACGCTTACGGCATCTCTCGCTACTTCTCTTGCCACATACCAACCGCTGAATGTGGTGCACTCGGCGGGCCCGTAGGCGTTCACGAGCCGCTCCGGCCCTCCATGCTCAAGCACGGCAGCAGCGGTTACGGGATAGACCGCTTCTCCTCCGAACAGCAGGCTCTTCACCGAATTGAACATGGTGGGTTTCAGGCGCCCCACTTCGTTAAACAAGGCGGTTGCCAGAAACATGACTTGCACGCCCTTGTCTATGATCTCTGCCGCAAAACTTTCTACATCCAGCAGTACTTCATTGCCGATAATTGCCAGCCGGCATCCATTCAACAACGCGCCCCATATTTCAAATGTGGAGGGATCAAAGGACATGTTGACAGTCTGGGCCACCACCTCATCGCCCTGAAATTGGATGTAGTTGGTTTCGCACACCATCCGGATCATGCTGCGGTGGCTTACCGCCGCGGCTTTAGGCCGTCCCGTAGAGCCCGACGTATAAACTACATAAGCAAGGTTTTCCGGAAACACCTGGGTCGGAAAACTGCTATCGCTTTGCTGCGCGATCTCGTCCCAATCACGATCAAGGCAGACCACATGCGCTTTCAGCTGTGGGATGCGATGGGCCAGGTGTCCTTGTGTCAGCCAAACTCCAATGTCAGAATCCTCCGCCATAAAGCGCAGCCGGTCCGGTGGATATGCGGGATCAATGGGGACATACGCTCCTCCGGCTTTCAGAATGCCCAACATTGCAAGCACCATGTGGATAGAACGCTCCACGCTGATGCCCACCAGCTTTTCCGGGCCGACGCCCATGTTCCTTAAATAATTTGCCAGTTGATTCGAACGGCGGTCCAGGTCGGCATAACTGATTTTCTCCTCGCCGCAGACCACCGCCAGTTCTTCCCCGCGCCGCTGGACCTGCTCTGCAAACAACTCCATCATGGTTTTGTTGCGAGGATACTCTGTATGTGTCTGGTTGAACTCCACCACGATCTGCCGGCGTTCGCGCGCGTCGAGCAAATCGATGGAGTTGACAGGTTGATCGGGAGCAGTGGCATAGGCCGCAAGCAGGCGCATAAAGCGGCGGCCCAGAAGTTCCACAAGATGGGCGTCGAAGTGGTTCGGGTGATACGTAAAATAAATGCTCAGCCGCCGGCCGGGGGCCACTATCACCGTCAAGGGATAATGCGCGGCATCGTTGACGTCCATCACTGTGAACCGCGGACCGCCGGAGGAATGCGCGTTCGCATCCGCTTCTTCTCCTCTGGGGAAATTCTCAAAAACCACCAGAGTATCGAACAATTCGTGCAGCCTGGTCAGGCGCTGAATTTCCAACAATCCAAGGTATTGATGAGCGAGCAAGCGGGATTGTTCCTGATTCAACCGGCTGACAAGATCGTTGAATGAATCGGTGGAGCGCAGCCTTACTCGCGTGGGCACGGTGTTGATCAAGAGTCCAATCATGCTTTCAACGCCCGCGATTTCCGGAGAGCGCCCGTTAACGGTGCTGCCGAACACCACATCCTCCCGGCCAGTGTGGCGTGACAGCAGAACAGCCCAGGCGCCCTGGACTATGGTGTTGAGGGTCAAATTGCGGGCGCGTGCCTGCTCTGTCAGGCGCTGCGTAAGCTCTTCGTCAAGATCAACAATAATTCGTTCAGGTATTTTGGCATCGCCCAGGGAGGCCCGCGGGCTGATTCGCGTGCCTTCTTCGAGTCCAGCCAGAGATTCCTTCCAGGCAGCCTCGGCTGCGCCGCGGTCCCGGCTGGCAAGCCACGCCAGGTAGTCTCGGTACGCCGTGACTCGCGGCAAGGCAGCAGCGCTGCCATGATGCTTGTAGAGCGTCTGCAACTCCGGAATCATTAATGGCACGGACCATCCGTCTACCAGAATGTGATGGGTGGTAATCAACAGGCGGAATTCTTCCGGCGCAAAACGGACCAGAAGAAACCGGAACAGTGGCGAGACGTTCGGACTAAAACGGGTCAGGCGATCGCGTTGCACCAGCTCAGCCCAACTCCGCTCGCGCTCTTGCGGATCAAACGTCGAGAGGTCCAGGGTGTTCCACGACGGAGAAAAATCTTTTGGTATGATTTGCACCGGCCGGTCCAAATCTTTGTGTTCGAAAGCTACGCACAAATTTTTATGGCGGCCCAGCAAAGCTTTCGCTGCATCGTGAAGCGCTTTTTCGTCGAGCGGCCCCTCCAGCTTAAGCATGATCTGGACGTTGTAAATATCGGGTCCAGCAGCATCATAGAAAGCATAGAAGAGCATTCCTTCCTGCACCGGTGTGAGCGGCAATATGTCTTCAATCTCTCCGTGTTCGCTTTCAAGCCGGTCAATTTCAGGTTGCGAGAGCGCGACCAGGGGCACGTCAGATGGAGTGAGCCCTCCCGCTCCGGACTGTTCGCTATGCTGGACAAGCGCCTCCAGCATGTGGAACCATCCATCCGCGATTAAGCGAACGTCCTTTTCTGAAAATATTCCCGGCATCCACGTCCAGACGGCCGTCAGCTCCGGACCGGCAGCACGCTCCAATACCATGGAATCAACTTGCAATGGATGATGGAAGGCCATTTCAGGGTCCAGGCCTCCACTGAAAGATTCTGCGGGCGTCCAATCAGCGGTTTCCGCCACTGGGAAACGCCCCAGGTAGTTAAAGTCTATTTGGGGCTGGGGCAGGCGGGACAAAACCGGCGCGGTTTCAGGATTCAAATAACGCAGCAATCCGTAACCAATCCCGTTGTCAGGAATCGAGCGCAGCTGTTCCTTGATTGATTTGAGCGCCCTTCCCAGCGCTTCGCCTCCCGTCCAGGCTTCCTCAAGGTCCAGGTTGCCGGGGTCAAGATTCACAGGAAAGATGGTGGTGAAAAATCCCACCGTGCGGGAGAGGTCAATTCCCTCAAAAATGCTTTCCCGGCCATGGCCTTCCATATCAATCAAGACGGACGTGCCATCGCCGGAGTTTTTCCGCCATTGCAGAATGCTAAGAACCAGCCCAGTGAGCAGCACATCATTGATTCGCGCGTGAAATGCCCCTGCAACCCGGTTCAGTAAAGGAGCAGTAACTTTTGGCGGTAACGTAAGAGCGATCTGCTGAGCACTGCCCACAGTATCGCGGCTGCGCACGAGTTGCTGGCTGGGAGCAAGTTCCTGCGCGTCCTTCAACATGCCAGTCCAGAAGGAGAGTTCCTTTACTCGCTCTGGATTCAGCGCCTCGCGGCTTAATCGTTCAGCCCAGCCTCTGAATGAGACGAGGCATGGTTCAAGAGCTGGCGGATGTCCAGCAGCAGTTGCCGCATAGGCGGCCACAAAGTCTGGCGCCAGGATTCGCCAAGACACTCCATCTACGGCTAAATGGTGGATCGTCAGCAGCAACCGTCCGGACGAACTGCGGCCCGCGTCAAACCATACGGCCTGCAGCATGGGTCCGCTCTCAGCAGAAAGCCGTCTCGCGGCAGATTGTGCTTCTTCCTCCATCCGCTGCCTGCATACATCATCGTCCAAGCCTACGATATCAACTGCGCGCAAGCACGATTCTGCACGCACGGCGCCTTGCGCCTGGACCTCCAGCCTCCACTCCTCCCTGCTGCTCTCCGCGCCGGTAAAACGCAGGCGCAGCGCATCATGATGATCGAGCATCGTCTGCAAAGCGCTCACAAGATGCTGCCGCTCCAGGTTGGCAGGGACTTGCAGCACAATAGACTGGCTGAAGCGATTCAGCGTGCCACCCGATTCCAGGAACCAACACATGATCGGAGTGGGCGGCATTGGGCCTACTCCCACGTCAGGCACGGCAGCCACCACGTCTTGCGCGCGAGAAACAGCTGCAAGGGCCTCTATCGTCGGTTGTTCAAAGACATCGCGCAAGCTGAGAATCAATCCCGCCCGCCGCGCGCGGCTGACCAGTTGAAACGCCAAAATGCTGTCGCCGCCGAGCGCGAAGAAATTATCGTCCGGGGTAATGTGGGAAACACTGAGCACCTGCATCATAAGTGAACAGAGAACTTCTTCCGCGTGGGTGCGAGGCGTGCGCCCTGAACGGCCTCCCATGAATTCAGGCGCCGGCAGTCTCTTGCGGTCAAGCTTGCCGTTTGAGTTCAAAGGCAACGAAGATAGTACCGTGATGAAAGCAGGCACCATGTAGTTAGGCAGCATACGGCTCAAGGACTCGCGCAACTCGGCAGCGTTCAAGCTTTGGCCGGAAGCAGCCACTACATAAGCAACCAGTCGCTTTTCTCCCCTGTCCGAGTGCATAATCACGGCTGTCTGACCTACGCCGGCGCAGCCCAACAGGGCCACCTCTATTTCCGTCAACTCGATGCGATAACCCCGAAGCTTGACCTGCTGGTCACTTCGTCCCAGGAACTCTATCTGCCCGTCTTCTCTCCAACGCACTCGATCGCCGGTGCGATACATACGCCCGTCGGAGTTGCCAAAGGGATTCGGAAGAAAACGCTCTGCTGTGAGATCAGTCCGTCGCAGATATCCGCGCGCTACTCCATTGCCGGCAATAAACAACTCACCGGGGATACCTACCGGGACCGGCTTAAAAACGGAATCCAGAACATAGGCCTGGTGGTTATCCATGGCCCTGCCGATGGGCACATTCCCGGTCAATTTCTCTGGGTTGGAGATCGCGTAATGCGTGGCAAACGTGGTGGTTTCAGTTGGGCCGTAGCCATTGCACACCAGGGTCTCAGGAGAATATTCATGCAACCGCTGGACGGCGACGGCGGGAACAACATCGCCACCCGCCCATATCTCAGGGACACCGGAAAAGCATTCAGGCGATTCCTGAACGAGTGCATTGAATAACGTGGCGGTAAGGAAGGTGGAAGTGACCTTTTCTTCCTGGAACAAACGCCGGTAAGCGGCACTATCCAACTCGCCGGGCGGGGCGATGACGACCTGTTTGCCCCGCAGCAATGGCACCCACATCTCAAATGTTGAAGCGTCAAAGGCGTGGGAAGAATGAAACAACACTCTTTCCAGGCTTCCCTCTCGCCAGCTACGGTCGAATGCCAGGCTGAGAACATTGCTATGCGTTACGGCAACGCCTTTGGGTGTCCCCGTGGATCCCGAAGTGTAGATGACGTAGGCAAGCTGTTCGGGATGGACCGCGATATCTGGATCGCCATCGTCTTCCGCCGCAAGAGAAGGGTCGCCATCGACAACTATGACTTGGGTGTGACTAAGCCCGCGCCTTGCAGTGGTAAGGTCGACCAGAAGTGCAGACGCGCCTGCGTCTTCCATGATCAGGCGCATGCGCTCCAGCGGATACGCGGAGTGCAGCGGCAGATAAGCGCCGCCGGCCTTCAATACCGCAAGCGTGGCAACCACCATGTCCACGGAGCGTTCCATAAGGATGGCCACCGCGGTTTCAGGTTTCACACCGCTCCTTATGAGCCTGTGCGCAAGACGATTGGCTCTCTTGTTCAGCTCACCATATGTCAGCTCCGTCTCCGGCGCTCGAACAGCAATGGCGCTTCCGGCCTTTGCAACCTGCGCGGCAAAGCAGCGTGGGATTGTCTGCGTGGAGGGATAGGGCGCGGCAGTGTCATTCCATTCCGTAAGAACCTGCTGTTGCTCACGATCACTGAGCAACAGGAAGTCACTCAGCCGGCGTCCGGGATCCGCTGTTGCCTGCTCGAACAAACGCTGGAAGTGCTGCATCATCCGCTCTCCCGTGGAATGCAGGAAGAGATCAACAAGGTAGTCATAAACTACAACAGCGTGATCGGTGTTGTCGTTCACTCCAAGATTTACGTCCAGCCAGCCTGACTGGTAAAAAGCATCAAATTCTTCCACTTCGTTTATTGCCGTGCCGGCAGGAGCTTGCGGCTTCTTGTGATCGTTGCCAAAAGCATACGAGCAATCCACCAACGGCGCCCGGCTTGGATCACGTTCTGCCTGGAGTTTGTTCAACAGAGACTCAAAGGGCAAATCTGAGTTCGCCATCGCTTCCAGCGTGACCAGGCGTGTGCGCTGCAATAGTTCACGAAAACTGGGGTCGCCCGATAAATCCAGGCGATATACGATGGTGTTGAGAAAGTAGCCAATCAAAGGCTGGGTTTCCAGATGCTTGCGGCTGCTCACAGGAGTGGCAATGGGAATATCCTCTTTGCCGCTATATTCCCGCAGGAGCATGCCAAAGACGACGAGAAATGCCGTAAACCGTGTGACATTCTCAGCCGCGCATAACTGCTTGAACTGCGCCCACAATGCATCCGGCAGCGTCCACACAAGACGCACGGCACTAAAACTCCGGGTATGCGGACGCGGCATGTCTGTCACCAGATCGAGACGCGGCATGTCTGCGAGCTTACGGAGCCAATAGTCAGCCTGCCTGACGGCTTCTTCAGACTTCATCCACTGGTCCAGCCAATAGGCAAAGTCGCCGAACTGGACCGTTAGCTCGGGAAGTGGGGACGGCAATCCGCGGGAAAAAGCATCGTAGAGAGAAAAGAACTCGCTATCAACCAAATCATAGGAAACAAAATCCGTAATAAGGTGATGGAGAGTGAGCATGACGGTATGCTCATGTTCAGTGACGCGAAAAAGAATCGCCCGAATCAAAGGGCCATTCAAAATATCAAAAGGCCGGCAAGTATGGGCTGTAACCAGGGCCTGCAAACGTTCGTACCGGTCTTCCACGGGAAACTCCGGGACCTCTACCCGTTCCAGCGGAATCCGAAGCTGGGGAGCAACTACCGCTCTGGGCTTGCCGTCAATTTCCGGCATCGATGTGCGGAAATTCTCGTGGCGGCGCACCATTTCATTGATGGCACGCTCCACCGCATCAATATTCAAGTCGCCTTTCAGCCGATAGGCGTGAGTATGGTTGAAGTAATAGACGTTCGGGTCAACCTGATGCAGCAGCCACAAGTGTTCCTGCTCGGCAGTGATCGGATAGTCCAGAGTGGGACGACGCTTGATGACCGATTTGGACTCGCTTCGCGGTGCGTCCCCCCGGAGCCGCTTCTGCAGCATCTCGCGCTGGGCCGGAGTGAGCCGGGAAATCCGGTCCTGATGGCTGCCTGGCTCTTTGCCGTGAACTTCATTGCTCATGTTTTTAGAAATCTCCCATTTCCATCCAGGGCGCAGCGCCTGAATGCTTTCTCTTCAGCGAACTTCAGTGCACGGAGCAAAGGACCTATGCATTTCTTTCTAATCTGAGAATCTCTTCAGGGCACAATGCATGATTGATAATTCCTCAATTCCTTTGCGTCCTCTGCGGCAATTTTCTCTAGGTTTTTGATTTCCGATTTCAGTCACAAATAATCTCTCACCTGGCTATGGCCGCGCTATCCGCAACTTCCTGGCAGGCGCTCTGCGCAATAGTGATCTCCTGGATCTCGTTGCTTCCTTCAATGATTTCCATAATCTTGGCGTCTCGATAAAAGCGTTCTGCCGGATATTCGCTGCTGCATCCGTTTGCGCCGTGTATCTGGACCGCATCCCGGGCAATCTCCGCGGCGGTGCGGCAGGCGAAGTACTTGGCAATCGAGGTCTCAATCATTGACGTCGGATCACCTGCATCCTTGAGTTGTCCGGCGTTGTAGCACAGCAGACGGGCCGCTTTCACGCCCACCACCATGTGCGCGATCATCCGTTGGACCAACTGGTGGTCGCGCAAGAGACTGCCGAACTGCTTTCGCCGGCCTGTGTATTGCAGGCACGTTTCCAGACACGCCTGGGCAATGCCTACACAGCCCCAGGCCACGCTGTAGCGGCCGCAATCCAGAGCTGAGGAGGCGATATGAGAAAGGCCGAACCCGGGAGCGCCAACCATGTTCCGCTTTGGAACACGGCATTGCTCGAGGTGAAGTTCAGCCATCATGGAGGCGCGCGTGCCCAACATGCCATGCACTGGCGAAATCACCAGGCCGGGCGTGTTTCGTTCCACCAGGAAAGCACACGGCCCCCGCTGGCTTCTGGCGAATACCAGAAATAAATCCGCAATCTGCGCAAACGTGATCCATTTCTTGTGTCCGCTAAG
>Ga0070712_100001091_pt1 | contig 16358 bp, 17 predicted proteins | sample LARL81metaG_FD_71396 | JGI IMG/M metagenome (GOLD analysis project Ga0070712, IMG submission 71396) | Corn, switchgrass and miscanthus rhizosphere microbial communities from Kellogg Biological Station, Michigan, USA - LAR L8-1 metaG | ecosystem: Host-associated > Plants > Roots > Rhizosphere ...
GTCTCCACGAGCGCAGTCTTTCCGGAGCCGACCGGCCCGCCCACGCCGATGCGAAGAGGCCGTGGAATATCCGGCACGCCGCTCACGATCGGAAGAGCCTCATGTGGAGGGCGGCATGCCGGATGCCCGCCAGCTCCAGGCCGGGCGCGAAGCTCCAGATCTCGCTCACGTCGCGGGCCGCGGCCTCCCGCGCCACGCGCTCGATGACGGGATGCAGGCTCCACAGGATGCGCTGCCCCTCGAGCTGGCCCATGGAGAGGAGGCGGAGCGCCGCGCCCACCAGAAGCGCCGTGGCCGAGTAGAGGTAGGCGGTGGCCGCCGCTTCGGGCGTCCAGCCGAGGGCCGCCGCGGCCAGGCCGCAGGCCACCGCGTGGTGGCCGGGTACCAAGGCCTTGTCGACATCGCCCGCGTATGCGACGAGGCGCGGATCTCCGGTCAGCGCGGCGGCGACGCGAAGGGTCTGGCGTCCCATCTGGTGGCTCGCTTCGCGAAACTCCCGCACCGGCTTCATCGCCTCGAGCGTCTCGTCGATGGTATGGCAGGCGGCGAGGTCCTGCGACGTGGCCGAGCGCAGGGTCCCCACCGCCGCCGTGGCGTCACAGGGCCCGGCGGATCCCTCGAGCTGGGCGAGGAGGAACCGCTCCAGGTCTTCGCGGCCCCGCACGAGGCCGGCCTGACAGTAGGTCTCGAGACCGAACGAGTGCGCATAGCCCCCAGTGGGAAACGCGCTGTCGCCGAAGTGGAGCAAGGAGAGCAGGCGCGTGTCAGTCATGATGGTAGTGAGGATGGACGTGGCTGTGGCCGTCGAGCGCGCTCCGGCCGTGCTCCCAGGACTTGCCGCCGAGCGGAGCGAAGATCGCGGCGCGGCGCTTCCAGGCGACACCCAGGCGCGAGAGCAGCTGCTCCATGGCCGTGTCGTCGGGCACGAGAAGATCCTCGCCGTCCATGGCCAGGGGGAAGTGGCGGTTGCCCACGTCGAAGGCGACGCGTATCGCCTCGTCCCTGCTCCGGGGCGTCACGGCCAGCACCGGCTCGGGCTTGCCCTCGATCTCGAGATACCATTCGCTCTCCACCGCGACGATGTCGCCGGCTGAAGGAGCGAGCCGGTAGGCAGAGCCAGCCCCACTTCCCTGCCCGCGGTGGTCACCACCCGCTTGCGGGTCCAGCGCCGCTCTTCCCACGTGAGGCGGAGCGTGTCGCGCTGTCTGCCCTCGAGGGCCGTCGAGGCGACGTGCAGCGCAGGCTCGGTGATCACGAGCACGCCATGCTCCCGAGGCGCTCGGCCAGCGAAGCGTGTCCCTGCGCGCGCGCATGGTCGGCGGCGGTCCAGCCTTCCTCGTCGCGGAGGCGGGGGTCGGCGCCATGCTGGAGGAGGATCTCCACCATGTCGACCTGTCCGTTGTACGCCGCCTCCATGAGCGGCGTGAATCCGAAGCCACCCCCGCCCTGCCGGGCATTCACGGGAGCTCCGTGCTCGAGGAGCAGGCGGGCGATGGGCACGGAGTGGGCGGCGGCGGCAGAGTGGAGCGGCATCACCCGCATCCCGTTCGAGGAGGCCGTGTCTACCCTCGCCCCGTGCGCGAGCAACACCTGGACCGCGTGCTCATGACCGAAGAAGCTGGCAAGGCCGAGCGGGCCGAAACCGTCATTCGACACAGCATTGGCCACGGCATTGGCAAGACCGGAATCGCCGCCGAGCAGCAAGGCCACGCGGTCGACCTCTCCCAGCGCCGCCGCCTCGAAGATATCGAGCGACTCGAGGCGGGCCCGGAGGCAGGCCGCCACCTCCGGCTTGTGGTGGTACATGGCGAGGAGAACCGCCGACACACCGCCACGGCGCGCGGTGGCGAGCTCCGGCCTCGCCCGCACCAGCGACTCGACGGTGGCGCGGTCTCCCGTGGTCACCGCCGTCCAGAATCGCGCCTCGTCGGACACGCGGGCGTCCGTTTCTAGAAGAGGTAGTAGCGCTGGGCCATGGGGAGCACCCGCGCGGGCTCGCACGTCAAGAGCGCGCCGTCGGCCCGCACTTCGTAGGTCTCCGTGTCGACCTCGATGCGCGGGCAATAGGCGTTGTGGACCATGTCGGACTTCCTGATTCCTCGGCAGCGGCTCACCGCGGACACCATCTTCCGGAGGCCGAGGCGGGCCGGCACGCCGTCCTCCAGCGCGGCCCCGGAGATGAAGGTCATGGAGGTCGAGAAGACGGCCCCGCCATACGACGCGAACATGGGCCGGTGACGCACGGGCTGGGGCGTCGGGATGGAGGCGTTGGGATCGCCCATGGCCGCGGTCACAATGAGCCCGCCCTTGAGGACCATCTCGGGCTTGACCCCGAAGAAGGCGGGCTTCCAGATCACGAGGTCGGCCAGCTTGCCCGCCTCGAGGGATCCCACCTCGTGGGCGATGCCGTGAGAGATGGCGGGATTGATCGTGTACTTGGCTACGTAGCGCTTGGCCCGGACATTGTCGGCGCGGCCGTCGCCGGGCAGGCTTCCACGCTGCTTCTTCATCTTGTCCGCGGTCTGCCAGGTGCGCGTGATGACCTCTGCGATGCGCCCCATAGCCTGGGAATCCGAGGAGAGCATGCTGATCGCCCCCAGGTCGTGGAGAACGTCCTCCGCGGCAATGGTCTCGCCGCGGATCCGGGACTCCGCGAAGGCGAGATCCTCCGGGATCTTGGGATTGAGGTGATGGCAGACCATGAGCATGTCGAGGTGCTCGTCCATGGTGTTGACGGTGAACGGCATGGTGGGGTTGGTCGACGAGGGGAGACAGTTGGCCTCGCCACAGACCTTGATGATGTCGGGGGCGTGCCCGCCACCCGCGCCCTCCGTGTGATACGTGTGGATGGTCCGGTCCTTGAAGGCGCGGATCGAATCCTCGACGAAGCCCGCTTCGTTCAAGGTGTCCGTGTGAATGGCGACCTGGATGTCCATCTCCTCGGCCACCGACAGGGCGGCGTCGATGGCGGCCGGAGTGGTTCCCCAGTCTTCATGCAGCTTGAGGCCGATGGCGCCCGCAGCCACCTGCTCGCGCAGCGGGTCGGGTCTCGACGCATTCCCCTTGCCGAGAAAGCCCAGGTTGATGGGAAAGCCGTCGGAGGCCTCCAACATGCGGTGCATGTTCCAGGCACCCGCCGTGCACGTGGTGGCGTTGGTCCCTGTGGCCGGCCCCGTTCCCCCACCGATCAGCGTGGTCAATCCCGCCGAGAGGGCCTCGTCAATGAGCTGCGGGCAGATGAAGTGGATATGCGAGTCGATGCCGCCCGCCGTGACGATACGGCCCTCGCCCGCTATCACCTCGGTCGACGCGCCCACGATCATGCCCGGAGTGACGCCGGGCTGGATGTCGGGGTTGCCCGCCTTGCCCACCCCCACGATCCGGCCGGCGCGAATCCCGAAATCGGCCTTGACGATGCCCCAGTGGTCGAGGATGAGGGCATTGGTGATAACCAGGTCGAGCACGCCGTCGGCGGCAGTGGCCCGTGCCGACTGGCCCATTCCGTCGCGAATCACCTTCCCGCCGCCGAACTTCACCTCGTCGCCGTAGACGGTGAAGTCCTTCTCGACCTCGATCAGGATGTCCGTGTCGGCGAGCCTGACGCGATCGCCGACGGTCGGGCCGTAGAGATCTGCGTACTGGCGGCGCGGTAGGCGAAGGCTCATCGCCTCACGCTCCCTGGAAGCCGGACTGGCCGGCCTTCTTGATCGCGGCGTCCAGGCGCTGCGCGTCGACGGGGCCGTCGGCGAGTGCGTTGAACCCATGGACCTCGCGCGCTCCGCCGAGGTCGACCAGGGTCACGATCTTCTCGTCGCCCGGCTCGAAGCGCACGGCGGTGCCCGCCGGCACGTTGAGCCTCCGTCCCCAGGCCTTGGATCGATCGAAGCGGAGGGCGCGGTTCACCTCGAAGAAGTGGAAGTGGGAGCCGATCTGTATCGGCCGGTCCGCCGTGTTGGCCACGGTGAGCTCGATGGTGGGGCGCCCGGCGTTGGCCTCGATATCGCCGTCGCCGAGGATGTACTCGCCTGGAATCATTCAGTTGCCCCCTCACCCTGCCCTCTCCCCCGGTGGGGGAGAGGGAAAGCCGTTACCGGATCGGATGGTGGATGGTGACGAGCTTGGTACCGTCGGGAAAGGTGCCCTCGACCTGCACCTCGTCGAGCATCTCCGGGACGCCGTCCATCACATCGTCGCGCGTGAGGATGGTGACGCCGAAGGCCATGAGGTCGGAGACGCTCCGACCGTCGCGGATACCCTCGAGCACCTCGGCGGTAATGAAGGCCAGAGCCTCGGGATAGTTCAGCTTGAGACCGCGGGCGCGACGGCGGCGCGCCACCTCCGCGGCGGTGAAGATGAGGAGCTTGTCCTGTTCTCGCGGTGTCAGGTGCATGGCCGGAGATTCTACTTCAAACGGTCAGATGCTGTCGCACCGCATCGTGGCGCAGATCGGCGGTGGCTCCGCTCGACACGATGGCGCCTTTGCGCATGATGGCGTAGGAGCCGGCGAGGCGCCACGCGAACTCCAGATACTGCTCGACGAGGAGCACGGCGATGCCCCGCTCCTTGATGCGCCGGATCGCCCCTTCGATCTGCTGGATCACGTTCGGCTGTATCCCCTCGGTGGGCTCGTCCATGAGGAGGAGCTTGGGCCGGGCGAGGAGCACGCGCGCGATGGCCAACTGCTGCTGCTCGCCGCCCGAGAGCACGCCCCCCTTGCGCGAGAGGAGTTGTCTCAGCTTGGGAAACAGGTCGAACACCTGCTCGATGTCGGTCTGGGCGGCGCGCCCGTTGCCCGCCATTTTTGGCCGCCCGAGAAAGCCCACCCGCAGATTCTCTGAGACGGTCAGGTTGGGGAAGATCTCCCGCCCCTGCGGCACATAACCGATGCCGCAGGCCGCGCGCTCCTCGGGCCGGAGGGAGACGAGATCGACGCCGTCGAGGATGATCTGCCCCGAGCGCACGGGCAGGAGGCCCATGATGCTCTTGAGCAGCGTGGTCTTGCCCACGCCGTTCCGGCCCATGAGGCAGACCACGCCGCCCTCCGGCACCTCGAGGGAGACATCCCAGAGGACCTGGCTCTCGCCGTAGGCCACGTTCAGGCCGCGAATCTCAAGCATCGGCGTCGCCGCTCCGGCCCAGGTACACCTCCATCACCCGCTCGTCGTTCTGGACCTGGTCCACCGGCCCCTCGCAGAGCACGCTGCCCTCGTGGAGCACGGTGACGGTGCGTGCGATGCTGCGAACGAACTCCATGTCGTGCTCGATGACGAGGACGGCCCGCTCCTGGGCTATGCCCTGCAGGAGCCGGCCCGTCTTCTCCGTCTCCTCGTCGGTCATGCCCGCGACCGGCTCGTCTACGAGAAGAAGCTCCGAGTCCTGCACCATAACCATGCCGATCTCCAGCCACTGCTTCTCCCCGTGGGAGAGGCCGCCCGCCCGATCGTCCGCGTGCTGGGCCAGTCCGGTGGTCTCGAGGGTGGCCTCGATGCGCTCGCGCTGCTCCCCGCTGAACCGCGCCTGGAGCGTGGCGAGGACACCCTTGCTGGCCCGGGCGAGGGCCAGCTCGAGATTCTCCCTCACCGTGAGGTTGGCGAAGATGGACGGCGTCTGGAACTTCCTCCCCACCCCGAGCGAGGCGATCTCGTTCTCGCGACGGCCGACCAGGTCCGTGCTGCGCCCGAAGATCACGCGCCCCACGCTCGGCTGGACCTTGCCGGAGATGACGTCGAGGAGCGTGGTCTTGCCCGCGCCGTTCGGCCCGATGACCACACGGAGCTCCTTGTAGTCCATGAAGAAGTTGAGCCCGTTGAGCGCCTTGAAGCCGTCGTAGTCGACGGTGACGTCTTCCAGGTAGATGATCGACCCGCCCGGAGACGCGGTGACGGTCACGGGGCCACCTCCTCCCGCTTGCCTTCCGGCATCGCCGCGGGGTGCGGAGAGGCCAGCGGCGGCGCGGGGGCCGGCTTTCCCGTGGTCGTGCCGAAGCGCGCCATGAGCTTCTGGGCGGTGCCGACCACTCCGTCGGGGAAGAAGAGCACCACGCTCACGAAGAGCCCGCCCAGCACGAGGATCCACAGATCAGGATAGTGGGTGGTGAGCTGGCTTTGCAGCCAGTTGACGCCGAAGGCGCCCACGATCGGCCCGATGAGCGTGCCGCGTCCGCCCACGGCCACCCAGATGATCATCTCGATGGAGGGCAGCACGCCGATCCGGGCCGGGGTGATGATGCCGACCTGCCCGACATAGAGCGCTCCCGCCACCCCGGCCAGGCACGCGGACACCGTGAACACGAAAAGCTTGAAGGCGGCGGGCGAGTAGCCGCAGAAGAGCACGCGTGTCTCGCTGTCCCGGATGGCCACGAGCACCTTCCCGGCAGGCGTGCGCACGATCCAGCGGCACAGAAGGTACGCGCCGCAGAGGCAGAGGGCGGTGGCAACGTAGAGGCCCCGCTGGGTTCCCGGCTCATTGAGGGGAAAGCCGAACATGGTCTTGAAGCCGGACAGTCCGTTGGTGCCCCCGAGGTTCATGGCGTTGCGATTGAAGGTGAGCCACGCGCACAGGGCGAGGGCCTGGGTGATGATCGAGAAGTAGACGCCGCGAATGCGGCTCCGGAAGGTGAGGAAGCCGAAGACCAGCGCGACGATGCCGGGAACCACCACCACCGCGAGGAGAGTGAAGAGCGCGCTGCCGAAGGGCTTCCAGAAGAGGGGAAGCTCCGTGACGCGGTTCCAGACCATGAAGTCGGGCAGCACGTTCTGGTAGACACCCTTGGCCCCGATCTCCAGCATGAGATGCATCCCCATGGCGTAGGCCCCGAGGCCGAAGAAGACGCCGTGGCCGAGGGAGAGCACCCCCGTATAGCCCCAGATCAGGTCGATGCCGAGGGCGAGGATGGCGTAGGTGAGGAACTTGCCGAAGAGGTTGAGGGTGAAGTTGGAGACGCGAAGCGGCGAGCCCTGGGGCAGCGCGTTCAGAGCGGGGAGGACCACCACGAGGAGCACGGCGGCGGCAAGGAAAGCCCACCGCTCACGAGTCCGCATAGCGTCCCTTCGCCGCGAAGAGTCCGGACGGGCGCCGCTGGATGAACAGGATCACCACCACGAGGATGGCCACCTTGCCGAATACCGCGCCGAAGGAGGGCTCGATGATCTTGTTGAGCCCGCCGATGCCGAGGGCGGCCAGGATGGTCCCCAGCAGCTTGCCCACCCCGCCCGTCACCACCACCATGAAGGAGTCGACGATGTAGTTCTGCCCGAGCTCCGGGCCCACATTGCCGATCTGGGTCAGCGCGCAGCCCGCGATACCGGCGAGGCCGGCCCCCAGCGCGAAGGTGAGCGCGTCCACGCGGCGGGAGCGGACGCCCAGACAGGCCGCCATCCCTCGATTCTGCGTCACCGCGCGCACCCGCAGACCGGCGTCGGTCTTGAAGAGCAGCAGGTACATGCCGCACACCGCCACCGTGGCCAGACCGATGATGAAGAGCCGGTTGTACGGAAGCTGGATGCCGACCATCACCGGCACGCCCCCCGACAGCCATTTGGGCGAGATCACGTCCACGTTCGCGGCGCCGAACCACAGGCGCAGGCCCTGCTGGATCATGAGGCTGATGCCCCAGGTGAGGAGCAGCGTCTCAAGCGGCCGCCCGTAGAGAAAGCGGATGACCCCGCGCTCGAGGACGAACCCGGCCGCGCCCGCCACGAGAAAAGACAGGGGCAGCGCGGCGAGGAAGTAATACTCGAAGGCGCCGGGAGCGTGTCCCTGGAACCATCCCTGGGTCACGTAGGTGGTATAGGCGCCGAGAGCCATCAGCTCGCCGTGGGCCATGTTGATCACGCCCATGAGGCCGAAGATGATGGCGAGGCCCAAGGCCATGAGAAGCAGGATCGACGACAGGGACACGCCCTGGAAGCCGACCTGTATGCCCTGGGTCAGGAGGCTCCAGCGCTCGATCCGCTTGACCGCGGCCGCGGCGGCCTCCTTGAGAGGCGCGGGCGTCTCGGCGGCGCCGGCGACTTCCCGGAGCCGATCGAGCGCGTCGCCACTACCCAGCGCGCCGAGCCGGGTGGCGGCGATCACACGCTCGGCCGGCGAGCCGGCCTTGAGTTGGATAAGGGCGATGGCCTCCTCGAGAGCGTACCGCACCCAGCGGTCCTTCTCCTTGGCGAGCGCTTCCGTCAGGGTGGGGAGCGCGCCGGGGTCGCCGGTATTCCCTATCTTCACCGCGGCGGCCTGGCGAACCGTCCAGTCAGGGTCGCTCAGCTGCGACTGCCCGGAGAACGAGTCGATGAGAGGCCGCAGAACCAGGCGAAGGCTCCGGCCCGTCGAGACTTCCTCCATCTTGGCGAGATCGGCGAGGAGCGGCTTGCCGTCGGGGCCCAGGATGGGTTCACGACCGTAAGCCGTGAAGATCGGGACGAGGGTCTTGTCACCTTCATTGACCTTGTCGCCGACGATGACGGTTTCTTTCTTTCCCCCCGGCAGCGTGCGAACGAAGACGCTGCCTTCACGAAGGGCTTCGAGCAGCGGCAGGATCTTCCGGTCACCCGTCTTGCCCAGAGCGTTCGCCGCCGCCTCCTGCACGGTGGCGTCGCTCGAGGCGACCTCGTTGATGGCCTTGACCATCTCCGGCGCTGGAGAGGGGGCGGCACCCTGCGCCGCTGCCGGGGTGGTGAGCCCCGACAGCAGCGCGAGCGCCAGCAGCAGACGAATGAGCACGGCGGTGGCTATTCCTATTTCTGGTACGTGCCCTGGTGCTTGACCCAGTCACAACCCTTGTCCGGGCTCGTGTACTTGCTCCACGGCTCCGGCTCGACCAGGCCCTTCGAGCGCGAGACGACCTTGAACTGGCCGTCCTTGAGGATCTCGCCGATGAGCACGGGCTTCCAGGTGTGGTGGTTGAAGTCGTGCATCTTGATCTCGCCGCCGGGGGCGAGGAACTTCTGACCATAGACGGCCTTGCGGACGGCGGGCACGTCGAACGACTTGGCCTTCTCCACCGCCTGCTTCCACACGTAGACGCCGAAGTAGGCCGCCTCCATCGGGTCGTCGGTGACGCGCTTGGCGCCGCCGGGAAGCTTGTTCTTCTCGCAGTAGGCCTGGAAGGCCGCGATGAACTTCTTGTTCTGGGGCGTGTTCACGGACTGGTAGTAATTCCACGCGGCGAGGTGACCGACGAGCGCGGAGGTGTCCATGCCACGGAGCTCGTCCTCGGCCACGCTGAAGGCCATGATGGGCGCCGTCTCCGAGCGGAGGCCCTGGTTGGCGAACTCCTTGTAGAAGGGCACGTTGCTGTCGCCGTTGATCGTGGAGAGCACGCAGGCCCCGCCCCCCGAGGCGAAGCGCTTGATCTTGCCCACGATGGTCTGATAGTCCTGATGGTTGAACGGCGTGTACTCCTCCGCGATATTGTCCGCGGGCACGCCCTTGGCGATGAGGAAGGCGCGCAGGATCTTGTTGGCGGTGCGCGGGAAGACATAGTCGGTGCCGAGCAGGTAGAACTTCTTGTACCCGCCGCCCTCCTTCGACATCAGGTACTCCGCGGCCGGGATGAGCTGCTGATTCGGCGTGGCGCCCGTGTAGAAGACGGCCTTGGAACACTCCTCACCTTCGTACTGCACGGGGTAGAAGAGCAGGCCTTCGTTGTTCTCGAAGACGGGCAGGACAGACTTGCGGCTGACCGACGTCCAGCAGCCGAAGGTGACCGCCACCTTGTCTTGGAGGAGCAGCTGCTTCGCCTTCTCGGCGAAGAGGTCCCAGTTCGAGGCTGGGTCGACCACCACGGGCTCGATCTTCTTGCCCATGACGCCGCCCTTGGCGTTGATCTCCTCGAACGCCATCATGCAGACGTCGCGGAGCGACACCTCGCTGATGGCCATGGTGCCGGACAGCGAATGGAGAACGCCCACCTTGACCGTGCCGGCGCCTTGCGCCCGCAGCACGGCAGGAAAGCCGATCCCCGCGGCGGCGCCGAGGCCCACGGCCGCCGTCGTCTTGAGGAAGTTCCTGCGCGAGAGATCGTGCATACCCATCTCCTTCTGACTGCGGGTGAGTGGTTGGGACCCATCGTCGGGTCCTCCAGTGGTGGAACTGGCGCTCGGCCTCGGACCCCGCTGTCTCGGCGCGCCGCACCCTCGGCAGAGCAAGCCGCATGCCCAGCCCTCGGGTCAATCTTTCCGAATAATTACCGCTAAGAGCCTGCCAACAAAGGCGAGGCGACTGCCTACACGATAGGCAGCCGCCTCGATGTGCCTCAGAAAACGGCAGAGTTAGCGGGCGGGACGGAGAGGACCGAGCCCGTCGGTCAGGAGCAGGGCCCGGGCCACATCGGCCATGGTCTTGCGCGTATCCATGGCGGTCTTCTGGATACGGCGAAAGGCCTCAGGCTCGCTGAGTCCGAGTCGCGTCATGAGCACGCCCTTCGCGCGGTCCACGAGCTTTCGCGCCTCGAGCTTCTGCTTGAGCACCTCGTTCTCTTTCCTCATCGCCTCGTGCTCGCGGAAGCGGGACACCGCCACGTCGAGGGCGGGGCCGAGCTCTTCAGCACGGAGTGGCTTCACGAGGAAGCCCAGCACCCCCGCCTCGACCGCGCGCGCCGCCACCATGGTGTCGGTGTGGCTGGTGAGCAAGACGATCGGACAGGGCATCGTCGACATCACGTGCCTCGCCGCGTCCACCCCGTCACCATCAGGGAGGCCCACCGCGAGCAGGAGCACATCGGGCCGGTGCTTGTCCACGAGACGGACGGCGTCCTCGGCGCGGCTCCCATTACCGACCACGGTACCCCCTTGGGCACCTACGGCCTCGGCCACTGCGGCCCGGGACTGGGCATGGTCATCAACGATGAGGACTCGCCAGCGTTGGGTTGTCATGTCGTCCTTGACCAGCAAAGACGATGCCACGCGTGGTCTTCACGAAATCAAGTGATTAGCTGACTCGAAGGTGCCCCCGGGTGCCCATCCATCGTGCATATCGAGGGGGACGCCCATCGGCTGAGCACATGTTGACTTTTGGCGGCCCCCGGTGGGATGCTCTGCCCGTGAAGAAGCATCGCCTCCCCGTCAAATTGATGGCCGCCGTGTGGCTCGCCACCTATGTCGTCTGTATCGGCCTCGTCTGCTCCTTCATCCTGTTCGAGGTTCTCGACATCGACGGTTCCGACTTCCCCGCTCCGCCATCGACGGTGGCCACGCCCATCAAGCTCGCCGAGTCCTCTCACGAGATGAAGCGCGCGCTGCTCGGCGGTCCCGCGCTCGTTTGGAGCCTCGTGGCGGTGGTCGTGATACTGCTGGAGAGTGCTCGCATCAGGCGTCCGGGCGCGCGCCCGCGCGTCCTGTCTCAGCCTGGCCCACGCGGACGGCGCGGGCTCCGCATGGCCTTGCCTCGCGCTTCGCTCGCTGACGCCGCGTCCGCCTGATCCGCCGCTTCTCCAGTCGCAGGCTCTTCTTTTCGCTCTACCGAGGGGGACGTCTATGGTCAGGCTCGTGGTTACCTGCTCTCTAATACTCGTGGGCGCGGCGGCGCCCGTCGCGGCGCAGGCGCCCGTGGCCAGCCTGACGCTCGACGAGGCGGTGAGCCTCGCCCGCACGGCCAATCCCACCGTCCGCGCCAAAGAGTTCGAAGTCCAGGCGGTGGGCGCCAATGAGATCACGGCGGCCCTCCGGCCCAATCCCATCGCGAACTTCCTCGCCGAGCAGTTCGGCAGCGGCAACGTGGCCGTCACTCAATACACGTTCAACGTGGGCCAGCCCGTCGAGCTCGGGGGCAAGCGGCAGCGACGCATCGACAGCGCGAAAGCGGCCACCAAGGTCACCGGCTACGAGCTCATCGACCTCAGGCGCCAGGTCGTCTTCCAGGTGAAGAAGTCGTTCACGGACATCCTCGTGGCACGCGAAGCGGTGTCGCTGGCCGAGCAGAACCTGGCCACCCTGGACGAGCTCGAGCGCGTCCACAAATTCCGGGCGGAGAAGGGCGACATCTCCGGCCTCGAGCTCCTTCGCATCGAGGTGGAGCGCTTCGCCTTCGAGCGCGACGCGAGCGACGCCAAGCAGGCGCTGAGCACGGCCAAGATCGCCCTCCGGACGGCCGTGGGTCAGGAACGCGTCGCGGAGGAGTTCGAAGCGGTCGGCGAGCTTGCGTTTCCCGAGGTCACGAAGAGCAAGTCCGAGCTCTACCGCATGGCCCTCGACGCCCGCCCCGATCTCCGGGTGGCCCAGGCGGCCCGGGAGAAGGCGAGCGCGGACATCAATCTGGCCAAGGCCAATGCCTGGTGGGACGTCACGCCCCAGATCGAGTATCAGCGTATCGGTCCCGACAACACCATTGGCTTCGGCTTCAACCTGCCTATCAAGCTCTTCGACAGGAACCAGGGAGAGATCACGCGCGCCCAGGCCGAGGCGAAGCGTGTCGAGGCAGCCCGTGACGCGCTCCTTTCCCAGGCGCTCGCCGAGGTGGACACAGCCCTCGCCACCGTCAAGGCAGAGCGGGAGAAAGCCGTCCTGCTCCGCGACACCTACCTGCCCAAGATCAAGCAGGCCCGCGAGACCATGGACTTCGCGTACCGACGCGGCGGGGTGAACCTTCTCGACTATCTCGATGCCCAGCGGACCTATCGGGAGAAATCGTTGGAGTATCTCCGCTCCCTCGGCAGCTATCGCACGGCGGTATACGTGCTGGAAGCCGCCGTGGGCGGTCAACTGGAGAACTAGCCATGCGCCCCCTGGTTTCTCTCCTTCTCGCTTTCCTGCTCGCGCTGGTCGCCTCGGGGTGCCGCGACTCCCCCTCCGCCCAGATCGCCCCCACCACCGCCCCTCCCGGCGCGTCCAGCAGTCCCGTCACGGTGGTGCAGCCCACCACACGCATCCGGACGGCCGTCCTGGAGACCACGGGCAAGGTCCAGTTCGACGAAGACCAGCTCGTGCGCGTCAACGCCCCCGTCACGGGCCGGGTGATCGAGGTGCTGGCCCGGCCGGGTGAGCTGGTGGAGACCGGCCGTCCTCTCTTCGTCCTCGACAGCGCCGACCTCGCCCAAGCCAAGAGCGACTACGCCAAGGCGGTGTCGGATCTCAGCCGCTCGGAGCGGGCAAGCAAGCTCGCCAAAGATCTCTTCGAGATGAAGGCCATCGCGGAAAAGGACATCCGGGAGGCGGAGAACGATCTCAACAAGGCCGTGGCCGAGCGCGACCGCGCGGCGGCCCGGCTGCGCACGCTCGGCGTACGATCGGACCAGCTCCCTGACATCGGGGCCCGCGCCGACGCGTCCACCACCGTGACGGTGAGAGCGCCCCGGAGCGGAGTGGTCGTCGAGCGCAACATCAGCCCGGGCCAGGTCGTCTCCTACGGCCAGTCGGACACGCCGGTCAATCTGTTCGTCATCGCCAGTCTGTCCACCATGTGGGTGCTGGCCGATGTCTACGAGCCCGACGTGCCCAAGGTGCGTCTGGGCCAAGCGGTGCGCGTCACCCTGCCCTGCTGCCCGCAGGATCGCTACCAGGGCAAGATCGTGCACGTCGGGGCCGCGGTGGACAAGGACAGCCGCACCCTCAAGGCTCGGGCCGTCGTGCCCAATCCCGGCGGAGTCCTCAAGGCCGAGATGTTCGTCAAGGTGGCCATCGAGACGGGCTCGTGGCCGGCCTTGACTCTTCCCCAGAGCGCAATCCAGCGGGTGGACGGGTCGACGTTCGTGCTCCTCGAGAAGGGCAAGGGCGAGTACGAGCGCCGTGCGGTGAAGACGGGTCCGGAGTTCGACGGCCTGACGGAAATTTTGGATGGCGTGACCGCCCAGGATCGCGTGGTCAGCACGGGAGGCGTCCTTCTCAAGCGTGACGTGCGGTGATCGAAGGCCTCATCGCCTTCGCGCTGCGCCAGCGCTTCATCACCCTCGCTCTCGCCCTCCTCCTCACCGTGATGGGCGTGGTGTCCTTTCGCAACCTGCCCATCGAGGCCTATCCCGACGTGGGAGACGTGCGGGCGGAGATCATCACCCTGTGGCCCGGGCACGCCGCGGAAGAGGTCGAGCGCCTCATCACCATCCCCCTCGAGAACGAGCTCAACGGCATCGCCCGCGTCACCGTCATCCGCTCCGACACCCTCTTCGGCCTGTCCAATATCCGCGTGGTGTTCGCCGACGGCACCGACGACTACTGGGCGCGCCAGCAGGCGCAGGAGCGCATCAACCAGGCCCAGATCCCCGCCGACGCCAAGCCCAGCCTGGGTCCCCTGTCCAGCGTCATCGGTGAGGTGTACCGCTACACCCTCGAATCCAAGAGCATGTCGCTGGTCGAGCTCAAGAGCCTCCAGGACTGGGTGCTGGAGCGCGAGTTCCGGCAGGTGCCGGGGGTGGCCGACGTGGTCTCGTGGGGCGGCGGCACCAAGCAGTACGAGATCATCGTGGACCCCGGCCGGCTTCGCGCCTACAACCTCACCCTGAAGCAGGTCATCGACGCGGCCACCAACGCCAACTCGAACTCGGGGGGCGGCTACATCGCCCAGGGCGAATACCGGGTGACCGTGCGCGGCCTCGGTCTCATCCAGTCCGTCCGTGACATCGAGAACATCGTGGTGAGCGCGCAGAAGGGCACGCCGGTCCGGGTGCGCGACATCGGAACGGCCGTGGTGGGCACAGCCATTCGCTTAGGCAGATCGCCATCGACCGGGGGGCGGCCGCGCGCTACGGCATCAATGTCCAGGACATCCAGGACACCATCGAGGCCGCGACCAAGGGACGGGTGGTGACGGAGATCTTCGAGCAGGAGCGGCGCTTCAACCTCGTGGTGAAGGTGGGCCAGCCCGGCGAGCCGGCGGCCCGGCTGCGCGACGTGGCGGTGAGCGCCCCCAACGGCGAGCGCATTCCCATGAGCCAGCTCGCGGAGTTCTCTCGAACCGATGGCCTCGCGGAGATTCTCCGGGAGAACAATGTCCGGCGCCTCGCCATCAAATGGAGCGTGCGCGAGCGGGACATGGGCAGCCTCGTGAACGAAGCAATGCAGAAGGTGGAGGCGGCGGTGAAGCTGCCTCCCGGCTATCGCATGGTGTGGAGCGGGCGCTTCGAGGACCAGCAGCGGGCCCTCTCGCGCCTCTACGTCATCGTGCCCCTCGTGGTCTTCATCATCTTCGTGCTGCTCTTCGGCGCCTTCAACTCCATGGGGGACGCCCTTCTCATCATGCTCAACCTGCCCTTCGCCCTCATCGGGGGCACCCTCGCCCTGTACTTCTGGCAGAGCAACTTCAACATCTCGGCCGCCGTGGGCTACATCGCGGTCTTCGGCGTCAGCGTGCTCAACGGGACGGTGCTCGTCTCGTCGATCCGCCAGGCGTTCGGGGAAGGTCTGCCCCTCCGAGAGGCCATCGTGCGCGGCTGTGAGATCCGCTTCCGGCCCATCATCGTCTCCGCCATCGTGGCCGTCATCGGCTTCCTCCCCGCCGCCCTCAGCCACGGCATCGGCTCGGAGATCCAGAAGCCGCTCGCCCGCGTGGTCATCGGCGGCCTGATCTCCTCCACCGCCCTCACCCTCCTCGCCCTCCCCGCGGTGTACGCGCCGTTCGCCGCGCGGAGACGCGAGGCGGAGCCGGGGGAGGCGCCCGCCCCCACCTCGTAAAAAGACAACGGCCCCCGGCGCCACGAGTGCCGGGGGCCGTCCGACTCGAGGCAGATCTAGATGTCGTAGTAGAGGGCGAACTCGTACGGATGCGGACGCAGCCGGACGGGGTCCACCTCGTTCTTCCGCTTGTACTCGATCCACGTCTCGATCAGGTCGGGGGTGAAGACATCGCCCTTGAGGAGAAAGGCGTGGTCCTTCTCCAGGTTGTCGAGGACGATGTCGAGGGCCCCCGGGAGCTGCTTGATCTTCTTCTGCTCGGCGGGGGGCAGCTCGTAGAGATCCTTGTCCACCGGCTTGCCCGGATCGATCTTGTTGGCCACCCCGTCTAGACCGGCCATGACGCAGGCGGCGAAGCTCAGATACGGATTGCAGGTGGGATCCGGCGTGCGGAACTCGATGCGCTTCGCCCCTTCCGCTTTCGAGTACATGGGAATGCGGATGGCCGCCGAGCGGTTCCGCTGGCTGTACACGAGATTGATGGGCGCCTCGTAGCCGGGGACGAGCCGCTTGTAGCTGTTGGTGCTGGGGGCGATGAAGGCGAGGAGCGCGGGGGCGTGCTTGAGAATGCCCCCGATGTAATACAGGCACATCTTCGAGATGTCGGCGTAGCCGCCGCGCTCGTAGAAGAGGTTCTTGCCGTTCTTCCAGATGGACTGGTGGGTGTGCATACCCGAGCCGTTGTCCTGGAAGAGGGGCTTGGGCATGAAAGTGGCGGTCTTGCCCCACTTCTTGGCGGTGTTCTTCGCGCAGTACTTGTACCAG
>Ga0070712_100001094_pt1 | contig 16344 bp, 23 predicted proteins | sample LARL81metaG_FD_71396 | JGI IMG/M metagenome (GOLD analysis project Ga0070712, IMG submission 71396) | Corn, switchgrass and miscanthus rhizosphere microbial communities from Kellogg Biological Station, Michigan, USA - LAR L8-1 metaG | ecosystem: Host-associated > Plants > Roots > Rhizosphere ...
TAGTCGACCGACTGGGCGGCGAAGTGCCAGTTGGCCGTGTAGAGGGCCGAGCTGACGATGTCGCCCGAGACTTCGACCGCCCGCACGGGGGACAGGAGCAGCAGCGAAAGGGCGCCAACCGCGGCGAGGAGCACAGCGCTCAGCGGCAGCAGGCGCTTGGCGCGGCGCGCGTAGAAGCGGCGCAGGGATATGCCCCCGGTCCTGTCGAGCTCGCCGAGCAGCAGCCGGGTGATGAGGAAGCCGGAGATGACGAAGAAGACGTCGACGCCGACGTAGCCGCCAGCGACGAAGGAGAGTCCCGCGTGGCAGAGCAGGACCGCGACGATCGCGACGGCCCGCAGACCCTCGACGTCCGGGCGAAAGCCGCTCTTGGCGGTGATAGGAATGTCCTTCAGTATTGGTGGGTGGTGGCGACGCGGGCGAGCCAGTCGAAGGCACGGCTCAGAAGCTCAGGCCTGATGCGCTCGGTGTGGTGCCCACCTTGAACTACCCACAGGTACACGCGCTTGAACTTCACAGCGTACTGCCTGTTCATCGCCACAGGCACAACTTGGTCGCGGCGGCCCTGCAGAATCAGGAGCGGGCGCCTGGCGGGCCGGCGCAGGGGCGAGAGCCTGCGCCTCGCCGCCGGGGCGGGCAGCCCGATCCGCTCGAAGTAGTCGGGGCCGTAGGCGCTCAGGGGCCATTCCCAGTCGAGCAGGTCGGACACCGGCGCCTTCGCCACCGCTGCTGAGACGAGGCCGTCGCCGGCGAGCAGTGCGGCGAGGGTGCCGCCGGCCGATGACCCGTAGGCGTAGACCGCGGTCCCGTACCTGACCCGCAGGCGGACCGCCTCTGCCCGCGCGGCCTGGAACGCACCCTGCATGTCGCCGAGTGGATAGCGCAGATAGTGGGGGGTGAACCCCGCCCTCAGGGCTCGCCGGCGCGTCAGCGATTCGAACGCCGGGTCTTCATAGAGGAAGGAGCCGCCGTGGATCAGGATCAGTTGGGGCGCGACCGACCCTGCCGGACCGACAGCCGAGCTCGACGTTGCCGCGCCCGCTGGGGGGGCGAGCTGCAGCGCGAGGATCACCGCCAGCAAAACCGGAAGGGAAAGCCGCGGCGCGCAGAGATCGCGCAGTGAGGAAGTCAGCTCATCGCCCGCTTCGCCGATCCTGCTCGCTCCACCTGTGGGAGCCAGGTGGTCAGCGTCATCTGCAGCACCGTCGTGGTCAAGGAGGTGGTGCTCACCTCAGTGAGCCTAAAGGCACCTTCCCAGCCTCGCTCCGTCCCACTCGTACGCTCGCTCGCATTCGTGTTCTTGGCGACCGAGCCATCAGCGGCCCTTCATCGCATCTCCAGCATTCCGGGCGCCGGCCGTTGAGCGAGCCGAAACGTTCGCAATCGGGCGGTACCGTTGATGCTGATGACCAGGACCGAGCTACATCGCCTAGTGGATGCTCTTCCCGAGGAATCGCTGCCTGCCGCGGCCATTCTGCTTCGGCGAGCCCAGAACCCGGTTGCGGCCAAGCTGGACGCCGTTCCATATGACGACGAAGAGCTGACCGCCGGCGAACTGCGTGAGGTCAGAAAGGCGAGGAACAAACCCGGTATCTCCTGGTCTGACGCCGAAGCGAAGGTAAAGGTTGGTCTTACCCGACGATCCCCGTATGAATAAAGCCACCTACGACAGGATCGGCCGCGGTTACGCGCTGACGAGGCGTGCCGACCCCCGCATCGCGGCACGTATCTCCGCTGCGCTTCGACGCACCGTCAACGTAGGAGCCGGCGCTGGCTCCTACGAGCCCGAAGACGTCGAAGTCATCGCGGTGGAGCCCTCGCGCAAGATGATCGCCCGGCGGCCGCCGAATGCCGGAAGGGCGATCGCCGCCGGCGGACTGCTGCCCCCGAGGCCGCGGGTGGCGCAGGCGTGAGCCAGGAGCATCTGCACGAGGAGGAGATCGAGTCCCGGTATGAGGCGACGCTCGGCGTCGCACTGGTGATCGTTCTGCAGGTTACGCTCGCGCTCGTGAGCCTGGGAGGCGGCTGGAGGCTGGTCGGGCTCCCGGGGTGGGTCTGGCTGGTCCCCGTCGTCCCCGAGGCGGCGCTGTTGCTGCTGCTCGCAGGGTCGGCGCCCCGACAGCGTCTCGAGCAGATGGGCAAGCGCCGCACCGTCGCACTCGCACTTGTCGGGGTGATCACCGCGGCCAACGTGCTGGCGCTCGGTGCTCTCATCGCCTCGCTGCTGAGTGGGAATGAGAAAAGCGGCGGGGAGTTGCTCCTGAAGGGCGCGACGATCTGGAGCACGAACGTGATCACGTTCGGACTGCTGTTCTGGGAGTTCGATCGGGGTGGGCCGATCCGGCGGAGCGCGCCGGATCCGCAGCCTCGGGACTTTCAGTTCCCTCAGGATGAGAATCCGCGACTCGCCGAGCCGAACTGGCACCCGCGACTCGCCGACTACGTGTACGTCTCGTTCACCAACGCAATCGCGTTCAGCCCGACGGATGCAATGCCGCTGACCCGGCGCGTGAAGATGATGATGCTGACGGAGTCGGCGATCTCAGCCACGACCGTGCTGCTGGTCGCTGCGCGGGCCGTGAACATCCTCGGCTGACCACGACCGGCCGATTATCTCGTGGGCAGCTCGGCGTGGCGCCCGGGGCTGGCGGTCCCAATCCTCTCCAGACCTCCGCCCTCATCGGCCCAGCGCTCGGTGTCCAGGCGCCCCTGCCCTTCGACCTGCCGTGCGCGCCGGCCCGCCCCCCGACGGCCGCACCGCCAACAGGTGTTGTCCTGACTGCCGAACGGCGCCCCGCAGCCATCACACAGTCGGGGTATGTGCCGGTTGCGCATTTCAGGCCACCGGCTGGAGTAGAGAGGGCCGGCGTGCTTTGCCGAGCGGGCCGGCTTCGACGTCGCCTCTCCTCTCGGCGGCCCCCGGGCTTCGGAGGTGCCGATGCCTACTATGCAGCGTCCCGAAGCTGACGGTCTTGAAGGTGGTCGTCTGGGTCGCCCTCCCCTTTCCCCCCGCCTTGTCGATGCGGCCGGGAATCGGAGTGGTGGCGGGCGGGACCGACGACGCGCCCGGAATCGGCGACGCCGGTGGGATCACGGGCATGCCGGGGTCTGCGGGTCGCGTCGAGGGTTTGCCCGAGTCGGTTTTATCGAGGAACATGACGGCCTCCAATTTGGGCCCTGCTCTGACTCGATCGACCGAGCCTCCACCGCAGAGTCCTTCCGGTGGAGGCCCCTGTCGCCCGGAACGATGGTTCCTGGTGCTCCAGGGGCTGGTTAGTAGCTGTATTGTATCAGGATTCATGAAATACAGTTCCTATGTCTCAGAGGAGGGCATGGCGAGATGACGGACGAAGCCCGTCCCCGCTGGGACTTCCTCACCAATCACGCCCATGTGCTGCTCTGCATCTCCCAGGATCCCGCCATCCGGGTTCGGGAGATTGCCGATGCGGTTGGCGTCACCGAGCGCAGCGCCCACAAGATCCTTTCCGAGCTGGTTGAAGAGGGGTACGTGCTGCGCGAGCGACACGGCCGTCGCAACCGCTACACGGTCAGGTCCGAGCTGCCGCTTCGCCATCCACTCGTCCGCGAGCGGGAGGTTGGTGAGCTCCTGGCTATCCTGGGCGCCCGTTGATCAGGAAACCCGACTCTCTTCACACCGCGTTCTAGTCCGCCCGGCCTAAAGACGCAGCACGATCATCGCGACAGCCAGCAGCGGTACTGCGACCGAAAGGCCTCGCAGGGCGCCGTCGAGGGGCGCGGCGAGATCGCCCCGGTCGAGTTGAAGGATGGTTCCGTCGGCCAGGCGTTGTTCACCTTTGACCGCCACGGTGCGGCGGCGCAGCTGCCTGACCGGGGTTGAAAGTCGTCGCTGGACGATGGTGAAAAAGAAGCAGGCGAGGATTGCGCCACTTACCGCGATCGCTTCGCGGAGTGAGTGCAGGCCGAGGGAGTTCACCCACCAACCGGTGAAGGCCGAGAATCCTCCCCAGGATGCCGCGAGCCAGAAATCGGTGTGGAAGCGCCCGTGAAACCACTCCAGGTTGTAGGCGGGGGCGATGAAGCCGCCAGCCAATACCAGCGGCGCCAGGGTGGGGGAGACGACGATCGTCCCGACGATGCCGATCGTCAGGGCCCCACCGAGGCCGCCGACGGCCAAGGCGATCAGCGTGCGTCGGGAGAGATGCGTGCCCAGCGGCCGTCCCTGCAGCTCGTCGAGAGCGTGCGCTCCGACTCCGACGGCGAGGAAGAAGGCCGCAACGGCTGCCGCCAGACGGTCGAAGTAGACATGTGCCGCCACGGCAGCCCCGATCGCCACGTTGCTGACGTGCCAGAGCGTGTAGGGCGGGTGCATCACGGTCACCAGGTCTCGCCAGCCGCCCGGGCGCAGAGCGTAGAAAGCAGGGCGAGGGCTGGATTCAGCCGCCAACGGTGCCCCAGATGACGACGCCGCCGCCCAGGCTCATCCGGCGCACCTCTATCCGCTCGATGCCCGCCGCCTCCCAGAGCTCGACCTGCCGGCGCAGGGGGTAGCTGCGGTAGAAGCCCTCGATGCTGGGGCCGAGGAAGCGGCCGGCCTCGAACCAGCTCCGCGAGGCGATGCGACCGAGGACCGGCAGCCCGACCCGGGTGTAGAGGCGCCAGGGCCAGAACCAGACCCCGCGCGGGACGCAGAACTCGAGGCTCGACACCCGCCCTCCCGGTTTGACCACCCGCGCCAGCTCCCGCAGCGTCGCCGCCGGGTCGTCGACGTAGCGCAGCAGGTACGTGAAGGTGAGGTGGTCGAACTCTCCGTCGGCGAAGGGGAGGTTCTCGGCTTCGCCCTCGACGTAGGTGATCCTCGCCGCCAGCCGCGGCTCGTTAGCCAGCTTCGCCCGCGCGCGTCCCAGCATCGCGGCGCTCTGATCCAGCCCGGCCACTCGGCAGCCCCAGCGCTTGACCAGCGCCTCGCTGACCAGCCCGGTCCCGCAGGCAATATCGAGAACGCGATCATCTGGCCCGGCTTGGATCCCCTCCACGGCCGCTCTCCGCCAGCGCGGATCCTGAAAGAAGCTCAGCACCGCCGCGACCTCGTCGTAGCGAGCCGGCAGCTCCCCGAACATCTCGAGCGCGTGCTGCTTGCGCTGAGAGCTGCTCGAAGTCATCTCTCGAATGATCCCAGGTCGTTGGCTGCCGCCGAGCTCCAACCTGGCGGCATCCGCCGGCGCGATGAGACTTCAGCGACGGGCGCGCTTCGAAGGGCAGCAGACCGTCGTCCTGACCATGGAGAGCATCCCGGGGTTCGCCCGGAAGGCCCTTGGCGCCGGCGCTTTCGGTTTGGTCTCCAAGCAGTTCGCCGATACCGAGTTGGACTCCGCCATCCGTGCGCTGCACGGGGGAGGTCTACCTGAGCCCGCCGATAGCGGCTCGACTCGGGGCGGCTAACCGCTGACCTTTCCATCCGAGCGCCAGCCCACCTGGGGCGCCGCCGCGGGAATCGGCACGATCGTCCTCACAGCGCGATGCTGGACCGGCAGGGTGGCCGTTATCGTCGTTCCCTGCCCCGGAGCGGACTCGACCTCCAGGCTGCCCGAGAGGATCTCCGCTCGCTCCCGCATCCCCGCCAGGCCGAATCCGTGGGCGTCGGGACCCCGAGGAAGGCATGCATCGGCGGGTGGCCGAGCGGAAATCCGTAAGGAGTTCACCTCCCGCCGCTTCCTCCCCAACGGCCGGCGCGACCGCTCCTTCGGCGAAAGCGGCGTATGGCACACCAACCCGCCCGGGTCCCAGAGCTTCGCCCGCGCCGCCCTCACCCAGCCCGACGGCAAGGTCGTCGCCGGTGGCTGGGTGCAGATCGAACGCTTCGGGGACAACGGGCCCGGCAATACGGCGATGATGCTGACTCGTTATCGCTAGCAAACGGCAGCGAGCAAGCTTGGCTACATAAGGCCGCTTATCGGGCGCTGAAGTCGGAGGTTGATCTGTGCGGGTCGAGCTCCGAGCAGCGCCAGCAGAAGGTGTCGAACGCGACGACCTTCCAGATGCGTGCTTGGTGGCGAGCGACACGGCGAGGCAGTCGACTCAAGGTGCGCGAAGCTATCAATTGGGATCGCGTGATCGACGGAGTCCGCATTTTCGTGGGCGGTGCTCGACGATGCCGGTTGAGCCAGCCCCGGCGGGTTACCGGCCTGCGAGTGGGAAGCGCGGGGAAGTTGGTGCGCGGACGCGCGGCGCTGGGTAGCGTTGCGGCGCGTGCTTGGGCGCTGTCTCGACTGTTCGCCCGCAGCGTTGGAGCTGGAGCTCGACGGGAGCGGGAAGCCGAGGATGCCCGGAGAACTTCCTCCAGTTCAACCTAGCCACCTCACATGGCTCGTCCTTATTGCCCTCGCCGAGCGGCCGGGTCGACGTCGAGCTGATCCGACCTCGCGGCCACCTGCTAGCGCTGGCCCGGCACGAGGCCCGCCTCAAGTGCAGCGACCCCAGTCTCGGCGCCGCCGGCCCTGAGGCGGCGCCGATCGCGGCCGAGGAACTCTGGACAGGCTGGGCAACATAGAGTCGCAATCAAGGACTAGGGAAGCGCGTTTCACGATATAACGGTTAACACGGGGGTTCTTTCACGGGAAGGCTGCCGCTCCACTGTGCCTCCGCGCCGTCGCATTCAGCCGCGTTCCCTCGACCACCAAGCTCTCGGTGAAGCGCTCAAAGAACTGCGAATAGAAGCCCAGTTGACCCATGAGGAGCTCGCGGATCGGCTGGAGATGTCATTTCAGCGAATCAGCGAGCTAGAGAGGGGAATTGCGAATCCGACGTTCGCGACCTTGCTGCGTCTGACCCAGGGGCTGAACGTCGATCTCGACGAGCTCGTGAGGCGCATAGAAAAGCGCCGCTGTTCTCTCACACCCTGACTTGAAGCTTGGTTGTGCGCGGCTTCCGTTGCAGCAAAGGGCCGGAAGGGCGTGTTTCACGCTTTATCGTGTAACGTGGATGACTCGTTTGGGTACTTCGCAGGCTGGAGGACAGGCCCAAGAAGCACAGCCACAATGAGCCTCAGGTGTGAGCTGAGGCGGTCGACGACCAGCGCAGATGGGATCTGCGACTGCGCAAGGGGTGGTCGCTGAGTCAGCCTTCCGATCTCGAATTGACCAAGAAAAGAGCCGTCTTTAGCGTGATCGCGGTCCCACCCCCGCCGACGGGGGCCAGCAGCAACAGGGCAGGATCTAAATGAGTTCGGCTCAGAACGGGAGGAAGACATCGGTCGAGGAGGCCCGCAGCCTCCTCTCAGCTCGTCTCACGGAACACGTGTCGGAGATCGAGGCGGCGGTGCATCAACGGATTCGGTCGATTGCTGAGGCTGCTCCACCGACCGACCCGGAATACGTCGCCGGAGTTCAGGAGGCGACGCGAGAGGCCATCGATCACGCCATAGCCGGAATACAGGCGGGAGCGCAACCCTCCGGATCAATTCCGACGGCCATCGCAAGACAGGCTAAGCGCGCCGCTCGCAGCGGCATCCCCCTGGAGACGGTATTGCGCCGGTATCACGCCGGAGACAGAGTCCTCTCCGAGTGGATAACGGGCGCGGCTCATGATCTTCCAGTAGAGGCCCTGCAGGAGATTGCTCGCAACCATGGCAGTCTCGTCGACCACTTGACTGCTGGTATCGCAGGGGAGTACAACCGCGAGCTTGAGAGGGCCCGTCAATCTCCGTCTCAACGGCTCAGCGAACGGGTGCGAGCGCTCCTCGACGGTGAGCGCGACCGCGACGCTGACTTGCCCTACGATCTGGCTGGCTGGCACCTTGGGCTGATTGGGTCTGGTGCCGGCATAGAGGAGGGGATCCGCCAGGCCGCGCGTGAGGCCGATCGGCAAGTCCTCTGCGTGCAAGGGATCAGCGATGGCCGAGTTTGGGCCTGGCTTGGCGGAAGGGCGAAGCCAGACATCAGCAACCTCGAGTATACGCTCCAACAGAGAGTTCCAGCCGGCGCTTCGCTATGCGTCGGGGAGATACGTCGAGGTCTGGAAGGTTGGCGACTTACCCATGCGGAGGCACAGATTGCTCTTCAAGTGGCGCTCCATGCCCCCTCGACAATCATTAGGTCTCGCGACGTCATGCTGCTGTCGGCGATCATCCGCGATCCCCGAATGACCGAGTCGGTGGTGGAGACCTTCATTCAGCCGCTTGACAATAGGAGTGGTCGAGGTCCCGTGTTGCGAAAGACCCTACGTACATACTTTGGTGCTGATCGGAATGCAGCGACCACGGCTCACAGGCTTAAGGTAGACAGGGGCACGGTGCGGCGACGACTTACCACCGTCGAGACATTATTGGGCCTCAAGATCGACTGCTACGGACCCCAGTTGCAGGTTGCGCTTGCCGTCGAGGAGCTGCTGTCCGCGCGGAAAGATCCCGTTCGCAGCCAGGCTAGATACGGTTCCGACTGAACGGCTAATTTCCCTCGTTCATTTGGTTGCCACAGAGTGCTGCAACCAGCTTCGTAATCCGCATCACAATGAGGCGCTTCCACCCGTACCAATTGGTAGACACTTCCGTTCCATGACGGGAGGTATGGCTACGGCCCCTGTCCCAGTTCGGAGCGGGGAGGCAGGTGTGCCGGGGGGAATGACTGCAGTGGCGTGGGCACCTGGCCGAGAGCTGGATGCTCGCGAGTGGATCCTGGCTGGGAAGCGCCTTGGAGCAATGAACCGCTGCAGCCAATGGTGGCTTGGGGACTGGATCCGGTACGGAGCCACCCGGTGGGGAGAGAAGTACAAGGAGGCGACCCGGATTACGGGATACGACGTTCAGACCCTGCGCAACATTGCCTATGTCGCGGGGCAGATAGAGGTATCCCGACGTCGGGACAATTTGACGTGGAGTCACCATGCAGAGGTATGCGCACTTGAAGAGGATGAGCAGGAAAAATGGCTCGACCTAGCAGCCGAGCAAAGGATGTCCGTTGCAGATCTACGTATTGAGTTGCGGACTGCACGGCGGCGCAAAGCGGGAGAGGTTGAGCAAACGAAATCAGCGGCGAAGATGGTCCGGTGCCCGCAATGTGACCATCAGTTCCCCTTCCCAGATCTATGAAATCGTCAGCTTCAGGTAGTCCGATCTTGTGACTCGACAGCAGTGATCAGGTGGGCCCGAGCGGGTGATCTGCCGCAATGATGCTCGGCGATTTGCTCTCCGGCTGAGCAGTCGAACGGGAGCAGACGATTGGAGATGGATCCTATGCAGAAGGCCGTGAAGTCGGGGGTCGGTCGGGGGGACCGGCGACGCGCCACGATTGGCAGCGTCGGATCGAGGACCTTCGTCTCGTCATCGTCATCCACCACCTCCAGCCAAGAATGCTCCCCGGCCCCCAACATGCCGAGTAGTAGACCTCGGCGCGCCCAGGCGCGGTAGCCTGCGCGCCGGCACTCGTGCTCTAGGAGGTTGCTGATCCCGACGCAATCGGCGGCTTTCGCCTTAGCAACGACCTGAACATCCGTCGCCAGCGCGATCGGCATAGCAGCAAAGCTCAGGGTATCGACCATCTCGCGGTACAGCGACTGCAGCGTCGGAGATCTCACGACCCGCATCTCCCCCCGGGTGTGAACGATGCCGCTTAGGCTGAGAGTCGAAGGATGCTCGGGATCGACAGCGACGCGGTGGTCGATCATTGAAAGTGAACCTCCCTCCTTCCATTCCAGGCACTCGCCCCCAAATCGCTCAGGGACGGGCCGCCGGAAGGACCAGCGCGGATCTGTGCCGCATTCACCCTGGTGGACGGCAAGGGCCCGAGCCTGAACACGCCACCTCTGCTCGGTCACCCAATCAGGTGGAGTGCCGTTGGCAAGCCGGGCGATGAAGGAAGCTCCCAACTCTGGGATCGAGCGCCTCGATTCGGAGCCCAGCGCCAGGTTCGTCAGATCAGAGCTGTCGTAGCGCTCTTCCGGCGGAGTTCCCGAGTGAGGCAGTCCGCGGGCGCAAAGCTCATCGAGCACGCCCTGCTGACAGCGCAGAATCTGCAACGCCTGCGCCCTTGAGACGGACGCTACTCGATGCGGCTCGGGGGTGGGCTCGAGCAGATCAAGCGACGTGAGCCAGCCTGAAAGACCAGGGGATGAAGAAGAGGTTGCCATGCGATTGAGCAGGAAGTTTGGCGAATTGTGGCCGGTCCCGTTTGTGGCCCAGGCGGATTTAGACAGTCTCCTGGTCCTTGGCTAGCTTGGCCGGATGATCGGGAGCGGAATTGCGTGGACAGTTGCCAATTCGGCGCCAAGCTGACGGCCATAGTGGTCGTGGAGAACCAGGTGAGGGGACTGTTGTCATGTTCCCCGGGCAGGGCAGCCATGCCGGCGACATGTGCCAGCAGGTCGAACGATGGTGCCCGGAGTTGGGCGAGGGCGCTTCCCGTGAGCTGGGTCAAGATCCTTTCCAAGGAGCCGCCGGGAGCACCGCGTTGGCGCAGCCAGCGATCTATTGCGCCAGTATCGCTGGTTGGCGCGCTCTCGCCGAGAGACTTCAACCGGCAGCCGTCGCCGGGCACTCCCTTGGCGAGTTCGCGGCGCTGGTCGCGGCAGGCTCACTCGACCCACTCGACGGGCTGCGGCTCGTCGTCTTGCGCGGCCGCTTGATGCAGGAAGCACAAGATCGACAGAACGGCGGGATGATCGCAGTCTCCGGGCCGAGTCTCGATCGGCTACCCCGTCTTGCTGAGCGGTGCGGCGTCGTGGTGGCCAACGACAACTCGCCGAGCCAAGTGGTTCTGTCTGGTCCTACTGCGGCATTAAAGGCTGCCTGCGAGGCGGTGAAGGCGGCTGGTCTGCGCGCTGTCGAACTGCCGGTCGGTGGAGCATTCCACTCGCCCCAGATGAGCGAAGTCCGGGATTCGTTTCGGGAAGCGATGGCTGAAGTTGAGATCCAGTCGCCGAAGTTGCTGGCCCTGTGCACGACCACTTGCGCCCCGTTTACGAAGATCAAGGACGAGCTCGCGGACGGGATCGTCCGTCCGGTGCTCTGGCGGCAGAGTGTGGAAGCGTTGTGCCGGCTTGGTTTCCAGCGCTTTGTCGAGGCCGGGCCGGGGAGAGTTCTCAGCAAGCTGGTGAAGCGAACCGCCGGCGATTCGGTCGACGTCGCAATGCCTGTCGATGTCGTCTAGGGGCGCGGCGATCAGCAACGTGGCGATGGCAGTTCCCGGCCGGGTTGTGCCAAACAAGCCGATCGCAGATCGGCTCGGGGTCGATGAGGCCTGGATCTTGTCGCGTACTGGAGTAGCCGAGCGACGGATTGCCGATCCCTCCCAGCGCGTGGCCGACCTTGCAAGCGAAGCGACGGTCAAGGTGCTGGAGGCTGCGGGCTGTGACCCCTCCTCGATTGACGTGCTGCTTGTCGCGACGATGACGGCCGAGGACATAACCCCAAACGTCGCCCCGGTCGTTGCTGATCGGGTTGGGCTTAACTCGGCTGCTTGCGCTGACGTTGGGGCCGCATGCACCGGCTGGCTGACCGCACTGCAGATGGCCGCAAGCCAGATCGAGGCGAACAGAGCGGAGCGAGTCCTGGTGGTTGGAGCCGACCTACTCAGCCGTGTCACCGACCCAGACGACCGCTCGACTGCTGGGCTCTTTGCGGATGGCGCTGCGGCGGCGCTGGTCCAGGCTCATGCGGGAGAGACGCGGGTGGGTCCGGTCGTGCTGGGCACTAACCCGTCGGGGGCGGACTGGATCTACGCCCGGCGTCCTGAGGGGGTGATCCGAATGCGCGGCCGAGAGACGTTTGCGGCTGCTGTCGATCATCTCGTGGACGCCACCCGGTCCGCAATCTCTGCCGTCAATCTGACGCTCGACGACATTGATCTCTTCGTCTATCACCAGGGCAACGGCCGGATCATCAAAGCCGTAGGTGAGCGGCTAGCCCTCGCGGCCGACCGTGTGGTGGTCTGTATTGACCGTTACGGCAACACGTCGGCAGCGACGATCCCCATTGCACTTGCCGACGTGGCGGGAACGGGTGGGTTAAAGCAGGATCAAAAGGTCCTGCTTGGTGCCTTCGGAGCTGGTTTCACCTGGGGGGCCACCGTCGTTGAATGGGGGACTCCAGATGGTTGACGGCGAGCGTTGCGTGCTCGTGACCGGTGCCTCGCGAGGCATCGGAGCTGCAATAGCCCGCCAGCTCGCCGCCGACGGCTGGGCGGTCGCGGTCAACTTCCGCGTTGATGAGGAGGCCGCGACGGAGGTGGTGGAGTCGATTTTGACGAGTGGCGGGCGTAGCTGCGCACTGCAGGGAGACGTGGCTCTTCCCGACACTGCCGAGTCCCTCATCGGCGCAGCTGAAGCGGAGTTGGGTCCGCTTCTCGGCTTAGTCAACAACGCCGGCATCCGTGCCGACGGTCTAATGGCGACCCTGAGCGACGAGGAGTTTTCACGGGTTGTGAGCGTCAACCTCGAGGCGGCGTTCAGGCTCACTCGCTGCGCCCTGCGGAAAATGATCCGAGCGAGGTTCGGCCGGATAGTTAACGTCGCCTCGATAGTTGGACTACGGGGCAACCCCGGCCAGGCGAACTATGCGGCCTCGAAGGCTGGGTTAATCGCTATGACTCGTACCGTAGCGGCCGAGGTTGCACGCCGGGGAATCACTGCCAATCTTGTGGCGCCAGGATTGATTGAAACCGACATGACCGCCGACTTGGAGGATTCGCTGGTTGGAATGGTGCCAGCCCGCCGAGCCGGGTCCCCATATGAGGTTGCAGCGTGTGTCAGGTTCCTCGCCTCGGATGAAGCGAGCTATGTCAACGGAGCGACTCTGGTCGTAGACGGCGCCTTAACGGCCTAACCCAAGGAGACGGAATGGATAGTGCGGTTTCACCTAAAGCCGTGGAGGAAAGGATCTTCGACGTCCTCGGGACCTTCGGGGCTTCTCCCGAGGCAATTAATCGCGAGGCTACCTTCGAGCAACTGGACATCGATTCGCTCGATCTAGTCGAGCTCGCCCAGATCGTCGATGAGGAGTACGACGTTCAGGTGACGACTGAGGACGCCGAAACGCTGAAAACGGTCGGCGACGCCATTGATCTGATTGCAGCCCGGATGTCGTGACCTCCGCTGGCCAACCTGATGCTTGCCCGATGGGGTCCGTCGCCGCGGATCGCCCCGTGGCAATCCGTTGCTGCGCAACCCTCGGCGACAGCATTACCTCGGGCACTGGGGTCCACCCCTGCACGCTCTGGCCGGAGCTCGTATTCAGGTGGCTCGACTCTCACCTGACCTCCGTGCAGCACATCGAATTCGCAGTTGACGGGGCCACCAGCAGCGATGTGGTCGAGCATCAGGTCCCACGAGCGCTCGCGGCAGAACCGGACCTGATCACTGTGATTTGTGGGGCCAATGACGTCCTGCGGGATCCGCGGCCCGACCTCGACCTCGCTGCCAAGAACCTTGATGAGGCGCTGAAGATCATTTCGAAGGGCATGCCGGCGGCGCATGTAGTTACGGCGACCTACCCGGATTTTGTTCCATTCCTTCCCTGGCGCCCCCGCTCGAAGGCTCGGGTCTCTTCCGGGATGGTCGAACTCAATAAGCAGATTCGACTCGTTGCGAGCAAGCGCGATGTCCTCTGCGTCGACTTGGGCGCGGCCTCACGGCGCTACAGCGAGGGAGCGTTCGCTCCTGACGGTGTCCACCCTTCAGAGGTCGGGCACCACAGAATCGCGATTGGCATGACCCGGGCGCTTGCTGAGACACTCCGCCTCCCTGACCCAGACTCCTACTGGGGCATCAGATGAATGACGAGGTGGCAGGTGAAAGCCGGAAGCTCACAGGACGGTGGTGCACTGGGAGCCTTAGAGGAGGCCGAGCACCAGGGGCTCCCTGCGGTTGGCAGCCGCTTCGGCAGCAGAGGCCGCACCATCACCGAGAGCGATGTGACGATGTTCGCCGCCCTCACGGGTGACCGGCATCCGCAGCACACCGATGCCGAGTGGGCACGAAGCAGCATATTTGGAGAGCGGATTGCTCATGGCCTCCTCGTGCTCTCCTTCGCCCTTGCACTGGGAGACTTAGACGCCTCTCGGGTGATTGCACTGCGACGGCTTCGCAACGTGGTGTTCAAGCGGCCCACCCGCTTCGGCGACACGATCCGGGCTGAGGTTACGGTCGCATCGACCCATGTGGTGGCGGAAGGAACGGGCTTAGTCGGCCTTGACTGGGTGGTGAGCAACGCTCGCGGTGAGACCCTGGTGCGGGCCTCGATGGATGTGCTGTGGCGGACTGATTCGGCACCTTCGCAAAATAGTCGTGAGTTCTACGGCGATGACCTCGACCTTCCCGACGGCTTCGTCCCGTGCTGAGCGCATCATTGAGCCCCACCGACTCAGCCAGTGCCCGACGGGCTGTTCTAACGATCGCAATGCTGGGCGGATTCATTGGCTATCTCGACACCACGATCGTCAACCTGGCCTTCCCGGCGATCAGCGCCAGCTTCCCGGGCGTATCCCGTGCGACCCTGCTCTGGGTCTTGGATGCCTACTTCATCGTCGGCGCCGCCTTCCTAGTGCCTGCCGGTTACCTCGCCGATCGGATGGGGCACAAGCGGATCTTCGTCGTTGGGATGGCGGGTTTCGCCCTCGCATCCGCGTTCTGCGCCGCAGCGCCGACCCCGCCGGTGCTCATCGCTGCACGAGTTCTGCAGGCATTGGCTGCGTCCACCATTGGTCCCGCTTCCTTGGCGCTACTTCTTGCGCACCACCGAACTACGGCTGAGCGAACTCGTGCGGTTGCCCTTTGGAGCGTTGGGGCTGGTGCGGCGGCGGCAATTGGCCCGACGCTCGGCGGCGCATTCGTCAGCGTCGGAAGCTGGCGGTGGATATTCCTCATCAACGTCCCGATGGGGCTGCTGACGCTCTGGATGGCGCGCCGCGTTCCGGAGAGTCGAAAGCCAGCGGCGCCGATGCCGGATCTACTCGGCGGCGTCCTGGCCAGCCTCGGGATCGGGGCGGTGGCCTTTTCGATCGTCGAGGGTGCCCGCTGGGGCTGGGGAGCCTCCAGTGTCCTAGCCGCGGTGGTCGGGGGAGTGGTTGCCCTTGCCGCCGTAGTCGCGCGTAGCGCACGGCATCCAGCGCCGATCGTCGACTTCGAGATCCTCCGCGACCGAAAGGTGACCGTGGCCAATCTTGCCTCGGTGGCCTTCGGGATTTCCTTCTACGGCTTGATGCTTGGCAACGTTCTATTCCTGACCGGGGTCTGGGACTACTCAGTGCTGAGCACCGGCCTGGCGATGACCCCGGGAGCGATCACCGGGATTGTGGTCGCGATCGTCTCGGCACGACTTTCGGAAAGTTACGGGCATTGGGCAGTTGCCTGCGCCGGGCTGCTGCTAATGGCTGCGGGCACGGTCTGGTACCTCACCCAAGCGCAGAGCGAGCCGTCATATCTGACCGGTTTCCTCCCGGCCAATCTAATGACCGGAACCGGGATCGGCATGGCCGGGCCGATGCTCGGCAGCGCCGCAGTCACGACCCTACCTGGGAACAGGTTCGGGATCGGCTCGGCCATCAACGGTACCGCGAGGCAGCTGGGCGGAGCTTTAGGTATATCGATCGTGGCCGCGCTCTTAAGCGACGAGAACTCCCACGATCGCCTGCCCTACGCGGAAGTGTGGGCCTTCGGAGGTCTAACTGCCTTGGTCACCGCTCTTGCGGTCCTCGCCGCGATCGTCGTCTGGGGTCCGCAGCCGCTCGAAGAGGAGAGCGGCCGTTACCGTCCTGAGCGATCGGTGGCCTAAGCGGGGCTCACCAGAAGCCCGGAATCAAACGAGCCTTCCTCTCCGCGTAGCTTACGTATTCGGCGCCAAGGCACTTCCGGAGCGCGGCTTCCTCGTTGCGGATGCGGGGTAGAAGCGCGACCGCCGGCACGGTTAGGCAGATAAGTAGCGCGAGCGGGTTGCCGAGAGCAGTTCCAAAGCCGATCTGGGTGAGTAGCAGGCCCGCGTACCCCGGGTGCCGGATCACCCGATACGGACCCTCGCAGATCACCCGGTGGTCACTCGAGATCGTCACCACAAATTGGAAGAAGCGGCCCAGCGTGTGAATCGCCCAGAAGCGGAGCACATAGCCCAGACACATCAGAAAAAGGCCGGCGAGCAGCCAGGACCATGCCCCGCCTGGCCAGCCAATCGAGGTGGTGAGACCTGCGGCGAGAGCTGCTAGAGCATCGGCGAAAACGATCGTGACGAAAATCCGGCGCAGCTCAGGATCCTGGGCCAGCGAGCCTATTCCTGACCCGCCGGAGCGGGAGACGAGCAGGTAGTCCACAAGCGGGGGGACGGTTGCGAACACAAGTAGGAGGATGAGGCCGAGGGTGCCCATGCGCAGGGTCGGGGGAGTTCGG
>Ga0070712_100001101_pt1 | contig 16266 bp, 9 predicted proteins | sample LARL81metaG_FD_71396 | JGI IMG/M metagenome (GOLD analysis project Ga0070712, IMG submission 71396) | Corn, switchgrass and miscanthus rhizosphere microbial communities from Kellogg Biological Station, Michigan, USA - LAR L8-1 metaG | ecosystem: Host-associated > Plants > Roots > Rhizosphere ...
GGAGCGCGACCGCGAATCCGAGTATCGATGGGATCGCGGCCAGCCAGCGCCAGCGGGCCTCGCCTGCGGTGTCGACCTGAAAGCCGAGCCATCCCGGGAGCAGCCAGAACCAGAGCGCGAAGAATGCCGAGCCGACCAGCATGGCGGCTAGGGCGTGAATCCATTGCTGGAGGCGCTGTCTGGAGGAACCATCGTGAAGGGTGGTCTGCATCATTCGAGCATCCTCCCCAGCCGTCACTGGCTTAACTTCTCGCTTCGACGTAGATCGTCAAGTAAGAGGATAGACCAGGTCGGAGCCACAGTAGAAGTCGCCGAGCTGCGTAACACGCTAGCAGGGGAGGAGAGGCAAAGGGTTAGTTCGCGGGAGAGCTTTTTATTTTGCTGTGTCTCCCGCCGCGGGCTTGTCGAATAGCTTGGGGTCGACCTCGGGATTGATACGGACCTGGGTAAAGATCACTACGCTGGAGTCCTTGCCGTCCTGGCGATTGGTGTGCTTGGTGGGGATGTTGATCCCATCGAAGACTTTCCACTCGGAGAGATCGGTCTCGCCGCGGAATGGGCCTGCCTGGCCGGTCGCGGTGTAGGACTCGCGCAGCAGCAGGCCTGAGGCTGGGTCGACGTACCAACGGACGGCGGTGCCGTCGGCGTCGATGTCGATGATCTTCGCGTCGATGTTGCTGATCTTCTCTGACCCGTTGGCGGTGAAGGTGAATTTCGGATCGCCGGTATGGGCGGCGATGAAAGTCGGATCGCGCTTGATTTGATCGAGACTTTCCTTCGCGGCGGAGGAGGGAATAGGGCGCACTTGTCCCTGGGCTGACATGAAGGCTCCGGTCGGCGAGAACACCACCGTCATCGGTCCCATGGGAGATTCCATGGCGAGGTGCATGTGATCGGGGTAGAGGACCGTGAGATCCATCTGGGAGGCAGGCTCGTCTTTTGATTGCTGGTTGAGCTTCGCTTGCATGGAATGAACAGACTTTAACTTCTCTGCGCCGCCCATTTTCTCAGCGACTCTAGCGGCAAGCGCTTTGCCTTCGGGATTCGAAACCGCGGGTGCCGATGGGGCAGCGGCCGCGGGTTTGGCATCTCCAGCAGCGCTGCCTGACGCTGCCGGTTGCTCACCGGGTGGCGGCGGGATCGTGATGTCGATGTTCGTAACTGCTCCTAGGTCCGAAAGCGGCTTATCGAAGTCCTTGGGATTGCCGACCACTAGTACCGCGAGCTGATCCTTGTGCAGGTACTTTAGGGCGACACGGTTCACTTCGGCGGCTGTCGCTTTTTCGATGCCTGCGTGGTACTGCTCGAGAAAGTTCAGCGGATAGCCGTAGAACTCGTAGGCCATGCGCTCGTGCAGAACCTTGTCGGGCGTATCGAAGTTGAAGATGAAGGAATTGAGGATGGAATCTTTGGCGCGTTTGATTTCGTCTTCGGTGATCGGTTTTTTCTGGAGGTCGTCGACGTCCGTGAAAACGGCCTGTACGGCTTGTATGGTGCTTTCGCTCTTGGTGCCCAACACGAAGCGCGTGACGCCGGGGTGGTCAAACGAGGTGCCGATGCCGCCGCCCACGGAGTAGGCGAGGCCGAGTCGGGTGCGGATGTCCTGCACGAGGCGGGAAGAGAAGCCTCCGCCCATCACTTCGTTGAAGACTTCGATGGCGAAGTAGTCGGGATTGCGGCGATCAGTGCCGGGTGCGACCATGCGCACGTTCGACTGGTTCACGTCGTCCTTGCTGACCAGGTAATAGCCCGGCTTGGCGGGATGAATCTCAATTTTCGTTTTAGGAGCCGCCGCACCCTTCGACCAGGATGCGAACGCGGCTTTCAACTTGGCTTCCATGACGGCGGAATCGAAGTCGCCGCTGATGCCGACGATCATGTTGTTGGGCTGAACATATTGCTTGTGCCAGGTGACAAGATCGTCGCGCTTAACCGCAAGAATGGTGGCGTATTCCGGCTGGCGCGCGTACGGGCTGTCGGCTCCGTATGCGAGCTTGATCGATTCGCGGCCTGCGATGGAGGCGGGGTTGTCGTTGCGGCGGGCGATGGATTCTTCGAACTGACTTTGCGCGAGCTCCAGCTTGTCGGCGCGGAACTCGGGGTTGCGCAGGAGGTCGAGGACGATTTTGAAGACGTCGTCGTAATCGGCCTTCAGACACGACCAGCCGATGGAGGTGGAGTCGCCGCCGCCACCAGTCTCGACCTTCGCGGCGCGGGCTTCAAGATAATCATCCAGCTGATCGCCAGTCTGCGTCTTGGTGCCGCCGGTGCGCCAGACTTCACCGTAGAGATCCACGAGGCCGACTTTTGCGGGGGGCTCCAGCTGCGAACCGCCGCGGATGCGGATGGAACCGTCAATCAGGGGAAGTTCGTGGTCTTCCTGGAGGAAGATCACCATGCCGTTGGGCAGGACGATGCGCTTCGGTTCGGCTGGGTGAAATGCGGGAAGAGGAGGGATAGGAATTTGCTGCCAACCAGTTTGCGCGTGAGCGGAGATGGGGCTGACGGAGACGATCGCCAGGAGCGCGAGGAGGGCAAGGAGACAAGAGAGCAGGTGATTGATTCGGGTGCGAGTCGTCATTTCGCACCTCCCGCGGTCGGGCCTGCAGTTTTTATGGTTTCGTTGATGCCCACGGTGCGATTGCTCTCCGAAAAAGTCTGGTTCGCTACTCGGCGAATGTCGGCCTTGGTGACTTTGTCGATCCGGTCGACGGACTTGAACAGTTCGCGCCAGTCACCATAGCGCGACTGGTAGATGGCGAGTTGCTGCGCGAGTCCTTGATTGTCGCCCAGTCCCCGGATCAGGTCGGCCTTCGCGCGCGTCTTGATCATCTTTAATTCGTCGTCGGTGATGTCTTCTTTCTTGATGCGATCGATCTCGGCGTGAATGGCGTCGCCCAGTTCCTGCGGCGTGTGTCCTGGGACGGGGACCGCGTAGAACGAGAACAGGTGCGGATACTTGTTGCCCGGGAGGCCGGAGAATCCTGCGGCGAAGGCAGCGATCTTCCTGTCGCGAACCAGGGCACGGTAAAGGCGCGAAGTGCGTCCGTTGGACATGAGGTCGGAGATGGCGTCGTAGACTGCGTCGTCGGGATTGCGGTAGTCGGGTCGGTGATAGCCTTCGATGTAGAAAGGCTGGGCGGCCTGGCGGAGCACGACGCGGCGCTCGGAATTCTGCGGCGGCTCGGTGGTAGTGCGCTCGTCGGGAGTTGGCTTGGTAGTCAGACGGCCGAAATATTTCTCGATGATGGGCATGGCGTCGGCGGCCTTGATGTCGCCGGAGATCGCGATGACCATATTCGACGGAATGTAGTACTGGTCGAAAAAGTTCTGTGCGTCGGTTGCCGAGAAGGAGTTCAGGTCCGACATCCAGCCGACGGTCGGGCGATGGTACGGGTGAGCCTGGAAGGATGCGTTGACGAATTGCTCAACCAGCCGACCGACGGGATTGCTGTCGGTGCGCATGCGGCGCTCTTCGATGACGACGTCGCGCTCTTTGTAGAACTCGCGCATGACGGGGTGGAGGAAGCGCTCGGATTCGAGATAGGCCCAGAGTTCAAGGCGGTTTGAAGGAAAGGAGTAAAAGTAATTGGTCTCGTCATCGCTGGTGTTGGCGTTCATGCCCTCGCCGCCTTCACGCTCGACGATTTCGCCGAATTCGTTGGGCTTGACGTATTTCTGCGCTTCGGAGATCGCGTCTTTCCAGGATTTTTCCAACGCCTTGAGTTTGTTGTCGTCTCTGCCGATGCGCTTGTCACGCTCGGCGATGTAAGCGGCGTAGGCGACCTCAACTTTGGTGAGAGCTTCTTTCTCAGCTGGGTAGTCGGTGGTGCCAATCTTGTCGGTGCCTTTGAAGGCCATGTGCTCGAACATGTGGGCGAGGCCGGTTTTGCCCATAGGGTCCTGAACGGAGCCGGCGTCGACGTGCGTGAAGAAAGAGAAGACAGGGGCTTCGGGGCGCTCGAGGATAACGACGGTCAAGCCGTTGGGGAGGGTTTTGACGGTGGTTCGTTTTTCGAAGGAAGCGACGTCCTGAGCGGCGGCAACGGTAATAAGAAAGAAGATCAGTACGGACACGCGAACAGCTACTTGCTTCATCGGACCTCCATTGCAGGTGGCTATGGGTTCACGAAACAGCATCCCTTGATTGGACGGGCCAGAAACCGGGAAGAAATCCACAGTACGTGGATGGGAAGGGGGATGTCAAACCCAGTCGTCAGTCGCTAGTCGTCAGGAAGGGCTAAGAAGGAGAAACCCGGCTGGCGGCGGAACGGCCAGGCTTTAACACGATGCAGTGTCTGCAGCGAGTCAATTACAAGGGTGTACCGGTGCGTTTGATCTTCGGAAAATAGAGCCAGAGATGACCGTCGTTGTCGTTTTCGCCGAAGACGATTTCACCGTCCGGGCCGGTGACGGCATCACCGAACTGATAGCCGTAGCGTCGCTTCTCAAGAACGGAAGCGGCCACGCCGAGATTGCGTACACTGCCGGAGAGGGTGTCGCAACAAAAGAGATTCGCCATTTCCGCTCCGCAAAATCCAAAAAGCCTGCCATCCGGAGTTATTGCCATCGGTCCGACAGGGGCCAGATGTGCTTTGCCGAGCGAGCGGAAGCCTTTTTCCGCGTCGAAAGCGAACAGGTGCCCGGCGGCATCGGTCGTAAGCAACTGGTTGGCATTACCACCGCGAGCCCAGCGCACAGGATCGGTCCAATCGCCCTCGGGCAAATCGACGGCAGCCCGGCGGATCTTGCCGGACGGCAGATCGAAATGCCATAGCCGCGCATCCTCATCCTGTCCGAACACTCCGGAACTGCTCATTGCGAGCTGACCGCGGCCAGACACTTCTCCTACAACAGTAACTTTTGCCGACTCGACTTCCACTGTGAATAACTGACGGGCGGTGACGCCGACCACGATTCCCCGGGACGGGTCGCAGACGGCGTGAACAACCGGCTCCCCAGGAACGCACTCACCGAGGTCCTGGAGAACTGGAGGGTCGAGGCCCCACTCCTGGATCCAGTCCTGCGCCAGGTCGATGGGCGGGATCGCGATCACGCGGCCACCGCGCGCTCCGTTTACGAACGCGAAGACGCGGGACTTTGCACAACAGACAGCTACCGAGGAAATACCACCAGGGACAATGCCGACATCCAACACGACACCAGTCAGTCCATGGAACGCGGCCGCAAACAGGTGCGCCTGTCGCCCGCTAGTTCCGCCATATATATGTCCCGCGGAATCGATATCGAGCGCGGTGATCCGACACTCGTCGTGGACGATCGGGGAAGTCATTCCGGGCAGGCAGGTTGGGAACGCGACCATCATGCCCTCGCGAACAAACTGGTGAGCGAGTTCCTCTTGATACGCCTTAATCTCAGGGGAGTTGGGATCGAATCTGCCCTTAGACTGCATGGTCATGAGTCCTCGCTTACCCCCACATTCGAATGGGAAGGTGTGCGTTTTTCTTTTTACGATCAGCCGGCAGCGAAACCTTGAACATGCCGGAAGGGTGGTTTCCGACGTGGCCGAAGAACAGGTCGCCGTTATGATCCACAGCGCCGCGAGAGACGTAATGCGCAAACCCGGCGGGATGCTTGAGCTGAGCTACTTCCTCACGCTTGAGCGTTTGGGGATCGAGCCGCCAAACCACGCCTTGCATCTGTTTGCCGGAACCTGGCGTGGGGTTGTATTTCGGATCACGCCAGCGGGACGCGACGTAGTAGAGCTTCCCATCGGCCGCGAACGTTAGCCCGCCGCAGTGGTCCGTGTACATATCAATAGGAAACGCGGGATCGCGTGGTTGCGTCGCTGGTCCCAGATCCTCGATGCGTGGCCACTCGCCCTCATTGAGCCAGATGCGTATCAGACGAGGGTTTGGACACCAGGTGGAAGCGTAGACACATTCACGGTCGGGTGATGGGGCCACGTCATAAAACACGCTATGCCAGCCCTCCTGGTAATTGGCATTATGGGCCAGTTTACCCGGAGAGATCTCCAGGCGGTCGGTCTCGGGCGTATAGCGCACCAACCGCCCGTAGTCGCTACTGGTCCACACACGATGCTGCTTATCGAGAAACAACGTTTGTGGATTGATCGAACTGATGCGTCCCAGATCACGCCGCTTGCGAGTGTGAAGATCGTAGATGATGAAGTGATCGCGTGGATAGCTCATGGCGTAGAGCAGGCCGCGCTCCTCATCGTGCAGCAGGCAGCGGCAGCCTTCTTTGGGGATCAGCGTGTCCCACCAAAGCACGTGATCGTTGCGGGTGTCGAAGGCTAGCAACGCCGAGCCGCGAAAACAGCGCTTGGCATCGTGCCAGGAATACCAAGGCGAATAACGGGGCAGATCGATCGGCGGACCGGAAAGGTGCGTCGCCATATAGAGCACACCGTCGTGCATCGACGGAACGAAGCTGTAGTGAATTTTGCATTGTGAAGCTCGGCCGGAAGTGCCGGGATCGTCCACCATTTCGGCGAGATTGAAGAGGTAATCCAGGTCATCGCGCTCTTCGTTGTAACGAACAGGCTTCACCACACCCCCGGGTACGCTTTCGGCGCAAGCCGCCGCATAGATGCGACCGTCGGGCCCGACAGACAGCGACCAACAGGTGTCCGAGTCAGGATGACCTGTGAATGGATACCACTTGACCGGGTAGGGCGTTTCGCCGGGAGACTCAGGTTGAGCGTCAAGCGCGGGGACGACGAAACCCGCCGCGAAAGTTGTGCCGCCAATCTTCATAAACGTGCGGCGATCAATCTGCTGTTTTGAAATCACCGGTTCCTCCGGTCGGCTCGGCCATTTACGGGAATAGATAATAGAGGATTCCTTTAACTTGTGGTGTCCTCGTCTAGGCCAGTTGCGGCCGATGACCACTCACGAAAGTTGCGATCCGCTCCGGATCGAAGCTGCATCGTATGAAGAGCGTTACCAGGCAGGGGCCGCTATACTCTCACAGCGGCACGAGGAGGCTAGGTGCCTAAGGGAGGCGGCTTGGCGATTTCGCCGGTGGTGGAGGTTGAGGGGAAGCGGCTGAACCTGTCGAATCTCGACAAGGTTCTGTATCCAGTGAGCGGGTTCACCAAGGGGCAGGTGATTGACTACTACGCTCGCATTGCGCCCGCGCTGTTGCCGCATTTGCAGGGACGGCCGGTGACGATGAAGCGGTATCCCGATGGCGTGGACGCGGAATACTTCTACGAGAAGAATGCGCCAAAGCATCGGCCGGATTGGGTTCAGACGGCGCCTGTGTGGAGCCGACATAATCGGCGGCACATCAATTATCTGCTGGTGGACGATCTGCCTACGCTGACCTGGCTGGCGAATCTGGCGTCGCTGGAGATTCATCCGTCGCTGGCATTGGCGAAGGACATCAACTGCCCGACCATGATGGTGTTCGATCTCGATCCGGGTCCGCCGGCGAACATCGTGCAGTGCTGCCAGGTGGGGTTGTGGCTGCGGGAAATTTTCGAGCACTGGGGATTGCGGTGCTTTCCGAAAACGTCGGGGTCGAAGGGATTGCAGGTGTATGTGCCGCTGAATACGCCAACCACCTACGAGATCACCAAGCCGTTTGCCAACGCGCTGGCGCGTTTGCTGGAGCACGATCATTCCGAACTGGTTGTTTCCGATATGAAGAAAGAAGTGCGCACTGGCAAGGTTTTCGTTGACTGGAGTCAGAATGACGAGCACAAGACGACCGTGTCGGTGTATTCGTTACGCGCGCGGGAGAGGCCGACGGTTTCGACGCCGGTGACGTGGGAAGAGGTAGAGAAAGCGCTGAAGAAGAAAGATGCTGGGCTGCTGGTGTTTGAGGCTCCGAGAGTGGTCGAGCGCTTTGAGAAGTTGGGGGATCTGCACACGGCGGTGCTGGAACTGAAACAGAAGTTGCCAGATTTGCGGGCCGCTGCTGCTCCGCAGCCGGCGACGGTGGATCTGGCGGCCCAGGCCGAGGAGGAGCCGGCTCGGCGCCCGAGCAGTTCGAAGAGGACAGACGGCGCGACGCGGATTGCGGCCGGGAAGAAGACGTCGGCGGGGAAGACGGCTGCGAAGAAAAGACGGGCGGTATAATCCGCGGGCGAGCAAAGACCGCAGACGGATCTCATACCTTAGGCGGACAGGAGTGTCCGCTCCATACGAGCGTCAATGGCGAAACTATTTGCAGGCACTTCGGGATGGGCTTATCCGAGCTGGAAGCCGTATTTCTATCCGCAGAAACTGGCGCAGGCGAAATTTCTGAGCCACTATGCCGCGCAGCTGAATGCGGTGGAAGTGAACTTCACGTTCCGTCAGCTGGTGAAAGAGACTACGCTCGCCAAGTGGATGGCAGACAGTCCTGAGGGTTTTCGGTTCACGGTGAAAGCTCACCAGGTGCTCACGCACATCAAGCGGCTGAAGGGGACGGAGGATTTTCTGCCCCGCTTTCTGGGTTCGATTGAGCCCCTGGCCGGTGCTGCGAAGCTCGGTCCTGTGCTGTTTCAGTTACCGCCCAACTTTAAAGTAGATCTTGAAGTGCTGAAGAGCTTTCTCACGGCCCTGCCTCGCGTGCTTCAGTCGGCTTTCGAATTCCGGCATTCGTCGTGGTTCAACGACGAGGTGTATGCGGCTTTGCGAGAGTGTGGGGCTGGGTTGTGCGTCGCTGAGACTGAAGAGATGACCACGCCTGAGGTGGTCACGGCTGATTTTATGTATTACCGCTTCCGCAAGCCGAATTATCCGCCGGACGAGCGGGCGGCGATGGTGGAACGGATTCAGCAGCATCTGGCAGCGGAGCGGGATGTGTTCGCATACTTCAAGCATGAGGAAACTCCCGAAGGGGCGATTTATGCGCGGGAGTTGCTTGGGGCTTTCAGTGGAAAAGCTGCTAACCGCTAAGGTCGCTAAGGTTGCGCAATGATCGCGAAGAGGGGCTTGTCGCAGACTTTGGCGGAGTCGTGGGCCGGTAGAGCCGGATTTCTTCAATGCGGACCGGTATTGGTACTTTGCTGTGTCCGATAATGCGTACTAGGCTTGGTGAGGCGGACAGGAGTGTCCGCCCCACACTTGCATGTCTGCGGAAGCCAATGCGCGGGTTTTGTCGGTGTTTCTCGACTACCTTAAGGTGGAGAAGGGGCTGGCGCACCTGACCGTGTCCGCTTACACCACCGACATCTGCCAGTTTGCCGAGTTCCTCGAGGGGCGCAAACGTGTGCTCGCGACTGCGCAACGCATCCATGTGCGCGATTTTATCCAGCAACTATTTTCGAATGGGGTCGATGGGCGCTCGGTGGGACGGAAGCTTTCGGCGCTGCGGCATTTGTACCGGCACCTGCTGGTGGACGGGAAGATCGATCACGATCCCACGCTGAACATCGATTCGCCGAAACAGTGGAAGGTGCTTCCCAAAGCTTTGGCCCGCGATGAAATGGAAAAGACTCTGACTGCGCCGCAGGCGGCTTCGGATTCGAAGCTGTCACACGCGATCGCCTCGCGGGATCGGGCGATGCTGGAGGTTTTCTACGCGGCGGCGCTGCGGGTATCGGAGATTGTTCAAGCAAAACTTGAAGATTTGAAGTTGGAGGCTGGGTACGTGCTGGTGCGTGGCAAGGGGGACAAGGAGCGGATTGTGCCTTTGGGCAAATCGGCACAGCAGGCGCTCGGGAGTTATCTCGAGGAGGGGCGCCCGGTGCTTTCGGGCGGGAGAAATTCGCCCTATCTTTTTCTTGCGCGGGGAGCCCACAAGCTGACGCGGCAGCGGGTGTGGCAGATGGTGAAGGCGGCGTCCGCGGCATCCGGGCGATCAGCCTCGCCGCATATGCTGCGCCATTCTTGTGCCAGCCACATGGTTGAGAACGGGGCTGACCTGCGCACCGTGCAGACCATTCTTGGGCATGCGGATATTTCCACGACGCAGATTTATACGCACCTGGCTTTGGACCGGTTAAAGACTGTGTATCAGAAGCATCATCCGCGGGCGAAGACACAGGCTTGAATCACCACAGAGACACAGAGTCACAGGGAAACGAAGCCTAGGATTTCCAGATGCCTTCAGCGCTAACTTTTTTTCGTGAGGGATGGGAAATTCGAAATTCATACGCAGAAGAATTTGGTTCCTCGGTGTCTCTGTGATTCTGCGGTGAAAAGATGTCTGGCGATGGGAATGAGCGAGAAATTAAACCACAAGCGCACGACGGTTGAAAAAGCTACCGATGAATTCTTGCGCGTGTTGCGGGAGCGGAATGCTTCTGCGCATACCATCAAGGCATACGCCGGGGATTTAGAGAACTTTGCCAGCTATGTTGGGGCTCGGGATTGGAAGAAGATCGACCACGTTGCGGTGCGCGGATTCTTGTCGCATCTCTACGAAAAGGGATTGGGCAAGGCTTCAGTGGCACGGTCGCTGGCCGCAGTGCGGTCACTCTACCGGTGGCTCGCGCAGGAAGGCGTGGTCGAGCAGAATCCCGCAAAGCTGGTGGCGACGCCGAAGTTGCCGAAGAAATTGCCGCGCGTGCCGACTATCGAAGAGATGAACTCGGTGCTTGATGGCGCGATGCCCGAGGTGGCCGCTTTTCCCGAGCGCGACCGGTTGTTGCTGGAACTGCTGTATGGGTGTGGGATTCGGAACTCGGAATTGATCGGCATCGATGTCGATGACATTCGCGTTAGCAACGAAGCGATTCTGATTCGCGGGAAGGGGAAGAAGGAGCGGTACGTGCCGTTCGGGGGATCGGCAGCCTCGGCGCTGCGCGCCTATCTTCCGGAGCGGATGAAGTTGCTCGGGGAAACGAAGAAAACGTCTCCGGCCCTGCTTCTCAATCAGCGCGGTGGGAGGCTGACGGTGCGTAGCGTGGGGCGTATCGTAAAGAAAATTGCGGTGGCGAAGGGGCTATCGCCCGACGTGCACCCGCATACGTTGCGACATGCATTCGGCACGCACATGCTGGAGGAAGGTGCGGATTTGCGCGCGATCCAGGAACTGTTGGGACATGAACGATTGGCCACGACGCAGCGCTACACTCAGCTTTCGATGAAGCACGTGCTAGCGGTGTATGACCAGACGCATCCGCGGGCGAAATAATGGAACCGATAGCCCAAACGGCAGACATGCCCCGCGGAAGGTTGCGTCGCTTCCTGTCGCTCACAGCTGTCATTGCGCTAGTTCATGGAATCGTGACAGCTACGTGCATAAGCATTGCGTTCAGCGCGGGCATGGCTCGATTTGACCACCCTGAGATTCGATTGACGTATTGGGAACAGGGTTGCGGTGTGGTGGCGGATGTTTTGATGCAGCCCGGTGAACGCGTTTGGGAGGGGCTCGGTATTACACCTAGATCTGCACCATTGGAGTGGGCTGCATTGCTTCTCAATAGTTTGGTTTGGGGCGCGACCATCGCATTGTTCGTGTCAGCCGTCCGCAAAACCCCGCGCCTGATAGCGTAAAAGTGGCCTATCAGCGACCTGGCTAGTCCGCCGCTTTCGCTACCGGCGCCACCTCCACCGCTTCTCCGCGCAATTCCTTCCACATCTCGACCACGCGATCTTTCACTTTCGCAATGAGGTCTGAGTAGGCTTGCTCGGAAGCTTGTGACTCGGGCGGCGGGTAGATGGGATCGCCGATAGTTACCTTCAACGGGGCAAACTTCTGGAAACTCTTGCCGCGCGGCCACGCATCGTGGAAGCCATCGATCGCGATGGGGACGATCGGCACCTGCATGTGTACGGAGAGAATGGCGGCGCCTTTCTTGAAGGTACGCGGCGTGCCGTCGATGCTGCGCTCGCCCTCGGGATAGAGGATTAAGTTGCGGCCGTGGCTGAGGCCGAAGGCGCCGGCGCGCATGGCCGGGATCAGGTTGGCGTCGGGATCGACCACTACTACGCGCACGGCCTTCGCCAACTTTCGCATGAATCCCGTGCCGAAGATTTCGCTGGTGCCTACAGCGAAGCAATTGGAGAAAACTTCGCGCGGCAAGATAGAGGCCAGGACTACCGGATCGAGATAACTTTGATGATTTGAGGAAAGAATATAGGTGCCGGTCTTTGGGAGCTTCTCGAGCCCTGAGACAGTGAGGTGGAAGCGATCGCGCGCGATCAGCTGCAGCCCGCGCGTTACAAAATACCAGAAGCCTTCGACTACGGGATGCGGGCGGGCGAGTTCGAGCACGTCGGGATCAGTAGGATCTTCGCGCAGCACGGCGCTCCAGCCGGCGAATTGCGCCTTGGAGACGGTCTTGCCGCTGGCCGCGCTTTCGAGAACGGCATTCACCAGATCACGCACGGTGTAGATTTCGGCGAGTTGGCTTTCCTCGACGTCGCCGCCGAGTTCTTTTTCGATCTCGACCAGCAGTTCAACCCGCTGCATCGAGTCGAAACCAAGGTCGAGTTCGAGGTTGTCGGTGGGCAGAACTCGGTCCGGTGCATTGCGAGAGCTCTGCTTAATGACGCCGAGCGCTCGCTGGACCTCGGGCTTTTCGAGCCAAGCTTCGTCTTCGGGCGTTAATGCTTTCTGCGTGGGGACCTCAGACTGACCCGTTGTGCCCTTGGCCTGGTTTGCGCGCACGCGCTTTTCGATCTCGAAACGTTTCAGCTTGCGAGTGGTGGTGCGCGGAAGATCTTCCTGCCAGATTTCGTAGTTGCCGATGCGCTTGGTGGAGGCTAACTGCTGCGAAAGCCCCTCGATGTCGAAGCGTATGACTTCTTTGGCGTTGACGACCTTGCGTTCTTTGAGCACGTCGAAATTGGGGACAACGACCGCGTACAGCCGCTCGGAGTTGGGGTCGCCGGGTTTGGCTTCCAGGCCCATCACGCAGATTTCCTTGATGTAGGGCGACTTGAGATAGTGGGTTTCGATTTCCTCGGGATAGATGTTCTTGCCGTTAGCCAGAACGATCAATTCCTTGCGCCGGCCGGTGATGAAGAGATTTCCGCCGGGGTCGAAGTAGCCGAGGTCGCCGGTGTGCAGCCAGCCGTCTTTGATTGCTTCGGCGGTGGCGTCGGGCCGATTCCAATAGCCCTTCATCACGATGGCACCGCGAATCAGGATTTCGCCGGTGGGCGGGCCTCCTTCTTCAGAAGATTGAGCATCGAGAATCTTCGACTCAATGGTTGGCAGAGGCGGGCCAACCGAGCCGATGACGACATGCCCTGGCGGGTTGAGAAAAGCGCAGGCAGAGGTTTCGGTCAGGCCGTAGGCGTTCAGCAGGTCAATGCCGAAGTCGTGGAAGTCGCGGGCGACTACCGGATCGAAGCGCGAGCCACCCGTGATCAGATAGCGCATCCGAGCACCGAAAGTGGCGTGAATTTTTCCGAACAGCAGCTTGCCCGCGTTGAGGTGGAAGCGGCGCAGGAAGCGATTCATCTTCATTAGCGAGCGGAGCACCGACTCGGCGATGCGGCCACGCTTGCTGACCTCTTTGAAGATGCGCTCGTGGATCAGGTAGAAGAATTGAGGAACAACGGCGAAGGCGGTGATCTGCCGCTCCTGGAGAGCGCGTAGCAGTTCGGTGGTGTTTAGAGTCTCGAGATAGACGACGCGCGCGCCCTTTACCAACGGCAGCATCAGATTTGCCATCTGCGCCAGGACATGAAACATGGGCAGGATGCCGAGCACGGCGTCGGTGGGGCCGATCTGCAGGAGACCGAAGACGGCATTGACCTCGCCCAGCATGTTGGCATGCGTGAGTTGCACGCCCTTGGGATCGGCGGTGGTGCCAGAGGTGTAGAGCAAGGCTGCGACAGTGTCGGCCGGAGCTTCGACTGCGCGGAAGTTGGCGGGCCCGGCGGCGAAGATTGCGTCGAGATCACCGATCCAGCCGGCTTGCGGTTGCTTGTCTTCTTTGCCGGTTGCGGGTTTCAGGGAAGTGGGATCGGTAAGAACCAACTGCACGTTGAGCCCTTCGACAGCTTGGCGTGCCGTCACGAGGTGCTTGACGTCGGTGACGAGCAGGGAGGCACCGCTATCCTTCAAGAGCTTGGTGACCTGGTCGGCGTGGAATGCGGTGTCGAGCGGCACGGCCGTGTACCCGGCGGCGATGGCGCCCAGGTACGCGGCCACCCAGCGGGGGTGGTTGTCGGCAAACAGGGCAACCCGCGCGCCTGCGGGGAGCTCTTTCTCGGTCAGCCAGCGCCCGACCGATTCGGACATCTTGCGGGTCTCGGCGTAGGTGTAGCTTTCGACCTGGTCGTGGCGCTGGATTTCTAGGGCGATGTTCTGGGGGCCGCGCTGCTCGGCTTCGACGAACTGGTCGTAAAAAGTGGACATGAGGGGCGGGAAAAATATACCTGAAATCAGAGGCGGTTAGATTGGGCGGTTGTTATTGACGATGGGAGGCACGAGCGTCTCGCTCGTCCCGGCGGGCGGGGACGCCCGCCGCTCCATCGGCCCAAATTTGCAAGTGGTTGCCCGGTTGCTTGTTCGGACCTAAGGCTGTTCTGCCGCATCCAATATGCTACGCTTGAGTAGTTTTATACTGTGGGGTACGTGTCCCCCCTCTGAAGGAACCCAGATTTGATTAACACCTTAGTAGCCAAGGTCTTTGGGACCAAGAACGAGCGCGAAGTGAAGCGGCTGTTGCCGCAGGTCGAGGCCATTAATGCGCTCGAGCCCGCGATGAAGAAGCTGTCGGACGCTGAGCTGCGCGCCAAGACCGACGAGTTCCGGCGGCGGATCCAGGAGCGGTTGCCCAAGATTGCCGACGAGCCCGACGCCGATCCCGACCGCCAGAAGGCCATCGAAGCCGAGCGCGATCTGGCGCTGAAAGCGATTCTCGACGATTTTCTGGTGGAGGCTTTCGCGGTTTGCCGCGAGGCCAGCTGGCGCGTCTTGAACATGCGTCACTTCGACGTGCAGTTGATCGGCGGAATGGTGCTGCACTCGGGCAGGATTTCGGAGATGAAGACCGGCGAAGGCAAGACGCTGGTCGCGACCCTTCCGGTATATCTCAACGCGCTCAGCGGACGCGGCGTGCATGTGGTCACGGTCAACGACTACCTGGCCAAGCGCGACTCGGAGTGGATGGGCAAGCTATATACCTTCCTCGGATTGTCGGTCGGCGTCATCGTGCACGATCTGGATGATGAAGAGCGCCGCGAAGCCTATGCCGCCGATGTGACCTACGGGACCAACAACGAATTCGGCTTCGACTACCTGCGCGACAACATGAAGTTCGATTTGAAGGATTGCGTGCAGCGCGTGCACAACTTCGCCATCGTCGACGAAGTGGACTCGATCCTGATTGACGAAGCTCGTACGCCGCTGATCATCAGCGGCGCCAGCGAAGAGTCGACCGACAAGTACGACCGCGTGAACCGCATCATCCCGAAGCTCGAAAAGGGTGAAGAAGTGGAAGTGCCGCCCGGCGAGCCCAAGATTTACACGGGCGATTTCGTGGTCGACGAGAAGCACAAGAACATCATCGTTACCGACGAAGGCTGGGAGAAGGTCGAAAAGCTGCTCGGCATCGGCAACATCTCCGACCCGGAGAACTGGGACCTGAAGCATCACGTCGAAACCGCCGTCAAGGCGCACTCCCTGTACCGGCGCGACGTCGAGTATGTGGTCAAGCCCAAGGACGACAACCCGCGCGAGAAAGAAGTGATCATCGTCGACGAATTCACGGGCCGCATGATGCCGGGGCGGCGCTGGTCCGACGGCCTGCACCAGTCCATCGAAGCCAAGGAAGGTGTGAAGATCGAACGCGAGAACCAGACGCTCGCCACTATTACCTTCCAGAATTACTTCCGCATGTACAAGAAGCTGGCCGGCATGACCGGTACGGCGGAGACGGAAGCGCCTGAGTTCGACAAGATCTACAAGCTCGAAGTCGTCGTGATTCCAACTAACAAAACGCTGCTCCGCAAAGAAAATCCCGATGTTGTCTACCGGACCGAGAAGGAAAAGTATTTTGCCGCGGCCGATGAGATTCAGCGCCTATACGAAAGCGCGCAGCCGGTGCTGGTGGGCACTACGTCGATCGAAAAATCGGAGAGGCTGTCGGAACTTCTGAAAAAGAAGGGGATCAAGCACGTCGTTCTGAATGCGAAGTTCCACGAGCGGGAAGCTGAGATCGTCGCGCAGGCTGGACGCAAGGGAGCGGTAACCATCGCAACCAACATGGCCGGCCGCGGTACCGACATTCTGCTTGGGGGCAATCCGGAGTTCATGGCGAAGCAGGAGTGCGTGAAGAACGGGGTGGCGCAGCCTTTGCGCGCCGCGCAAGGCAAAGTAGAAGCTGGAGTGGATGACGCCAGCATGACCCGCTGGTACTACGGCGGGAACGAGTACGCGGTCCCC
>Ga0070712_100001104_pt1 | contig 16240 bp, 20 predicted proteins | sample LARL81metaG_FD_71396 | JGI IMG/M metagenome (GOLD analysis project Ga0070712, IMG submission 71396) | Corn, switchgrass and miscanthus rhizosphere microbial communities from Kellogg Biological Station, Michigan, USA - LAR L8-1 metaG | ecosystem: Host-associated > Plants > Roots > Rhizosphere ...
GAGCCAAACCCGTTCTTTTGTGACGATCCAAAAACTGGATGACCGATCTCACCTCGCTCACGCTAGCGCAAGCACGCGAGGCGCTGCGTAAGAAAGAGTTTTCCGCGACAGAACTGGCCGAAGCTCATCTTGCCGCCGTGGAACAGGCGCGAGCGCTGAATGCTTTCGTCATGGAAACACCGGAACGCGCCCGCGCCATGGCGCGTGCGTCGGATGCGCGGCTGGCGAAAGGGGAGGGCGGTCCGCTCGAGGGACTGCCGCTCGCAATCAAAGACTTGTTCTGTACCGAAGGCGTCCGTACCACGGCCTGCTCGCATATCCTCGACAATTTTGTCCCGCCTTATGAGTCCACTGTTACTGCGAAGCTGTGGCGCGCTGGAGCAGTGCTCATCGGCAAAACCAACGCCGACGAATTCGCCATGGGCTCGTCGAACGAGACATCCTATTACGGCCCGGTCGTGTCGCCCTGGCGCCGGCGCGGCGCGCAGACCAAGCTGGTTCCGGGCGGCTCTTCGGGCGGCTCTGCGGCTGCGGCGGCTGCGCGCGTCTGTGTCGGGGCGATCGGGACCGATACCGGCGGCTCGATCCGCCAGCCGGCTGCATTTTGCGGCGTTGTCGGGTTAAAGCCGACCTATGGCCGTTGCTCGCGCTGGGGGATCGTCGCATTCGCTTCGTCGCTCGACCAGGCCGGGCCATTCGGGCGTACGATTGGCGATTGCGCGATCTTGTTGCGCGCAATGGCGGGCCATGACCCGAAGGACACGACCTCTGCTGATGTAACTGTGCCGGATTACGAAGCGGCGATCGGCCGTTCGGTCAAGGGCATGCGCCTCGGCATTCCCAAAGAATATCGCGTGCCCGGCATGCCCGCCGAGATCGAAGCGCTTTGGCAAAATGGCGCCGATTGGCTCAAAGAGGCTGGCGCGGAACTCGTCGAGATTTCGCTGCCGATGACCAAATATGCGCTGCCGGCCTATTACATTGTTGCTCCGGCGGAGGCTTCGTCGAATCTCGCGCGCTACGATGGCGTCCGCTACGGCTTGCGCGTCCCCGGGCGCGATATCATCGAAATGTACGAGCAGACCCGCGCCGCCGGCTTTGGCGAGGAAGTGCGCCGGCGCATCATGATCGGCACCTACGTGCTCTCCGCCGGTTATTACGATGCTTACTATCTGCGCGCGCAAAAAGTGCGCACGCTGATCAAGCGCGATTTCGAGACGTGCTTCGCTGCGGGTATCGAGGCGATCCTGACGCCGACGACGCCGTCGGCGGCCTTTGCCATCGGCGAAAGAGGGCGGGCCGACCCGATCGAGATGTATCTCAACGACGTGTTCACGGTGACGGTGAATATGGCGGGCCTGCCGGCCATTTCCGTGCCCGCCGGCTTGGACAGCCAGGGCCTGCCGCTTGGGCTGCAACTCATCGGCCGTCCATTTGCCGAGGAGACACTGTTTACGCTCGGCGCGATCGTTGAGAGCGCCGCCGGATCGTTCACGCCGGAAAAATGGTGGTAGTGTAAGTTTCCATGACCCCGGCCGCTTTCAGGCAGTCGCTGAAAGGGAAAACGCCTCCGGCTGGCGCTTCGGCGGCGCTGCAGGCCTTGTGGTGGGCGGCCAACGAGAATTGGGACAAAGCGCATCGCATCGTCATGAATGGACACGATCAGGATTGCGCTTGGGTGCACGCCTATTTGCATCACGTCGAAGGCGATCTCGACAATGCCAATTATTGGTATCGACAGGCGCGCCGCAAACCAGCAACGCACGAATTATCTTCCGAATGGAATGAGATTGTCGCGGCGCTGCTGGGGCACCGCCGCTAGATCACGATCATTCGGTACCGGCCAGGCCGGCAGACTTGACCACCTTGCCCCAGCGTACCAATTCGCTGTCGATAAAGCCTTGCAAAGTCTCCGGCGGCGGGCTCGTTTGCGGCGTCAGACCGAGGAATATCAAGCGGTCGCGAACGTCTGAAGAGCGCGGCCGAAGTCACGCCGAGTGCCCGCACTTTGCCCGCTTTGATGAGCGGCAATGCCGGTGCGGGATCGGCAAGCAGCAACGCGATATGTCCGCCGACAACATCAGTCAGCGCCGGCGCACTGCCTTTGTAAGGCACATGCGTCATCTCGATCCCGGTCATGGTTTTGAACATTTCGGCAAAGAGTTGATGCGGCGAACCGGCGCCACCCGATCCATAAGTCAGCGCGCCTGGATGCGCTTTGGCGTAACTGATCAGGTCGGCGACCGTTTCGATCGGCAACGCGGGATTGACAACCAGGATGAACGGAACGCGGACCACAAGTGCGATCGGCGTAAAATCTTTCCGCGGATCATAGGGAAGCTCTTTGTAAAGCGTCGGACTGATCGCCAGCGAGCCGCTCCCTGCAAGCACGAGCGTGTAGCCGTCGGGGGCGGCTTTAGCGCCATCGGCGGTGCCGATCGTCGAGCCGGCGCCAGGCCGGTTCTCGACCACAACCGGTTGACCACGGAGATCGCCGACGCCCGGCGCCAGTTCGCGGCAAGTCGTGTCGATCGCTCCGGCTGGCGGCCATGGCGCGATTAAGGTAATGCGCCGCGACGGATAATCGCCGCCATGCGCCGGCGCCAATGCGAGCGCCAGACCGCCGACAACGAGCAAGGTTTCGACAATGCGGCGCACGATTTCCCCCTTACCTGTTTCTCGAACAACGGCGCTCGATGAACGCTTTCAAACAGCATAATTGCGATCGCCTGCCGGCCGCAATCGCCCTTTAGTTTCCGCTCTGGACAGCCGCACGATCAACTGGCAATGACTATTCTAACGCCGCATCGACCAATGGCGATGCGAACGGCTTATTGAAAAACTCAATCTCCGGCCTCCATCAATGAAAACTTTCCTGCTGCGTCTGTTCACTTGGTGGAACAGTCAGACTTTCGGAACACAATTGTCGACCTGGCTGTACGGCGAGTTCGTCGGCGAAGACGAATTCGGCAATCGCTATTTCCGGACCAAGAACGGCAAGATCGATCCAGCGCTTGGTTTCGAACGCCGCTGGGTGATCTACAAGGGGCTCGCTGAGGCGTCTTTGATTCCGCCAAGTTGGCACGGCTGGCTGCACCATATCGTGGACACGCCGCCGACGCTGGAAGCGGTAAAATCCTATCGATGGGAAAAGCCGCACGAGCCCAATTTGACCGGGACGCCGGCTGCACGCCGCCCGAGCGGCTCGATGCTGGCGCAGGGCCGCAGGCCGAAAGCGACCGGAGATTACAAGGCCTGGAATCCGGGCGATCAGTGAGCAGGCTTCGGCGTGGAATGACCGCCGATCAATCGCCTCGGTCCGTACATCCGGCGCCCCCGTTTTCGCCGCATTCCACATGTTAACCGGGGCGTGCGCAAAGCGCGGCCACTGCACAAAAGCAAAAACCTGCACTAACAAGTCTGTCATGGCTCGAATCGCCGCACTCTCGGTCGTGATCGGCGCCACGCTCGCGGCTGGGCCGGTTGCGGCCCAATTTGGCGGCACTTTCGGCGGTTCGCCGCCACGGCCACCGGCTGATGTGCCAAGCGGACCATTTCCGCCGCAGCCGCCGCCAGTGCAATATCCCGGACAGAATCCGGCGCAACAGCAATTTCCCGGCCAGCAAAATCAGCGCCCGCAGCAGAATCCGCCGCCGAGCGCGACGCGGGGCCCGGCCGGAATCCAGTCGCAACCGTTGCCGCCGCCCGCAGGCGCATCTCTGGCACCCGCCCCGCAGAACCGCGCCGCGCCGGCACCGGCAGCTCCGGCGCCGCCGCAGCCGGCCGATGCCCCAACGCGGCCTGACGACACGGTGGTCACGGAAACGCCCACGCAGAAGATAGAAAATGCCCGCGCGGTTTTCGCCGGACTCGACAAGATCACCGGGCGAACGATCTCCTTTGATGCGGCGATTGGTGAAACGGTGCAATTCGGCGCGCTGCAGGTCACCGCGCGCGCCTGTTACACACGCCCGCCGACCGAGGCGACGAATACTGACGCTTTCGTGGAAGTCGACGAGGTGACGCTGCAAGGCGAGATAAGGCGAATTTTCACCGGTTGGATGTTCGCCTCAAGCCCGGGCCTGCACGCCGTCGAGCATCCGATCTACGATATCTGGCTTACCGATTGCGCGCAGCCGGCCGGCGGCGCGGTGGCTCAGGCGCCTGCACCGGCGCCGCCGCCCGCCACAGCGCCGGTCGGTTCGGGACGCAGACCTACAGCGCCGCGCGTTCCCGCGATTCCGCCCTCGCGGACGCCGGCTCCGGCGACCGACGATTGAATCTTTAGCTCTGCGCCAGCCGTGCCAGTACGGTCTCGCCCGAGATCGGATGTTCGACCGGGAGCGCGGCAAAGTCGGCTTCGCCGACGAGCGCGGCGTCGAGCAATTTGTGATAGACCGGCCGTGACACTTCAGTGGCGCCGAAGCTTCGCAGATGCTCGGTGACAAACTGCGTGTCGAGCAAACGATACCCGCCCGCTTTGAGCCGGCCGACCAGATGAACCAGAGCGATTTTTGAAGCGTCGCGCGCGCGGTGAAACATGCTTTCGCCGAAAAACGCGCGGCCGAGGCTGACCCCGTAAAGACCGCCAATCAGCCTTTCGCCGTCGTAAACCTCGACGGTGTGACAATCGCCACGTTCGTAGAGCTTGCGATAGAGGGTGCGGATGCGGCTGTTGATCCAGGTACGGCTCCGCCCCGGTTGCGGCTGTGCGCAGCCTTCGATCACCGCGTCGAAGTTCCGGTCAACGACTACGGTGAAGGGAGTCGAACGGACCGTGCGCGCCAAGCGGCCGGCAAGGTGAAACCGATCCAGAGGAATAATTCCGCGACGCTCAGGCTCGATCCAATAGAGCGCGGGGTCATCGGCGCTCTCCGCCATGGGAAATATCCCGCAGGAGTAAGCCTTCAGCAGCACCTCCGGCGTGATATCGATGAACGCGGACTCGCGGCTTGCCATGGATTCGTTTAACCGTTCGGTACCTTTGCCTTCAAGAGGCGAGCGCTTCCCGCAATTGTTAACGGCTTGCAAAGCATAATTGGCTACAGTTTTTGCCAATTTGAACGCTTTTTAGCGCAAGGCATTAGGCGGCTATAGACCGGGGTGGGCAGCTGCCATGAACGTACACACAGGCGTAAATACAACGGACGCTGAACGAATTCGCGTCTTGTTCGTCGAAGACGAATTCTTCATCCGCGAGTGGATCGCGCAGTCGCTCTCGGAGCAGGGCTTTGCCGTTGAGAGCGCGACCAACGCGGCTGACGCTCTCCTGCATATCGCGCGCGCGCCGATCGACGTTCTGCTGACGGATATCAACCTGCCGGGCGGGATGGATGGGACGGCGCTGGCGCGTCGCGCCCGTGAAATGCAGCCGAATTTAGCAGTCATCTATGCTTCCGCCCGTGCGGCGACGCTCAGGCAAGAGGCGCGGGTACCTGGATCGGTGCTGCTGCCGAAGCCTTACGAGCCCGCCGTCCTCGGACGGTTGGTCGCCGCCGCGGTGCGCGCCACGCCAGTCGCCCTGCCTGCGTGAGGCTTACTCCGGCAAGCCGCTGCGGGCGAGGAATTCCTCGAGCCAATGGATGTGGTATTGGCCGTCGATGACGTCCTTTTCCCGCGCCAGCGCGCGAAACAACGGCAGCGTGGTCTCGACGCCATCGACGACGAATTCGTCCAACGCGCGCTTTAGTCGCATCAAGCATTCGCTCCGCGTCTTACCGCGGACGATCAGCTTACCGACCAGCGAATCGTAGTACGGCGGAATCGTATAGCCGTTATAGACGGCGGAATCGACGCGCACCCCCAAGCCGCCGGGCGGATGATAATGCACGATCTTTCCAGGCGAGGGCCGAAACGACACCGGGTTTTCGGCGTTGATCCTGCACTCGATGGCGTGGCCGTAAAACTTGAGTTCATCCTGCGTCAATTGCAGGTCGCCGCCTGCCGCGACTCGGACCTGCTCCAGGATGAGATCGATATCGGTGATCATCTCGGTCACCGGATGCTCAACCTGTATCCGCGTATTCATTTCGATGAAATAGAATTTGCTGTTCTCGTATAAAAATTCGACCGTACCCACGCCGAGATATTTGATGGCACGCATGGCCCTGGCGACGGTCTCGCCGATCTCGTCGCGCGTGTTGCTGTTAAGCGCCGGGGAGGGACCTTCTTCCCAGACCTTCTGGTGCCGGCGCTGCAATGAGCAGTCGCGCTCGCCAAGATGAATTGCGCCGCCCCTGCCATCGCCGAGGACCTGGATTTCGATATGACGCGGTCGGGTGAGGTATTTTTCGACATAGAGCGTGTCGTCGCCGAAAGCCGCTTTTGCTTCGGCGCGCGCCGATGCCAGCGCTGAAGCAAGTCCGGATTCTTCGGTCACCACACGCATGCCGCGGCCGCCGCCGCCCGCGGCTGCTTTGAGCATCAGCGGATATCCGATCTCGCGTCCGAGCTGCTGCGCGTGAGCCTCGCTGGCGACGTTGCCGTCGGAGCCTGGCACGACAGGGATACCGAGCTCCTTTGCGGCGCGTTTGGCTGCGATCTTGTCGCCCATCAGGCGAATGTGCTCGGGGCGTGGACCGATGAAGTGCACGTTGTGCTCGGCGAGAATTTCGGCAAATCGGGCGTTCTCGGAGAGAAAACCGTAGCCGGGATGCACGGCGTCCGCGCTGGTGATCTCGCAGGCCGCGAGAAGGGCAGGGATGTTGAGGTAGCTATCTTTGGCGGCGGGCGGCCCGATACAGACGCTTTCATCCGCCAAACGGACATGCATCGCGTCTTCGTCCGCGGTGGAATGTACCGCGACCGTGGCAATGCCCAGCTCCTTGCAGGCGCGCAGCACCCGCAGCGCGATTTCCCCGCGATTGGCAATGAGGATCTTGTCGAACATCCTCGCCGCTTATGTTCTGCGCCGGCTCGGGCTTGGCGTCATTCGATGATCATGAGCGGCTGGCCGTATTCTACCGGCTGGCCGTCGTCGACGAGAATCTGGATCACCGTTCCGGGCCGCGGCGCCGGGATCTGGTTCATCGTCTTCATCGCTTCGATAATCATCAGCGGCTCGCCCGTTTTTACCACCGTGCCGACTTCCACAAAGGGACGCGCACTGGGTTCGGGCGCGAGATAGGCCGTTCCGACCATCGGCGAGGCGACTACTCCGGGGTGCTGCGCCGGATCGACCGGCACTGGTGTCGAGGTAACCGCTGTCGGCGCCGCGGATTCGACGGCGCGTGCGCGCCCGAGGCCGCCAGAATGTCGAGCGACGCGGATCGACACGCCGTCGCGCTCGATGGCGATTTCGGTCAGACCGGTTTCGTCCAATAGCTTCGCCAGCTCGCGAATGGCTTCGTGATCGATTGCGGGCGTCCCCGGACTATCGGACTTGCGCGCCACGATCACTCCTTGGCGCCGAGCAGGCTGGCAAGACCGGCAATGGCAAGCGCATAGCCGTTGATGCCGAAGCCGCAGACTACGGCTCGCGCGGCGCGAGAGACATAAGAATGCCGGCGAAACTCCTCGCGGGCATGGATATTGCTGATATGCACCTCAACGACCGGCGACTCCATCGCGAGCAGCGCGTCCAAAATTGCGACCGAGGTTGTCGTGTGGCCCGCAGGATTGATGATAAGCCCGGCCGCTTTTTCCGCCCGCGCTTCATTGATCCAATCGATGATCTGGCCTTCGTGATTGGATTGGCGGAAGACCAGCGCAAAACCGTGTCGTTTGGCCGTAGCGCGGCAGAGCTTTTCGACGTCGGCAAGCGTCGACCGGCCATAGATATGCGGCTCGCGAGTGCCGAGCAAATTGAGGTTGGGTCCGTTAAGGACGTAAATAGTTTTGGCCATGCGCGCTGAGCCGGCTGTTGCCGCGGGCCATCCCGCCTGAACTCGTTATAAGGAAGGCCCCTGCAAAGTGGAAGCGGGATCAGGCGGCGTTCGGCACGCTCGCCGCTCGTCCTTAACGGACGCGCGATGGCGGATGGGCCGGACGATTATTTCCGTTCGTTTTTGATCTTGGCGCGCAGCTCGTCCAGACCGACGGCCCCGACGACGACCTCGTCGCCGACGACGTAGCTCGGCGTTCCGCTGACGCCAAGGGCATCGGCCAGTTTCATATTCTCTTCAATGGTCGCCTTCACCTCGTCGCTATTCATGTCCTTTTCCAGCCGCGCCATGTCGAAACCGACATCTTTGGCTGCCACCAGCGCGCGCATTTTGTCGGCAGGGCCACGGCCGCCGAGCAGCTTCTGATGGAATTCCATGTATTTCTTTCCTGAAGGGTCTTGCATGCGCGCGGCAACGGCGACATGCGCCGCTTCGACCGAGCCGGGACCCAAAACTGGAAATTCCTTAAGAACAAATTTGAGATCGGAATCTGTCTTCAATAAATCGAGCATGTCAGCCATCGCACGCTTGCAGAAGGCGCAGTTGTAGTCGAAGAATTCCACCATCGTCACCTTGCCCTGCGGATTACCGAGCACGACCTGGTGGGTCGAATTGAATATGGTGGCGTTGTTGTCTTTGATGGTGACTCGGGCCTTCTCGGCGTCGGCTTCCTTCTGCCGGCGATCCAACGCCTCCATGGCCTCTTGCAGCACCTCGGGATGTTGCACGAGGTAATTTTTGACGATGTTTTCTATTTCGCGGGCTTGCGCCGCCGAAAATGCTTCTGATGCGCCCGTTGGCGGAACAGGAGTCGTTGCCGGACTTGCTTGAGGAGTGCGATCTTGCGCGGCGGCAAACGGCGCCAGCAGCATGATGGTCAAGATCGCAAATGCCGTGCGGAGGCTCCAAGCCATTTCAATCGTCCTTTTCCTTATTGACCGGGGCGAAGCGGGTTCTGCTTCTGATTTTTGTTGAAGGCAACAATATCGTCCGCCCGAACCCAGCCCGGTGATCCGATCGGAAAACGCTGCTTGGCGCGTTCGGCGAGTTCGCGCGCGGTCTTGTTGTCGCCGCGCGCGAAGGCGGCCTGGGCCGAGGCAAGGTCCGCGTCGGCGAGATTATTTTTGCGCGCATAGGCCATCGCCAGCGTCGTGTAGGCGTCGGCTGCTTCAGGTTCCCTGATGATGGCTGCGTGCAGAAGTGAAATTGCCTCGTCCGCCGATTTCGCATCGGTTGTTGCGACGATCGCCTGGGCAAGCAGAATCTGGATAAGCGCCGGACTCGGTGCCAATTGCACGGCATGGCGCAACGGCGCGACCGCCTCGGCGGGGTGGCCACCCTCCAGGAGTGCTTGACCTTTCAGTTCGTAAAAATAGGGAAAGTTCGGCATTGCTTGGATCAAGCTGTCGATTTGGGCCATCGCGCCGCGCGGATCGCCGAACCGATAAGCGGAAATAGCGCGGGCATAGCGCGCCGGCAGGCTGGAATCGGTCAAAGGATAATGCGCTAGAACGCTTGCCGGCCGTTCGGTGAAGCCAAAAAGTTTGGCTCGCATCATGTCATGCCGGAATTGCAGCTCCGTAGAATCCTTCTTCGCCCAGTATGGAGTTTTCACCAATTCAGTCAGCGCCGCCATGCGCTCTTGCGGCATGGGATGGTTCTGAAAATATGGGTTCGCGCCTTGCGCCGCGAATAGCGACTCATCGGCAAAGTGCTTGAAGGTGTCGTACATTCCTTTTGCCGACTGGCCGGTCATGGTCAGGAAGCGCACGCCGGCGCGATCGGCAGATTCCTCTTGGGCGCGCTGATAGGCCAGCAGGTGGTTGATGCCCAAAGCTTGCGGCGCCGTGATCGCTGCCAGACCGACATTGCCGGCGTCGCTGCCGCCGGAGCGGGCGCCGGCCGCTATGGCGCCAACGCCAAGCAACAGACCGATCAGGGCGGCTGTCTGCACGTTCGCCAGTTCTTGTCGAATCTTCGATAGATGCCCTCCGACGATGTGGCCGGTTTCGTGCGCCAGCACGCCGATGACCTGATTGGGCGTGGTGGCCTGCGTCAAGGCACCCACGTTGATGAAAATGCGGTGGGCATCCATCACAAAGGCGTTGAAGCTTTTATCGTCGATGATGACGACGTGGATATTTTGATCGGTCAGGCCGGCGACACGAAAAATCGGCGCCGTATAGTCGCGCATCAGCTGTTCGATCTCGGCGTCGCGGATCATCGGAATCCCGGCATTCGCGCCGGTCTGCGGCCGCGCCGGAAAACTCGCAAGCCCAACGGCCGCGGCGGTCAGCGCCGCGATCGCGCGCATAGCTGGTCTCGGCGGCCGCGTCTTGCTAGGAGATTGAGCAACCATCATGTGACGCTGAATCGAGTTATTCCGGCGGCAACCTATGGACCGATGGGGTTAGGGTCAACACACACGCTGGGCGATCATCGTGATATGCACCAGACCCGCTGAATACGGCATCAGCGGGGCGTAAACCGATCAAGCAAATAAGGAATTGAGCGCGCCTCATGTTGGAAAGGGCAAAAGCTTTGTTGCAGCCTTCGGCTCGCAGCGGCGTCCCGCCGTTCATGGTCATGGACGTCATGGCCGCGGCGGAGCGGCTGGAGGCGCAAGGCCGGACAATTGTGCACATGGAGGTCGGCCAGCCGGCCGCCGGCGCGCCGGCGAGTGCCATCGCCGCTGTGAGGGCTGCGCTCGGCAATGGCGCGCATGGCTACACCGCCGCATTGGGAATCGCCTCGCTGCGCCGGCGCATCGCGCAGTCCTATGCGCAATGGCACGGTGTCGAAGTCGATCCCGAGCGCGTCGTCGTGACCACGGGATCCTCGGCTGCGTTCATGCTGGCCTTTCTCGCCCTGTTCGAGGCCGGCGATCGCGTCGCAGTGGCTGTCCCCGGTTATCCGCCCTACCGCCACATTCTCAGCGCGCTGGGTTGCGAGCCGGTGTTGATCGAAACCGGCGCGGCCACGCGCTGGGCGCTCACCGCGGATCTGCTGCTCGCGCAACATCGCGCCCGTCCCCTCAAAGGCGTCGTGGTCGGCTCTCCGGCCAATCCGACCGGAACGATGATGACCGCGGCGGCGCTTGGCGAGCTCATCCAATCTGCCGAGGACGCCGGAATCGCCGTGATCTCCGACGAAATCTACCACGGGCTCGATTATGCTTTTCGGGCGCAGAGCGCGGTCGCGCTGTCCGCGAATACAATCGTCGTCAATTCCTTCTCCAAATATTTTTGCATGACCGGCTGGCGCATCGGCTGGATGGTCGTAGCGCCGTCGCTGCTTCGCGCGGTGGAGCGCCTGCAGCAGAACTTGGCCATATCCGTTCCCACCCTTTCGCAGATCGCGGCGCAGGCGGCCTTCGACGGCCGCGATGAGCTCGAAAACATAAAACACGGTTATGAGGAGAATCGCCGGATCCTGCTGGACGGGCTGCCGCGGGCGGGCCTTGACTCATTCTTGCCGGTCGATGGCGCATTCTATCTGTACCTCGACACGTCGCGCTTCTCGGACGACAGTTTTGACTTCGCCAAACGCATGCTCGAACAGGCGGGCGTGGCGGCAACTCCCGGCGTCGATTTCGATCCGACCCACGGCGGAAACTTCCTGCGCTTATGCTATGCCGGATCGCATGACGACATGCGCGAAGCCGTCAAAAGGATCGGCGCCTGGCTCAAGGTCTAGGCGCGGTGGACCTCTTGAATAGCGCGCTTGTCTTGTTCTCGGGAGGACAGGATTCAACTGTCTGTCTGGCCTGGGCGCTCGAGCGCTTTACCCGGGTGGAGACGATCGGGTTTGCTTACGGCCAGCGTCACGCCGTTGAACTCGAAGTGCGTCCGCGCATTCGTTCGGCCTTGGCGGCATACTCGCAAAATTGGCGCGCGCGTCTCGGTGAAGATCACATTGTGCGCATCGATGCGCTGGCTGAGGTTTCAGAAACGGCGCTCACCCGTGAGGCGGAGATCGGGATCGCTCAATCGGGTCTGCCGACGACGTTCGTTCCGGGACGAAATCTGGTGTTCTTTGCTTTTGCCGGTGCGGTCGCCTACCGGCGCGATATCGGCCACCTTGTTGCCGGCATGTGCGAAACCGATTTCTCCGGCTATCCGGATTGCCGCGACGATACTGTCAAGGCGATGCAGCTGGCTTTGACGCTCGGGACCGACCGCCGTTTTGTCATCCATACGCCGCTGATGTGGATCGACAAAGCGGCCACCTTCGCGCTGGCGCACGTGATCGGCGGCGACGCGTTGATCGATATCCTTCTCGCCGAGACGCACACCTGCTATCTCGGTGACCGCGAACATCGTCACGATTGGGGCTTGGGCTGCGGCGAATGTCCGGCGTGCCGTTTGCGCGCGGCAGGTTTTGCAAAATGGAAGACGGGATCATGAATCCGCAACGGCACCGCACACGCGAAGGAATATTGTTCTTACTTCTTTTTGCACTGACGATTCCCGCCGCCAACTGGCTGATCGGCCATGTGGGCACCACCTGCTTGCCGAACGGGCCATGTCTCGTGCCGGTCGCTCCTGGTTTGATGGCGCCTTCAGGCGTCACTATGGTGGGCATAGCGCTGGTTTTGCGCGATCTGGTGCAGCGACGCCTTGGTACAGCGATTTCGGCGGTGGCGATTCTGGCCGGCAGCGCTCTTTCAGCCTTGTACGCGCCCGCTTCGCTGGTGGTGGCTTCAGCGACTGCTTTTTTCCTCTCCGAGTTTGCCGATTTCGCGGTTTACACCCCACTGGCGCGCCGCCGGCTGGTGACGGCGGTCATTGCGTCGAGCTGTGCCGGTCTGGTCGTCGACTCGGTTGCATTCCTATGGCTCGCTTTCGGCTCGCTCGATTTCCTGGCCGGGCAAGTCGTGGGCAAGGCCTGGATGGTGCTGCTGTCGATTCCGTTCGTGGCCTGGCTGCGCCGGCGCGACGAACGGCTTGGTATCATGCCGGCTTGATCTGCCAAGGGGATATGCCACGGGAGCAAATATGAGCGCCGCTTTGTTCGACATTCTGCGCAAGGTGACGACCGCCACCGTCACCACCATGTTGCTAAAGAAGGGCATCCGGCGCTGCTGGATGAATGGCCCGAAACCGCTTGTCCTCGGCGGTGAGCGGATCGTCGGCCCGGCATTCACGCTGCGGTTCGTGCCGGTGCGCGAGGACTTGGCGACACCGGAGAGCTGGGCGAGCCCGATCTCGACGCGTGCCGCAATCGAAGACATGCCGGAAGGAGTGGTTGCAGTTGCGGACGCAATGGGCGTGCCGAGCGCCGGAATCTTTGGCGACATCCTTTGCGCGCGGATGAAGAAGCGCAACGTCGCGGCGCTGGTCACCGATGGCGTGATGCGCGATCGCGCCGGCGTATTGGCGAGCGCGCTTCCGGTGTGGTGCGCCGGTGTTGCCGCGCCGGCATCCGTCAATGGTTTGACTTTCGTCGGTTGGCAACAGCCGATCGGCTGCGGCGGTTGCGCCGTATTTCCCGGCGACGTTATCGTCGTGGATGATGACGGTGCGGTGGTCATTCCTCAGAATTTGGTCGACTTCGTCGCTCACGAAGGCGCCGAACACGAGCTGTATGAAAGTTGGGTCTTTGGCGAGGTCGAGAAAGGCGTGAAGCTGCCCGGCCTTTATCCGCCCAATGACGAGGCCAAGGCCCGCTATGCCGCTTGGCGAAAGACGCGGGGGTGAACGCATGCGACTGCGCTTTATGCGCGCGCATTCGCAGGAATCGAACACGCGCCATAATGCGGGAAGCATCATGATTAGAGACCGTTTCTAATCGGAGCGATGAGTGTTCTTCGTTCTTTCAAAGACAGTTGGCTACCTCGTGATGCCGTCAAATCTGCTGATGGCAATCGGGTTGATCGGCCTCGCTCTGTTGTTCACGCGATTTCGGCGGCTCGCCAGTTGGCTCATCGTTACCAGTCTTGTGCTGATTGCTGTGGTCGGCTACTCGCCGCTCGGACGGATAATGTTGCTGCCGCTGGAAGAACGTTTCCCGCCATGGGATGCCTCCCGCGGAGCTCCAGACGGCATTGTGGTCCTAGGCGGAGCGATTTCACCCGATATCTCGGTGGCGCGCGGCGTCGTCGCGCTCAACGGTTCGGCTGAGCGCCTCACCGTTACAGCGGAGCTGGCGCACCGTTATCCGCATGCGCGCATTATCTTTACCGGCGGGACAGCCTCGCTCGATTCGACGGCTCCGCTCGAAGCGCCGCTCGCGGTGAAAGAATTCGAGGCGCTCGGCGTTGCCCATGAGCGCATCACCGCGGAGGAACAATCGCGCAACACGATTGAAAACGCGGTGTTCTCGCGCCTGCTCGCCGATCCAAAGCCCGGCGAGCGGTGGCTCCTGGTGACCTCGGCGCCTCACATGCCGCGTGCGATCGCCGCCTTTCGGGCCGCCGGTTTTGCGGTAGAGGCTTATCCGGTTAATTGGCATACCCGCGGAAAAGACGACGCGGTCGAGCTTTTCACTTCATTCGTCGGCGGGCTTGCGATGACCGACTACGCCGTTCACGAGTGGATGGGCCTTGTCGTGTATCGGCTGACCGGCAAGACCTCAGAACTGTTTCCTGCGCCCTAGCAGGGGATTGGGCGACCCCTTTCATTCACAAACCGCGTCGCGACAACGCCGGGTGTTTGGCGCAACGCCGGCCTTTACCAATCCTTCATCGCTGCCGCCGAATATTCGGAGGTTGTTGTGTCTTTTCGGAAGGGTCCGCGAATGTTGAGCGATACGCCCGGCGCTTTTCCTGCCGAGCCGGTCGAAACCACGGCAGAGGCCGGCCCGCCGATTGCGCAATGGGGTGAGATGGCGCTGACGGTGATGTTCACCTTGGCCGCCGTATTATTTGTATCTTTTCTCGCCGTGGTCACCGGCCTGGTCTGACCCGTTTTTTAATCGGTTGCATCCTCATCGGCTTTAATGAAATCTTGTTTGGCGGTGCCTTGGCCCGCTTACAGTCCGCCTGCGAGACGTGATGTCGCTGCACCTGATCATCGGCAATAAAAACTACTCGTCCTGGTCGTTTCGGCCGTGGCTGGCGATGAAGGCCGCCGGCATCAGTTTCGACGAAACCGTGAGCTCTCTTGATGATGCCGATTTCAAAACGCGGGTTCTGGCGCTCGGCGGTTCCGGACGTGTCCCAGTGCTGTGCGACGGCGACGTGCGCGTGTGGGAATCGCTGGCGATTCTGGAATACCTGGCAGAAAAGTTTCCCGCCGCCGGATTATGGCCGGAGAACCCTGCGGCACGAGCGCATGCTCGCGCGGTTGCATCGGAGATGCATGCAGGATTTGTTTCGCTGCGGCGTCACCTGCCGATGAACGTCGCGCGGGCTGTGAAATTCCGAGCTCTTAATAGTGGCTCCGCCAAGGACGTGGCGCGCATCGATGCCATTTGGGGCGAATGCCGAAGCAAGTATGGCGCTGGCGGTCGATTCCTGTTTCGCGCTTTCGGTGCCGCCGATGCCATGTTTGCTCCTGTGGTGTGGCGGTTTCACACTTATGCAGTTGAGGTGAGCTCAATCGCGCTGAGTTACATGCGTGCGATGATGGCATTGCCTTCGTGGAACGAATGGCGGGATGCCGCGCGTCGCGAGACGTGGGTCTTGGCGGAAGACGAGGTCGATTGGCCGCAAATCTTGCGCGAGTAGTTTTGCGCGAAAAAGCTTCGCGCGAGTGACCCTGTCGCGGCAATAGCGACTATGATGAGCGTCATGACAGTCGCCCGGCGCCGACACGCTTCTCAAGGTCGGACAATAGTGGCCGCTGATAGGCGATGATCTTCAGCTTCGCCATGGGCAGCGCGAAATAGGCGATCCGGTCGATCTCGGGGAAACTTTGTCGCTGGCCCGATTTGGGCGGCCACTCCAGCGCAAAGGTGTTGCTGAGAAATTGCGCAATATCGAAATCTGCCTCCAAGGCAAAGGCGTGCACGAGTTTCCCGCTTTTTTGAACGACAGGCGCGAGTTCAATCATGTCGCCTTGCGCGACAAGATTTGTTTCTTCCGTGAATTCGCGCCGAGCGGCGTCGATAAGTTCATCACCGGGTTCGACCAGGCCCTTCGGGATGGTCCAGGCGCCGGCGTCCTTCTTGGCCCAAAACGGGCCGCCCGGATGGGCGAGCAGGACTTCGAGCTCAGGCCTACGACGAAACGCCAGAACCCCGGCGCTGACCTGCCTTGCCCGCGGCATGGCGCTTAATCCCGTTAACTGCGTCTCTCTACCGCAGGACTTCTGCGACAGAGCTTGTCAAATAGGCCGGCGTCTGCATGATTCTGTCACGATTGCGCCGACAATGCCCGTTCCCCGCCCGAACGCTTTTGTGCGACGGGGTAGGGC
>Ga0070712_100001105_pt1 | contig 16237 bp, 5 predicted proteins | sample LARL81metaG_FD_71396 | JGI IMG/M metagenome (GOLD analysis project Ga0070712, IMG submission 71396) | Corn, switchgrass and miscanthus rhizosphere microbial communities from Kellogg Biological Station, Michigan, USA - LAR L8-1 metaG | ecosystem: Host-associated > Plants > Roots > Rhizosphere ...
GCCGGGGTCAGCTCGTTCGGCATCGGCGGGACCAACGCGCACCTGGTGCTTGAGGAGGCACCGACGATCCCCCCGTCCGGCGCGGCCCTGCCCTACGCGCTGGTGACGCTGTCGGCGCGCAGCCCGGAGGCACTGGAACGGGCGACCGACGACCTCGCCGACGACCTCGTCCGACGACCCGATCTCGATCTCGCGGACGTCGCGTACACGCTGATGGTCGGTCGCAAGGCGTTCGAGCATCGGCGCGTGGCGGTGCTGGACCGGAGCGACAATGCCGCCGCTGCGGCGGCGCTGCACCGACGTGCCTCCCCGATGGTCGCCTCGGGCCACGGCCGGGCGGGCAGCACGACACCCGTGGTCTTCCTGTTCCCGGGGCAGGGTGCCCAGGTGGTCGACATGGCACGCGGCGCGTACGAGTGCGAGCCGACGTTTCGGATCCAGGTCGACTCGTGCTGCGAGGCGCTGCGTCCCCGGCTCGGGGTCGACCTCCGACTGCTCCTCTACCCGGCGGCCGACCGGCGAGACCAGGCGCGGTACGAGCTGCAGCAGACGGCGCTGACGCAGCCGGCGCTGTTCGTCGTGGAGTACGCGCTTGCCCAGCTCTGGTCGGCGTGGGGCATCGTCCCGGACGCGATGGCCGGTCACAGCCTCGGTGAGTACGTGGCGGCCTGCTGCTCCGGCGTGCTGTCGCTCGAGGACGCGCTCTCGGTGGTCGCCGAACGCGGTCGGCTCATGCAGGCTGCCGAACCGGGCGCGATGCTGGCCGTGCCCGTGTCCGAAGCGGCGCTAGCGCCCTACCTCGGCGCCGACCTGTCTCTGGCCGCGGTGAACGGACCCACCGCGTGCGTCGCCTCGGGCACCACCGAGGCGGTGGACGACCTCGCCGCCCGGCTGTCGGCGCGCCGCATCGAGTCCCGGCGGCTGCGCACTTCCCACGCGTACCACTCGCGGCTGATGGACCCCGTCGTCGGGCCGCTGGTCGACACGCTGGCGGCGGTCACCCTCAACCCGCCGCAGGTCCCCTACCTGTCCAACGTGACCGGCGGGTGGATCACGCCGGACTCGGCCATGAACCCCCGGTACTGGGGCCTGCACCTCAGGCAGACGGTACGGTTCGCCGATGAGCTGGACGAGCTGCTCCGCGACACCAAGGCCGCGGTCCTGCTCGAGGTCGGACCAGGCCGAACCCTATGTGACCTGGCGCGCAGCCATCCCGAGCGACGCTCCAGCCACGTCGTCGCCCCCTCGCTCGGCACCCCGGGCGGGTCCGCCCACGACGTCGCCAGCCTCCTGCAGGCGCGCGGAATCCTATGGCTGCACGGGATCGACGGATCTCCCGAGAGGATGTTCCGCCACGAGCAGCGGCGACGGGTCCCGCTGCCGACCTACCCGTTCGAGCACGAGCGGTACTGGCTCGACGGCGGACCAGGGCAGCTCGCGCCGACTGAGGACATCCCGGGCCCGACCGGGCCGAACGCGGAGAGCTCGTTCTACCACCTGGGCTGGGTCCCCGTCGGCCCGCGAGCCGCGCGGCGCGGTGCCGACGGTGACGTCCCGACGCGGCGCTGGCTGGTGCTGCACGACCGGCGCCCGATCGCGGAGGAGATGGTGCGACGGCTCGCCGCGTCCGGCCACGAGGTAGTCCAGGTGGTTCCAGGGGAGGACTTCGAGGAGCAGGCCGGCGGTCCGGTGGTCATTAGGCCGGGCTGTGCCGAGGACTACCTCCGGCTGCTGTCCCGCCTCGGCGACCAGGGACGGCTGCCGGACCGAGTCGTGCACCTGTGGGCTCTGACCGACGTCGCCGACGCGGGCGGGCTGGACCGGAGCAATCGGCTCGGCTTCCTGAGCCTGGTGCACCTGGCTCAGGCGGTCGAGCGGCTGGCGGCGCCCGCGACCCACATCGACGTGATCGCCGCCGAGGTGCACGACGTCGTCGGGACCGAGACTTTGGTGCCCGCGACCGCCTGCCTGCTCGGGGCCTGCCGGGTGATCCCGCAGGAGCACCCGAAGATCACGTGTCGGCTGATCGACGTGGAGTCGTCCTACGCGAGGGATGACGCCCGGGCGGGCGCGCTGGTCGCTGAGCTGACCGACGCCACCGACGACCCGGTGGTGGCGCACCGACGCGGCCGGCGGTGGCTGCCGACCATCGACCGGGTCCAGCTGGACCCGCTGTCGGCGCAGGCCCGCATCCGGGCCGGCGGCGTCTACCTCGTCACCGGTGGCCTTGGTCGGGTCGGCATGGTCCACGCCGAACACCTCGCGCGGGCCGGTGCGGGCTCCCTCGTCCTGACCGGCCGGGTCCCGCTACCGCCGGAGTCCGAGTGGGCGGAGGTCGCGGCGGACCCACGGCACCCGAGGGCAGCCCGGGTCCGCGGCCTCGTCCGGCTGCGCGGTCTTGGGACCGACGTCTCGTACTTCTGCGCCGACGCGGCGGACCGGGCCGCGATGGCCTCGGTGGTCGCCGCAGCACAGGATGCCTACGGACCGCTCAACGGCGTCGTCCACGCCGCCGGCGACCCCTCCGCCTACGCGTCGGTGATGGAGACCGACGCAGCCGTGCTGGAGGCGCAGCTGCGCGGCAAGGCACGTGGTGCCGCGGTGCTGGCCGACCTCGTCCGGGAGGGCTGCATCGACGCGCGAGACCTCGACTTCTGCATGCTCGTGTCGTCGATCTCCACGATCCTCGGTGGGGCGGGGCTGTCGGCGTACGCGGCCGCCAACTGCTATCTGGACGCGTTGGCTGCGGCTGAGAACCGGCGCGGGTCGGTGCCCTGGATCAGCGTCAGCTGGGACGCTTGGCGCTTCGGCGACACCGGGGCCGACAAGGGCATCGTGCCGGCGCGCGGCGAGCAGTTGCTCGCGCGCATTCTCGCGAGAGCCCCGCAGCAGGTGGCCGTGTGCAACGACGACCTCGCAGAGCGCTACGAGCTATGGGTGCGGCAGCCGTGGCACAAGGGCGGGGCCGCAGGCAGGCCGGGCGGTGCGGAGGATCTCGCCGTCACCACACCGGCGCGCCATGTCCCACCGGCGATGGACCACGCGTACGAGGCGGCGCGCGGGCCGGAGGAGCACGCTCTCGTGCGGATCTGGGAGGACCTGCTCGGGGTCGCTCCGATCGGGATCTTCGACGACTTCTTCGAGCTGGGCGGGCACTCGCTGCTGGCCATCCAGCTCGTCTCGCGAATCCGGCAGGAGCTGGGCCGGGAGTGCCGGGTCCAGCAGGTGTTCGACGCGCCGACTATCGCGCAGCTGGCGGCGCTGGTCGTCCGCACGACCGAAGAGCTCGAGCGTGACCCGCAGCAGATCCTGGCCCGCGTGGAGGACCTGAGCGACGACGAGGCCCGGAGGCTGCTGTCCCGGCTCGCGTCCGCCACTGTGGCCGGCGAGGTGATGGAGGGTGGCCTCGATGAGTGACCTGCGTCCGGTCCCGGCGTCGCTGGAGTCCCGCCTGCGAGACCTCTCTCCCGAGAAGCGCGCGCTCTTCGAGCTGCTGATGACCGATGACGAGGCGGCCAAGGCCAAGGTCCGCTCCGTCGAGCCGCGCCACGACCGCGGCTTCGCCCCGCTGTCGTTCGCGCAGGAACGCCTGTGGTTCCTCGAGCGGCTGATTCCGGGCACTGCGCTGTTCACCCTGACCTCGACCTGGCGGGTGCCGGAGACGCTCGACGTGGCTACGTTCGAGCGCAGCGTCAACGAGGTCGTCCGACGCCATGAGTCGCTGCGCACGACCTTCGCCGTCCGCGACGGCGAGCCGGTGCAGGTCATCGCCCCCGACCGGTTCGTGCCCGTCTACTTCTCCGACCTCTCGCACCTAGACCCGACGGCGAGAGAGGCCGAGGCGACGGCGATCGCCAACCAGGAGAGCCTGCGATGCTTTGAGCTGGAGCACGGACCGCTGCTTCGCGCGACGGTCGTCCGACTGGCGTCCGACGACCACCTCGTCGTCGTCACGATGCACCACATCATCTCCGACGGCTGGTCGATCGGCGTCTTCTGGAACGAACTCTCCGCGATCTGGCGCGCCTACGCGGCCGGTCAGCGCTCCCCGCTCGGCGATCCCGGGCTTCAGTTCGGGGATGTGGCGACCTGGGAGCGCGAGTCGTTGCGCGGCGAGCACCTGCGGACCTTGCTGGCCTACTGGCGTGATCACCTGCGGGACCTGACCGCTCTAGAGCTCCCGCTCGACCTGCCGCGTCCCGCCACCCCCTCGGGTCGGGGGGCGGCGACCTACCTGTCGATCCCCGCGCCCCTAACAGCCGCACTCCGCCGGCTCAGCCACGACGCGGGAACGACGTTGTTCATGACGCTGCTCGCCGCCTTCGAAACGCTGCTGCACCGGTACACCGGGCAGGACGACGTGGTCGTCGGCACCTACACGGCCAATCGGAACCGCACGGAGTTCGAGGATGTCATCGGGTTTTTTGTCAACCCGCTGGTGCTGCGGGCCGACTTCACCGGGAACCCTACCTTCCACTCGCTGCTGGCGCAGGTCCGGCGCAGCATGCTGGGCGCGTACGCCCACCAGGAGCTCCCATTCGCCCGTCTTGTGCAGGAGCTGTCGCCCGACCGTGACCTCAGCCGCAACCCGCTGTTCCAGGTGGCGTTCCAGATGCTCAATGCCCCGCAGATGGGGTCGGCGACTACCCCCGACGACGACGGCGAACCGGAGGTGGCCCGCGAGGCCGCCGTCCTCGACCTGACCTGCACTGTCTGGGAGGTCACCAGCGGCATCGGGGTCGAGCTCGAGTACAACACCGACCTCTTCACGCGCGAAAGTGTCGAACGGCTGGGCCGCCACTTCCACCAGCTACTCGAGAAGCTGGTGTCCGACCCCGACCAGCCGCTCCGCACGGTGTCGGTGCTGACGCCGAAGGAGCTGCACCGCGTCGTGGAGGAGTGGAACGACACCGCCGTCCCGTGCCCCACCCGGCCAGGCTTGACTGACCTGTTTGACGCCCAGGTGACCCTGCACCCGGACCGGACGGCCGTCATCGCCGGAGACGAGGTTGTCTCTTTCGCTGACCTCGGCCGCGGTGTCGCGCGCCTCGCGCGCCGGCTGACGGACCTCGGGGTCGGACCCGAGATTCGGGTCGGGGTCTGCCTGCCCCGGTCACCGGGCCTGGTGACCGCCTTGCTGGCCGTCCTCCGCGCCGGCGGGGTCTACGTGCCGCTCGACCCCACGCACCCGAAGGACCGGTTGGCCTACATGCTGGCCGACGCTGCCGTCGAGGTGCTGGTCACGAGCACGTTGACGTCCCCAGCCCTGCCCGCCAGCACCGCGACCATCGTCGTGCTCGACGTCGACGACCACGACGGCCCGGTGATGGACGCCGACCCGGCCGCCCTCCCGGACCCGGCTCCCGGGGCCACCGCATACGTCATCTACACCTCGGGATCGACCGGGCGGCCGAAGGGGGTAGCCGTCCCCCACGTTCAGATCATTAACCGCCTGCAATGGATGTGGCGGGAGCACCCGTTCGGGTCGGACGAGGTCGCCTGCCAGAAGACGTCGGTGAGCTTCGTGGACTCGCTGTGGGAGCTGCTGGGAGCCTTGCTGCAGGGGCTGCCGACCCTCGTGGTCGGCGACGAGCAGGTGCGCGACCTGCAGGCTTTCGTGCAGGCCCTCCAGCACCATCGGGTCACCCGGCTGTGGCTCGTGCCATCGCTGCTCCGGGAGCTGCTGCGGGTCCCCGACCTCGGGCGCCGGCTGCCGACGCTGAGGTTCTGGGTCGCCAGCGGCGAACCGCTCCCCCGCGACCTAGTCGAGGAGTTCGAGAGCCGCCTTCCCGACGCGGACCTGTACAACCTGTACGGGACGTCGGAGGTGTGGGATGCGACCTGGTGCAAGGTCAGCGGCACGGAGGCGAACGGGCCGGTATCGATCGGACGACCCATCGCGAACACTCAAGCGTACGTGCTCGACGACCTGATGCAACCCGTGCCCGTCGGTTCCGTCGGTGAGCTCTACATCGGCGGTCTGGGCCTCGGGCACGGGTACGTCGGCCAGCCCCGGGCCACCGCGGCGGCGTTCCTGCCCCACCCGTTCAGCCGGGATCCCGGACAGCGGGTGTACCGGACGGGCGACCTCGCCCGGCACCGCCCCGATGGCAGCATCGTGCTGCTCGGGCGCCGCGACTCCCTGGTGAAGCTGCGCGGCCACCGGATCGAGCTGGCCGAGATCGAGAGTGTCCTGATGCGAGAGGCGCAGGTACGCCGAGCGGTCGTGCTGCTCCGCGAGGACACCGTCGACAATCCGCGTCTGGTCGCCTACGTCCAGCTCGAGCATCCCGGAACTGCGCTGGAGCAGGGCATTGCCGGGCAGCTGGCCGCCGCCGTGCGCCGGACCCTGCCCGAGCACATGGTCCCGGCGACATTCGTCGTCATGCCCGAGCTTCCCCGGACGACCAGCGGCAAGATCGACCGTCGGGCGCTGCCGGCGCCCGACATCGGACGATCGCTGCCGGGGGCCACGTTCGTGGCGCCGCGGACCGCCGTCGAGGCCCAGCTCGCCGAGCTGTGGGCGGCCCTGCTCGGCGTCGAGCATGTGGGTGTGCGGGACAACTTCTTCGAGCTGGGTGGCCACTCCCTGCTCGGCATCAGGATGGTGACCCGGGTGCAGCAGGCGTTCGGGGTGGAGCTGCCGCTGCGGGCCATCTTCGAGGCACCCACGGTCGCCGCCCTCGCCCTCCAGATCGAGCTCGGACGCTCGACGGACGGGGCCGCCACCACCCCGGCGATCGTCCGTCGGCCGCGCGAGGAGCACACGATGCGGCTGCTGCCGAACGGCGAGCTGGACGTGCTTGGGTCGGCGGGACCGCGCAATGGAAGAGTCGACGGCTTCCGACCATGACCGTGCGGCGATCCTCGACCAGTACCAAGCAGCACGACAGAACGGCTAGCAGCAGTAGGCAGAGGGAGACGATCTCGGTGGGACGGACGACGAAGGCACATCGGGAAGATATCGCCATCATCGGGATGAGCGGCCGCTTCCCGGGAGCACGCGACCTGTCCGAGCTCTGGGTGAACCTGCGCGACGGGGTCGAGTCGGTCCGTCCTCTGACCGCGGACGAGCTCCAGCGCGCGGGCGTCGACCTGGACATGCTGCTCAACCCGCACTTCGTCCCCGCCGGGAGCGTCATCGACGGGTCCGAACTGTTCGACGCCACCTTCTTCGGCTACAGTCCGCGGGAGGCGCAGAGCCTGGACCCCCAGCAGCGGCTGTTCATGGAGACGTCCTGGCTCGCGCTGGAGGACGCCGGTTACGACCCGCAGACCTTCCCCGGGCTGATCGGGGTCTACGGCGGGTGCGCGATGAGCACGTACCTGCCCCGCCTCGAGGCCAATCCGGAGTTCATGGCGCTGTTGGGCTACCTCCAGGTCTACATCGGGAACGACAAGGACTACCTGACCACGCACGTATCCCACAAGCTCGACCTCCGGGGGCCGAGCTTCAGCGTCCAGACCGCCTGCTCGACCTCGCTGCTGGCGGTCGCGATCGCGGCCGACCAGCTGATCAGCGGGCAGTGCGACCTCGCCCTAGCGGGGGGTGTCTGCGTCCGGGCCCCGCAGGAGACCGGCTACTTCTTCGAGCCGGGAGGCATCTTCTCCCCCGACGGCCACTGCCGGGTCTTCGACAAGAAGGCGGCCGGGGTCGTATTCGGCAACGGGGTCGGCGTTGTGGTCCTGAAGCGGCTGTCCGACGCCGTGGCCGACCGTGACACCATCGACGCGGTCATGAGGGGCTGGGCCGTCAACAACGACGGCTCGGCCAAGGCCAGCTACGCCGCGCCGAGCCTCGAGGGCCAGGCGTCGGTGATCAAGCTGGCGCAGCGCCGGGCCGGCGTGAGCGCTAGCACGATCACTTACGTTGAGGCCCACGGCACCGGCACCGCCGTCGGCGACCCAATCGAGATCGCGGCGCTGGTAAGAGCCTTCGAGGGTGCCAGCCCGCGGAAGCAGTACTGCGCGGTCGGCTCGGTGAAGACCAACCTCGGACACCTCGACCCGGCGGCCGGCGTCGCCAGCCTGATGAAGACCGTGCTTTCCCTTAAGCACCAGCAGATCCCGCCGAGCCTGCACTTCGACGACCCCAACCCAGCCATCGACTTCGCGAACTCGCCGTTCTACGTCAACACCGAGCTGTCCGACTGGACCCCGGTCGACGGCCCGCGCCGGGCCGGGGTGAGCGGCTTCGGCATCGGCGGGACGAACGTCCACCTGATCCTCGAGGAGGCTCCCGTCCGCCGGCCGACGACGAGCGAGCGGGCCCACCACCTGCTCGTGCTGTCGGCCCGGACCCGCTCGGCGCTGGACGACGTCATGTCGAACCTCGCCGAGGAGGTGCGGCAGCACCCCACGACGGCCGCGGCCGACCTCGCCTACACGTCCCAGATCGGGCGGCGCGCGCTGCTCGAACGGGCCGCGCTGGTCTACACCGACACCGCGGACCTCGCCCACGCCCTCGCCACCCGGGACCCCCGCCGGATGCTGCTCGGGGCGGCGGCGGGTCGGCGGGTCGCCTTCCTGTTCTCCGGCCAGGGGTCGCAGCACATCGGCATGGGGTCCGGGCTGTACGAGAGCGAGCCCGTCTTCCGGGCCGCGGTCGACCGCTGCGCCGAGATCCTCCGGCCCCGGATGAACGTCGACCTCAGGCGGCTGCTGTTTCCCCCCGTGGACGAGCTCGCGGACGCGGACGACCGGCTCCGTCGCACCGAGCACGCCCAGCCCGCCCTGTTCGCCGTGGAGTACGCGCTGGCTAGGCTGTGGGCCGGCGTCGGAGTCGAACCCGAGGTCGCCATGGGCCACAGCCTCGGCGAGTACGTGGTGGCGTGCCTCGCGGGCGTGCTCGAGCTCGAGGACGCCCTCGCGCTCGTCGCGGCGCGCGGACGGCTGATGCAGGAGCTCGCCCCCGGAGCGATGGTGGCCGTCCCGCTGACCGAGCCCGAGGTCCAGCCGTACCTCGTTGACCTCGACCTGGCGGCCACGAACGACTACCAGTCCTGCGTCCTGTCCGGGACTGTCGAGGCCGTGGCCCGGCTGCGTGCCGAGCTGGATCGGCGCGGGGTGCCCAGCCAGGTCCTGTCGACCTCGCACGCGTTCCACTCGCGGATGATGGACCCGTTGCTCGACGACTTCCGCGGGCTCGTCGCCCAGGTTGCGTTGAAGCCACCACGGCTGCCGTACGTCTCGAACGTCACCGGGGACTGGATCACGGCGGCCCAGGCGACGGACCCCTCGTACTGGGTCGACCACCTGCGTAGCCCGGTGCGCTGGGCCCAGGGCCTGTCGCATGTGCTGGAGGCGCCGCCCCGGGCGCTGGTCGAGGTGGGTCCGGGACAGACCCTGGCCAGGCTGGCCGCCCGGCACCCGGACCGGTCGCCCGAGCACCCGGTGCTCGGCTCGATGCCGCACGCCAGGGAGCACGGCGACGAGCCGGCGTCATTCCTCGACAGCGTCGGCCGCCTGTGGGTGTCCGGCGTCGGCGTGAACTGGACGGGCCTGCACACCGGCGACCGGCTCGGTCGCGTGCACCTCCCCGGCTACCCGTTCGAGCGGCAGCGCTACTGGGTCGACGACGCCGAGGCCGCCCAGCCCGACGCGAGCCCGATCGAGAAGGAACTTGACATCGCCGACTGGTTCTACCTGCCGTCGTGGGAGTACTCGATCGCACCCAGCTTCGAGCCGGAAGTCCCTCCCGCCACCGCCGCGGTCGCCCCGTGGCTGGTGTTCGACGACGGGTCCCACCTCGGCGCCGCGGTCGTCGCGGACCTGCGGAAGCGGGGTGACGAGGTCACCGTGGTCTCGGAGGGACCGTCATTCGTCGCGCACGCCGCCGACCGCTACGCCCTTGCCCCCGGGACGCCTGAGCACTACCAGGCGCTGGTCGCCGCCCTCGCCAACGACCACCGAATGCCGGACCGGGTCGTGCACCTGTGGGGGGTGGACACCGGCGACGACGAGTCGGCGGAGTCGCGCGACCAGCACCAGCAGCGCGGCTTCTACAGTCTCCTCCATCTCGCCCAGGCCCTCACGAGAACGCGGTTCGGCGCAGCCGTCCACGTCGTCGCCGCCACCAACAACCTGCACAGCGTCACCGGGAGCGAGCAGTTGTGCCCCACCAAGGCCACCGCGCTCGGCGTCTGCCGCGCCGTGCCGCAGGAGTACCCGAACCTGGTGCTGCGCAGCGTCGACATCGACCACGCCACGGACGGCCGCGGCGCCGCACGGGCGCGCCAGCTGCTGGCCGAGTTCGCCGACCCCCAACTCGCCCCGACCGTGGCGCACCGCGGGGGCCAGCGGTGGGTGCAAATCTTCGAGCCGGTGCGCCTGGAGCCTAGCGACGCGACGAGCGTCAGTCTCCGCTGGGAGGGGGTCTACCTGATCACGGGCGGTCTGGGCCAGGTCGGGCTCGAGCTAGCCGCAGAGCTCGCCGTCGACGCGCACGCCCGCCTCGTCTTGGTCTCCCGCTCGGAGTTCCCGCCAGAGGAGGAGTGGGACGCCTGGATCGCCGACCACGAGCCGGGCGACACAACGTCGACGAAGATCGTCCGGCTGCGCGCCCTCCAGGACGCGGGCGCGGAGCTGCTCGTCCTGGCGGCCGACGTCGCCGCCGAGGGTGAGCTGGCGTCGGTCGTCGAGCAGACCTACGAGCGCTTCGGCGCGCTGCACGGGGTGGTCCACGCGGCCGGGAACGTCAGCACGGACGGCTTCTTCGGCATCGGCGAGGCGACCGCCGAGACCTGCGAGAGGCAGTTCCGGTCGAAGGTCCACGGCCTGATAGCGCTGGAGCACGCTCTCCGCGAGCGGACGGTCGACTTCGTCGTCTTGGTCTCATCCGTGTCCTCGGTCCTGGCGGGCGTCGGCTACGTCGCGTACGCGGGGGCCAACGCCTTCATGGATGTGTTCGCCCAGCGCAACAGCGAGACAACCGGAATTCCCTGGGTGAGCGTCAACTGGGACACCTGGAACTTCGCCGAGGACGCGGTCCCGGACCCCGAGGCCTTGTCGATCTACCCCCACGAGGGCCGGGACGCCTTTTCACGCATCCTGGCGTCGGCGATGGTCCCCCAGATCGTCGTCTCGACCGGTGACCTGCAACGGCGGCGCGAGCAGTGGACCAGCCTCGCGGCCCCGGGTGAGGGCGGCCTTGCAGGTGCCGACGAGTTCGGCCAGATGTACTCCCGCCCGGACCTCGCCACCCCATACGTCGCCCCCCGCACCGCCCTGGAGAAGTCGATCGCCCAGGTCTGGCAACGAACCCTCGGCGTGGGCGGCGTGGGGGTCGTCGACAACTTCTTCACCGACCTCGGGGGCAGCTCCCTGCTGGCAACGCAACTGGTGGCGAGGCTGCGCGAGACGTTGCAGGTGGACATCCCGCTCCGGCACCTGTTCGAACGACCCACCGTCGCCGACCTGGCCGAGGCCCTCGAGGCGGCGTCGCACGCCGCGCCGTCCGACGCCGCTGGGTCCGACATCGAGGGATCGCTGGGTGCGGACAACGACCAGAAGCTGCGGGTGTCCACCCCGTGACCGAGGCCGCCGCCCCGGTCTTCGTACTGGCCGCGCCTCGTTCGATGTCGTCAGTGGCCTGCGCGATGCTCGGCGGGCACCCGCAGCTGTACGGGCTGCCCGAGACCCACGTGTTCCGGGAGGACACGGTCGCCGCCTGGCTGCAGACCGTTGCCGGGGAGACGTTCCACATGGCTGACGGGATGCTTCGGGCGGTGGCCCAGATCTGCTACGGCGAGCAGACCGAGTCCGCCATCGTGTCCGCTGCGGGCTGGGTCCGACGCCGAGCGTCGTACACGTCCGGGATGCTCCTCGAAGAGCTGGCCGGGCACGTCTACCCCTGCCACCTGGTGGACAAAAGCCCGAACATGGCGTTCCAGCTGAGCAATGTGCGCCGGGCGCACGTGTTTTTCCCGACGGCCAAGTTCATCCACCTAGTGCGCCATCCGCGCGCCTACTGCAGGTCTGTCCTCACCTACCTCGGACAGCTGACCCTGCCCGGACCCGGTGAGGACGTGGCCAGGACCGCACCCCAATGGATCGAGGACCTGGCCTTCTTCCCCTACCCCGACGCCGGCCCTCCGCGCGACGCCCGCCGGCGGCCCGCTGACCCGCAGGGCGGCTGGTACGTGCTGAACCGTACCGTGATGACGTTCCTCAGCGGGATCCCGGACGACCAGTGGCTCAGGATCCGCGCCGAGGACCTTGTCCGGGAGCCCGCGCGCACCATGACCGAGGTCGCGAGTCGACTCGGTCTCGACACCGATCGTGAGTCGATCCGTGGCACTTTGCACCCCGAGTCGTCGCCCTTCGCGCGGATCGGCCCGCCCAACGCACGGTGGGGCAATGACTTCTACTTCCTGCAGCGGCCCGGCCTGCGACCGAGTCGGGGCGCGCCGCAGAACCTCGACGACCCGCTGGAGTGGCATACCGACGGACGCGGGTTCTTCCCCGAGGTGCGGGAGCTAGCCCGCTCCTTCGGTTACCGGTGACGGTGCCGACGGTGGAGAGGTTCGACGTGGGCAAGCACCCGGCCGGCCGAGAGCCGGTGTTCATCCTCAGCCCGCCGTGCACCTTCAGTTGGCTAGTCGCCGCGATGCTCGGCCAGCACCCGGACGCCTACGCGCTGCCCGAGCTCCACCTCCTCCGTACCGAGACGGTCCGCGAGTGGCTGCGGCTCTGCCGGACCGAGAGCTTCGAGATGGACCACGGTCTGGTCCGCGCGGTGGCTGAGCTCTGCTTTGGCGGGCAGACCGAGCAGACCGCCCTCGAAGCGCGCGGGTGGCTCCAGCGACGGGCGAACGTCACGACCGGGCTCGTGCTGGAGCAGCTGGCCGAGCGGGTGGCGCCCCGCGTCATCCTGGAGCGAAGTCCTAGCTACGTCTACAGCCAGGCCATCCTGCAGCGGGTCCGCGAGATGTTCCCGAACGCTGGGTTCGTCCACCTGACCGGCCATCCCCGGACATACGGCGAGACGGTGATGACGAGCTTGGCCCAACGTGGCATAGGGACGGACCCGTCGTCGGACTGGCTGGCGCACCTGGCCTCGTTCCCCGTCGACGAATCGGGCGCCTCCGGAGACGTCCCCGACCCGCAGCGGGCGTGGCTCGTCCTGAACCGGAACATCGCGGACTTTCTCGCTGCCGTCCCCGACGACCAGCAACGACGGATCAAGGGTGAGGACGTCCTCGAGGGCGACCGCGGGTGCCTAGCGTCGTTCGCCGAGTGGCTGGGCCTGCGGACCGACGGGTCGGCGGTTGAGGCGATGCGGCATCCGGAAGGCTCCCCGTACCTTCGCCCTGGCCCGGCGAACGCTTCCCTGGGAAGCGATGTCTTCATGTTCGGAGGCGCCGACTACCCGACAAAGTGGCGGGTGCCTCAGACCCTCGACGGCGCCGTGAGCTGGCGCTCCGACGGCGCGGAGCTGATGCCGGCCGTCAAAGAGCTGGCCGCGGAGCTGGGCTACCGCTGACCTCCGGTGACATACCGCCCTCGACCGCCGACCGACCTCTGCAGGCTGAGCGGGAAACGAGTTCGACGCGACGCCAAGCCAGGGTCGGGTGGCCCGGGGGAATTTCACCCCCGGGCTCCCGCAGATCCCGGCGTGACACTCTCGCGTCACCGGGCTCTTCTTACTCTCGCCGTACGGCTGGCTAGTACCCGGCACTGATTACCCAGCGCCAGTGGGGCAGCAGCCCCGGCATCTGTGCGGTGATCCGGTTCCAGGCGCGCTTCATGGCCCGGTAGGGCCGCAGCCGCCGGTATTTGCGCCTGATCCATTTCTGGACGTGGTAGTTGACCCTGGCGAGCAGCGGGTCCAGCACCGAATGGCGGAACCGGCCGTAGTAGGCCATCTGCCCGCGGATGACCGGGCCGATCCAGCCCGCGAGCTGTTCCCAGGTGAGGCCGGTGTGCCGGTGCAGCCGCCAGCCGGCGACGACCGCGTTCATCCGCTTGACCGCCTTCGGGCTGACTGCCAGGCCGGACCCGGTGAACCTGCCGTTCTTCCCCATGGTGTCGCGGGGCCGGAACGCATATCCCAGGAAGCCGGAGGACACCGGCCCGTCCCATGGCTTGCGGCGGCGGGAGTCCTTGCAGTACACAATCCTGGTCTTGCCCGGGTGCAGGTCCAGGCCGACGTCTTTCATCCGCTGCTCCAGCGCGGCCAGCACCTGGCGGGCGCGGGCCTGGCTCGTGCAGTGGATCAGGCCGTCGTCGGCGTACCGTTCGAACGGGCAGTCCGGGAACTCCCGGACTGTCCACGCGTCGAACGCCCAGTGCAGGAACAGGTTGGCGAGCACGGGGCTGACCGCGGACCCCTGCGGGGTCCCCCGGTCCCTCGCCCTGGCCCCGCCGTCCGGCATGAGCACCGGCGCGGCGAGCCACCGTGTCACGTACAGGAGCACCCAGGCGGGCAGGCGCAGCCCCTCCACGGCCCGGACCACGAGATCGTGCGGCACGCTGCCGGAGAACGCCCGGATGCCGGACTCGGCCACCCAGTCGAACTCCCAGCAGCGTCTCCGCGCGACGGCGAGCGCGTCGTGCGTCCCGCGGCCGGGCCGGTAACCGTAGGAGTCCGCGTGGAAGAACTTCTCCGTCGCGGTCCCGATCCGGTGCGCGGCCACGGTCTGCGCGACGCGGTCGGCGATCGTCGGCACCCCGAGCGTCCTGGTGCCGCCTCCCGGCTTGGGGATCACTGCCGCCCGCACCGGCGGCGGGAACCACGTTCCCGACGACATCCGGTTCCAGACCTTGGAGAGGTTGTCCTCCAGCCGCTCCCCGAAGGCCGCGACGGACTGCCCGTCCACCCCCGGCGCTCCCCTGTTCTCCCTCACCTGCTGCCAGGCGCACCAGACCTCATACCCGGTGACCGCGAACGGCTTGCCGTCCAGCGGCCCCCCGGCCACGCTCCTGCGCTGCCTGCCGACAGGCCTCAGCCCATCCATGACGCTCCTCCCAGCACAGCTGGCCGGCGAGACGAATAAAGCCACGAGCAAGCCGGCCCCTTCGCTCCCCGCCCCACCGCGCCAGGCAGGAGGATCAGCGCTACTACGAGCCGGCCGGGTGCCAGCCCGGCAACGGTTTCCGCCCCTCACACCGCCTCGGCGCTTGCGGGCATCCCTCTCGCCGTCCCCGCCAACGGGGGCAGCCATATCCGGGCTGGCCCTCCGCCGTTCCATGCGGATGCCGCAGACCAGGCTCGCGCCACCTCTACGCCGGGCACCACCTGACTGGCAATCGGGCAACCGCCAGGCCCATCCCGGAGACTTTGGCGCTCCCCGGTTCTGATGCCACCTTCATCTAGTAACGACGCCTCAACGGTGAACACCCCCACCGCAACCACCGGCACCGGCGCTTTCAGCGCAACGCCTTCCTGGTCCCCGCCTGACACCTCAACGGCGCCTTTCCCCCGGTCGCTCACCACGACAGCCTCACGGCCACCGCAGCACGGGGCGGCTTGAGACCACCCCCCGAAGGGCGATCCCGAGGGGCCACAAAACCCTCATCATCCGCACAGCACGACAAGAAGATCACCTACCTACACGGCAACCTCCTCGTCTTCGACGCACACACCAAACTAAGGACCAACGACGCCAGATCTCGCCAGACCGAGCCAGACGTCCCCGGACATTAGAGCCGCTCTGAACTGCGGCAACCGGACCCAGCACGACACAGTCAGACGAAACCGGCATGCATGGCACAATGCCGCTCAGCTTGTGTTGATCTTGATCGCGAGACGGCAGCCGGGCTGCTGACCGGCGCGAGGCGAATCGGACAATAGGGGTATTCCGGGCACTCCGTGGCGCTGGGCGGTGGGAACGCCGGCCCCTATCGCGCCGGGTTTCATGATCACGAAGACTTGTGGCTGCCAGGGCAACCCAAACCCTTCGTGATCATGGACATGACCGCTCTTAGCTAAGCGGCATTGATGCATGGCATGCGGAGCATGCGGCTTTGTTACGCGATGGGAGGACTTGGCAGCCTGGCTTCACCAGGCTCGAGGGTGAACGTGCATTCCAGGGAGTACCAGGGCGTTTCGATGCTGGAATCGGTTGGGTGCGGCTCGTCGTGGCGCCCGAAGGCGCCGATCGTCGCTTGGGTGACACCGAACTGGACATCAGTGTCGAGGTGCGGGTCGTCGGGCGCGTACACCTGCGAGATCAACGTCTTGTAGCCCTCTTTGAATATCAGGATGTGCAGGTGCGCCGGCCGGAAGGGGTGGCGG
>Ga0070712_100001108_pt1 | contig 16220 bp, 15 predicted proteins | sample LARL81metaG_FD_71396 | JGI IMG/M metagenome (GOLD analysis project Ga0070712, IMG submission 71396) | Corn, switchgrass and miscanthus rhizosphere microbial communities from Kellogg Biological Station, Michigan, USA - LAR L8-1 metaG | ecosystem: Host-associated > Plants > Roots > Rhizosphere ...
GGTGAGCGGCGGCTAGCGCTTCGTGGCCTTGGCCAGGGCGGCGATCTTGTCCGCGAAGTTGACCTGGCTGTCGTCCTCGGGCTCGTAGCCGATCTTGGTGCGCGCGTTGGCGATGCTCCAGAAGCGATGCGTGTTACCGCTGATGCCGTACACGATGAGGAAGGGCACGCCGTGCTCGTCGGCGATGTTCTCCGCCTCGACCATGCGGATGGCCTCCTGGACCTGATCGCGCTTGGAGAAATAGGCGCCGAGGCCCCGGTGCATCACCTTGAGGTCACCCGGCTTGACCTGGCCGAGATCGGCGTCGTCCCGCGGCCCCCCGATGCGCCACTCCACCACTTCCTGCTTCTTCCCGTCCACCTTGCCCGTGGCGAACACGAAGCCCAGGAGCTCGTAGGCGGCCTTGGCCCACCCGTACCAGTTGTCCGACCGGGGGGGCATCTCGGGGGTGACCATCTCCATCTTGCCCGCCCAGATCAGCCGCTCGTAATAGTCGGCGGCGTGGTTGGAGCTGCACACCACCACGCGGCGAACGCCTTCCTCGAGGGCCGTGCGGTGCACGTTGTAGGCGAGAGCGATGTTCTTGTGCTCGGCCCAGAACTTGGCGTCGCCGTTCTCCTGCCAGGTGGTGGCGTCGAGATTGGGCGCGCTCACGAAGCCGCAGTGAACGATGGCGTCGGCGCCCTTGAAGTGCTGCCGGTAGGCATGGCGATCCGGATTGGTGAGGTCGGCGACGATGAGGCCCGGCACCGGCTTCCCGTCGCGCGTGGTGGGACGCACGTCGATGAGGACGAGGTCCCACCGCTCCGACAGCTCGGGGATCATGCGCTGGGCGACATAGCCCGAGGCGCCCGTGATGACGACGCGACGCTTGGCCACGATGTGTCTCCTAGAGGTGGACGGATTTCATCTGCGCTTCGGGATAGCGGAGTCCCTTGGCCGCGCCGGGCGGCAGGGCTTCGTCGAGCCGGGCGAGCTCATCGGGGGTCAGGGTCACGCGAAGCGCGCCGAGGTTCTCGTCCAGATACTCGAGACGCTTGGTTCCGGGAATGGGCACCACGTCCTCACCCTGCGCGAGCACCCAGGCGAGGGCGAGCTGCGACGGCGTGCAGCCCTTCTTCTCCGCCATCTCCGCCACCTGATGCACGAGACCCACGTTGTGATCGAGGTTGGCCTCCTGGAAGCGCGGGTGCTGGCGGCGGCGATCGTCCTCGGCAATATCCGCGGTGGCCTTGATCGTCGCGGAGAGAAGCCCGCGGCCGAGCGGCGAGTAGGCGACGTAGGAGATCCCGAGGGCGCGGCAGGCGGCGATGGTGTCCTCAGCGGGCTGCCGGTAGAGCAGCGAGTACTCGCTCTGCACGGCGGTGATGGGGCACACGGCGTGGCCACGGCGGATCGTGTCGGGGGCGGCCTCGGAGAGCCCCAGGTAGCGGACCTTCCCACGCTCCACGAGCCGGCCCATGGCGCCCACCGTCTCCTCGATGGGCACCTTGGGGTCGACGCGGTGCTGGTAGTAGAGGTCGATCACGTCCACGCCGAGCCGGAGGAGGCTCGCGTCACAGGCCTGGGCAACATGGGCCGGCCGCCCGTCCACGAAGGCGCCCTTGCCGTCGGCCGTCTGCACGTTGCCGAACTTGGTGGCGAGGACCACGCGCTTGCGCCGCCCGAGGAGGGCGCGCTTGAGGAGCTGCTCGTTGTGCCCCCAGCCGTAGAGGTCGGACGAGTCGAGGAAATTGACCCCGCGATCGAGGGCGGCGTGGATCACGCGGATGGATTGCTCGTCGTCGCTCTTGCCGTAGGTGCCGGACATGGACATGAGTCCCAGCCCGATGGCCGAGACCCGGAGGTCGCTCTTGCCGAGCGTGCGTTGTTCCATCGGAATCTTTCTCCTTAGGCGTAGGCGGGCGGGGGCACGAAACTCTGGTATTCGCGCTCGAGCAGCCTCGCCATCTGAATGCAGGTGCGATCACCGTACTGGGGGCCGACGATCTGGATGCCCACGGGCAAGCCCGCTCGGGTCCGCCCGATGGGCGCCACCGTGCCGGGCAGATACGCCATCCCCGGGTAGCCCGCCCAGAAGAGCTGATCGGTGGTGGGAACGCGCCGGCCGTTGATCTCGATGGTCCGCTCGTGGCGCTCGCCCTCGTGATCGTGAGGGAACGCGGCGGAGGCGGCGGCCGGGCAGAGAAGTAGATCGTACTCCTTGAAGAAGTCGGCCCACTTGTACCGCATCTTGTGCCGCACTTCGTTGGCAACGAGCCAGTCGCGATGCGAGGTGGTACTCCCTCGGAGCATGCGCGCGTAGTAGCTGTCATCACCCGCGGGAAGCCCGCGCCCCGCCGCCACGTTCTTGTCGAACTCCTCCTGCGTTCCCCGTCCCGACGTGGCCGCGCGCAGGAGGTGAATGTACGCACGCGCTGCCTCGTTGGTGTCGATGTCGGGCCGCGCCCGGTCGCTGACCTTGGCGCGCTTCTTCGCGAGGAAGTCGGCCACCGCCTGGATCTTCTCCTGTACTTCGGCGTCGACCTCGGCGTTGGAGTCGGTCAGCATCACGGCGATCTTGAAGTCACCCAGCGACTTCTGGCGGGGCGCGGCCAGCGTCAGCTTGTAACCGGCGGCGTCGATCTCGTCCGGTCCCGCCATGACGCCGAGGGCGATCTCGAGGTCGTCGGCGCCCCGCGCCATCGGGCCGATCACCGAGATGTCCGTCTGGGTCAGCCGGCCGGGCAGCGCCTGGCCGCGGGGAGGCACCACGCCCCACGTGGGCTTGTGACCGTACACGCCGCAGTAGTGGGCGGGATTGCGGATGGAGGAGCCGATGTCGCTCCCCGCCTCGATGCCGGTGAGTCCGGCGGCGAGGGCGGCCGCGGAGCCGCCGGATGAGCCGCCGGGGCTGCGGGAGAGATCCCACGGATTGTTGGTGGTACCGTAAATTGCGTTGTAGCTCTGATAGTCGGCGAGGTAGACGGGCACGTTGGTCTTGCCGAAGAGCACCACTCCCGCCCCGAGCAGCCGGTCCACGGCCAACGCGTTGCGCGGCGGGAGATTGCCCTTGAGATCGGGCACGCCCCACGTGGTCGGCATGCCCACCACGTCGTAGGACTCCTTGATGGTCATGGGCACGCCGTGGAGCGGCCCCCACACCTGCTTGCGCCCGAGGGCGCGATCGGCCGCCCGCGCCCGCTTGCGCGCGCCCTCGACGTCCATGGCGATGATGGCGTTGATCTCGGGATTGTGCTTCTCCACGCGCTGGAGATACAGGTCCAGGAGCTCCAGGCAGCCGATCTTCTTCCTGCGGATGTCGGCAGCCAGCGCCTTCGCAGAACGGAACGGGGTAACGAGCATGGATCCCTCCTATCGGCCTTTGCGCATGTAGATCTCGATCTCCTCGGCAGTGAGCAGCCCATCGTCATTGGCGTCGGCGGCGGTGAAGTCCTTGTGGAGGGCGTTGAGAAATTCCGCGAGGGTCATCTTGCCGTCGGGCTTGCTCCGGAGGAGGTTGCGCGCCTCGGGGGTGATCACCACCAGCTCCTCAACGGTGAGAAAGCCGTCCTTGTTCACATCGCGGAGGAAGAAGGCCTCGATCACCGCCTGGTGGAACTCCTCTCGATCGATCCGGCCGTCGCCGTTCTTGTCATGCTCCCGTACCCACGTCTTGGCATCCGGCGGGGGCGGCGCCTGTGCGAGCACCCCGCCCGCGAGGCTGAGCACGCCCAGCATCGCGGTGACTCCGGCCCATGCGCGCATCAGCTCTGCACCTTCCACGAGCCGTCGGGCTGGCGGCACGCCGTGCCCCACGCCTTGTCGGGCTTGCCGTCGATGATCACGTCGCTCTGGAACTCGCGGCAGTACGCGCCGTTGGCCTGATACGTCTTGGTGGGAGTGATGGTGCCGGAGTGACCCGTGTCGGGATTGGTCCACGCCACCGGCTTGCCCGTGGGCGCCGTCTCGAGGGCCCTCTGCTGCGCCTCCGCGGCCAGACGCTTGTCGCGCTGATCGAGCGCATTGCCCGCGAAGCCGCCGAGGAGGGCGCCCCCGATGACCGCGCCCGCGATGGCCGCGCCGCCACCGCCCGCCGCCGCGGCGATGAGACCGCCGAAGGCCGCGCCGCCGAGCGCACCGATGGATGCCTTGGGATTGTCCTCGACGGTGGCGCAGCCGGTGGCGCCGACGACGAGGAGCATGATCACGGCCACCATCTGGAACAACGATCGAGACATCGAACCCTCCTTGTCGTCTCCGCTCGGGGTGGAGTTGCCGCCGTCGCCCCTCGGAGCAGGCGCATTGTAGCCTATCCGTGAAAGACGCGCCTCACTCCACGGCCACCCGGCCCACGCGCGGATCGAGCGCGTCGCGCAGGCCATCACCGAGGCAATTGAAGCCCATCACCGCGATAAAGATGGCGAGGCCGGGGAAGAGCGACACGTGGGGCGCTTCGAGAAGGTAAGCGCGGCCGTCGCTCACCATCTTGCCCCATTCGGGCGTGGGCGGCTGGACGCCCAGGCCGAGAAAGGACAGGATCGCCGCGAGCAGGATGGCCGTGGCCACCTGCATGGACGAGAAGACGAGAAGCGGGGAGACGCTGTTGGGGAGGATGTGCCGGAAGAGCACACGCGCATGCGAAGCGCCGAGGGCGGCCGCGCCCTGCACGAACTCGAGCTCCTTGAGGGAGAGCACCATGGAGCGGGCGAGCCGCGCGAAGCTGGGAATCGAGCGCACGCCCACCGCGATCATGACATTGCCGAGGCTCGGACCGAGCGCGGCCACGATGGCGATGGCGAGGAGAATGCTCGGAAAGGCGAGGAGCACGTCCATGGTCCGCATCACGGGCGCGTCGAGGCGCGGAAAGTAGCCGGCGGCGAGCCCGGAGAGAATCCCCGCGCCCGCCCCGATGGCGGTGGCGATGACGCCCACGAGAAGCGACAGCCTCGCCCCGAAGAGAATGCGCGAAAGGATGCAACGGCCGAACTCGTCTGTGCCGAGGGGAAACTCGATGGAGGGCCCGGCCAGCGCATGGGGCAGATCCTGACGGAGCGGATCATGCGGTGCCACCTGCCGCGCCGCGAGGGCGAGCAGGATCAGGGCAACGATGAGCCCGAGCCCCCCCACGGCCAGCCGGTGCTTGAGAAAGCGCCGCCCCACGTCACTCATAGCGGATCCGGGGATCGAGCCAGCCATAGAGCACGTCCACGGCAAGGTTCACGAGCACGAACACCACGGCCACCAGGAGCACGCAGCCCTGCACCACGGGATAGTCACGCTGGAGGATGGCGGTCATGGCGAGACGCCCCACTCCGGGCCACGCGAAGATGGTCTCCGTTACCACCGCCCCGCCGAGGAGAAAGCCGTACTGGAGTCCGACCACGGTCACCACGGGAATCAGCGCGTTCTTGAGCGCGTGCTTGGCCACCACGGACAGGGGCGGCACGCCCTTGGCGCGCGCCGTCGTCACGTAGTCGCGCCCGAGCACGTCGAGCATGCCGGAGCGCGTGAGCCGGCTGATGATGGCGATGGACGTGGTGGCCAGGGTGGCCGCCGGCAGCACGATGTGGCGCAGTCCCTCCCACTCCCAGAAAGGGCCGGCGCGGCCGGAGACAGGCAGCCAGCGGAGCTGGAGGCAGAAGAGCCAGATGGCCACGATAGCGACCCAGAAGATGGGCATGGAGAGCGAGGAGAGCGAGGCGCCCGTGGCCAGGTAGTCGAGCCACGAGGAGCGGCGCACGGCGGCCACCAGTCCCAGGGGAATGCCCACGAGCACGGCCATGATCATGCTCACCGTGGTCAGCTCGAGGGTGGCGGGAAAGCGGCTCAGGATCTCGCTGGTGACGGACGACCGCGAGCGGAGGGACCGGCCGAGGTCGCCCTGGAGGGCGCGGGAGAGGAAGGACCAGTACTGGACGTAGAGTGGCCGCTCGAGGCCCAGCTCCGTGCGGACGCGCGCCACCACGGATTCCGGCGCGTCGGGCCCCGCGATCAGGCGCACGGGGTCGCCGGGCACCACGTGCATGATGGCGAAGGCGAGGAGCGAGACGCCGAAGAGCACCGGCACCGTCTGGAGCAGGCGCCGGAAGATATATCGCGTCATAGCTTCAATATGGCTCGCTCGCCCCTCGCCCCCTCACCCTACCGAGCTCCCTCTCCCTCACTGAGGGAGCGGGCCGGGGTGAGGGTGAGCCACCAGCGTGGCATCTCCTGCAACTTCGGGCCCCTTCACCCCCTCACCCTGCCCTCTCCCCCTTTGGGGGAGAGGGAATCGCGGCGCCTAGTCGCCCCACTCGCGGTATGTCTGGGGTGAGAGCTGATCGGCGCCGCGGCCCGCCCAGTCGTACTTGGTCATGCGCGGCCACATGCGCTCGCCGCCGGCCTGGAGCGCGCCGAGAATGGCGCCTTCGTCGGCGCCCTGCACGCGCCCGCCGTCCACCACGAGACGGCCGTTGACGTAGACGCGGTCCACGTCCTCATCGCTGGCGTTGTAGACGATGTTCTTGACGGGATCGCGAAGCGGCGTCATCCGCCACGACGACGCCTTCCAGAGCACGAGATCGGCCTTGGCGCCGGGAGTGATGCGCCCGAGATCGTCGCGGAGAAGCGCCCGCGCTCCGCCCAGCGTCGCCGCGTCGAAGGCATGCGCGGCGGTGGTCGCCTCCGTGTTCCGCTCCATCATCTTCGAGACCACGGCGGCCCAGCGCATGGCCTCGATCACGCTCTGCGGATTGGTGTCCGTACCCAGCGACATGTTGACGCCTGCCTCGCGGTAGCGGCCGAAGGACTCCATGGCTACCCCGCGTCGGGCGAATACCCACACCGCGTGGGCCACCGAGCAGCCGGCCTCGGCCATGAGACGGATGTCGCCATCCGGATAGTTCGTCCACGAGGAACCCCCGATGATGATGGCGTGGCCGAGGACGGTGTTCTGCCCGAGCACGCCCAGCTCCTTCATCCACGCGATGGGCGTCTTGCCGTGGCGCTGCACCATCTCGTTGAACTCCACCACGGACTGCGAGGTGTGCACCTGGTAGGGCCGCTGCACCTCGTCGGCGAAGCGCTTGGCGTCCTTCAGGAGCTCGGGCGTGCAGGTATCGATCTGCGAGGGCGAGACGAAGCAGCGCACGAGATCGCCGTGGGCGCCGTCCCAGCGCTGGTGGAAGTCGATGGCCCGCTTGAGCCCCTGGCGGCCCTGCTCCTCGTTCCACTCCCACACCACGCGCTTGCCGTCCCGGGTGAGCCATTTCCCGGAGCGGAAGGCCTGGCCCATGTAGACGCGGAGACCATAGTGCGACGCGCGCGCGACCACGTACTCGCCGAGGGTGCCGATCTCCATGACCGTGGTGACGCCGCCCCGCAGCAACTCGGCCATGGAGAAATCGACGCAGGCGCGCCCGGCCTCCTCGTCCTGCGAGTCGCTCCGCACGGGCAGCATCTCGAAGAGTCCGGAGAACCAGAACTGCGGATTGCCGCAGTCCTCGATGAAGGACCGGTCGAGGGGCGAGCCGCTGATGTGGGCGTGGGTGGTGATGAGGCCGGGCGTGAGCACGCGATCCGGCACGTCCACCGTCTCGTCCACCCGGCCGTCGAAGCGCGGCCCCACGTGGAGAATGCTATCGCCCTCGATGACGACGACGCCATCGCGCAGGAGCCGATGACCCTTCCCATCGAACGCGATGACATATCCCGCGCGAATCGCCGTCCGCTTGGCCGCCGTCATGGGTCGATTCTCCTGGTCTCGCCGACTAGACCCATACGTCCATGAGCTTGTAGATGCCATGAATCGGGTGGTACTTGAGCCCGTGGGCGCGCGGCCGGCTCCCGAATATCCAGCGCACGTGCTGGATGGGCACCACCACCGCCTCGCCCACCAGCCGCTGCTCGATGCCCTGGAAAGCCTTCACGCGCTCCGGCTCCTTGAGGGTGGTCTGCGACTGCTGGAAGAGCGTATCGGTGCGGTCGTCGCGCCAGCGCACGGTGTTCGGGCTCGGCACGGCCGAGGAGACGAAGAAGTACAGGAAGTCGGGCGACGAGTAGATCATGGGCAGGAAGCGCGCGTCGTGTTCCCCCGCCCGCGTGGCCGTGTTGAAGGCGGCCGACTCGAGCCGCTTGATCTGGAGATCGAAGCCCACCTGGCGGAGCTGCGCCTGCACCGGCGTGACGATGCGCTCGTGGAGCTCGGTGAACACGTAGAGCGAGGCCTGGAGGGGCTTGCCGTCCTTCTGCCGCATGCCGTCGGCGCCGGGCGCCCAGCCCGCCTCCGTGAGAAGCTTCTTCGACTTGTCGAGGCTGTAGTCGGCCATGAAGGGCCGCATCTGCTCCTTCGACGACGCCCCCACCGCGAGGGGATGGATGAACCCATACGAGACGTCGGCCTGGCCTTTCATCACGAACTGCACGATCTCCTGCCGGTTCACGGCGTGGGCCACCGCCTTGCGCACGCGCACGTCCTTGAAGACATCCTTCTCCATGTTGAAGCCGATGTGATTGGAGGACAGCCGGGGAATCGACGTGACCTTGACACCTTTCCCCTCGAGGCGCGCGATGTGCTGGGGCGCGACGTCAACGTCGAGATCGATGCCGCCCGTCTCCAGCTCCGCCGCGCGCGCCGCATCCTCGGGCAGGGTACGGAACACGATACGGTCCACCCACGGCGCGCCGGTGTTATCGTAGACGGGCGAGCCCCACGAGTAGCCGTCGTGGCGGACCAGCTCCATGCGGTCGTCCTTGGTCCACTCCTTGAGCTTGTACGGCCCGCTGCCACAAACACTCGCCGGGACCACGCCGTAGTCCTGTCCGTACTGGGCCACGTGCTTGGCGTGGGGGATGGACGCGTAGGACCACTCCGTCTGGCTGATGTTGTTCAGGAACACCAGGGTGGGATTCTTGAGCCGGCACACGATGGTGCTGTCGTCCACCACCCGCGTCTCGGCGAGGGCCGTCACCTTGGCCCGGGTGGGGAAATTCTCTTTCGGATCGATCCAGCGGTCGAAGTGGTCCTTGACGTCCTGCGCGGTGAGGGGGGCGCCGCAGTGAAACTTCACACCCTTCTTCAGATAGAAGGTCCACGTGAGCCCGTCGGGCGAGACTTCCCACCGCTCGGCGAGGGCGGGACGGATCTTCATCTGGAAATCGTGGAGCACGAGGCCATCGTAGATCAGGAGGTTTGTCGCGATGGCCGAGAGCCCGGTGGAGCGGCCGGGGTACAGGGTGTCCGCATCGTGATTGCGGCCGATGGTGAGGGTACCGCCGCGCTTGGGCTTCTCCTGGGCGGCTGCGAAGTCGATCCTCGTGCCGAAGGTGGCCGCGCCCACGGCGCCCAGCTTCAGCAGTGTCCGGCGTTCGAGCATGCTGTCCATAGTCTCCTCCGGGAAATGCACACCCTCGTGCGGTAGGAAGATCGAGCCGCGGCTATTGTCGTCGCAACCGCTCGGCCGGTCAACCCGGCCCGCCGCGGCTAGTTGGGCGGGCAGATGAAGCCGGAGCCGCTCGGATTGGGAAAGCAGCCCACCGAGGTGGGAATGACCAGACGCGGCAGCCACAGCACCACGTTGGGGAAGAAGATGATGAGCGAGATGACGAGGAAGAAGATTCCGTAGAGGGGAACGGACTGGCGGAGGGCACGGGTGAAGGGCACCCCGGCCAAGGTGGAGGACAGGAGCAGGATGAGGCCGTAGGGCGGCGTGATGAGGCCGAAGGCCAGGCTGACGATGATGAGCACGCCCATGTGCACGGGGTTGATGTGGGCCAGCTTGATGAGCGCCACGATGATGGGCATGAAGATGGCGATCGCCGGAACACCGTCGAGGAAGTCGCCCGCGATCGTCAGCACGATCACCATGAGATACATGATGATGATGCGATTGTCCCCCGCGACGGCCTCGATCCAGCCTCGCACGATGTCCGGGCCGCCGAGATAGGCGAGCAACCAGCCCACCGCCGACGCAGCTGCCACCGCCGACATGGGCAGCGAGTAGAGGATGGCCGCCTCCATGAAGTCGTGCGGCAAATGCCTGATGTGCCCCCGGTTCATGAGCGGGAGCAGGACCACGATGATGTAGACCACCGCGATCATGCCCGCCTCGGCCGGTGTGACGGTGCCCGTCACCACGCCGCCGATGATGATGATGGGGATCATCAGGGGCAGCAGCGCCGCGCGCGTGGCCGAGGCCATCTGACCGAAGGTGGCGCGCGGCTTCTTGATGCCGGGCGGCCCGAAGAAGTAGCTGTAGAGCATGAGGCCGACCCCGACCATGAGCCCGGGCGTGGCGCCGCCCAAGAACAGCCCCGCGATGGAGACGTTGCCGACAGCCCCGTACACGATGGCCATGATGCTCGGCGGCACCATGGCCGCGATGGTGGAGGCGGCGGCGACGAGGGCGGCCGAGAACGCGGGATCGTACCCCTCGCGCTTCATGTACGGCATCACCACCGTGCTGATGGCCGCCACGTCGGCCGTCATGGAGCCCGAGATGCCGGCGAAGAGCATGCTCGAGAGGCTCACCACATGCGCCAGCCCGCTCCGGAAATGGCCCACGAAGACTTGGGCCATGCGGATCAGCCGCTCCGTGATGTTGGCCGCGGTCATCATGTCGCCGGCGAGCAGGAAGAACGGGATGGCGAGGAACTCCAGGGTGTTGATGCCGTTGAACATCTGCCCGACCATGGAGGCGAGCGAGATCTTGGTGAAGAAGGCCGTGGTCACGAAGGCGCCGGCGGCGAGGGCGAAGGCCACCGGCACACCCTGGTAGCCCAGGTAGAGAAACGTCCCCACCATGACGATGATCGCGACGGAACTGAGCTCCATGGTAAGGGCTACGCGACGGGAGGCAGGACGGGTTCGGCGACCCTCCCGCGGGCCTGGAAACCGTGCCGCCACCCGTTGGCGAGCTCCTCAATGGTGAAGAGCGAGATCAGGAAACCGGCCACGGGAATGGCCGCGTACAGCACGGCGATGGGAGTGATCGAGGGCATGAGAAAGCTGCCGAAGCCGGTCAGGTAATTGCGATAGCCGAAGAAGATCATGCAGAGACCAACACCCAGAATGACCAGCCGGTTGAAGGACTCGACGACCATGCGCTTGCGGCCAGAGAGCGCCTCGCCCACCGCGGTCAGCCGGAAGTGTTGATCGCGGCGCACGGCCACGCCCATGCCGATGAAGACGCCCCACACGAAGAGACCGCCCGCGAACTCGTTGGCATTGAGCCACGGCCGGCCCAGGTTGCGGCAGACGACGTCGGCCACCTCGCACACGGTGAAGCCCAGGAGCAGGAAGGCGCACAGCACCATGAGCCCGCGCTCCAGGTAGTCGAAGGCCGGCCATTTGAGATGGCGGTGGGCGCGGACGGTGACGCGCTTCTCCGGCTGGTGGAGCGCCTCCGGTGCGTGTTCCCGCGCCACGCTACTTGACGCCGCGCACCAGGGCGAGGATCTGGACGGCGAACTTGCCCAGCTCCTGCGCCTGCGAATCTTGAAGGGGCGCCGCGATCACGCTGAAGCTCTTCTTGTCCACCTGGTCGACATACTTGACGCCGACCTTCTTCAGCGACGCGATGGCCGCCGTGTTCAGCTCGAGCGCCTTCTTGCTCGCGATGGGCAGCGCGTAGTCGGCGGATTGCCCGACCCACTTCTGCTGCTCGGGAGTCAGGCTGTCCCATGTTTTCTGGCTAACCCAGAGATGCGAGTTGTTGGCCTCGTGCTCGGTCTGGGAGACGACCGGCGCGGCTTCGTAGTGCTTGTTCTTCAGCACGACGTCGTTGCCGTTCTCGGCGATCTGGATGAGCCCGGTCTGCAGCGACGTGTAGACCTGGCCGAAGGGCATGTGGATCGGGACGGCCTTGTACGCGGTAAAGAAAGCGTCCTCCGTCTTGGTCGCCTGCACGCGCACTTTCTTGCCCACGACGTCCGACACGCCGGTGACGGGGAACTTGGAATACATGTTCCGGAAACCCTGGGTGAAGAGGCCGAGCGAGCGTGCCCCCTGCACGCTCTCGGCGATCATCGCCTTGAAGGCGTCGTTGACGCCCTTGTCGTTCATGCACTTCTCGAGGTGGGGCTCGTCCCTGAAGATGAAGTGGAGGGAGAACACGCCGGACTGCGGCGCCACGGACGAGGTGTTCGCCGTCGCGTTGATGACGAAGTCGATGTCGCCCGCCCGCACTTTCTGGGCCGTCTCCGGCTCTGTCCCGAGCGCCGCGCTGGGGAACTGCCGGACCTTGAACTTGCCGCCCGACAGTTCGCCGACCTTTTTCTCGAAGGTGTCGGCCATGAAGCTGTAGGCGGTATCCTTCGGCTGGTCGTAGGCGAAGGTGAAGCTGCGGGACTCTTGGGCGGAGGCCGGCCGCGGCAATGATACCGTGGCCGCTCCGGCTCCCCATGCCGCGGTGCGAAGCAGAAACGAGCGTCTCGTCAGCATGCCGGCCCCCTTGTCGACCCAAGTAGTGTGGTCACACGGTCGCCCACCTTAGTCCCCCCGGCGCGGCGAAGTCAACGTGTTTCCGGTGGACACGCGGGCCCCGCTTCGTCTAATCTCGGCGCCTCATGCCCGGACCGCTCGACGGCGTGCGGATCATCGACGTGACCACGGTCGTGCTCGGGCCGTGGGCGACCCAGACCCTGGGTGACCTGGGCGCCGACATCATCAAGGTCGAGCCGCCGGAGGGCGACACCACGCGCCGGCTTGGTCCCGCGCGGCATCCGGGGATGGGCGCCTTCTTCCTCGCCTGCAACCGCAACAAGCGAAGCGTCGTGCTCGATCTCAAGCAGGCGAGCGGCCGGGCTGCCCTCCTCAAGCTCGCCTCCACCGCGGACGCCATGCTCCACAATTTCCGCCCCGCGCCGGCCGCCCGTCTCGGCCTCGACTACGCGGCCTTCCATGCCGTCAATCCGCGGCTCGTCTACTGCGCGACCTACGGCTTCCGGGCGCGCGGGCCCTACGGGGAAAAGCCCGCCTACGACGATGTGATCCAGGCCGCCTCCGGCCTCTCCGCGCTCCAGGCTTCCATCGTGGGCGAGCCCCGCTACATGCCGACCATCGTCGCCGACAAGACGAGCTCCCTCACCGTGCTGTCGTCGGTGCTCGCCGCGCTCTTCCACCGCGAGCGCACGGGCGAGGGCCAGTCCGTCGAGATCCCCATGATGGAGAGCGTGGTCGCCTACGTGATGGTGGAGCATCTGTACGGCGAGACCTTCATCCCACCCCTGGAGAGCGCGGGCTACAAGCGCATCCTCGCTCGCTGGCGGCGCCCCTTTCAGACCAAGGATGGCTACCTCGCGGTGGTGCCGTACACGGACGCGCACTGGCGGACGTTCTTCGAGATCGCGGGACGGCCGGATATGCTCGGCGATCCGCGCTTCAAGTCGCTGGAGTCGCGGCTCGCCAACATCGAGATCCTCTACGAAGAGCTGGGCAAGATCGTGGCCACCCGCAACTCGGCGGAGTGGCTGGAGGCGCTGGAGCGCGCCAACGTGCCCGCCACCATCGTCAATACCCTCGAGTCCCTCCTCACCGATCCGCAGCTCGAGGCGACGGGCTTCTGGAAGATCGTGGAGCATCCGACCGAGGGCACCCTGCGCATGCCGGATATTCCAGCCACCTACAGCAAGACGCCGGGAGACATCCGCCGTCTCCAGCCGCGACTGGGCGAGCACAGCGTGGAGGTGCTGCGCGAGGCCGGCTTCAGCTCGTCCGAAGTGGAGGCCATGCTGGCCTCGGGCGCCACCGCCCAGGCGCCGTGATGGCCGTGGCGCCTCTCCCGATTTCGCGCGACATCGTGGGGGCCAGCGCGGGCCCCCTCGCTCACGAGATCGACGCACGCTGGCTCATGGCCTATGCCGCCGGCCTCGGGGAAGCGGAGGCGCGCTACTACGACACGCTGGCCGCGGACGGGCCGGCCGCCCATCCGCTCTTCCCCGTCTGCTACGAGTGGCCGGCCCTCCTCGCCCTTCGCGCCGTCACCACCTCCGACGAGATGGCGACGCGGAGCGTGCATGCCACCCACGATCTCGTCATCCACCGGCCCCTGCGCGCGGGCGAGACGCTCCGCACCACCGCCCGGGTGATCGGCCTCGCGCACCGGCGCGCCGGCACGCTCCTCACCGCCCGCAACGAGACCGTCGACGCGCTCGGCCGACCCGTCACCACCACGGACTACGGCAGCGTCTATCGCGGCATCGGGTTCGAGGGGTCGGACGCGGGAGAAAGATCGGCGGGCGGAACCTTCGACATGCCGTCGGGCGCCACCCGCCTGCCCGTGACGGCGCCCGCCTGGCTCGCCCACGTGTACTCGGAGTGCGCGCGCATCTGGAACCCCATCCACACCGACGCGGCGGTGGCCCGCGCGGCCGGGCTCCCCGCCATCATCCTGCACGGCACGGCCACCCTCGCGCTGGCCGTCTCGGAGGTGCTGCGCCATACCGCCACGGATCCACGCGCGGTGCGGCGGATCCGGGCGAGCTTCACGGGCATGGTGCCCCTGCCCTCACGTCTCACCGTGCGCGTGATCGAGGCGACCGAAGGGAAGGCCGTCCTCTTCGACGTGCTCGGAGAAGACGATGCCCCGGTGCTGAGCCGGGGCGCCGTGTACGTCGTCTAGCTTCTCGTCTCCCTCACCACATCACCACCCCGCCGTCGATGTTGATGGACTGGCCCGTCATGAAGGCCGCGGCGGGGGAGCAGAGAAAGGCGATGAGGCCGGCCACCTCTTCGTCCGAGGCGGCGCGGCCCATGGGGATGCGGTCGAGCTGACGCTGCCAGCCGTCGCCCCGCCCGAGCACGTCCATGCGCGCGGTGTCGATAGTGCCGGGGCACACCGCGTTCACGGTGACGCCGTGGCGCGCCACTTCCATGGCCAGCGATTGGGTCAGGCCCTGGATGCCGAAGTTCGCCGCGTTGTAGGCGGCGGTGTTGGGGCTGCCGCGCTTCCCCGCGATGGAGGAGAGGTTGATCACGCGCCCCCACTTCTGCTGCACCATGAGGGGCACGATGCGCTTGCAGAGGAGGAAGGCGCCGGTGAGCTTGATGTCGAGCACCTTGCGCCAGATCTTCTCGTCCAGCTCGGGCAGGGGCACCCGGTCGTTGCCGCGCGGATAAGCGGCATTGTTCACGAGCACGTCGAGGCGGCCGAAGGTCTTCACGATGAGGTCCACGAGACTGCTCACGGCGTCGGCCTGGCTCACGTCCCCCGCCCAGGTGAGGGCGCGCCGACCCTTGGCGCGGATCTGCTCGGCCGTACCCTCGATGTCGCGCCAACCAATCTTCTTCTCATCGTCGGGATAGGTCGCGGGATCACGTCCCGTGCCCGTCACCACCACGTCCGCCCCCTGATCCGCGAGCGCCAGCGCGGTGGCCCGGCCGATCCCGCGCAGCCGGCCCGCCCCCGTCACCAGCGCTACCCTCCCGTCGAGTGAGCCCATGTCGTCTCCTTGCGCTCAGCGCGGCCGCGAATGCTCGCCGACGTCGCCGAACTTCTGGTCCCGCGTGGCGATGCGATCCTTCACGCCCTTGGCCCGAGCCTCGGCGCCGTAGGTGCCGAGGGCCTGGCGGTGGGGAATGGTCAGCATGTAGTTCTTGAACGCCGACTCGGCGGCGCGGCGATGGCCCTGGATGTCCATGGTCTCGTTCACCGAGGCCTTGGCCAGCTTGAGGGCGTAGGGATCCTGGAGCGCGATACGCTGGGCGAGCTCCAGGGTTGCCTCGGCCAGCGTCTCTCGCGTGACGACCCGGTTGACCAGTCCCAGCTCGAGGGCGGTGGGCGCGTCGATGTAGTCACCCGTGAAGAGATACTCCTTGGCCTTCCGCGGGCCCAGGTCCCACGGCATGGTGAAGTACTGCACGTGCGAGCCGCCCCAGCGCACCGCGCGATCCGCGAACAGGGCATCGTCGGCCGCGATGATGAGATCGCAGGAGGAGGCGAGCATGAGCCCGCCCATGATGCAGTAGCCCTGCACCTGGGCGATGGTGGGCTTGGGCACGTCGCGCCAGCGCAGGCACGTCTCGAGATAGAGCTCGGAGAGCCGCTTGAGATTCTCCGCGATGCCGGGGCCGATGGGATGCGCCTTCTGGTCCTCCAGCTCTTCCCGGCTGCCCAGGTCGTGGCCGGCGGAGAAGTGCTTGCCGGCGCCGGCCACGATGATGACGCGTGTGTCTGCATCGTCGGTGGCGGTGCGAAAGGCCTCGTCCAGCTCGAGGATCATCACGCGACTCTGGGCGTTGAGGACCTCGGGGCGATTGGCGG
>Ga0070712_100001109_pt1 | contig 16220 bp, 21 predicted proteins | sample LARL81metaG_FD_71396 | JGI IMG/M metagenome (GOLD analysis project Ga0070712, IMG submission 71396) | Corn, switchgrass and miscanthus rhizosphere microbial communities from Kellogg Biological Station, Michigan, USA - LAR L8-1 metaG | ecosystem: Host-associated > Plants > Roots > Rhizosphere ...
GAAAGGAGCGGTATGGCAAAGAAGAAGATCGATCCTTTAAACAAGAAAGCCTATAGCGCAGTCTCCGCTGCGCTCACAGTTGCAGATATTCCTGCCGCGGTCAGCTTTTACCAGAAGGCATTTGGGTTCACGAAACGCGGCATCATGAACGGCCCCGACGGAAAGCCGATGCACGCGGAGATCACACTGCGCGGCACAACTGTAATGCTTGGTCCAGAAAGTCCTTCGATGGGAAGGCGGAGTGCGAAGAGTGTCGGTGCCTCTCCCGCCAGCCTCTACATATACGTTGAGAACGTCGACAAAGTAGTTGAGAAGGCGACGAAACTCGGCGCTACGCCACAGGGTCCGGTAATGGACATGTTTTGGGGTGATCGTTGTGGCACGGTTGTCGATCCCGATGGCTACACCTGGATGGTCGGGACCCACAAAGCGGAGCCCTCGGCAAAAGAAATGAAGAAAGGGATGGAAGAGATGATGAAACAGCAACCTGCAGCCACAGCGGCTGACTGATACAGCGTCATTCGCATGGCGCTGGTTGAGGGCAAATCTGATGGGGCTCAGTCCACTCACTTCGAGCCTTCAGGTTGACTGCACGAGGCTTCACGTGGATTTTGAGCGCTATCGCCTAGTCTCGACAGTTGTTCGGTTGCCCGCCCTCTGTGTTATCGATCAACCTTATCTCCGAGGGTACAAGTTGCCGTTCGCTGCACTCACTGTGGAGGACTTTTTCAGTTAGAAGACACTCGTTAGGGCAGGCGAGCCGAAAAAGCATTTGAAACGCACGAATGTAAGAAAGAGGGTGCCAGCCAAGCTGCTGCTCGGATCGTGAGAGAAAGCTACTGAGGCCAAGAATTAGTTCATCCAGCCGATCGATCAACGCAAGTAAGATGACGAAATGTTTTTGTGACAGGGCCATTTCTCACAGAGACTAGTGATTAGGATCACAGACGACTTCCCGAGCGTGTGCGATAGTGGCGCCTGGTCTAGCCCCAGGACAACGGAGGCTACCCCCCATCAAGCTTAAGCCTGAGAAAGGCTCAAAACAGCGGGCCGCGAGATTCCTCGACCAATTCGCTAGATGTTGAGGGATGTGGGGCGGTCATTGGTGTAGGTCCAGGAGTCGAGTTCCAAATCGTTGGAAGCGGGATTTTTCGGATTGAATCGGACCACGACTGGTTTACCGACGGCCAATTCTCCGATCAAACGCACGTTGCGCGCATGCGCCACGATCACTTCGTGCCCCAGTTCGCTCAGCAATCGACTCACCCAGGGCGAGTGCATCCCCGTCTCCAGCGCGATGCGTGTCACAGGTAGAAATGACCGGTAGAAAAAACAGGTAAACCTGCATTTCGGATGTGGTACGCTTCTGACCTTCGCCAATCCGCTCCCGCAGGAGGGTTCCATGGCGCACTACGACCCGAACGAGTCAATTGAGATTTCAAGGTTGCGTTCTCACGAACGCCACATGGCCTACATCTACGGCATACGTTTGGGTGGATTGGTCCTTTCCGCGCTCACAATCGCAATCGGCGCAATTATGGTGTTTAAGGGGTTGCAGGGATCATTCAACTGGGCTGTTGAAGCGCCACATTCGATCGGAGCGAAGCTCACCAACGCATCTCCGGGTATAGTCTTCGCGACAATTGGCTTAGTGATCGCGTTCGTCGTTGTCTTGCAGAAGCCCGTAAATTACAACACCGGCTCTGGAGATGACCGAATGGAACTTGGCGAACCAAGAAGGAGACGCTTTGGTAGGGGCAACGCCTCTCTCACCGATTGGTAATAGCCTGCAGAGATTCACTATGAGTGGTACCAAATTCCTTCAGTCAAGAAGTCCAAGTCGCTGCACAAGTTCCTCTCTCAAGATTTCCCTTCCTTGATTTGCGACTACGTATTGAGCAACTGCCCGGAGTGTCTCCTCGGAACCGTTTCGCATCAACATCGCGTCTTCAAACCCCCGTCGCCACATCCAGTTGAAGTCGCTCAACAACTTACAACGGCATTAATGTCGCGTTGCTATGAGGTGCGTACGGTGTGGGGCTCAAAAAGCGGCCGCGTACAACAGTTGGTGCGTTACAGGATCACCAGCAAGTTGTTCATCAATTATTCTATGGGCGTTCGAAACCGTGAAGACCTTCGTTTGCGGGTCTTCGCTGAGTAGATTAAGTGAACACGTCACAACCCAGTTTGACGGATGCTCTAGTGCCACCCCAAAAACGAGTTTCGCTTTGCGTAAAATGTCAAATAAGCACATTTGAAAGATCATGTGGGCAGGCATCGCGTGGTTTTCGCCTACAAGCACGAATAAAGTCTCGTCCGCGGGCAACGAACTGAGCCTAGTCTTAATAGTTTCCGCAGCGCTTTCGGATGCTTCTCGAATCCTCTGCGCATCGTCGTCTAGCGATTTCTCGCGGCGCTTTTGAAATAGATTTAGCCACATGGAAGGTCTGATTCTTTTAGCGCTTCGTCCTCAACATGACGCCTACTATCGTACCCACCGCACCGTATGCCCACTTCTGTTCAGTCTCATGATAATGCCCCGATAAGATGATGAAGAGTGCGCTCAGTAAAACTAGAAACGCAACAATGATCGAAGTTATTTGATCGCGTTTCTTGATCTTTAGCAATTCCCTGTTCGATCCTCGGCCGTATCCAAATTTGGAGGCATGACTCTTCGTTTCGGCATCAGAAGTATCGAGACAATGCGAGTCGTCAGCAGCGGCCCTTTTCCATTTTGGCGGCATCTTTGCTATCAAAATGCGAGCGGCTCCGCACACAGGCGCTGCGTCCGGCTGGCTCACACTCTTAGGGGTCCCGCTGACTGCGATCGTGCTCTCTCTCGGCATCTGAGCGGCAGAGCGGTGTGGTTACCGTGCGCGCCCAGCTCCGCAATTTGTAATTTTTGTTGATGGAGAGCTCTGTGCTGGCATGGAGTACTTGTGGCCTTGCATTTGCAGTCGCCTTGAGTTCAGCCGCACTGTTCGATAGTAATCATGAACCGCCTAGCACGTGCGTGTTACCACTCACAACAAACACCAAGCGAGCTGTCGTCAATACGTCTGCAAATCTCTTGGTTAACCGCTGCATGTGTATATTTCGTGCCACCATGCCAAGTCGGTCGTCGCCGCTGAATGTTACCTTGCCATGGCTTCTGATCCCAGTCGCAATCTCTGCTTCTTCGATAGCACTATGTTGGTGAAAATGTCTTGCAGAGGTGTTCACCTCGCCGCTTGGGAGGCGACATGCAGTCTCTAAGTCTTCGGGTGCTCGTGGTGGCCGACGTCGAGATCGTTCGACGTGGCATCTGCCAAATCCTTCAAACACAAGCTGACGTTGAGGTCGTCTCAGAAGCTGTTGACGGAGCCGATGCTGTCCGTAAAGTGCGTGAACATAGACCGGATGTCGTGCTGCTTGACATCACGATGCCAGTGATGAACGACTTCGACGCTGCTCGCCACATCAAGCATGAATTCCCTTCAACTCTGATTCTCGTCGTAAGCCAAGGCGACTCTGCTCCATTTGCGAGGGAGGCAATCGCCGCTGGTGCGAGCGGATACGTCGCGAAGAGTAACGCCAGCACCGAGTTGATTCCAATGTTGCGAAAGACCGTGTCCGAACACATGCGAACGTGATGGAACTAGGGCTTCTTCATCGTAGCACTTGAGTCTGCTTCAACGATGACATCCACCTCTGCTCCCGGCTTAAGGCCAGCCTTATCGCCACTCTCATCAGTCAAAACGTTTTCTACTCGAACCTCTCGATATAGATCGTCAGCGTCAGGGATGGTGACCATATTGCCCAACCCTGCAGGGAATGAGTTTTTGAATTTCCTATACATCAAGCGCACCTTGGCCGGCCTGAAACGGGTTCGGAAAGCTGGCAAGGTGCTGGGGCGCCCCACGGCAGAGGTAGATATGAAGATGGTAGAGAAGCGACGGGCAAAGGGTCACTCACTCCGCGCGATCGCATCCGACCTGGGCGTGAGTCCGGATCTGCTTTGTAAGCGTCTGGCCGCGTAGATTGTCATTGGATTCTTTGTTGGCGTTCATTGAGTTTGCGGAGTTCCTCTCGGATCGCTAGGAGACGAAGCCTTCTCGGTCGTTCGTAATGTCTTGTGACGCAGTGTGGTCTTTCTGCGATCGGTACGACTCATTCTCGCGCTGAAGCGACGCGATCTCTTGTCTCAACTCTAAGACCCGTTCCCGGTCGAATGGATCCATGCGGGAAATGTACTCCAAACCGTCGGCCATCTCCGCGCGATCGCGTCCGACTTGGGCGTTAGTGCTGCCCTGCTCTGCAAGCGAGTCAACGCATAGGCCATGATTGAATTGTTTTTTGGCGTTCGTTCAGTCTTCGCAGTTCCTCTCGAATCGCTTCGAGACGAAGCCTTCTCAACCGGTGAGCATAAGTTTGTGATTCAGTGTGGTGGTCTTCCAATCGGTACGACTCATTGTGGCGCTGAAGTGATGCTATCTCTTCTCTCAGTGCTATGAGCCGTAACCGATCGAATAGATCCATGCCGGAAATAAATATGCCGCGAGACCGTCAATCTGGGAATCAGGCAGAGACGGTAAGGCGGGAACCGTTTTTTCTGCTTCGAGAATCTAACTACGAAGCACTTCGTCGCTTAAGTGTTACACGGTGTAACCGATGGGCTGGATTGTGGGATTCGTTGCCGGGATGGATGGCTGATCTGGCTTGGTGGGGGTGAAATGGGAAAGGGCCTCGGCTAGGAGAGATCGAGGCCCTTTAGCGGAGGGAGGTGTCCCTGCGACGCGCCTCGCCTTCGCTTACGTTCTTAAGGAGCGATGGTATCCAACTATCGCCAGGAATGAAACTGTGAGTGTTGCTAGGGAGTTTTTACCTTAGAAGATCTTCTGAGTCTCTGCAGCATCCCTGTGGATAGTCCTGATGGGATGGGTCCACTGCCCGAAACACGGTGAGTGCTCGTGGTTAGGTTCACGGCCAAAAGTTTTTCGAGCCACTAAAAGTCCTATAATCCAGCCGAGCCTGGGCTGACCGTCTGGGATTTTCGGTGGGATGTGCTCCACAGGCGGCGGCGCTCGCTGATCTTAGTCTCGCTGCCCAGTCCAAGACTGCGACGTCTTGTCGCTACCGGTATTCGCCTGATTGCCCCTGCTCGCTCATCACCCTAACATTAATTCAGCCGCAATGTGAGGGTGGCCAAGATTCTTCAAGATGCTCTTACTCTTCGGCGAACTGCGGCATCAGTTCCAACGCCGGTCTTCTTCACGTAGGCTACCGCGCCGATGCTGATAGCTTCATGCGCAAACTCTGCAGAGCGCTCCGGCTGACGAAGATGATCTTAGTTGCGGGAGCGATCTTGAGCATTCGCCGAGCCGCTTCGATTCCGTTCAGGAGCCCGACATCGAGGAGAATAAGGTCGGGTTGCAACTTCCTGGCTTTCTGTGCCGCTTCCTTCCCGTTCGATGACTCAGCTATGACGTAAACTTCTGTTCTCTTCCTAAGGATTGAAGACACAAGCTGCCGAAAGGGTTCGAAGTCAGCCACTACGAGAACGCTGACAACATCAGCCATGTGTTGACACTTCCGTAAACGAAGGACGTTCGGCTTCCATCGTGTTGAGCCCTGTTTATGACGGGTGCGACGCGGCGGGAGGTTGTCCAGAAACGATCCTTCACAACTTCAATGGCGCGCACGTTCACCGCGATCGCTTCCTGCTCGCCAGCACAGTCGTGGGTCCTCAAGGTTGAAGCCGCTACCGAATCTGCCTGGATTGCCCGGCTTGCTGGCCGGTCATAATAATGGTTGCGATACATAGAGGCGCGTGCCTAGGGGCGGCCAGGATATCCATCACTCTATCCTCCGGGGCCGCCTTTGTTGCAAAGTGAACTCGCTACGGCATTCGCCGGATTGCCCCGCTCATCGGCCTGCCGTAGTCTGATTCCGGTACAAACAGGGAGAGGGCGGCCAAGGCGTTCTTCCACATGAATCCTTCCATGGCTGCCCTCATTGCTTCGCGAACCACTATCGGCTTTCTTCCTTTTTCCGTCTGCCGCTGCTTAGCCGTATCTTCCTCATCCGCTTCGATCGTGACATCAACCTCAGCGCCCCGCTTCAAACGCACCGTTTCCCCATCTTTGTCCGTCAGGACATTTGAGGCCCTCGTTCTGCAGTTGAAGAAGAGCATCAATTTCCTGCTTGAGTTCTTCAACCGTGCGAGGGGAGTCTAGTAGTTTGCTGTTCGACAAAATGCAGGGGCCTCAGTTTCCTTCACCGGTCTCTTCGCGTCGTGGGCATGACCGGATCTGTTCGTTTTCGTCGGCCGTGATCGCAGAGTGATTCACCCGTTATGCCTTCTTGGGGTGAGGGAAGTCACCATCATCTATTCACGGGAGGATGGATCGTAGCGCGCTGCGGCGGACTGGTCTGTACGGTTTTTGCTGTAAGCTCGCCTGCGTAGTTCTACCAGCCCACAGTCGCAAATCGCTGCGTCCTCACACCACGGGCGAACTGCGCGAGAGCGCAAGGAGATCACCGACGCCATCGTCGCCAACCTGCGTTTCATTGCCGAGCACATTTACGACCTCGGCGAACTGGAGCGGCGGGGCGGCACGGTCGAGGAGACCAATGCTCGGTGGCGATTCACAATATTGGTTTCGCCCTCAGAGGTCAGCGGTTGACTGAGCCCTACCAGAGATCACAACTTTCAACAAGCTGGTCTGAACGAGATTCAATTTTACGGAGTTTAGGGTATTCAATCATCATTTTGTCCGATTACTACCATGGAAAAAACGGGGGAGGCAATGGCCTGTACTCCATTTTTTGTCCTCCTTCGACGGGGTGCCACTCGACGGAAGACGCTCGCGAACAGGCAGTGTGGCTTTGTCAAGTGGCACTTCATCGCCCGTCAATGAAATTCAGGAGGAGCAGTCACATGGCAGCACACAATTTGAATACCGCATCGAGTAATCAAACCCAACATACGATGGGCCGACTTGCCGCATTTTTTTCCAAACGGGACGACGCATACCGTGCGCTCTCCAAGTTGAAAGAGGCGGGATTTGGCAATGATCGGATTGGCCTAGCAGTTGGACATGGGGAAAAGGCAACACAAGAATACGATTCCTCTTTCTGGCAGAAGGTCAAAGACTTCTTCACGGGTGAGGATCATCATGAGGAGACCAGATTCCACGACGTGTCAACCCCAATGGGCTGGACCGATGACCGCTACAGCTATTACGAGCGAGGCGTTGTCTCTGGTGGTGCCGTCGTGACGGTGACGGGAGACAGGCTCGACGAAGCACGCGACATTCTCCAGCGTAATGGCGGCGACTTGCGGGAGAGTGGCTTCGAGCCGAGTGGCTCAGTTGCTGGAACAACCGGAATCCAAGGTGAGCAGCGCATTCAACTTCGTGGCGAGATGCTCCGCACTTACAAAGAACGGGTAAACCGCGGCGAAGTGCGGCTTCACAAGGACGTGATTACGGAGAACCAGACGGTTCAAGTTCCAGTCACCCGCGAAGAGCTAGTCATCGAACGCACCGCGGGATCGGGACAGCCAGTCGGCGGAGGGATTGGACGGGACCAAGAAGTTCGCGTGCCACTTTCGGAGGAGCGCGTTCGTGTCGAGAAACAGCCTGTGGTTAACGAGGAAGTTCGCGTTGGGAAGCGACAGGTTCAGACTAGCCAGCAAGTCTCCGAGAAGGTGAAACACGAAGAACTTCGGGTTGACAAAGAAGGCGAAGCGAAAACCGATGAGAGCACACCACGTGGCGACAGGAAGGATCGTGTAGCCTGAGACACTTGCCCCGTTCTTCGGAAGAAAGGACGGGGCACTTTCTGATAGCACGTTCAATAATCGTTGACTGCCATTTCTAGGATTCCACCCTTGCCTTGGGGCTGCAAGCCAATGTCGTTGTTCCCATCGCGGCTGGCTAATTCGACATCAAATGGTTCTGATCCTGACGTCAGAGTCGGATTATTGTGCTTTGGCTTGTCTGAATGATATGAGCACGCCGTCTAGCCAGCCTTTCGTTGGAGGTCGGCGCATTTTGCACATGGGCATATGTGATCGAGTTTGTCCGGCCCAGCGATGTGTCCGCACTTCTCACAGACGTACTCTGCGGAGACATACCGACCTTGCAGAGATCCGAGCGCAAGCGCGTGGAGGCCTCCCTGTAGTGGAACAGTCGTTCTTCTCTGCTCCAAATTGCGCATCATCATTTCGTCCAGCTCCGGCCCCACTTCTCCAACGCTAGCCGCGGATTCCCTCGGAGAACGGTTCTAAAACCTCTGGCATCTGTTGGACATCCTATGGTCACGCCAGCATGGAGTCATGAAATCTTGGCTTCTCTCTCTGCTGTTGGTGGTACTCGCGTGCCGATGTGGGGCCAGCGTCGTCGCCATTGCCACCACCAGAGTGCCCAACGGCACGGTCAACACTGACTATTCTGCGGTCATCAAGGCCCGCGGCGGTTGCACCCCCTACAAATGGGCAATCGCATCCGGCGAACTCCCCGCCGGCATTACCGCGAAGGCGTCCCGCAGCACGAAGTCATTCAAGCTCACCGGAACACCTACCGAGGCGGTCACCAATTCTTTCGTCGTAAAAGCCACAGGCTGCGGCGGACATGTCTCGCACGTGTCGTACAAAATCGTCATCCAATCCACGGCGAACCATGTTGTCAACCTGGACTGGAACGCCTCGACATCGAGCGACGTTGTTGGCTATAACGTCTATCGCAGTCCTGACGCCGCGACCTGGAAGAAAATCAACGTCAGCCTGATTGGTCCGACGCTTTACAGCGATTCCACGGTGGCCAATGGCACTACCTATTACTATGCAACGACAGCGGTCGACGTAAAGGGCAAGGAAAGTGCCAAGACACCCCCCGTCAAAGCGGTCATTCCCTAACCTTGCGCGAGGCGCATGCGACCGTCTTCACCGGGCTTAGGGGTCGAGCAGCAGGCACCACAGGGGATGCTCGACTTGTTGGGATTTCACCGAACCCTAATCTTTTCGTTGATTAGAGTCGGTAGGCCAGCCGACTGATCGTTTCTTGGTGGCTGTCGTACGGGGTCCGCCGTAACACCCCTTTTTCAGGGCCTCGGCTCTCGCGGAGCCGGGGCTTTTTTGTTGGCTTCAGCATGACCGCGTAAGGCGACGCATTTGCTGCAGGTGCACTCAAAAAGGGGTTTCGACGGCAAAGCCAGATGCCCGCAAATATCACAGATCAACCAGTCGCCTTTACTCTGGACCGTCATCGGCCTGCCCCCTTCTGTCTCAACGCAATAGGGACAGCGGATTATTTCCATAGGCCCTCCGCATAACACGGCTGTTTTTCTGGTCGGAACCTGAAGTTCGAGGATTTTCATAAGCTTATTGGATCGCGCTTCCAACTTGCGAAAAGACGTTGCTGGCATTGGAGCCAATCAACCGAACCGTACCCACGACGATAACCAGGATTACCGCCAGCATCACCGCATATTCGGCGATGTCCTCCCCTGTTTCATCCATCCAGACCGCATTCCAAAAGCGCCCCATGAGGCAACCTCTCATCGATATTGTGCGATGGCGCGCAACGATAAGGAATGGCTCCGACGGATGGGGCACAACGGTAACCAGGTAACCAAGCTAAGAATCAGCTTGAAGAACTGAGCGGGGCGATCCTCCCTTCTTCGCAGCCCTACCTTCTTTCGGATGGCGCTCTACAGCATGAACGCTAGATACGGCTCTGCCTCTGCCTAGTACGCTCGCTTTCATAATCGACAATTAAGGAGTTCCGCATGAAAAGTATTCTCAACGGTGCGTTTAGCACGCTCGCGCTTACGGCTCTGCTTGCGGTTGGTACGGTGGTAGTGGCGCAAGATACGCCCCCAGCCCCCGCGCCGGACAACACCAAGACAAATGAGCGCGATCGCGACTCCTCGCAGCCCACAGCGGATCAGCAGAAGGAAAATCCCTCGGACCGCGATATCACGCGTGACATCCGCCGGTCCATCACGCAGGACAAATCCCTTTCCACCTACGCCCACAACGTGAAGATCATTGCGCAGAACGGCATGGTGACCCTCAAGGGACCGGTGCGGTCGGAAGAGGAAAAGAGCGCGATCGAGGCCAAGGCGGCGCAGATCGTTGGCAAGGATAAAGTGACCAGTCAACTTGAAGTCAAACCACAGCAAGACAAATAAGGAGATAACCATGGCGGGCAAAAACACCTCGGTATTTGGCATTTACACGGACACGACGAGCGTCGATCGTGCCGTAGAAGCTCTGAAGGCGGCGGGATTTTCAAACAGCGATGTTTCCGCGCTTTTCCCGGACAAACAAGGCACCAGGGATTTCGCGCATGAGAAGAACACCAAGGCGCCCGAGGGTGCAACCACAGGCGCCGGCACCGGAGCGATACTTGGAGGCGGTTTGGGATGGCTGGCGGGCATTGGGGCGCTCGCGATTCCGGGCCTGGGGCCTTTCATCGCAGCCGGTCCGATAATGGCCGCACTCGCGGGCGCGGGTGTAGGCGGAGCCGTGGGCGGTCTCACCGGAGCGCTTATCGGCATGGGCATTCCGGAATACGAAGCGAAGCGTTACGAGGGCCGAGTGAAGGATGGCGGCATCCTGCTTTCCGTTCACTCCGACACTTCCGACGAAATCAAACGGGCGAAAGAAATTCTCGAGCGCACTGGTGCTCAGGAAATCTCGTCGACTGGCGAGTCGCGCGGCGATAAGTCCGCAACGCCGAGCCGCAAGGTCGCTTAGCTCAACTCGGCAAGCCGGGGGAATATCTCTTCCGGCTTGTCCTACCCCGCCGCGCACGCCACTGCGAAAGGGAGCACATGAGCATCTAGATGATCTTTGTTCGTTGGCCGCGCGGCACGAGCTGCTGCGCATCGGCGTTCTGAATTCAAGCACCACAAAGGGATCACGCGTCCGGTGGACGTTGGAGGGCGTCTTGGACCAGTTCCACAAAGGGTTTGGCACCAGGCCCTGCCTCAAAGTGCTCTTTGAGTGCTTCGTCCTCTCGCTGCGATCCGCCGTGGGCCCGACACATGAGGGACATCCGTTCTCGCAGGAACACGCGCTGATGAGGTCGAGGGTGCGGGCGAGTAGTACGTCGCAGGCCCTATATAGCGGCTCGCTGAATCCGATCCCGCCCGGGTAGTTGTCATAGATATAAAGATTAGGTTCGAAGAATTCTTTGGCCTCGGATGCGTTCGCCGGTGCGGAGAAGTCCTGCCAGTTGATCTCCGTCGCGGCACTGGGTGGATGTTCCCCGACGGCCGTGCCAAGGTCCCTCCGATCGCACATCATCAGTAGCGTTGCCATTGAGCCGAGTGCATAGAGCAATCCGAAGATCCCACTCTGGCGTTCAGAAAGACTGAACGGCAGTTCGGCGAGCAGTCCGTGTCCAAGCGTGAGCCAGAACGAGGTCGCATGCATCTCGTTTTCCGGCAGTTCAAGCTTTCCCGCGCCCACATTCTCGTTGGTGAAGAACTTGATCTTCTTGAAGCCCACGACTTGTGATCGCACGAGCACGTCGCCATGCGCCCGAGCCGCAGGACCAGCAATCGTTTCTTCTTCAGCGATTTCGAGCACGCGAACCTGGGTGTAGCGGATTGCATCCGTGAAGTAGTCCACATTGACTGGTTTCACGTACGCTTTCCGCTTCTGGAAATCCAAATGCTCGACGTGGTACTGCTGTCCTTGGTGGATGTAGATGGCTTTCGGGTGAACTCTGCGAACGGCTCGGCGACGCGGGCTTCCTGCATCAGAGTGGCGGGGACTGGCACTGGATCGACATCGGGGGTATATGTGTATGTGATGTCGAGATGTACACACCTCGGATTTGTGGTGGATGATCAGGTATGGATGCTTTGCTCAGCCTCAGATCAGCTCATCACAACTCAATAGGGAAGATGGTCTGTTTATTATCGGAGCGATTGGGGCGCGGAGTGGAGATGGGTGGATTTGGAGTTGGGGGCGGAGTTGAGCGTATCCAGGGATTTTGAGTGTGATGGTGATTTCGTCAACGACGGGCGGACGAGCTGGGCTCATCGCAATGCAATATGCCACCACCATGTACAGCAAAGCAGTTAACTTCTGCGTTGCCCATGATCTCGCTAAAACCTCGACGAGCGCCCTCCTCGCTCCGACCCGGTTACAACGTCCGGATGTTACTTCGAGTCCAAATGCGGACTGCCCAAGAGTTACTTGTGCAGGACGGATCTCATTCGCAAGAATAGCAACACGGAGGGCCCTTTTATTCCTCAGGTAACGATTAAGACCGGTATCATGACTGCAGACGGCCACGAAGAGCAGATTACAGAATATTTTTGCGACTGGCCTGAATGTGCAAATGTCGCAACCCAGTTGTTGGGATATGCGAAAGAGATAGGCGCGTGTGCCGCAGTTTGTGACGAACACACCCCTAAACCTAGAGCGTCTACCCGCTATGTTTGAATTCCGGATAGCTCCTTGAGTGAGGAAGAATGGCAGTTACTGCCTGGTCATGGCTAGGCTCAGCCTTTCCTCCGGACTGATGAACTTATCGTGGTCGTCCTTTCCCAGGTCGATCTGCACCCAGTTGACCTTCCCGTTAAAGACGCTGGTATGGCGCGTGTAGTCTGAACTGACCGGCGTACCGGTATCGCGGCCGACATCGGTCGTCTCATCTGCGGAAAACGCCATGGGAACCGTGCGGTCAACGCGGCCTTCACCGACCTTCTTCCCGTCGTAGTAGAGGGTAACGTTGCCTCCCTTGGCGAGGCCCCCGCCATCGTAGGCAAACTCCATTCTCACCTGGTGCTTACCGGCTGGGATTGGCTGGCTCGCCTCGGCGACAAAAGTCTGTAGACCGAAGAAGTTGTAGGCGAACTTTGCTTTTCCGGCCTTGGCGTAGAGACTCATGCCACCGAACGCTCCGCCTTGGTGAATGATGACGCCCTCAGCGCCTTTCGCCGGCACCTCTACCTCGGCGGTGATCGAAAACGATTTGTTCTTCATCACCAATACACTGTTCTCGCTCAACCTTCCCATCCCGCCAAATAGAAGTTGCGAGTTGCCCTTCACGAGTTGTGGCCGACCGGCCATCTCAGCATTGAAGCGTTCGACCCTGCGGTCGTCCAGCGGCAACACGTTGTACTTGCTCGCTTCGATCAACCACAGCCGCTGCAGTTCATGCAGCTTCTCAGGCATCGCTTTCGCGAGATCGTGCGCTTGGGTCCAGTCCGCGTTGCCGTCGTAAAGCTCCCAGACATCGTCGTCGAAGGCGGGCGTCGGGGCTATCACCCAAGGCGTAGAGTGCCGGGTCACTGCGCTCCACCCTTTATGGTAGATTCCCCGATTGCAGAACATTTCAAAATACTGAAGATCGTGCCGCTCGGCAGCTTTGCCGTCGTCGAACGAGTATGCCATGCTGACGCCTTCCATGGGTGCCTGCTGCACGCTGTTGACGATTGCAGGCTCTGGCAGATCGGCGACCTCCAAAACAGTCGGAGCGACGTCGATCACGTGGCAGAACTGCGAACGAACTTCCCCTCTCGCCTTGATGCCCTTAGGCCAGTGGACGATGGTCCCGTTGCGCGTCCCGCCCCAATGCGAAGCCACCTGCTTGGTCCATTGATAGGGCGTGTCCGTCGCGTGAGCCCAAGCCACCGCGTAATGGTTATAAGACTCCGGGCTGCCGAACTTGTCGATCCGCTGCATCAGGAATTCTGGGGTCTCGATGCCAGTGATTCCGTTGAGCATCAACATCTCGTTAAACGTTCCGTTCGGAGTACCTTCGGCCGATGCGCCGTTATCCCCAATGATGACGTAGATCAGGGTGTCATCGAGGATCTGGAGATCCTTGAGCGTGTCGATCAGCCGCCCCACATGATGATCGGTGTGCTCGAGGAACCCAGCGTACACTTCCATCTCGCGTGCCAGCACCGGCTTCATTTTCGGGTCAACTTCATCCCAGGCTTGAATTTCCTTGGGCCGCTTAGTCAACTCGGCATTTTGTGGAACTACGCCCAGCCTCTTCTGCCGTGCCAAAATCTCCTCGCGCAATTTGTCCCATCCCTGGTCGAACTTGCCCTTGTATTTATCCGCCCACTCTTTGGGAACGTGATGCGGCGCATGACAAGCGCCGGGTGCGAAATATACAAAGAACGGCTTGTCCTGCATCAGCGCTCTCTGCTGCCTCACCCAAGCAATAGCTTTGTCGGTCATGTCCTCGGTAAAGTGATAACCTTCCTCCGCAGTCTTGGGCTGTTCCACTGGCGTAGTGCCCTCGTAGATCGCCGGATCAAACTGGTTCGTCTCACCGCCGATAAATCCATAGAAATATTCGAATCCGCCTCCGCCTGTTGGCCACTGGTCAAATGGACCCAGCGGACTGGTCTGCCAGGCAGGTATTTCGTGGCACTTTCCGAACTGCGCCGTCGAGTAACCGTTCAGCTTGAGGGTCATCGGCAACGGCGCTTTGTCCTTGGGCAATATCGAGCAGTAGCCTGGAGCAGAGGTAGCGATTTCCGTAATGCCACCCATCCCAACCGAATGATGGTTGCGCCCCGTGAGCATCGCTTGCCGCGTCGGCGAGCAGAGAGCCGTAGTGTGGAAGCGGTTGTACTTCAAACCATTGGAAGCGAGCTTCTCAAAGTTCGGTGTCTGACAGGGTCCACCGAAGGCGCTGGATGCCGCGAAGCCCACGTCGTCGAGCAGGACGATCAGTACGTTAGGTGCGCCTTTGGGTGGGCGTAGCGGCTCGATCGGGGGAAACTTTGTATTGGGATCTTTGGCGTCATACGTTGTAAGACTGGTGTACGTCTGGGACGAAATGGGAAGAATGCTTCTAGAAAAGTTAGCGCCATTATTTGACATGGGGGGAATCTCCTCAGACGATTCAGCGCGTTGCACGCCAACAATAAACTTCTCTCGGACTAATTCGATTCGCAACTGGTACTTCTACTAGCACGCAGAGAATCCTCTAAAGAAAATGCGCTTGGGCTGCGAGGAGAGGGGATAGCATGAGAGTATTGTAAGAAGTACCAGTTGTATTCCTGGTGGCTGTGCCACAGAATCCCAATCCAAATCTCGGGTAGGCATTAATAAAAATACTTCTTAGGCCCGAATCTAGCAGTATTCAGAAGCAAGTCATTCTGCACTCGTTCAACCGTTAGCAATCCCACAGGAATTCAACGAAGGATTAGTTGCAAAACCATTCGGAATTTTCTATAGCCGTCCTTCGCAAATCGGGGTTCGTCTTCTTGACGTAAACGGCGTGCTCTGAGGGCGGAACAGAATGGAGGTTGACACCCCAGTATGCACAAGACATTTCTTATGGTCGTCTATGTTGCTGGTCTGCTGGTATACGGTGGGCCGACAGTGCAATCGCAACAGAATACGGCGCCTAGCACAGTACAGGTTCACATGGTGATCACCGACGCCGCGCTGCGAGAGGATGCAGAGCTCCCACCTCTCCAGAAAGAAGACGTCAAGGTCAAGCAGGGGAAAAACTTCCTGCAAGTCACACAACTGATTCCGGCCCAGGGTGATAACGCAGCACTCCAGATGATGATCTTGATTGACGATACTCTCAATACGTCCATTGGAAATAACCTCAATGACATAAAAGAGCTTGTAAGCGCTCAGCCAGCGTCAACCCTAGTTGGTGTCGGCTATATGTCGAACGGGGCCGTGAACATCGTTCAAAATTTCACGCCTGATAAGGAGCTCGCGATCAAGGCGATACGGCTCCCACGGGGCAATCTCTCTACGATGGACAGCCCTTACCTCTCGCTTATCAGCTTAGTCAAAGGATGGCCGCAACAGAAGGTCCGGCGCGTCGTGCTGATGGTGACCGACGGAATTGATCGACTTAGAGGTGAACGACCTCAGCCCTCACGTCTGGGACCGAACTACGGCACCGTGTACCACAGCATGCCGAATATTAGTGTCGACGCGAGCTCGGCCAGTGAAATCAGTCAACGCTACAACGTCCTCGTCTCTTCCGTGTATGCGGTGGGCGTCGGTCGAAGTGGTCGAAGCTCGTGGGACCTGGACATCGGTCTCTCCGGGCTTACTAAGCTGGCCAATGAAACCGGAGGGGAGTGCTTTTCTCTCGGTACCTCGCAGCTCGTCAGCTTCAAGCCTTACCTGGAACGTTTCCAAAAGATGCTCAACAACCAGTACTACTTGGTGTTCCAGGCGGTATCACAAAAGAAGGCTGGTTTACAGCGGGTCAATGTCCAGA
>Ga0070712_100001111_pt1 | contig 16200 bp, 15 predicted proteins | sample LARL81metaG_FD_71396 | JGI IMG/M metagenome (GOLD analysis project Ga0070712, IMG submission 71396) | Corn, switchgrass and miscanthus rhizosphere microbial communities from Kellogg Biological Station, Michigan, USA - LAR L8-1 metaG | ecosystem: Host-associated > Plants > Roots > Rhizosphere ...
AGACAGGCTGGGGCACGCTATCGGTCATCGCGGCGCTCTTTTGCTGCAACGAGCCCGCAGGCACTTTGATGGCGGATCGCGGCTGGACGCTCGATGATCGTCCGACCGGACTGTTCGAACGTGTGCGTTTGCCCGACGCAACCGTCAATCTCTTCGGGGCTGTCGTGCCCGAACGGACGGGACTATTCCAGAATACCGACGGCGACATTGGCTGGTACGCAGGCTTGCGCTGGGACATTCCTGAACTTGGTCAGCTCGCCGTGTTGCGTTACGACAACCGGGCCAACCCGTTCGCCTATACATCGCGTGATTCTGCGTGGCTCACGCGATTCTGGAGCGGTTCGTTTAAATCGCGTGTCTTGGGAGCGACCATATTGGTACAGGCCATGGACGGCGACACGTCCATCGGTGACGATGGCGGAGACCTGTTTCATACATACTTTGACTCAGCGTTCGCGCTGGTGAGCTATGACATCGGCGACTGGCGCTTGTCCACCCGTGTCGAAACCTTTGAAACCAGAAACGTCCCGAGTTTCACACTCCTGGACGAGGATGGTCACGCGCTCACCGCTGCGGTGTTGTGGAACGTGAGAGACTGGCTTCGGCTAAGCGCCGAAGTGATCAACATTGACAGTCGCCGGTCGGAGCGTCTGACGGTGGGAAGTCCGGCGGAACGCAGTGACACGCAGTTCCAGTTTGGCGCGCGCGTATTTCTATGATCATTTGATCATCAGTGGGACGGGCGTCAATGATGCTATTTGAACCATGAAAATGAATAAGCGCAGATTACTCGGAGCCATAGCGGTCTCGTTTGGCGCCCTTTTGTCGGACTCCCAAGCGGGGAGTCCGCACTTGATAGTGCAAGCGTCCCGCAAGTTCGATCCTACCGAGGTTGCCATCCGAGTCGGCGAGACGCTGAACATCAGCAATCGAGACGGTTTTATTCACGAAATCTACATCAACGCCGACCCCATGAACTTTGAGTCCAACGAACAGCCGCCCGGTCAAACCGTGACGGTTAATTTTCCTTTTGCCGGTACGTTCGCTGTGCGCTGCCACATTCACCCGAGAATGTTGCTGGTAGTTCACGTCAAGTAGTCCGCGGGTCCGCCTTTGGTTAAGCTCCTGGAAACGCGGCAAATGCGATTGTAGGGCTGAGAGCCATGAGTACGCCTGCAAGGGCGATATGCTTATGCCCAAGATACACGCGTCAGTTCGCACCACATTGTTGGCGGCCTTTATGGCGATGTGTCTGACCATCGCGGTGCAGGGCTACTACGGCTACGACCTCCTCTCGGCGACCGGCGCGATGGTGATCGATATGTTCGATCGCCCGCTGATGGCCATCAACTACGCCCGGGCCGCGAATATCGATTTTGCACAGATCGAGAGAAAGACCCTTGAGCGCTCGCTGGCTCCCGCAAACAAACGCGATAAAATCGATGCCGACATTAATAATCTTCTGACCGAATTTGCAGCCGACCTTCGCGTCGCTGAAGAGCGATCACCCGAACCCGACGAGTTGCACGTCATCGGCAGAATCAAATCGCTTGTCGGCCGGTGGACGGTGGCACGGCGCGCTGCGGACAATGACGAGATGAGTGCGCTGACTCGTCAGATCGATGATGCCTTCGACATTCTCATCGAGCTCAACGCCGATCACAGTTATATAAAGCGTCGGCAATCAATCGAATCAATTTCCGAATTTCGCTACATCCTGATCGGCGGCGTGGCTGCATCGCTCATGTTGGCTCTTGCGATTGGGCTGTATCTTTCGCGGCGCATTACGCGTCCTTTGACGCAAGCCGCCGACGTGGCCAACCGCATCGCGTCCGGCGAGTTCCAAACGTCCATTCCGTCGGGCGGCTCTGATGAAACCGGCGTACTCCTTCGTTCATTGACTGTCATGCAAGATAATATTCGCAAAATGGTCGAACGCGAATCCAACCGCGCGAATTCGGCACAGGCTCGATTGGCAGACGCATTGGAAGTGTCTGACGAAGGCGTCGTTCTCGTCGACGGCGAAGGACGTACCGTGCTCGTCAATCATCGTCTTCGAACATTCTTTCCGGACATTGCCGAGCACTTTGGTCCAGGAGTTGACTACGCCTTGCTGAGCTCGTTGGTGGAATCGCAATTCATGCCCCACGAGGGGCCCGAGAGCGGCGTTAAAGCGTCAGATCAACCAGTGGAACGTCGACTGCGGGATGGACGCTGGATTCGGATGTCTGTCGGTAAAGCGAGCGACAACGGCAAGATCACATTTTTCAGTGATTTCACCCAAATCAAGGAGCGCGAGGAAAGCTACAAGCAGGCCAAGCGCGAAGCAGAGGCGGCGAGCGCTGCAAAGTCGAGCTTCCTCGCAAATATGAGCCACGAACTGCGCACTCCACTGAACGCCATCATTGGCTTTTCAGAAATCATGTCGGCGCAATCGTTTGGTTCGCTCGGAAGTCCTCGCTACGTCGAATATGTCGGCGACATATTGCATTCGGGCAAACGTCTGCTCGAAGTAATCAATAGCGTCCTCGACCTGTCCAAGAGCCAGGCAGGAAAGCTGTCTCTTGACCTCTCGGACGTCGATCTGAATCATGTTCTTTGCGATTGCGTCAGAATGGTCACCGCGCAGTGTGGGGAAGCCGGCCTCAAACTCGACGTTCGAGGTTTGGAGGGCCCCTTACCCGTCCGTGGCGAGGAGCCGAAGCTTCGCCAAGTTTTCCTGAATGTGCTTTCCAACGCGATAAAATTCACCGGCAAGGGCGGCACAATTTCACTGAGGATTGGGCAGTCTGACCCTGAAATTGAGGTCGTAATTTCCGATACGGGTATCGGCATGTCGCCGCAAGATATTCTCGTCGCGCTCACTCCCTTCGGTCAGGTCGACAATCGCCTCGAGCGCAAATACGAGGGAACGGGGCTTGGTCTACCGATCGCCAAGAGTTTGGTCGAGCTGCATGGCGGTACATTGCGAATCGACAGTGCCATTGGCCGCGGAACGACAGTCACCATTCGAATAAAGCGCAACGACGTCGCCCGAGCTCCGCTGCGCATCGCCGCCAGAAGCTAGTCTGCGTGAAGCAGCCGGTCTGGACCTCGCGAGCTCAAGGCCCCTTCGCCAGCCTCAATGTCTCGACCGAAGTGAACGGAGAAGTTGTAAATGCCCTTTACACAGATCGTCGACCCGGACTGGTGGACGGTTGATTTTAAATACATTCCCAAATTGGTACGATTGTTGCTTGTCAAATCCCACGAAGTATCTGCTCTGGGGATAATGATGAAGAATGTTTTGACGTTCGCAACGATCGCCATGGGGGTGTTCATGGTGAGCGCTCCTGCTTTCGCGGGGATCAGCGGCGACGCCCTTAGTGTTCCGGAGCCTGTATCGATGTCGCTCTTGGCCGGTGGAATTGTTGCCATCGCGGCCGTGAGGCGCATGCGCAGGAAGTGATAGTAGTTTTCGCTCGGGCACTATTCATTCTGCGTGCGGATTCCATACGGGGCGTTGGGTCGAGAAATTGGACACAACGGTGGGGGTTGGTATGAGAGATTTCACGAAAATTCTCGGTCTCGCGCTGGCCTCGATGTCGCTCCTCAGTAACGCGGCGTTGGCCGACGCCATTTCCGTTCCCGAGCCCGGCAGCATGAGCCTGTACATTGTCGGCGGTATCGGCCTCATACTCGTCGCGCGTGTTCTAAAGTCGAATAAGTCGCTTCCGAAAGTTGGCTGAAAAATACTCCGGTCCCAAATAGCGGCGCTTGTCATCTTCCGACTAACCTCGTGGATCGGTGGGCGCGGCTTGCTGGGGAAATTTCTTGCCCTTCTCAGCGGCATTGCACTGATTGCTGGCGGGCCGGTACATGCCGCAGACAGAAGCGATCCAGCATGGCGCGCTGCGCACCAATTGATTGGTGCACAACTTCCGTCCGGCCAATTCGGCTTCGAGTATGACTTCCTTCTCGGGGGCAAGCGGCCTAACACGGAAGTCGGTATGGGCCGGGTGGCCTAAGTCACTCGAGAAGCTGCAGCCGCTTACGGACTGTCGCAATATTTTCTCGAGGACAATGACCCCGCCATCGCGCATGCAATCGTGGCTGTACTCAGCAACTTTGGAAGACTTTCATTGCCTGTCGCCAAGGCGACCGGACAAGGCGCGCTTGAGGCCACAAGAATTTTGGCTCTTCCATTTGGTCGCTACAAGCTGCAAGGAACTCTGCATGCGCTTGGTCTCCTCTATCGGCCATCCGGTGAGGGCCGCCTCGTCTCGTATAATCGTTCGTACGAGACCGCTTGGGGTGGTGCGACAGCGCTAACGCTGCTGACGGAACTGCAATACTACCGTGCCAGCCACAATGCGCGGTTTGCACCGCTACGCCGAGCGTGGCTGGAAGGTCTGCTCGTCTTGCATGACGGGTTCGGAGGTTTTCGCATACTGCCGGACTCGGTCGACGAAAACGACCTATCGAATGGCGAAATCTGGCTCGCGTTGGCATATTACACGCGCCTCTTTCCTGCCGATCGCGCGACCGCTGACATCGTGGCGCAGGTGGATAACTACTTGATGCGAAATTACGCCGGGCGGCCCAACACAATCTATTATTCGTGGGCGATGAAAGCCGCGGTCGAGAGATATGCCACAAATCCGGACGCCAAGTTTGTCGAATTCATCGCCCAACAGACGCGCACTTTTCTCGACAGCTTCCGTACGCAGTCTGCTTCGACCGAGAACAGTTGCGCTGATGTCGAAGGCATGGCGGCCGCCCGCCGCGTGCTCAACTCGGTGATGCGACCGGACCGCGATCTGGTTCGACGATTGAGTCAACGGATCGACAGCGAAATGATAAAGAATCTTGCGTTGCAAATCGTGCCCGCTCAAACCCGAATTGAACTGGGCAACGGCGCCTATCTTGCCTCACCAACCCTGGCCGACCATGCCGGCGCGTTCCTCGCCGGGACGCGTCAGCCCTATGTGCGAATCGACTACACGGAACACTGCTTGAGCGCGCTAGCGGAACTCGGCCAACGCCGATCGCATTAGTCGGTTGGGCTCTCGCCATGCATGCAGAGTAGAAAGGTCACATTCAACACGCGGTTTTGAATCGCGAAGTCCGCGCCAGAGGCCTTCGCCATCAAGGCACGGATCGCTGCGAAGTTGGCGCAATTCGTGGCTTGACCGCGGGTTTCCGCGTACGAGGCTTGCGACAGCCCGACGTTGACTTCCGACGCCGGCTTTATGGTTGGCCGCGGTACGACCACTGCAACACGCGGCGCAGCGCTCAATTCGCGGGCCTGAACGGCTGGCGCAAATGCTCCAAGTAATACGGCCAGAACTATCGAAGTGCTTTTGGGCATATCGCTCGCTCCCTTACCGGGGTAGCGAATATTTCACTCGAACATCCGGCGCTCAGGAAGTGAATGCGCAAACCAGTGCTAAGGAACACTTGCCGACGCCGTGAAAGATGTAGCGAGGCGGCAACGCAGGATTGCCATCGCGTCGGCGGTGATGAAGAAGTTGCGCAATTTTGGCGGATATCCGCGCGTTTACGCCTCCATCGCAAAGTCCTCAGAATTGAATGGCCGAAGCCAGCAATAATCTGACTAACGACAAATGCGTTCGACCCGGTAAGCGTTCGTTGGCAATGCCGTTCGGCTTTGCTTGCCGTTTCGCGGGTGCTGCGTCTTGATTCTTGGCACAGTCGAAGAGGCGCTGTCGATGCGAAGCGACAAAGTGCGGGCGCGCTGGCGCAGTGCTGCCACGCTGGTAGTGTTTCTCTGCGCAGCAGTCGCGCCGCACGCGACAGCGTCAAGCCTGCCGGGTACGGCTTCCATCAGAGCGAAATCGGATGATACTTCCGGGTCACGACCGTTCCTCGGCGGCTTGGTCGGCGCGAAGCTCGTCAGCCTCGATGGCTCTACCGTGTCCTTGTCGGCGAAGGAGGACGGCGTCGTGCGCACGATAACGTCACCTGAAGGCGCCGTGAAGACGATGGACTTCAACTTTCTCGGCGAGAATCTGGGCACGGTTTCCGAGACCGACGATCCGGGGCGCGTGAACGGTGTCTTTCACGTCTCGGAAGGTGGCCTCACCGTCGACTATGCCGACGGACGTTCCGAATTTCTCGCAGCCAGAGGTACGGACGGCCTGACCATATCCGTGAAATCCGCGAACGGCGATTATGCGTGCGCAACCTGGTACCTGCCCAGCCATGTCTTTACTGCCGACGAAAGAAAAGCTGCCGTCGCTGCTTATGCCCGACGCCTTGGTGTTTCTGACGGTGCGGAGGCTGATCGTTCCGACTGTGCGAATTTTGCCGCGATGCCCGACGACAAGGCTCGGACTGTGCTGCCCCCCGCGAGCGTGCATCGCAAGCCGACACGCGCGCCGCGAGAAGCAGCTACCACCGCCGCGCCCCAGCCGGCAATGAGCGCAAGGCTGGCCGGGCTCCAAACGGTTCCCGTCAAGCAGTCGACCGTGCACCTCATCGACGCTGCTCCGGTTCTACCTGTTACCGACAACGATGGCCTGCAGCCGGTCAACGAGCGCATCGCATCGAACTGTCTGAAAGTGGAGAGCGACGGAAATTATTGGGGCTTTCGCAATCACTGTAGTTACAACGTGCAATTTGCCTATTGCCTGTTGCACGGTTCGGACGAGATGACGGCCTGCGCGGTGGATGGATCAGCGAGCGTGCCGGGCTCGGTTTCGTCCAACGGCTTCGGACCGCTCTTTGCCGATGCGAGCCTGGGCGAACGCGATGTCGAGCATAGATTTCGCTGGGTTGGGTGCCGGGGCGGAGCCGGCGAGGTCGTCGCGCATCTCGACCAGTCCGAACCGGCGTCGGGGCGCTGCATGCGCAACGCCCGAACTCTGGCGCGCGACAACTAAAGCTATCACGCAACGATTCTTGCGAGGTCTGCGCGGAAGCGCGAGACGAGATGCGCTGAATCGGCCAGCGAAACCTCGTGCATCGTCGACTCGAATATGGCGGAATTCCCCATCCTGTCACAGTTCTCCATAGCCTTTGCCACTTCGTGTTCCTGCTGCTGACAGGATCTGGCATCCGCGTTGATCAAGATGTGATACGCAAGGAGTCAGCATGCAACTGGATACAATTGTTCGCTTTCACGCGCGCGAAGGTCAGGAAGAAATCATTGCTGCCGCGATGCGCGACGCCGCGTCGGATGTTCGCGCCGAACCGGGCTGCCTTGGCATCGATTATTTCCGCTCAACACGCGACCGGAGGCTCTTTTATATTCACTCGCGCTGGCGCGACGAAGCCGCGTTCGAGGTGCACGCGGATTTGCCCCATACCGTGCGCTTCCTCGAACGTGTCACGCCGGCAATCGATCACGAGTTGCAGGTGTCACGCGTGATGCGGTTGGACTTCTAGCAATCGCCTGGTTGGGCGTCGACCCAAGACCTAGGCGGACAAGCGCGCCGAACAGTAGGTGATTGCCTTGCGCGCGGTCGCCGCCCAATCGTCCGGCGGATCAAGTTCGAGATAACGCAGGTAAAGTTGCTTCGCCTCGGCGATTTCGCCCGCCTTCATGAGCATTTGCGCACGATTGAATACAGCGTCCGAATAATTTGGATCACGATCGAGGACGCGCGCAAGTTCGTCGAGCGCTTCCTTCAGTTTTCCGGACGACTCCAGAGCGAGCGCCAGGTTGTAACGCGCTTCGACAAAGTCGGTGTCGCGCGCGATTGCGCGGCGATAGGCGAGCACCGCTTCAGAATTTGCGCCTTGTGCAAGGCGAATGTTGCCGAGATTGTACAGGGCGATCGCATCTGCGCGCTCGGCCCGAGCGCACATGTCGTAAAGTCGCGACGCCTCGTCGACGTCGCCGCTTGCTTCTTTGACCTGTGCGGCTTCAAACAAATCCTCGATACCGCCATGCGCAAGATCAAGCGGAAGGAGGCCTTGACCTTGAAGTGTTGAGAGGCCGTGCTCCCATTGCAGGGCCGCATTGCCCGACGGCATGAGTACCAGCTTGTGGCGGCCGATGGGCGCATGTTCGGCTTGCAGGAGAATCCGCACAACGTCTGCAAGCGAGCGGCCCTGGTCCATAATCTCTGAGGCCGTGCGCAGTGCGCGCGCGTCTGCAAAGCTGATCTTGTCGTCCTGCTGGGCGATAAGATCGAACGCCGCCAGAATATCGGAGATGTCGGCGGAGAGCGATGTTGACGCCAATGCGTTCGCGAGGGGCAACGTTGATGGCACTTTCGTAGCCGCACCGTTCAGGGCGACCGCGAAGGCCCGCTCGCCCATGACGGGAACGCCACGCGCTTTGGCCGATTTGATGCGCGTGGCGAGTGCGCCGCAGTCGATCAACGCCACTGCGCGCGCGCCGATGACAAGAAGATCACTGCGCCGGGTCAGATCGCGCGCGACTCTGCCACCATGTTGTACGATTTCGTGCTGCAGGCGTTCGCGTTGCCCGGCAGAGAACCGGCCGTAAAGCGCTATGGACCGGTGCTTCAGGTCCATAACTTTAGGCGGACTTTTTCTTTTTCGCCGCCGCTTTCGCCGGCTTTAAGGTGGTGACCTTGGCTTTTGCATCCGAGGCGTCGGAGCGACCAAGACTCGGTGCGGCCGGACGGCGTTCCTCTTCGATACTGCGCCTCAAAGCGTCCATCAGATTGACGACATTGCCGCGTTCCGGCGCTTTCGAGATGACGGGCTTGCCGCCCGCGATCTTGGAGCGCACCAAGGCCATCAGTGCCTCCTCATAGCGATCTTCGAACGCGTCGGGGCTGAATTTCGTCTTCTTTTGGCCGATGATTTGCTGTGCCATGGCGAGCATGTCCGCAGTGATTTTCACATTCATCTTCTCGAACGCGCTCGACGGTTCGCGCACCTCCTTGGCAAGGCGCAATGTCGTCAGCTTCATGCCTTCCGCCATCGGATGAATGGCGACGAGCCGCTCGCGGCCTGAAAGCACGATGCGGGCAAGTGCCACTTTCTTCGCTTTGCGCATCGCCTCGAGGATGACGGCATAGGTCTCTTCGGCAATCGGACCATCGGGTGCCAAGTAGAATGGGCTGTCCAAGTAGATCGGATCGATCTCACCTTCATCGACGAAGCCGTCGATGTCGATCGTCTTGCTCGATTCGATCTCGATCTCGTCGAGCTCTTCGGCTGTGACGACGACGTATTTGTCCTTTTCGAACTGATAGCCTTTTACCAGATCGGCGCGGTCGATCTCGCCGAGTTCGGGATCGTGGTAGCGCTGCTGGACGCGATTGAGCGTGTCCTTGTGCAGCAGGTTAAAGGAAATTCTGCCGGCCGACGCCGAAGTCGCCGAATAGAGCTTCACCGGACACGAGACCAGCGAGAGCTTCAGATAGCCTTTCCAGTACGCTCTTCCTGCCATGAACACACCTTACGGTTTCATCCCCACGTCGCGTCGCATCTTCGGCGTAATCTCGACAGCGCTGGATTCTAGCCCATCCCACGGGTCTGCCGCCAGCGTCTCCAGTCGGCGCAAAGTGTTAATGCGATTATACGAATCACCACTTGGGGTTAACCGCAATTCCTTCCAGGCGACGGGCGTCGCTACCGGAAATCCGGCGCGTGCCCGAAGTGAGTACGAGGCGACCGCGCTGGCGCCGCGCGCGTTGCGCAGATAGTCGATGTAGATGCGATTCTTGCGCCGCTCTTTGGCCGAGACATCGGTGAACAGCTTTGGCATGTCGGCCGCCATCGCGCGGGCAAAACTGTGTGCGAAGCCTTTGACGATCGGCCAAGTATGCTTGGGTGCGAGCGCCATCACCAGATGCAATCCTTTGCCACCGGTCGTGCGCAAAAACGGCCTAAAGCCCATCGCCTCCAGTCGTGAGCGCAAGATTTCAGCCGCGTCGCAAACGCTGGTCCAGGAGAGTGCCACATCGGGATCAAGATCGATGACGAGCCGGTCTGGATGTTCCGGGTCGTCGATGTGGCAACCCCAGACATGAAACTCAACCGCTCCGAACTGGGCGAGTGCGAGATAGCCCTTCGGCGCAGTTATGGTGATGAACGCGGCGCGGCCCTCTTCGTCAGACAGATCGACGGTTTCAACGCCTTCGGGAAGTCCGGCAAACGAATGGCGCTGATAAAAGCAGTCTTTCAACTCGCCCGAGGGACAACGCAGGAGCGTGACCGGACGGCGCAGCAGGTCCGGAAGCAGCCAATCACCCACCCGCGCATAGTAGAGCGCCAGGTCGAGCTTTGTTACGCCACTGCCTTCGAACATTTCGCGCTTCGGATTCGTGAGATGAATGGCGGCTAACTCGCGATCGCCGACGAGTTTCGCCTTCAGCGCGACGGAGCGACGCCGCGCCCGTTTGGCAACACTGAGAAACACCGGCTGGCGAGGCGTGTCCTGTGCGGAGCGGCTGCTATATCTAACGTCAGTCGTCCAGTTGGGCTCGATCCAATGAGCGCCGGGCGTGCGCGGCACCGAAACGACCGGCGACTTGCGCTCCTCCTTCGAGAGCAAGGCATACAACTCTCGCCCTTTGGCTTCGGAGATGCCTGAGCCTGCGCGACAGGTATAGACGAGTTCGCCCTGGCGCTCTTCCGCCACGAGAAGCGAAGTGACGCAATTGGGAGAGTTCGACATGTATCCCACAACCACGAATGTGCCGATTTCTACGCGCTTCACCTTCAGCCAGTCATTGGAGCGCCGCTGCACATAGCGAGAGTCGGCCCGCTTCGAAACGACACCCTCAAGGCCCATCCGGCAGGCCTCGGCGAAGAACGCCATGGCATCGCGGTCAACGTGGTCACTCAGCTGGATATGAGAGCGCGGATCGACAAGCGGATCTATCAGACCCGCGAGCGCGCGCTTGCGATCGAGGAGGGGCGTGCCCGTGAGGTCGAAGCCATCGAGGTGGCAAAGATCAAAGGCAAAGTATGTCAGGTTGTTCGAGTTGCCGTCGGAGAGGGCGGCCTCGAGCAGATCGAGCGAACTAACGCCGCGCGGATCCTGCACGACAACCTCGCCATCCAGAAGCGCCGTTTGGCACGGCAATTTCTCGAACGCACGCGCCAGGGAAGCGTAGCGCTTCGTCCAGTCATGGCCATTGCGCGTGAGCAGCCGGATCTGGCCGTGATCGAAGAACACAAGCGTGCGATAGCCGTCATACTTGATTTCGTGGATCCAGCCCTTTGTCTCGGGAACAGCCGGCGCCGGAGTTGCCAATTGCGGTGACCAACGCGTTGGCAACACGCGCGCTACCGCGCCCGGAATCTTCGCCGCCTTTTGCCGTGCGACCGGCTTTCGCACCGGCGGCTCTTCATCGACGGGCCGTCCGGTCACTGTGCTGTTCGGCAGTTCTTTCAACACGTCGTAGTCGGCAAGCGGACGCGCCGCGACGTCGCGTTCCTTGATCAAGAGAAAGTTCGTGGGATCGTCCGATAAGCGAACCAGCGTCCAGCCGCCGCTGAGCTTCTCGCCTGCCAGACGAAACTTGAGTTCGCCATCAGCCAGCGCTTTTTCGGGATCGTCGGCCAGCGTCACCCAGGTTCCACGATCCCAGACGATGACGGTGCCGGCACCGTAGTTGCCAGCCGGAATGCGTCCCTCGAAGGTTGCGTATTCCAGCGGATGATCTTCCACCAGCTTGGCAAAACGGCGCACCTTCGGATCCAGGCACGGGCCCTCGGGAACCGCCCAGCTCTTCAACGTGTCTCCGATCTGAAGACGCAAATCGTAATGCATCCGGCGCGCATGATGCTTCTGAATCACATAGATCGGATCATCAGCAACGACACGTCCGCCCTTGGGCTCGGGTGTGCTGCCGAAGCGGCGTTTTTCTTGATATGTACGGAGGTTGGAAGCCACTTAGATCCCGCAAGACGACGGAAGGTTAGAAACCAAAGAAATATCGATGATAGCCCAACATGGCGGCCCGAGGGAGCCGCGAGCCACTGCCGAATGCGTCTCGATTTCGGGCTGTAAGACGCGTCATGGACGTTCAGCCTTCGATTGGCGCATGATCCGTTTCTTGGGAGCAAGAGATGGGTCCGACAAAACGGCGACAGTTCTTGGCGGGTCTCGGATCGGCGGCCGTGTTACCGCTCCTGCCACGCCCTGCCGCGGCGTTCGCTCAGGTTCGCCGCGTTCGCCCTTCTGATGCAGCATGGCCATCGCAAACGGCGTGGCGCGCGCTCGGTCGCGCCGTTGGCGGCAATCTCTTTGCCGTGAAGCCGTCGCTCGATGCCGCGATGCTTGCTTCCGACAATCTCAAAAATCCATACGCAATAGGAGACGACCCGGCACTCACGCAGACGCTCGGCTGGCTCGACGCCTGGGCGACGCGGCCGAGCACGTATGGCGTCGCGGCGCGCAATGCCGGCGACATCGCCGCGGCGGTCAATTTCGCGCGCACTCACAACGTGCGCCTGGTCGTGAAAGGCGGTGGACACAGCTATCTCGGGACCTCAAACGCGCCGGATTCACTTCTGATCTGGACGCGGCACATGCACGACATCCATCTACACGACGCCTTCGTTGCGCAAGGCTGCGTCGGGCGTCCGCAAGCCGCAGTGACGGTTGGCGCCGGCACGATCGGGATGCAGGCCTATAACGCGGTGACGACGCGCGCCGGCAAATACGTCCAAGGCGGCGGCTGCACCACCGTCGGTCTTGCCGGCCTGCTGCAAGGCGGCGGCTTCGGAAGTTTTTCGAAGCACTATGGTCTCGTCGCGGCAAGCCTGTTGGAAGCAGAAGTCGTAACAGCCGATGGAATGGTTCGCATCGCCAACGCCTGTAGCAATCCCGATCTCTTTTGGGCGCTGAAGGGCGGTGGCGGCGGAACGTTCGGCGTGATCAGCAAAATGACGCTCAAGCTGCACGATCTTCCTTCTTCATTTGGCGTCGCCGGCTTCAAAGTCAAGGCGTCGTCGGACGGCGCCTATCGTCGACTAATCGGCGAATTCATAAGTTTTTACCGCACGCACCTCTTCAATGATCACTGGGGCGAACAGGCACGCTTTGCGCCTTCGAACACGTTCGAGATCGCGATGAATGCCTATGGCATTGATGGCGCAGCCGCGAAGCGGATCTGGCAGCCCTTCCTCGACTGGATTGCGCGCACTCCGAATGACTATTCGCTCGACGGACGCGTTGTTCTGGCGGGCGTTCCGGCCCGCCACTGGTGGGATCCCGCATGGTGGGGCACTCATTGGCCAGAGCTCGCCTTCCCAGACACGAATGTCTTCATAGGCGCGCTCGACTACACGCTTGCGCATGTCATTCCGCAGCCGGCTTTTGCCTTCGACACGCGCCCCGACGCTCCTGCGACCAACGCCTGGTGGAAGGGGAGCACTGACGAGGCCGGACAGTTTCTCTGGGCCTACGAATCCTTGTGGCTGCCCAAATCCCTGCTGAGTGACGAACGCCAGCTCGGCGACGCGATGTTTGCGGCGTCTCGACACTTCGGATTCTCGCTGCACTTCAACAAAGGGCTCGCCGGGGCGCCCGCCGAAGCGCTCGCAGCGGCGCGTGATACGGCCGTCAATCCGCAGGTGCTCGATGCCTTTGCGCTGGTGATCGCCGCGGACGGCGAGGGTCCTGCCTATCCTGGAATCGACGGCCACCAGCCAGACGCGGCGAAAGGCCATGTCACGCGAAGCCGCATTTCTCGTTGCATGGCGGTGCTGCGCAGCGGTGTTAAAGAGCCAGGCTCTTACTTCAATGAAACAAACTACTTCGAAGAGAACTGGCAGCGTTCCTTCTGGGGTTCGAATTACGAGCGTCTGGCGGCGATTAAGCAATCCTACGACCCCGACGGCCTTTTCTATGTCCATCATGGCGTCGGCTCCGAAAAATGGAGCGCCGAGGGCTTCGCGCGACTTTGAGTTCACAGAACACCCATGTGGGATCCCCCACACCGCACATCTCACGGATAGGAGAAAACTTCATGGACTTCGAAATCCCCAAAGATCTACAGGACTATCTCGACGAGCTAGATCGCTTCATCGAGAAGGAAATCATGCCGATCCAGAATCGCGACGACAACGTCCGCTTCTTCGACCACCGGCGCGAAAATGCCCGCACGGATTGGGACAATGGCGGCCTGCCGCGAGCAGACTGGGAAGCGCTGCTCGGTGAGGCCCGCAAGAAAGCCGACGAGGCCGGACACCTGCGCTTCGCGTGGCCGAAAGAATATGGCGGCAAGGGCGGCTCAAACCTCTGGATGGCGGTGATCCGCGAGCATCTGGCTTCCAAAGGCCTTGGTCTCTTCAATGATCTGCAGACGGAGCATTCCATCGTCGGCAACAATCCCTTCATCGTGATGTTCAAGGAGTTCGCGACGCCTGAACAGTTCAAGCGCTACGGTGACGACGTTCTCAATGGCCGCTTGCGCACCGCATTCGGCCTGACGGAACCGAACCATGGCTCGGATGCGACCTTCATGGAGACGACGGGCGTTCCCGAGGTGCGCGACAACCGCAAGGGCTGGCTGATCCACGGCTCGAAAATGTGGACGAGCGGCATGCACCATGCGAACTACATCATGACTTTCGCCCGCACCGGCGGCAAAGACGGCGATGCCAAGGGCATCACCTGCTTCATCGTCCCGGCCGACGATCCCGGCGTAAAGATTGAAGAATATCTGTGGACCTTCAACATGCCCACGGATCATCCGCGAGTGTCGATCAACAATGTCTGGATTCCGGAAGACAGCTACTGGGGCGAGATCGGCAACGGCCTGTCGATCGGTCAGAGCTTCGTGCACCAGAATCGCATCCGCCAGGCGGCGTCCTCGTTGGGCGCCGCGGTCTTCTGCATCGAAGAAAGCGTGAAGTACGCGCGTTTGCGCAAGCCATTCGGCCAGGCGTTGGCGCGCAATCAGGCGATCCAATGGCCGCTGGTGGAGCTCTATACGCAGGCCGAGGCACTGCGCCTTCTCATCCGCAAGACGGCCTGGGAGATGGATCGTTTGCCGCACAAGGAGGTCGAGAAGCAAATCTCCGACAAGGTCAGCATGTGCAATTACTGGGGCAATCGCCTTTGCTGCGAGGCCGCGGACCGCGCCATGCAAACGCATGGCGGCCTCGGTTACTCACGCCACAAGCCGTTCGAACACATTTACCGCCACCACCGCCGCTACCGGATTACGGAAGGCTCGGAGGAGATTCAGATGCGCAAAGTCGCGGCGTTCTTGTTCGGCTACCTCGGGCCCAAGCGACGCGCATTCGAAAACATGGAAAAGGACTATGACGCTGCCCGCGCGAGCGGCAAAAACGACCGGGAAATTGGCATTTAGCTGTTTTGGCGCCAGGCGCTCGGCACCCTACCGATTGCCCGACTAGCGCACGCGATATATGAAGGCCAGGCTTTCCGCAGTTGCAGAGCGGCCTTAAGAGGATTCAGCGTGGCGATTGTCGTTGGAATTGGACGGCGCGAGCAGGCGAAGGCCGAGCGCCGACTAAGGATCATGGCGGCGGCTCGCGATCTGATCCGCGAGACCGGTGACACCAATCTCTCCATGCGCACCATCGCCAAGCGCGCGAAGGTGAGCCTCGCCACACCCTATAATCTGTTTGGCTCAAAGCGGGCGGTCGTGCTCGCCGTCCTCGAGGACGAACGTGACTTCGCCGAACGCTTCGCAAGTCTGCGTCCCGTCAATTCGATCGATCATCTCTTCCAGGCACTGGCGCTGGCTGTTGGCTATTATACGGACGACCCTGACTTCTACCTCACGCTGTGGAAGGCGATGCTCGACACCAACGGCAAGGAAGGTGGCGGTCTCTCCACGCCTCAACGCCGCGCCCAAAGCCATGCCTTGTGGCGCACGCTGCTCGAAAGGGCCCAGCGCGACGGTTATCTTGAGCACCAGATCAGCGCCGATGCGCTCGAGCGGAGTCTGGCACACACGTTCAACGGCGTGATGTTGTCCTGGATCATGGGCGCCATTGAAACAGAGCAGATGCTAGCGGCCGCCGGCTACGGTTACGCTCTCAAGCTCCAGGGTGCCGCGACGAAAAGCGGTCGCGAACGACTGATGAAGAAAGTCTTGTTCTATCAGAAGTTCCTGACGCGCTCTCAGCGCCGCGCCGCTGCGGCATAATTCATCCGATCGTTTGCAGCGAACGATCCGCCAGCAACGCTAGAGCCTGACGCGCGAGATCGGGCGCAAGGTTCACGCTCGCGAAATTGCTTGCGACCGTTCCGTCCAGGACGCGCCGATAGACGCCCTGCATGATCGA
>Ga0070712_100001112_pt1 | contig 16199 bp, 16 predicted proteins | sample LARL81metaG_FD_71396 | JGI IMG/M metagenome (GOLD analysis project Ga0070712, IMG submission 71396) | Corn, switchgrass and miscanthus rhizosphere microbial communities from Kellogg Biological Station, Michigan, USA - LAR L8-1 metaG | ecosystem: Host-associated > Plants > Roots > Rhizosphere ...
CGGCGGCATTCGCATCGGCGTTGCCGATTCCTGGTTCTGGAACGATTGCGAAAACGGCATCGATGAGATTGTCCGCGCGGCGGTCGACAAGCTCGCCCGTGCCGGCACCGTGCTCAAGGAAACACCGCTGCCGGAAGCGCGCGAGGCTTACGCGGTTTTTTCCGAGGGCGGCGTGTCCGCGATCGAGCTGCGCGCTTTTCTTGACCGCGAACTGCCGGATTGGCTCGCGACGATCGATCCGGTCAATGCGCCGGCGCTCAAGAATTCCGAGACTCTCTCGGCGCGCGAATATCTGAGCCGCCGCCTGCGGCTGCAAACCGCGGCGCAAAGCGCGGCTGCGCGTTTTGATGATGTCGACGTGATCGCGACGCCGACCGTCATGTTCACGCCGCATGTCCTCGCCGAAGAAACCGGCGCCGAGAAATTCTGGGCGCGCAACCGCAAGATCGTGCACAATCTGGTGCCGGTAAACTATCTGACGCTGTGCGCGGTGACCTTGCCGGTCGGGCTCGATCGGCTCGGCATGCCGGTCGGCTTGCAGCTCATCGCCAAGGGCGGCGATGATGAGCGGCTCATAGCGATCGCCTGCGCCGCCGAGCGTGTGCTGGGCGCCCCGCGCGACATTCTCGGCGTGCTGCCGATGTGCAGAGGGTGATCGCTATTCCGCCGCGGGCGCGAACTGCGCCGCCACCAGTTCGGCAAAGAAACCGCCGCGCCGCTCGAGCTCCTCGAACGTGCCGCTCTCGACGATGCGTCCCTGGCGAAACATCAGAATGCGGCTGGCGTTGCGGATCGTCGCTAGCCGATGCGCGATCACGAAAGTGGTGCGGCCCTTCATCACTTCGTCGAGCGCGAGATTGACACGGCTTTCGGTCAGCGGATCGAGCGCGCTCGTCGCCTCGTCGAGGATCAGAATCGGTGGATCCTTAAGGAGCGCGCGGGCGATGGCGAGCCGCTGGCGCTCGCCGCCGGAGAGGAGCCGGCCGCGCTCGCCGATCGACGCGTGGAGGCCATCGGGTTTGGCGTCGATGAAATCGACCGCCTGCGCCCGCGTAGCGGCCTCGCGCAATTCCGCTTCGCTGGCGTCGGGCTTGCCGACGCGCAGATTCTCGGCGATCGAGCGGTTGAACAACAGCGTTTCCTGGAACACGACGCCGATATTGTGCCGCAGCCCGACCAGCGTGAAATCGCGAATATCCGTGCCGTCGATCGAAATCGCGCCCGATTGCGGATCGAAGGCGCGATGCAACAAAGCGAGTGCCGTCGATTTACCGCTGCCGGTCGGGCCGACGAGCGCAATGTGCTCGCCTGGCGCTGCGGTGAAGCTTAAATCCATCACCGCCGGCCGCTTGCCGTCATAGGAAAACGATGCCTCTTTGAATGCGACGAGGCCGCGCACGCGGCCCGGATCGATCGCGCCCGGCCGGTCGCGCACGGCGGGGACGGTGTCAAACACGCCGAAGAAGTCGGCGAGCTTCGGCGCGTCGAGAAACAGGCGGTTGGAGAAGCCGACGGCCTGTTCCAGGCGAGAAATCAAGAGCGCCGCGATGCTCATGAAGCTGACGATCTGGCCGACGGAAGCAAGCCCGATCAGTTTCAAATACGTGCCGAGCAGCAGGATCACGAGCAAAGTGAGCGTGGTGCCCGCTCGGGTGAGCACCGCCGCGACCGCCCACCACGACAGCACCGGCATCTGCGCGCGAAGAAGCGACGCGACCATGCCCCGCAACCCGGACACTTCGAGCTCGACGCGGGCGTAGCTCTGCACCAAGGCGACGTTGCCGAGGGCGTCGGCTGCGGTCTCGGCCAGATCGGAATAATGCCGCTCGACCGCGCTCTGCAGCGCAAAGGTCCGATGCATCACCACCATCGTGAGCGCGACGAAGCCGATGCACAGCGCGATCAGCGGCAGAGCAAGCCGCCAGTTGAGCGCAAGCGAGGCCGGCAGCAAGAGCGCGATGAACACAAACGCAGCGAAATGCTCGCGAAAGAACGACACCCAAAGCCACCACAAAGTGTCGGTGCCGGTCAGCATTACTTTGATCTGCCGCCCGGAATGAGCGCCGGAATGGTAGGCGAGCGGCAATTGCAGCACGTGCTCGAAATAATCCGCCAAGACTATGTTGCGGCGATTGTGCGCGAGCCGGTCGGCGAACCAGGCGACCAGCGTGCCGGCGATAATGATGAACAGGCCGAAGCCGACCCAGGCTCCGATGAGCGGAGCCAGCACGCGCGCGGCGGCTCCAAGCCCGGCCGGCAAGGTCCCCGAAAGCGCATCGACGATGCGGCCGAGCAGCACCGGCTCGACGAATTGCGCCCCGGCAAGCGCGATGTTGGCGAGCGCCAGCGTAATCGCGAGCTTGGCTTGCGCACGCAACAGCCCGAGCACGCGCAGATAGAGGCGGATGAATGCCATGCGGAATTCTAGGCGACGGCGGCCGGAAGCACAGTCCGCCACTCGCTTGTCTGCCGCCCTTGACGGATGGGATGGGTTGCTATATTTAACCGATAAGTTATTTAACCGAGTAGCTAAATTGTCGCTCGATACCGCCTTCGCCGCCCTCTCTGACCCGACCCGCCGGGCGATCCTGGCGCGGCTTGCCTTGGGCGAAACCTCGGTGACCGAGCTCGCCAAGCCGTTCGCCATGAGCCTTCCAGCAGTTTCCAAACACCTCAAAGTGCTGGAGCGCGCCGGCCTGATCGCGCGTGGGCGCGAAGCGCAATGGCGGCCGTGCCGCATCGAGCCGCGCGCGCTTAAGGACATCGACGACTGGCTCAACCACTATCGGCGTTTTTTCGACGAGAGCTTCGACCGCTTGGATGCCTATCTGCAAAAGCTGCAAGCGCAAGACCAAACGCAAGACCGTGACAAAGCCCGCGACGAGAAGCGTATTGAGGAGCGTAGCAATGGCCAGCCAAACGCGAAGAACAGAAAAGATCCCCGCAACAAGCCGCGTCGATCTTGAGCGCGATCCGCGATCGATTATTGGCACGCGCGAATTCGAGGCGCCCCGTGCCCTGGTCTTCTCCGCCTGGACCGATCCAAAGCATTTGGCGCAATGGTGGGGGCCGTTCGGCTTCACCACGACCACGTTCAGTTTCGACTTCCGGCCCGGCGGCGTTTGGCGTTTTGTCATGCACGGCCCCGACGGCCGCGATTATCAGAACCGGATCACCTTCGAAGAGATCGTGCCGCCGCAACGTATCGTCTATCGCCATGGCGGCGGCGATGATGTGGAACCGGTTGCAGTTCCGCCAAACGGTGATTTTCGAGGATCTCGGCGGCCGCACGCGCATCACCTGGCGCGGCGAGTTCCCGTCGGCGGCGGAACGCAATCGCGTCATCAAGGATTACGGCGCCGACAAAGGCTTGGCCGAGACGCTTGCCCGGCTTGGCGATTATGTGGCAGCGACAGCTCAAGCGTGATCAAAAAAATGACACGACGGTTTCGCAAACATTGAATAGCTTGTTTAGTCGAAGGAGCGATTGAAGACTTCGCTCCAACCTCACAGAGCAACAGGAGTGCGTGATGAATGTACAACCGTATCTGTTTTTTGACGGCAAATGCGACGAAGCTTTGGCTTTCTACAAATCGGCGGTCGGCGCCGAGCCCAAAATGCTGATGCGTTTTAAGGAGGCTCCGGACCAGTCGATGGTTTCCCCGGGTTCCGCCGACAAAGTGATGCACGCCCAGGTTCAGATTGGCGATGCGACGGTTCTGATGTCGGACGGGCGCTGCAGCGGCAACACCAATTTCAAGGGCTTCGCGCTGACCATCGCGGTCAAGAACGAAAGCGAGGCCGACAAGACTTTCGGCGCGCTCGCTGCCGGCGGGCAGGTCACCATGCCGATGGCGAAGACGTTCTTCTCGCCGCGCTTTGGCATGCTGACCGACAAGTTCGGCGTCGGCTGGATGGTGCTTGTTCCGCAACACTGAAGCGGTGGCGAATTCATCGAGGGGACGATCATGCTGACCCAAGCCAAAACGGGCGATTTTGTCATTACGCGCGTGTTCGACGCGCCGCCCGATCTGTTGTGGAAATGCTTCACCGAGCCGGAACGGATGAAAGAATGGTTTGGGCCTAAAGGCTCGATCGTCGTCGCTGCCAAAATGGATCTGCGCGTCGGCGGCGCCTATCACGGCGCCATGCGCGGCCCTGACGGCAAAATCATGTGGGCCAAATTCGTCTATCGCGAGATCGCGCCGCTGCGGCGCCTGGTCTGGGAACATTCGTTCTCGGACGAAGCGGGCGGTCTCGCCCGGCATCCGCTCAGCCCGACCTGGCCGCTGCGGTTGTTGACGACGGTGACGTTGGAAGACGCGCCGGGCGGCAAGACCTCACTCACGTTGCGCTGGTCGCCGCTCGATGCAACCCCGCAAGAGCAGAGCACGTTCGACGCTGCGCATGAGGGTATGCGCGGGGGTTGGGGCGGTTCGTTCGAACGGCTGGACGCCTATCTCGCCAGTCACAGATAGCGCTCATCACGCAACAGCTGAGGTCGCGCTGATGCCGATCGCCAAGCAGAAAATTACTCCGTGCTATGGTTCGACACCCAAGCGGAGGAGGCGGCGAAGTTCTACACCGCCGTTTTTAAGAATTCGCGCGTCAATAAGATCAGCCGCTACACCGAAGCCGGCCGCGACATCCATGGCAAAGCGGCCGGCTCGGTACCTACCATCGAGTTCGAACTCGAAGGCCAGACCTTCACCGCGCTCAATGGCGGGCCGCGTTTTAAGTTCAACGAGTCTGTCTCGTTTCAGGTGATGTGCGAGGGTCAAGCCGAGGTCGACTATTTCTGGCAAAAACTGAGTGACGGCGGCCAAGAGGGCCAGTGCGGCTGGCTCAAGGACAAATTCGGCGTCTCCTGGCAGGTCGTGCCGCAAGTTTTGCCGCAAATGCTGATCGACGCCGACAGCGCCAAACGCGAGCGGGCCATGAGCGCACTCATGGGCATGAAGAAATTCGACGTTGAGGCGCTGCAGCGCGCCTTTGCCGGGAACGCATGACGATTCGGAAGGAAGCCATGGCCACCACAGCTGAAACGAAACTCGCCGAACGCGAAATCACCATCACGCGCGTGTTCGACGCGCCTCGCGTGCTCGTCTTCAAAGCCTGGACGGATGCCAGGGAGCTCGCGCAATGGTGGGGACCCAAAGGCTTCACCAATCCGGTTTGCGAGCTTGATGTGCGCGTCGGCGGCGCGATCCGCATCCATATGCGCAGCCCCGACGGCAGCGTCTATCCGATGAAGGGCGAATTCCGCGAAATCGTTCCGCCCGAGCGGCTCGTCTTTACCAATATCGCCGTGGACGCGGCGGACCAACCCATCATCGAAGGGCTCACGACGGTCACGTTCATCGAACGCGACGGCAAGACGACAATGACATTGCATACGCGCGGCCGCGCTGTGGTCGACTACGCTGTCGGCTACCTGCAGGGCATGGAAATGGGCTGGGCCGGCAGCATCGACAAGCTCGAGATCCTGCTGACGCGCGGCGCTTAGGCCTCGCCCGCTTCATCGCGCCGGGGATAAACTACTGGCATGGACGGAGTGACGGCTGTGCTGCCGCCGTTCCAGGCGCCATTTGCGCCAGCCGACGAAGAACTGGCGGCCGGATTTTTGGCGGACGCGCCGCGCGATGGCGCCGCGGAACGCCGGATCGATGCGCGCGCGCAACGCTTGATCGAGGCGATTCGCGCCAAGATTGGCGGCTTAGGCGGCGTCGAGGATTTCCTGCACGCGTTCTCGCTCTCCACCAAGGAGGGCCTGGCGCTGATGGTGCTGGCCGAGGCGCTTCTTCGCGTACCCGATGCGGCGACCGCGGACCGGCTGATCGAGGACAAGCTGGCCGCCGGGCGCTGGCTCGACGGCGATCTCAAATCGACGGCGCTTTTGGTTTCGGCCTCGGCCTGGACGCTTGGCATTGCCGCGCGCGTCATTCATCCCGCCGAGACGCCGGAAACCATCCTCGACAATGTGGTGCGCCGGATCGGGCTTCCCGCCATGCGCGCGGCAACGCGCCAGGCGATGCGGCTTCTTGCTGCGCATTTTGTTATTGGCCGCACCATCGAGGAGGCGCTCCACCGCGCCAAGGCGCATGCGGAGTTTTCCTATTCATTCGACATGCTCGGCGAAGGCGCGCGCACGCGCGCCGATGCCGAAAATTATTTCGAAGCTTATGCCGGCGCCATCGCCGCTATCGGCGCCAATGCCGCGAGCAAAAGGGGGCGCAGCCGCCCGGGAATCTCGGTGAAGCTTTCGGCGCTGCATCCGCGCTACGAAGCGATCTCGCGCGAACGCGTGCTCAAAAAATTGACGCCGCGGCTCGTCGAACTCGCGCGGCTCGCCAAGGATCGCGATCTGCAGTTCACGGTCGATGCCGAAGAGGCCGATCGCCTCGAACTGTCTCTCGATATTATCGCCGCGGCTTTGGGCGATCGTGCACTCGCCGGCTGGGACGGATTTGGCCTGGCGGTGCAGGCTTATCAGAAGCGCGCACCCGCGGTCATTGCCTGGGTCAAGGAGGCTGCGGCGGCGAAAAACCGCAAATTCACCGTGCGCCTGGTGAAAGGGGCCTATTGGGATACGGAGATCAAACGCGCTCAGGAGCGTGGCCTTGCCGACTATCCGGTCTTCACCCGCAAGGCGATGACCGATCTTTGCTACATGGCCTGCGTCAAACAACTATTGGCCGCGCGCAACCGGCTGTTTCCGCAATTCGCCACGCACAATGCCTTGACCGTGGCGAGCGTCATCGAAGATGCCGGCGGCATCGACCGCTTCGAATTCCAGCGGCTCTACGGCATGGGCGAAGCGCTTTATCAGGCGGTGCTCGCCGAATTTCCGGATGCCACCTGCCGCGTCTATGCGCCGGTCGGCGGCCACCGCGATCTCTTGGCCTATCTGGTGCGCCGGCTTTTGGAAAATGGCGCGAATTCTTCGTTTGTTTCGGCAGCTGCCGATCCCAGCATACCGATCGGCGAAATTCTACGCCGCCCGCAAAGCTTTATCGGCGCGCCGGTGCAGGCGCGCAACCGCAAGATTCCGCTGCCGCGCGACATTCTCCAGCCGGAGCGGCGCGCCGCCGCCGGCATCGATTTCGGCGATCGGGGCAGCCTCGATGCGCTCATCGGCGAAATTCGCGGTGCCGCAGCGTTGCGCGGGGAAGCTGCGCCGCTTGTCAACGGCGTCGCGCTTCCTGGCATCGCGCGCCAAGTGCGCTCTCCAATCGACGGCAGCGTGATCGGCGTGGTCCGCGAAACTGACGCGGCGATCGGCGATGCGGCCATTGCCGCCGCAGCCGACGGCTTGCCGTCGTGGACGGCCTGGCCGATCGAGCAACGCGCTGCGGTTCTCGAGCGCGGTGCCGATCGGCTGGAATCCGATCGCGGCCGGCTGCTCGCTTTGCTGCAGAACGAGGCGGGCAAGACGCTCGACGATGCGCTCGCCGAATTGCGCGAAGCGATCGACTATTGCCGTTACTATGCCGTGCAGGCGCGCATAGCGCTTGCGCCGCGGGCGCTACCGGGGCCGACCGGCGAAAGCAACGCGCTCCGCTATCGCGGCCGCGGCGTGTTTGTCTGCATTTCGCCGTGGAATTTTCCGCTGGCGATCTTTGTCGGCCAGATTGTCGCGGCGCTTGTTGCCGGCAACACGGTCGTTGCCAAGCCGGCCGAGCAGACCCCGCTCGTCGCCGCGCGCGCGGTTGCGCTTCTGCACGAGGCCGGCGTACCCAAAAGCGCGCTCCACCTCGTTCCCGGCGATGGTACGGTTGGCGAGCATCTCGTCGCGCATCGGCTGGTGGCCGGCGTCGTCTTCACCGGCTCGACCGAGACCGGGCGCGCCATCAATCGCGCGCTTGCCGCGAAAGACGGCCCGATCGTGCCGCTCATCGCCGAGACCGGCGGCATCAACGCCATGATCGTCGATGCCACGGCCTTGCCCGAACAGGTTTGCGACGACGTATTGGCGTCGTCATTCCGTTCAGCCGGCCAGCGTTGTTCGGCGCTGCGGCTCCTGTGCCTGCAGGAGGATGTCGCCGAGCCAATTCTTGAAATGATCGCCGGCGCCGCGCGCGAGTTGAGCGTCGATGATCCGCGGTTGATCGGGACTCATATCGGACCGGTGATCGACGCCGAGGCCAAAACCAAACTGGACGATTGGGTTGACGAGCAGGAGCGCGCCGGACGCCTGCGCTTTCGCTGGGACCGCGCGCTCCCAACCAAAGGCACTTACGTCGCGCCGGCTATCGTCGAACTCGATCGCGCCGGCGCGCTCGACCGCGAGATTTTTGGGCCGGTGCTGCACGTGGTGCGCTGGCAGCCGGATCGGCTCGACACGCTGTTGGACGAGATCGCGGCGAATGCCACCGCGCTCACGCTTGGCATCGAGTCGCGCATCGATTTTCGCTTCGCGCGGATCATCGGCCGGCTTCCGCACGGTAACGTCTACGTCAACCGCAATATGATCGGCGCCGTGGTCGGCGTGCAGCCGTTCGGCGGCACCGGACTGTCAGGAACCGGACCGAAGGCGGGCGGACCGGACTATTTGCGGCGGTTTACGGCCGAGCAGGTTGTGACCGTCAACACGGCCGCGGCCGGCGGCAATGCCGGGCTGTTGGCTCTGGACGATTGAGGGGGTGGCAAGATACCGCAGAAACCCCGATTTTAAGGTCTATTTGGCCCTCTGCGGGCGGCCTAATAAATTTGTAACAACAAGGAATTAACACAATCAAGACAAGATCAGGTTATTCTGATGCGCCATGACTGATTCGATTTCACGCCTCTATCAGGCCGCCTATGCCTGCCGTAACGACGATCCGTCCACCTCGCGGACGGCGCGGCTGTTGCGCTCGAGCCGCAGCAAAATGGCCAAGAAGCTCGCTGAGGAGGCGGTCGAGGTCGTGATCGATGCCATGCATGGCGATCGCGAATCCGTCGTCAAGGAAAGCGCCGATCTCATCTACAATCTCGTGGTGCTGTGGGTCGCCTCCGGTATCAAACCCGAGGACGTCTGGAGAGAGATGGATCGCCGGGAGCGGCTGTTTGGCATTGCCGAGAAGGTGCCGAAGAAACTGCCGGAAGAATTTCCACGCCGGAAAGTCGTCGTGCTCGAAGGCCGCCGCGCGCGCAAGCGGCGCTGAGCTGTCCGTTTCTCCTCATCGATAATGCTCGATCAGGTCATTTCGGCGCTCGCGGCCTGGATCGTCGGGGTGATTTCCGCCACCGGCTATTTCGGCGTCGTCGTTCTGATGGCGATCGAGTCGGCCTGCATTCCGCTGCCGTCGGAAATCATCATGCCGTTTGCCGGCTACCTCGTCTCCATCGGCCAGTTCAGCCTGATCGGCGCCGCGACCGCGGGCGCGCTCGGTTGCAATATCGGTTCGACCGTCGCCTATTACGTCGCGGCCAAAGGCGGACGCCCGGCATTCGAACGCTGGGGCCGCTATGTCCTGGTGAGCGCTGCCGAGCTTGATCGCGCCGAACATTTCTTTGCCCGCTACGGCGCGATCACGGTTTTCGTCGGCCGGCTGTTGCCGGTGGTGCGCACGTTCATCGCCTTTCCCGCCGGCTTGGCGCGCATGCCGATGGGGCAATTCCAGATCTATACGTTTCTCGGATCCTGGCCGTGGTGCTTCGGGCTCGCTTATATCGGCATGGTGCTCGGTGCGCGCTGGGACAGCGATCCGACTTTCCGCAGCCTGTTTCACCGCTTCGATGCCGTCATTGTCGTGCTGCTGGCGGCGGGGCTGGCGTGGTTTGTCTGGACCAGATGGCGCGAACGCGCCGGCACCGACAACAAGGAAAATTAATCCGGCCGGGGCTTTTCTGATTTAATTTCAACGCCGTAATGCGGCGTTTTTGACCTTGCTGACGCCCAATTTCGCCGCCAAGCTTTAAGCTCGCATCGACGACGGGCGGTTGCTTGACTGTCCGCAATCGGCGTCGGCAATAGGCCATGGCGGGGGTGGCCGTGACAGCAGGTATCAGCAACAAGACGGCGCTATCGGCAGCGCGAGACCGTGCCTGCGGCGCTTTGCTCGCGGTCTCGTTGCTCGCTTGCGGCTCGGCCGCGGCGCTCGCGCAGAGCGGCGAGCCGGCATCGTCGGCCAGCTCCGCCGCACCGGCGACTTCCCAACCGGGGGCGCCGCAAAACGCGCCGCCACCAGCGCAGCCGTCGCAACCGCCGCCCGCGACCGCCGCCGCGCCGCAAGCGCCGGCGGAGAAGCGCGGCTTTTTCGATGACCTGTCCCGCTGGTGGCACGACTCCGTCACCGACTTCAATGCCAAGCTCAAGGAGCAGCAGTCGAAGATCGACGACTTCAACAAGAAGTCGGCGGAGGCAGCCAAGGATGCGGCTACGGCAACGCAGCAGGCGATGAAGAGTGCCGCGGACGCGATGGTGAAGTCGGCAACTTCAAAAGTGATCGAAATTCACGAGCCCTGTGCAATCGCCGGCAACGGCGCCGCCGACTGTGCGAGTGCTGCGGTCAATGCCTGCAAGGGCAAAGGCTTTTCCGACGGCCAGCCGCTCGATGTGCGCACCGCCGAAAAATGCAATGCCTCGCTCTGGCTGCAAGGCCAGGGACAACAACGCTCAGCCGCCGCGGAATGCCCGGTCGAGACCGTCGTGTTGCGCGCCGCCTGCCAATAGCTGCCCACCGCCTTACGCGTTCATCTCCATCCAACTGTGCTAAGTGGTTGCCCATTGAGCACGGTCGCACCGATTTTCCCTCCCTTTTTAGGGGATGAAATCAGATCGCGATACATGTGCGACGAGAGGGGAAAGACTGTCATGCTATCCGACGCCGATCGCAGGAAAGCCGCCGATATTCTTGTCGCCGCGGAGAGGGACCGCAAACAGGCGGTGCAGTTGTCGAAGACCTGGCCCGGCATCACCATGGAGGACGCCTACGCCATTTCGTCTGAGGTCGCCAAACGCAAGATCGCGGCCGGCGCCAAGCTGATCGGGCACAAAGTCGGGCTTACCTCGAAAGCAATGCAGCGCTCGTCGCAGATCGACGAGCCCGATTACGGGCACCTCCTCGACAATATGATGATCGCCGACGGCGCCCGCGTGCCGCACGACAATTATTGTTTGCCGCGGGTCGAAATCGAGCTCGCCTTTGTGCTCGGCAAGCCGCTGCGCGGTCCCGGCATCGGCCTGCCCGACGTGCTGCGCGCCACCGAATATGTCGTGCCAGCGATCGAGATCGTCGATGCCCGCCTGCAAGATCCGCGCAAGATCTTCGACACCATCGCCGACAACGGCGCCGCCGCCGGCATCGTGATCGGCGGCCGCCCGGTCGGTCCGCTCGATATCGATCTGCGCTGGGTCGGCGGCATCATGTACCGCAATTCCGAGATCGAGGAGACCGGCGTCGCTGCCGGCGTGCTCGGCCATCCGGCGCTCGGCGTCGCCTGGCTCGCCAATAAGCTCGGCCAGCACGGCGTCGCGCTCGATGTCGGGCATCTCGTGCTGGCCGGCTCGTTCACGCGCGTGGTGCATGCCCGCAAGGGCGACACGCTGCACGCCGATTTCGGCAGTCTCGGCGGCATCGCCGTCCAGTTCGTCTGAGCTGGCGGCCGGCATCTTGATTGTTGGCGCCGCCCGGCGCGATCATTGATCGACCAAGCTCTGGCGCGGGGCGCGAAGTGTTTGGACAATATTGCAGCCGTTTGCTTGTGGCCGCCGTGGCAATCGTGACGCCGGCCGCGATGCTGCGCGCCGCCTTGCCGACGCAGCCGGAGGTTTCCGGCCGCACCTCCTTTGCCGGCCAGCTCCTGATCGCCTCGCCGAGCTTGCGTGATCCGTTCGATCACGCCGTGATCATGATCGCGCGGCACGATCACACTGGCGCGCTCGGCATCGTCATCAACCGGCCGATAACGCGGCGGCCCATCGCCACCGTGCTTGCCGCGCTCGGCGCCGACGCCACGGGCGTAACCGACAGCGTGCTGATATTTCTCGGCGGGCCGGTCAGCCCGAACGTCGCCTTTGCCCTGCACAGCACCGAGTATCACGGCTCGCACACGCTCGATATCGACGGCCATGTGGCCTTGAGCGATGCCGCCGAAGTGCTGCGCGATCTCGGTGTTGGGCACGGGCCGAAACAGAGCCTGATCGCGTTCGGCTATGCCGGCTGGGCGCCGCAGCAGCTTGACGACGAGCTCGCCCGCGGGGCCTGGGTTGCGGCGCCGGAAAATCCGGCGCTGGTCTTCGACACCGATGGCGCCAAGGCGTGGACCGACGCGCTAGCACTTCATAAGAACGAGCATTAGCGACGATGAATTCTGCTCATTCCAGCGTGGCGCTGACTTTTTCCTCCCCCCTTGCGGGGGAGGGTAGACAGGAGGGTAGTTAGGGCGCGCACTCGTGATGGCGCACACGCGTTACCATCCAACCCCTACCCCCAACCCTTCCCGCGAGGGGGAGGGGAATTGGACAGAAAATACGCAATGACCGAACCGATCAAAATCCGCATGGGCGGCTATGGGCCGCCGACCACGTCATTCTCGCGTTCGCTCAAACTGATCGGCGACGCGCTGTCGGGGCGCTTCGGCGACCGCATCAGCGTGGACTATGTCTGGAACATCATGGATCACGGCCATCGGGCCGAGGACATCCTGACGCTGGTCGAAAATGGCGAAATGACGCTCGGCTATCAGTCGTCGAGCTATCTCACCGACCGCGTGCCCGAGCTCGGCTTCGTTGATTTGCCGTTTCTGTTCGAGCACCGCGAAGAGGCGCGCGCCGCCATCGACGGCGCGCTCGGCCAATTTCTCAGCCGCAGCATCGAAGCGCGGATCAATTACCGTATCATCGGCTATTTCGAAAATGGCTTCCGTCAGATCTCAAACCGCCTGCGGACGGTGCGCACGCCGGCGGATCTCAAAGGCATGCGCATCCGCGTGCTGCCGAGCGAGGTGCAGGCGCGGACCTTCGAGCTCCTCGGCGCCATCCCGCTGCGCTGGGACCTGACCGAAGCGATCGCCGCCATCAAGGCCGGCACCATCGACGCGCAGGAAAATCCGTTCGCCAATACCGTGACCTATGGCGTGCACAAGTTTCATCGTTTTCACACCGTCACCAATCACTTCTACATTTCACGTCCGATCTTCCTCAACCGCACGCAATTCGACGCCTGGCCGCGCGACCTGCAAAGCGCGATGCGCGAGGCGGTGGCCAAGGCGGTGACGTTTCAGCGAGAATTGGCCATTGCCGAGGATCGCGAGGCGCGCGCCGCGATCGAAGCGGCCGGCTGCGAGATCACCGCATTGACGCCTGAACAGCACGCGCTGTTTCGCCAAGCGGTCGATCCATTGTTGCAAGAGGCGCGGGGGACCTACGGCGTGGAGATGTTTGCGATGGTTGCGGCGGCGAAGCGAGCGGCCACCGGCGCGGTGGCGCGCGGTTGATCGGCGCACGCTTTTCCCGGGCGCAGCGCAGCATGCAAATGCTGCGCTGTTGACCCGGGATCTTTACAAACTCTGAGTATGAAATGATCCCGGATCTGCGGTGCATCGCTGGCGCGCTGCACCGCGTCCGGGATACGGGCATCGTGTAGCTAGCGCGCCGATTGCGATTACCGCAGCTTCGGCATCACCTCACTGGCGAACCGTTCCATATTCCGCTTGGCGAACTCATCCGGCATCACGCCGAATTGCGGCATCACAATCAGATTCTCCAAGCCGGTCTGGTCGCGCACGCGCTCGATCTTTTCTAGCACGGTGCGCGGGCTGCCGATCACCGCGGTGCCATTGCCCATCAATTCGTCCACGGTCTGATTCCGCGTGCGCGAGCCGAGCGCGGTGCGGATTTTCATTGTCGCTTTCAGCGACGCGTTGGAGGTGTAGCCGGGCGGTAGCAGCATTTCCCACGGCATGGGGAGGAAATTATTGAACAGGCTCTCGATGCCCGCCTTGGCTTCGTTCTTGGCGCGCTCGTCGGTGTCCGCAACATAAAGCGGCACCGCCCAGCCGAGCTGACTTCCAGAGGCGGCATAGCCGTGCATCGACTGCGCCGTCTCTTTATACATGTTGAGATAGCGCACCACGGCCGCTTCGGCGGAAAACGTCACCAGGAACGGATATTTGCGCTCCGGCGCCGAGGCCCACTCGATGGTCTCGCGCGAACCCATCGACGGAATCCAGACCGGCGGATGCGGCGTCTGATAGGGCCGCGGCCACAGATTCACGTAGCGATTGCGGAAGTGATTGCCCTCGAACTCGAACGGGCCGGTCGTGGTCCAGGCCTTGATGATCAGATCGTGCGCTTCATGAAAGCGCTCGTGCGAGTATGCTGGATTCACGCCGGTCGAGTGATATTCGGCGCCGATGCCGCGCACGAAGCCGGCGATCAGGCGGCCCTTCGACAGCACGTCGAGCATCGCGAATTCCTCGGCGATGTTGATCGGGTTGCCGACGATCGGCAGCGCGCGGCCGAGCACGGCGATCTTGGCGGTCCTGGTGCGCTGGATGAGCGCGCTCGCGATCAGATTCGGCGCCGGCATCATGCCGTAGGCGGTCTGGTGGTGCTCGTTGACGCCGATGACGTCGAAGCCGAGTTTTTCCGCGTAGGTCAGCTGATCGAGATAGGAATCGTATTCGGCGGCGCCCTTTTTCGGGTCGTAGAAACTGTTGGGCAAAACCACCCAGGCCGAGCGGTGCTCGGCCGCCGCTTTCAGATCGAGCGGCCGATACGGCATCAGATGAAAGCAGGTGAATTTCATGTGCCGGCTCGCTCAAGGAAATCGATGACGCGTACCGTCACCAGGTCGCATTGCTCGATATGGGGACTGTGGCCGCAGGCCTCGACCATCGTGATTTGCGCGCCAGCCACGCGCTTTTCCCAAAGCGCCACATAGGCGCTAGGTAGAATCTTGTCCTGCGCGCCCCAGACGACGTGGGTCGGCACATCGATGCGATGCAGCCATTTTTCCAGCGCCGGATTGAACCAGCGCGGGTCCCAGCCGAATTTCACCGCGGCGACCCGGTTCTGCAGGTCGAGGTCGAGTTGCGTCTCGTCCGGCGGTGGCGCCTGCAACAAAGCGTCGGCAAAACTCTGATCGTGATAGCGGTTGCGGATCGCCTCCTCCGGCGACCAGATAAAATTGTCGCCGGGCGGCACGCCTTTGACGCGAATGCCGGCCGGCGCAAGGAGCGTTAAGCTTGCGATGCGGCGGGTATTGCGCACCGCCGCCTCGGCCGCGGTCCAGCCGCCGAGCGAATGACCGATGACATGGACCGGCGACGCGAAAGCCGCGTCGAGTACGTCGAGATAATACATCGCCAGATCCGGCACATCACGCAGCCAGTGCGGATCGTCGGAGCCGCCGAAGCCCGGATGCTCGGGAACGGTAACCGCAAAGCGCTGCGACAGGCGCTCGAAGAACGGCAGCCAGGCCGGCCAGCCGCCGGCGCCGTGCAGAAACAGAACCGGCTTACCTTTGCCGGCGCGTCGCACGCGAACGCGTGTGCCACGAGTGACTAATGTCTCTATTTCAGTTGCCATGATTGCAGACAATCTCAGCCGTGCTCCTTGCCCTCGATCACCGCGAATTTGCGGCCCGCCGTCTCGGGCAGGAACAGTGCGAACAACAGACTTAACGCCGCGCCGACAATGCCGAACATCATGGCGTTGAAGAGATTGCCGAGGAGCGCGGCGATCACCGGAACCAGATAGGGCATGGCGCTGCCGATCAGGCGCCCGGTGGTGAAAGTGACCGAAGCGCCGGTCGAGCGCAATTCGACCGGAAACAATTCGGAATACCACGGTCCGAATACGCCGATCGACCCTTGTCCGAGACCCCATAAAGCGTAGCACCAGAACAGCGGCCAGCTTAAAACCGCGCCGGGATAATCGACGCGGCCGAACAGATAGATCGCGACGAAGCCGAGAATGCAGACGCAGGTCGAAGCCAGCACGGCGCGTTTGCGCCCGAAATGATCGCTGGCAAGCCCGGCGAGCAGGAGCCCGGCGGCGGAAAATGCCGACCAGATCAGCGTCACCGTGCGCACCACGCCGGGATTGGCGTGCAGGTCGCGGATCATCAAAGTCGGCATGAAGATCGAAATCGCCTGATAGGAGATGATGTAGGCGCCGCACATCAGCGTGCCGACAACGAAATATTTGAGCGAGGCGCCGCGCAGAATCTCCAAAATCGACGTGCGCTCGGCGGCCTTCTCCGGCGGCA
>Ga0070712_100001116_pt1 | contig 16167 bp, 14 predicted proteins | sample LARL81metaG_FD_71396 | JGI IMG/M metagenome (GOLD analysis project Ga0070712, IMG submission 71396) | Corn, switchgrass and miscanthus rhizosphere microbial communities from Kellogg Biological Station, Michigan, USA - LAR L8-1 metaG | ecosystem: Host-associated > Plants > Roots > Rhizosphere ...
CCCGCGTAAAAAATTCCGTAGTCGGCTTGGAACCAGAGGTGACGATTCGCTTGCCAGCGCACCTCTGTGCCTGGACGATGTCCGACGAAACGCGCTTCGCTCTTCCCTGCTGGAATAATCAGAAATCCCGGGACCGAGTACACACCGTCGCGTAAACTCTCCCGCCACTGAAATATCCAATCGATGGAGACCGTCACATTGTGCGGCAACGCGGTTTCAACATGAGGGTGTACGTCGATAAAGTTGATCGGGCCAGGACCTGCGGTGGCGAGGACGCCAAAGTAATTGCCCTTCGGAAACAAGGGATTGAACGTACCGAGAGTATTCGTCCTGGGATCGTCGCCACTTGAGATGTCTGCCTTGGCGCTAAATCGTGGTTTCAGTGGAATGGTCGGAAACCGGTAACCGGTTTCCGATGCCACAGTCCATGCCTGGATATTTGCGGATCCGAAGCTTCCAAATTGCCCAAGCGCTTCACAGTCGAAATCCCAGCCAGGCTTCGTTTGAGCGATGGGACGAGAGAGACGCGCACCGATACTGTGACGCACTTCGTTGGCAACACCTCGGTTGAATGCGGCTGCTTTCCGATCGAGACCCAGGTAGTAAGTGTCCAACGTGATGTTCTTCGTCAGAGGCCGGACGCCGTATACTCCCCAGAATCCAACAGAATGATTTGGAACATTATTGAAGAAGCCCGGCTTGTCCAAGTCGGGCCGCATGGCGAAGCCATCAATCTGCCAAGCGCCGATGCCGGTCTTTACCTTGAATCCATCAAAACTCAACCGAACATTCGGGCCCTCCCGCACATCGATCAGACGACCAGAACCGTATTCCATCTCGTGTCTGCCGGCTCTGACCTTGATCCAGTTCCGATCACCTCCCGTTCCGACTTCGAGGAATGCGGCTTGGAAATCCAGTTTCTTTTCGTCGATCGGCCTCGGGCCGCCGATGCGGTAAGAATTCAACCCACTTTTGAGTTCGACGAACGAGCGAATATGTTTGCCGTAGTGAACGTCGAAATAAAACATGTACCGTTGGTTGAAATAGCCGTTCATGAACGGCTGTTGGCCCCAGTTGTCGTTACCAATCTGTTCCCAAACCTCACGAGCTTCGCCCCCCATGGATAGGAACCAGTCGTTCCGGCCTGAGCGCAGAGGAATGTATTTGATGGGGTCCCAAAACTCCCGTCGTTCCGCCGGATCGGCGAGAAAACTCCAGTCGTCGTCCTCGCGAAGCAAGTGATAGGTCCGCGCCGGGACAGGGGATTCAGCGGCAGGAACCGGTTGGCTTCGCGAGAGTAGCGAACCTGCAAGAAACATGACTACGAAAATCAGTAACGTTCGCACGTATCTCTTCGTTCTGATTTTCACTTGGCGAAGTCGGTTGACATAGCCAGTGTGCGCCAGTTGTTCAATTCCTTCGCAACAAAGGCGTTCTTTGCTTCAATCGTCGCGATGGTGTCAGAGCCGAAAGGCATCCGCAACGGCGGATTCGGGTCGTCTACGATCTTCAGGAGGGCTCTTGCCATTCGTGCCGGGTCACCCGGTTGCTGGTGATTCAACGACACTGCAGCCTGACGCATCGCTCCGGTCGTTTCGGCATAGTCTTCGATGACGGTCGGGCAAATGGTTAGTGATTGACCATCCAGAAAATCAGTACGGAAAAAGCCAGGTTCGACGATTGTCACCTTGATGCCCAAAGGCTTAACTTCCATAGCCAATCCTTCGGAGATTCCCTCAACCGCGAACTTCGTCGAGGCATAGACGCCCCAGCCAACAAAGCTTTGATACCCTGCGACCGCCGAGATATTGATGATATGTCCCGAACCTTGATGACGTAATTGTGGCAAAGCGGCACGCGTGACCGAGAGCAGGCCGAAGACGTTAGTCCGATAGACGGCTTCTACTTCTGCACCTGAGATTTCCTCGACTGCACCGAGCACGCCAAATCCCGCATTATTGATCAGCACGTCAATACGCCCGAATCGCTCAACTGTCTGTCGCACAGCTTCACGAGCTTGTTCCTCATTTGTGACGTCTAGCTTGATAGCAAGGAGGTTGGGACGCGCACCGAATTTCTCTGCGAGGACTTGGGGATTGCGCGCTGCCGCGACAACGTTGTCGCCTCGATCCAACGCTTCTTTGACAAATAGAGCGCCGAATCCACGCGACGCGCCGGTGATAAACCAGGTCTTCATTCGATACTCCTTTGAATTCAAAGTTGATGATTTCTTGTCGCAAAACGACTAGATCCCAGGCTCTTCACCCACTATCCTTAGGAGTTGTTCGTGCGTCCTATTTCTTTGTTATGGAATGGATCTCCGCGATGTAGCCTCCCGGAAACCTGACAACAACGGCATCTCGCTCGTCGGTCTTGTACGGAGTAACAAGGACATCCGCGCCAGCGGCTTTGGCCTTGGTAAGCGTCTCCGCCAGATGCGACACTTCATATCCCATCGTCTCCCGCCCGTAGGGATATGGAAGGTGACCGTCAGTAACGAAAGTAGTCAACTTCCCGAACTTTGATTCAATCCTCACGCGCCGGTAGGTTTCCGCAGGCCGTCCGATCTCAACGCCTGGCGCCCGCGCTTCATCCGAGACAACGCTTCCTTGGGAGAAGGCAAGAAAGCTGCGCACGAAGGCATCGGCACGGTCCGGTGACACATAGACCCGATTTTCCGGGATTGTCTGGAGCGGGGTATAGGACGGCGCAGTGGTGTGCCAATACAATTGTGTGTTCACACCACCGGGCCATTGAACAATCGCGTCTCTACCGATCGGATCGTTGAAGGGAGATACCAACACGTCTGAACCGGTGGCCTTGGCAACGCGGACCGCCTCGTCCATGTCGGTGACCAGATAGCCTGTACGCTCCAGACCGAAGGGATACGGGATCGGCGTCTTGAAGCCGAAAACGGATACCGATCCCACGGGGGTGAGGACCAGCTGCGACATCGTGCTGCTCTGGGTCGGAGTTACTGTGAAGACTCCCTGTTTGGTCGTTGTGCCGCCAAATGTCGCAATCAAACTCGCAACGAAGCGATCGAAATCTTCCGGAGCCACGTAGACATGGGTCGTGTCGTACTGCGGCCCTACAGCCACGCCTACGGTTTCGGCTGTCTGCGCAGTTTGGGCAAAAGCACTGACGTGCAGATATCCAACCGCGAGACCGAGCGTCAGAGCTAGCGCTACGCACGTTCCAACGATAATTTTGTTGAAGCGCATTCCGTCTTCTCCTAACTTGACAATCACTTAATTCGCTCGACAACCTCGGGCGCTGACACTGCTAAAGCGTTTCGGGCGGATGCCACCGAATCGTAGGACTCGCCGACAAGGCAAACAGCCGCAGCACGCGGAACATCCAGCTTCTTTGTTTGCATCCAAATCCCCAACTGTTCGCCGAGCACCATTCCTAAGAGGCCGAGCAACGCCACGATGGGCGGTGCTGGACTCTTGACTCGGATGAGCCCATAAAGAACACCCACCCCGAGACCAACTACAAACGATAAGAACAACACCTTCATCTCCATCCCTCCTCCTCCATTTCCCGAATTAAAATGCAAAGCAGTCGCAACCCAAGCCCCAAAGGCCAAGGTCGCCCAGCACTTGCAAGTGCGATTTCGTCCGGCCAAGTGCGGAGGTCTCAACATGCGAACAGGAAGCGGAGTGGGACGCGCCAACTACCTCGGGCTGCCCCTTTGCATAACCGCCGTACTCTTTGACAGGAGACCAGCTTGGACTCACCGGTAAGGCTGGCGGTGCGAGTTTTGAGAATTCTTCGGTGGCATAAACGACCTTCCCACCTACAATCGTGAGCACGGATTCGAGGTGCTTGATCTCCTCATCCGGAATCGAGAAATAATCGGAGGAAAGAACGGCCAAATCCGCCAGTTGCCCAGGAGCAAGTGCTCCCTTCTTACCCTCTTCTGTTGAAAACCAACTGCTGCCCATCGTGTAGAGCTTGAGTGCCTCCGCCCGATCGAGCCGATTCTCTTCCGGATACAGACCAAGTCCCCCTATGGTCTTGCCAGTAATAAGCCAATAGAGGGAAAGGTACGGGTTGTAGCTTGAGACGCGCGTTGCGTCTGTACCAGCCCCAACCGGAACGCCGATCTCGAGCATTCTCCGAATGGGCGGTGTGCGTTTGGCTTGCTGCGCCCCGTATCGCTCGACAAAATACTCGCCTTGGAAGGCCATGCGGTTTTGCACCGCGATACCTCCCCCCAGCGCCTTCACGCGCTCGATATTGCGATCGCTGATGGTCTCGCAGTGATCGAAAAACCAGTGCAGGCCGTCAAACGGAATCTCTCGATCCACTTCTTCATAAACGTTCAATGCTCGCTCGATCGTCTCGTTGTATGTCGTATGGATGCGAAATGGCCAGCGATTCTCCACCAGGTGTCTGATGACGGCTTTCAGCTCGCTTTCCATGACGGGGAACATGTCCGGCCGCGGGACAAGAAAGTCCTCGAAATCTGCAGCGGAAAAAACCAGCATCTCCCCTGCGCCGTTCATGCGATAGAAGTCGTCGCCGTCCCCGTGCTTTGTCATTTTGGTCCAGCTCTGGAAGTCGGCCAGTTCCTGTTTCGGTTTCTGCGTGAAGAGGTTGTACGCCAGCCGAAGGGAAAGTTCTCCATTGCGGTGCAGTTCGTTCACAACGGCGTAGTCGTCGGGATAATTCTGAAAACCGCCGCCCGCATCAATCACACTGGTGATTCCAAAACGGTTCAGTTCGCGGAAGAAGTGCCTTGAAGAATTCAGCTGATCCTCGCGCGAAAGTTTCGGCCCCTTGGCCAGGGTGGAGTAGAGAATATTTGCGTTCGGCTTCGCGATCAGAAGGCCTGTGGGGTTTCCGTGACGGTCGCGTTGAACTTCACCGGCTGGAAAGTCCGGGGCATTCTTGTCATAACCCACCGCACGAAGCGCCGCTCCGTTCAGCAGCGCTCTGTCATACAAATGCATCACGAAGGCCGGTGTGTCTGGCGCTGCTGCATTGATCTCATCGAGCGTTGGCATGCGGCGTTCAGCAAATTGAAACTCCGTCCAGCCGCCGATAACTCGGACCCACTGCGGCGCAGGTGTCCGAACCGCCTGATCTTTCAGCATGCGCAGAGCATCGGCCAGCGAAGGTACACCATCCCAGCGCAACTCAAGGTTGTAGTTGAGCCCGCCGCGGATCGGATGCATGTGCGAATCATTTAGTCCAGGAATGACAGTGCGCCCCCGGCCGTCGATGACGCGAGTCGCCGGTCCGCGTAGACGCAGAATCTCCTCATTTCTACCGGTGGCCGTTACTTTTCCATCAGAAATAGCGATCGCCTCCACAAACGAGGGCACTTTATTCGTGGCGACCTTGGCGTTATGCAAGATGATTTCAGCAGACACACGAATCTCCTTCTTTGCTTTCTATCGCCAGTAAGAGAGGGCGGAAGCAAGCTCCCGCCCACTTCTCTATTTGTGAGCTAATGCAGGTGTGGGAACCGCGTATTCCGGGAATTTCGTGGCTGGCGCGCCGTGCACCATCGTGTACGCGTACTCGACCCCGATCCCGTAGGCTCCGTAGTGGTTCTTCACGATGTCCATCACTGCATCGTAGGTGTCCTTGTGGGCCCAGTCGCGCTGCCATTCGAGCATCACGGACATGGACGTGACCGGCTTTGCGCCAGCTTGAATGACACGCTTCATCGCGTTGTCGTGAGCAAGCTGACTCACGTCGCCGCAGCAATCTTCCACCACGTAGATCTCGTAGCCGTCATGAATCGCCTGTACCGTCGGAAACGCTACACACACTTCTGTCCAAAGGCCGGCAATGAGAATCTTTTTGCGACCGCTTTTTTCGATCGCGGCGACAAAGTTCTTGTCGTCCCACGAGTTCATGGAAGAACGCTCGATGGGTTCCTGCCCCGGGAATACGGCTCGCAGCTGCGGCCACATATTTCCGCTGAAGGACTTCGTCTCGACGGTGGTCAAGATAACAGGTACATCGAACACCCTTGCGGCTTTTCCCAATGCCACGGTGTTGTTGATGATTCCTTGGCGGTCGAAATTGCTTGTTCCAAACAGCATTTGGCCCTGATGGTCGATCAGCGCCACGACGCAATTGTCTGGAGTCAAGAGTCCCTTCTCGCTAAGCTTGGGACGATTTCCGTTTGATGAATAACTCATGCATTTCTCCTTCTTGTATTGGCGATACCTGTTGTCGTGCGTTGATCGCGAGGTCGCGACATAAAGCGAGGGTTTGCGGACTGATTGCTCGGGCAACGTTCCTTCGCAGCTAGGCTGCGCGGTGGCTTGCGCATCCAATGTGCCGAAAGTTGATCCGCACCTTCGCTCGCGAACATTGGGCTTGCACGAGTGAGGCCAAAATGGAATGGTCGCTCTCAACGCGTAATCCATACAAGATAGGAGGTGCGAAGCCGCAGATCACCTCCTCACGCGTGAAGAAGTGTCATGTCATGGAGTCGTGTCATGAAAATGACATCTCACATCAGACACCTTGGGACGATTTCACGAGAAGCAAGGAGAGATACATTCAGGCAACGTCGCAGTGGACATCATGCCGGAGTCTGAAGGACTCAGACTGTCGAGATTCTGTCTGGCACAATTCTTTCTCTGTTTATCTGCAGAGGCATCTGCCCTGCCAAAATCGGATCAGCTTCTGGCCCGATTGCACAGTGTCGCGCTTAGTACGAACAATAGCGGAAGATAAATTATCGACGCCGCGAGCAGTCGACGTGCGGCTATGCTCGACCGCTGCCGCACAAATTCAGCACCAAAGTATAGGAAACCTAGACCTAACAGTAATACTGCACTGTAAAAGACGGCTGCGTGCCGTGTCGGAATTTGCACGATGCTGATTGCGACCAGAGCTAGCAGGGGTAATACGGTTTCCAGCGCCACGTTAACAACTCTTGCAGTGCCCTTGGGCAAGACCAAGTACCCCGCTCGGTCGTAGTCTTCGCGGTACATCCAAGCGATTGCCATGAAATGTGGGAACTGCCAAAGGAAAACGATGGCGTACAGTATCCCTGCTTCGATATTCAATCGACCGGACACTGCCGCCCAACCGATCAGCGGCGGCATGGCTCCCGGAAAAGCGCCGACGAGAACGCACCATGGTGTTCTTCGTTTCAACGGTGTGTACACGAACAGATAGGTGAGCAGCGTGAGAACCGCAAGCACACTCGCAAGCAGGTTAGCGGCCATGGCGAGATAGATGCTTCCGGTCACTGCCAATACAACTCCGAATGTCAGGACGGTGGTGGGTTTGAGACGGCCAGCTGCGGCGGGGCGCCGCGCTGTCCGGCGCATTTGCGCGTCGAACTTTCGTTCGATGTATTGGTTTAGCGTCCCAGTCCCGCTTGCCACCAATAGTGTTCCAAGTAGAGTGTTGAACAGCGATATAAATGAAAACGGTCGCGCTTCGCTTCCGCATCCCAGATAAAAACCGACGCCAGTCGTGATCAGGATGAGGAAGTTGACTTCCGGTTTGGTAAGTGCCCAGTAGTCCCTGAGCACCGCGGATTCTACAAGACCGCGCTTTTGCCAACCGGATGGAGAAAGCTCGGTAACCATGGAAGGGACTGACATTCAGACAACCTCCAGCCTCTGCTCTTGCGTGCGCGCCACGGCAATGGCCTGCGACTCTGATTGCAGAGTCAAATATTCCGGCGACCACCGGGGAGAGAGTAAACGCGCCGCGAAAATGGCTCCGGCGACCAGGTAAACGACGGTGACGCAAGTCCACATCAACGCACCCGCACATTGTTGGTCTGCCAAGGCCGTCAAACCAACTCGCCGTGGTGAGGACAGATAGGTCGGGTAAACCACACGGTCACAAAAAACGAGAAATCCGGAAAGAATGTCGCACGGTAAAGTCGCAAAAAACAGATACAAGAGTATTGACGACTCTGGCCATTTCACGGCGTTCCGCGAAGGCTCAACCACTGGCCTCCAGAAAAGAAGCCCGGTGACGAGAAACGATGCTTGCTCAATCCCATGCCACATCTCTGATCGCAATCCGAACATAAACGCCCTAGGTACGTGCCACACAACTAAAGTGGCAGTCGCTCCAATCCAGCCAACTGCCGGGTGCAACAGCATACGCCCCACTTGCCCCATGGGTATCCAGCGGAGTGGTCGAGCGATCAGTTCCACCAGCCTTGGCAGCGTGCGTTGCGGCAGTAGCTTCAAAGGCGCCCCAAGCAAGATCAAAGGAGGCGCCAGCATCATGAGCAACAGGTGTTGAAGCATGTGCGCCGTGAGCAGATCGTGATCGAGGACAGACAAGGGTGAACCTAGCCCAACCCAGACCAGCAAAAGTCCCATAAAAAAACTCCAGGCGCGCCAAGCCTTAACGCCATACGGGACAAGCCAGGCAACACGCAGCCATTGACGTAGGTACACAAGCGCAACGAGATACAAAGCAACGGAAATCCATAGTGACTCGACCGGGGGTTGATGAGCATGTGACATCGATGTGCGCCTTAGGGTTGAGGACCAGTCCTCGGTTTGCTGTAGCCAAGGACCATGTCCCGTGCAGCATCCCTTGCAGGTCCCTGCGTTGCGGGATGTAAGGTTTCAAGGAAAGCCACAAGCGCCGTAGTCTCCGCGGGACTCAGGTTGTTTCCATAGGCAGGCATATTGCCTCCTCCCTGGATCACCTGCCGGATGAGTTGGTCACGCGTGAGTCGCACGGCGACACTATCCAGAGCCGGCCCCCTTTGTCCGCCGGTATTGCCAATTGAGTGGCAGTTGCGACACTGCTTGACCTGAAACACAAGCGCACCCTGCCGCTCGAGCGCGGTTGTGCCATGTATGTATCGATCAGGTACGGGATCGCCGCTCCAGGCGTTCATGTGCGGACTCCACGGGGTGAACTGGGCGAGACGAGTAAACGTGCCGAGTGTGATCGCGATCATGAGCACGGTGATCACTGCAATAGGCCTGCGCTTCCAGCTCTTTTCCCCTTCTCCAGAAAGAAAGGGCAGAAGAATCAAACCAAGAATTACTAAGGGCGGGCCGATGAGAAGGAATGGCGTCTCAAGCGATGGAGGAAGAAGTGAGAGCAAAGCATAGAGCCAAAGGAAAAAGTAGTCGGGTTTGGGCGCAGTCTGGATGATGGTCGGATCGGGCTGCCCCGTCGGCCCGAATGGACCAAAATAGTAAGCGCACGCGGCAACTGCCAGGATGATGAATGCCGCGAAAAACATGTCTTTCCAAATCGCATAGGGTACGAATGGAGCGCCATCCTTGCTCGTCATCGCGTGATATTCGGCCTCGTAGGTCGCTCGTTTTACGATGCGTCCCGGCATCGGCCATTCGTTGATGCCCAGCTTTAGCACCATCAAGACGTGAAGAGCAACGAAAGCGATCAGCATTCCAGGAATCACGAAGACGTGCAGCGCGAAGAATCGGGAGAGGGTTGCGCCAGCAATGATCGGCCCCCCCAACATCAGTTTCACAACCGCAGGACCGATAATCGGAACCCGACTGGCTATCGAGGCTCCAATTCCCAATCCCCAATAAGCGTCCTGATCGAAGCGCATGACTTGACCCGTGAACGCCATGCCAAGAGTCATCAACAACAGAAAGACTCCAATGACCCAGGTTAGTTCGCGAGGATATTTGTGGGCTCCGAACAGAAATACCTGCGTCATATGAATAAGGACGATGGCCACCATGAAGTTGGAGCCCCATCCATGCATGGCGCGGATGAACCAGCCAAGCGTCACCTGATGATTCAGGGCCTGTAGGCTGCTCCAGGCTTCGCCGCCCGAGGGCACATAAATGAGCGCCAGCAGAATTCCGGTCACCAGTTGCAGGATAAAGACTGTGAGCGCGGCGCTGCCGAATACGTAGAACCAGCTCGCCGTGTTTTTCGGCACGGGATGCTCAGCAGCCTCGCGAATGGGTGCCGCGAGTTGCAAGCGGTGGTCGAACCATTCGCCAATTTTCGTGATCACGCGCATGGCGGTTTCTCTCCGGTGAGTGATGCGATCGCTGCTCCGGGCGTCGGTAACTCACCAGCCTGAATGGTTACCAAGCCGTTCTCAACTTTGTAGGGATATTCGAACAGCCCGCGCTCCGGCGGTCCCGACGCGCGGGCGCCGTCACGGTAGTAAGCTCCACCGTGACAGGGACACATGAAGAGGCCGGATTGGGGAAACCAGCGAACAGGGCAACCAAGGTGTGCGCAGTTGATGGCAAAGACCTGGAACTTCTCACCTGCAACACGCCGTACCCAGCAGGCAGTGTCCACGGTCTTACCATCGGTGGGCATTACGTTAGGATTGCGAAAAGTAGCCAGCCGCGTCTCGCCCTCAGGAAACTCATCAATGCGGCCGAGCGGGACCCAGGAGAGATAGCCGCTCGCGCGCCCGCGAGTAACTGAGGAAAGCAGAAAGCCAACTACAGGCACCGCCAGCACCATCGCCGCGAATCCGTTAAAGAGGACTCCGAGCTTCATGAAGAAGCCACGTCGGGAAAGTGTATCCTCAGTGGACGGGGCAATCACAGGCTTAGTCGTCATTCTCATTTCTCCAAGTGCTGCGCATAATTCGAAGCGGAATAAGGCTGACCAGGGCTATGCACGCGGCGCGATGCCAGCCAGGCAACCACATCTGTGATTTCCTGGTCCGACATGGGCTTTCCGGAAACGTTTCCGCGCCAGTCGGGTGCCCGCAAGTCCGGTCTGCCCGTGATCACGATCGTGCGTAGTCCTTGATCGCTGACCAGCGCAAGAAACGAATCGTTGGTGATGGCACTGCCTTTGGATCCACCTTGACCTTCAGATCCATGGCAGGATGCGCAATATGTTCCGAAAGCGATCTCACCACGTGCAGTATCCCCCGTCGTTTTTGCAGCGTATGAAGGTGGATTTGTTCCGTCGAGGATTCCCTTGCGTCCCCAACGCGAGAACATTCCGCTCGTAATCACATTGATCTGTTCATCCGTCAGCAATCCTCCGGCACTTTGCGCAAACGCGGGCATCGAAGTTCCACGGACGCCGTTGGCAACAACGTTGTGCATCGCATTTTCATCGACAATGGCAAGGTACACGGGATTGGCAAGCGCGATCGAAGGACCTCCACGTCCTTCCGCGCCATGGCAGGCGGCGCAGTTCTGTGCGTAGAGAGTGCCGAAGTCAACCACCTGGTTCGGTGCCACCGGTTCCGAACCTTTCCGAGGTTGGCCATGTGGAGTGCCGCAGGCCGAGAGCAGCACAAGAGGAAGAAGGGCGACTGCAGACAGATACGGGATCCGGCTCATCGGGTGTCCTCTCCGCCCTCTCGTGGCGGAATAGTTCCGGGAGCATCGATTCCTGCCCGTAGAACAAACGACACATTCTCTCGCGTAGGGATGCTCTCCTGGCGCACAACTACGAGGCCTGCCACAATTCCGAAAGCCACTTGTGAGCCAACGAACCAGAACCAATCAATATGGCTGGCGAGCAATGGATTCAGTAGCCCAAGGATTGTGTACAGTAGCCCCGACCACAGCACCGGGGCAATAAAGCCTCCCAGCACAATCGGACGACGTGGGAACATGGGCAGCATCGCGCCGTAGAGCAACCCAACAAATATCGACACGAGGCCATGCAGAACAAACGCAATCGTGAACGCATCAGCATGAAATGAATACAGCTGTGCGGGCCCGAGTCGTAGGGATTCCCGATAGACAACTGCGGCGAGGAGATTGATGGGATACCAGATACTGCCGGCCTTCAGAACGCCGTAGGCACAGGCCAAGACTGCCATTGCGATGCTGCCCGCCAATCCGCCCTTCACACCTGCCGAGATCGGATACGTGCGGACCGGGAGCCATGCTCGCAGTTGATCCGGCAACACCGGAATCCGCTCCACAACCCGGCGATCGGTGGTCAAGCGAATGTCTTCGGGAACCACTGCGACAGTTTCTTCTTGCTCATGCGGAAACACGGCGCGGAACCATCCAACGCAGCCCGCCAGCGCGAGCGCGGCGCCGAGTATGCTCACAGACGTGCTTGTCACGAGCCCCGCGAACAGGAGGGTCGCCCCAAAGGCCAAGATGAACGGCCAGGCGGTTGGCGCCGGCACCTCGATCGTGCGGGGGGGCCGAGAACCTTCGTTCAATTGCTCTGTTGCCAATAGTGTCGCCATGGTCTGCCTCAGCGCCCGAGAACGTAAACTACGGTAAAAACCACAACCCATACGGCATCGACGAAATGCCAGTACATCGAGAGCACTTCGATGCGGCCGGACTGCTTCACTCCCACACGGCCACAAAGTCCGAGCACCGCAACGGTCAAGAGCATGATGAGACCTGCGCTGACGTGAAACGCGTGCAAGCCGACAAGCGAGTAATACGTCGTTCCGAACAGGTTGGTCGAGATCGTCAGCCCGTGTTCGACAATCAGTCGGTGCCATTCCTGCGCTGTGCCATAGAGGAACAATCCACCAAGCGCAATGGTGAGCAGCCAGAGTCCAAGGAATGCGAATCGGATGCCGCGTGCCAGAAACTTCGTGGCGAAGTGAATGGTCAAGCTGCTGGACAACAAGCAAATCGTGTAGAAGATCGGCGTTTCGAGGACTTCGCGCGGAGTCGGCCCCGTCAGACTTTTCCCCAGATAAAAGAGATAGGCAACGACAAAGATCGTAAAGATCGAGGATTCGGCGATGATCAAACCGGCCATCGCCACCTTCCCGCGAGAAGGCAGCTCCCACTCAGCCGCTGTGTTCGGAAATGAAGTTGTCACTGCGCTCATATGATTTCGCCTTCACTCATAGCGGCTATCGGGGTCTTCTGGATGCTTCAGATCCCACAAGGGGCGGCGGCTCGCGACCGTCGGAACGGTCGCGAAGTTATATGCAGGCGGCGGTGAACTGATGGACCATTCCAGCGTCCACGCGTCCCACGGGTCGTTTCCCGCTTTAGTTCCCTTGAAATAGGAAATGATGAGGTTGGCGACGAACACGAGAATCGCGATGGCCTGAATGAACGCACCAATTGAAATGATGAGGTTCAAGGTGTCCCAACCGCGGCCCGGCTCATACGTGTAGATTCGTCGTGGCATCCCAAGTATTCCCGGGATGTGCATCACATCGAATGTCAGGTGGAAGCCAATCAGGAACAGCCAGAAATGCCATTTGCCGAGGCGTTCACTCAGCATTCGGCCAGTCATTTTCGGGTACCAGTAATAGAAAGCGGCAAACAGCGCAAAGAGGATTCCGCCCACGATCACGTAGTGAAAGTGCGCGACAACGAAGTACGACAGACTAAGTTGCCAATCGACAGGCGCGCTCGACTGGATAATACCGGTGAGACCAGCGACTAAGAACTGGAACAGGAACGCAATTGAGAACAACATCGGCGTTTTGAATTGGATTCTTCCGCCCCACATCGTCCCGATCCAATTGAAGATTTTTATTCCCGTGGGAACACCGACCGCCATTGTAGTGATGGTGAAAAAGCTGTTGGCGTAAGAGTTCATTCCGATCGTAAACATGTGATGCGCCCAAACGCTCATGCTCACGAAAGCGATGCACACGGTGGCGCCCACCATCACCGGATAGCCAAAAATCGGTTTCCGTGAAAATACCGGAATGATTTCTGACATGAAGGCAAAGCTAGGAATGATGAGAATGTAGACTTCCGGATGTCCAAAGATCCAAAAGAAGTGCATCCATAGAACTGCCGATCCTCCAGCCTGGGTATCGAAGAAATGGCCTCCCAGATATCGATCGATCAGCAGCATCATTTGAGCGGCCGACAATGGCGTAATCGCAATCAACACCATTCCTGCCATTACCAGGTTGAGCCACACCAGCAAGGGCATCCGGCTGATCTTCATCCCAGGGCATCGCATGCAAAGAACGGTGGCGATAATGTTGATGGCCGTGCCAATGCTTCCAAACCCGGAGACCAGAAGCGCGAGTGTCCAATAATCGGAACTATGGCCAGGCGAGAATGCTCGCGAGCCCAATGGCGCATAGGCCCACCAGCCCACATCCGGTGCGTTTCCTGCGCCATATAAACCGCTTCCGCCGAGAACGCTGAAGTACAGGAGAAGTCCACCCAGAAACGAGAGCCAAAAACTGAAGGCATTCAGGCGTGGAAATGCCATGTCCCGCGCCCCAATCATCAACGGGACAAGATAATTGGCAAATCCAAACAGGACTGGCATGGCCACGAAGAAAATCATGGTCGTGCCATGCATGGTGAACATGCGGTTGAAGACTTCCGGCGAAACAAAGTTGTTGTGCGCATGCATCAGCTGGATGCGCATGACGAGGGCCTCGACTCCACCAATCACGAGAAACAACAGCGCCGAGAGAATGTAGAGAATTCCCAGCCGTTTGTGATCGACCGTGGTCAGCCACTGATGAAGCTCGTCAACCCAGGGCCGGGATTGCGCCTGGGTGCCGGAAATGGTGATCGCGTTCGAGGCCATAGTTATTTTTCCTGAGCGTTCTAGCGCAGCGTCTCCATATAACTCACGACCGCATCCAGGTCCGCGTCGCTCAGCTTCATGGCGGGCATCAGCGAGCCGGATTTGATTGCACTGGGGTCCTGGATCCAAAGACGGAGATTGTCGTGAGTATTTTTGGCGGCGCCTGCGGCGATGCTGGTGCGGCTCATCAAATGTGTCAGGTCAGGGCCAAAGCGTCCATTGGCGGGAGTTCCAGCCACCGAATGACAGTTCATGCAGGCATTGCTTTCAAACACTCGCCTGCCAGCGATTGCGCCTGCTTCTTCGACTGCGGGTTTCTGCTGGGCTCGAACCCAGCTGGCAAATTCCTGCGGCCCATCCACTGAAACGCGGAGCAGCATTTTCGCGTGCTGTGTTCCGCAGTACTGGGCACACTGGCCAAGAAAGACGCCCGTGCGCTGCGGATCCATCCACATTCTGTTCGGGTGGTTCGGAATGAGGTCGGTCTTGCCTGCAAGCTCCGGCACCCAAAAGCTGTGGTCGGTATCGGCCGAAAGCAACTGCAGAAACGTTGGTGTCGGATGACTGGGATCGCTCACAGGGATGTGCAGTTCGTTGGCTGTGACGATCCCCAACTTCGGATATCGAAACTCCCACCAGTATTGATGTCCAATCGCAGTGACCTGTACGGCGCTCGCCGGTTCTGGAGCATCCTGAATCGCGTGGATCACTCGCGCAGTGGCCAGAAACAGGACAACGACAACCAGGATTGGAATGATCGTCCAGGCCAGCTCAATCTGCGTGCTTCCGTACACCTGAGCGGGCTCGCGTCCGGTATCCGTCGGTCGTCCACGGAACTTGACGACGGAATAGACCAGTAACGCGAAAACAACGACAAAAATGATTCCAGTAATCACAAGTACAAAGACGGACAAGTCAGCGATTGACTTGGCTGGGGTTGAGGCGGGAGCGAAGATATTTGTGCCCTGAGGAGACGAGCCTTTTGGCTCGCTTGCCCACACCGCCATAGCAGACCAGAACAGAAGAAGCATCGTCTGCGCAAGGCACCGCAACGTCGAAGATTTCATTTTCAACAGCGACATTTCTCTTCTTCTTCCGTTCTCCACTTCCGAATCCGCGCTATCACCAGATTTCGCATTCTTCCTTATTCCTATTGCAAAGCGCGCACCACAGTTCATACCGCCCAGAATTCGATTAGGTGGAGAGCAAGCGGGCTACCAAAGCGACAGGCGCTCGTATTTCGTGTATCGCAACTGCGAAAAAAGCCACAACTCACGAAATCCCGACTGTTGACTTCGCGAGGCGACTAACACTTGCCGGCCGGTCAGTGTCATCCATGTGCCTTCCGCGTCAAGTGTCATCTCCGTTGTCACGCAACCGCAGGAATGAACCTTGCTCGTTGTAGATGAAGCGCGGCTTGTGACCGTGAATTTCATGGCACGGCAATTGCTATGGACTCAGTGAGCTAAACACCGAGATAGAGGAGTGATCGAGAGTTGCTGGGGAGACGATCTGAACGCTGGGAGCGAATTGCGCGGCACCGATACCGGGCCGGCAAAGAGTCCAGGAGGTTTTAATGTCGAAAAAAGTGGCAGACGTCTTGTGGGAGATGCTGGCGAAGGCTGGAGTCAAGCGCTGTTATGGAATCGTGGGGGACGCACTGAATCCTGTGGTGGACGCACTGCGCCGAAATGGCGCAATCGAGTTTGTTCCCGTTCGTCATGAGGAATATGGAGT
>Ga0070712_100001119_pt1 | contig 16162 bp, 14 predicted proteins | sample LARL81metaG_FD_71396 | JGI IMG/M metagenome (GOLD analysis project Ga0070712, IMG submission 71396) | Corn, switchgrass and miscanthus rhizosphere microbial communities from Kellogg Biological Station, Michigan, USA - LAR L8-1 metaG | ecosystem: Host-associated > Plants > Roots > Rhizosphere ...
GATAGCCAGATTCCCGATTGTCTATAAATAAGGGCCTGGAATAAAAGAAACTCTTTCGGCGTGATCAGGCGTGGAGCGACATCTGAATTCGGCGGTGGCCATCCTTTGAGAGAGGGCGCGATTGCAGCGCAGAGGGCGAGATGGATATGAGTGAAGGCGGCGACGAAGACTGCTTAACGTCAGCCTTTTGGGCATGAACAAGCGGGAAACATCAACTTTGTCCCATTTTCTTACCTTCCGCTTCGTTAACGTTTCACAAGTCGATCTACCCACTAGTTCTGCAAAGCAAACGACACAACTTCGTCGGATGTTTTACCCCGGAAATAACCTCCGCCTCCTGCGGCAATCACCACAAATTGTTTGCCGCTCTTTTTTCCTATAAAGGTGACTGGAGCTGCGTGCGCGCTCGCGGCCAACTCTTCCACCCACAACTGCTTGCCGGTGCGCGAGTCGAAAGCCCGAAAGCGACTATCTGCCGTGGCTCCAATGAATATCAGTCCACCCGCGGTCGCGAGCGTTCCTCCAAGATTTGGTGAGCCAGTTTCCCGGTCCAGCCCATCGACCACTCCGAGGGGGACTCTCCAAACGATCTCACCCTTACTAACGTCGACTGCATTTAATGTTCCCCACGGAGGCTTTTGGCATGGCCACTGGTTCTGATCCCAGAACCGAGCGTATTCGCCTCCTTTCGAGTTACGCCGGTAGGGCGTAGGGGCGCCAGCCGGTTGCGGTTCCAGCGCGCCAACGGCTCCCAGCTCATTGACGTTCACGAATAAATATCCCAACTCGGGATCAAACGATCCACCCGACCAGGTCGCTCCGCCTAAGGTGCCTGGTACGACTAACGTCTGCTTGAGCCCATACGGTGTGTACATACCTCCAGTCTGCAGCGAGTGAAACAGTTCCGCGCAATAGCGGTTCGATTCCGGCGTAACAGTAGTGAGGTCGGTTTCATGCAACTCTTGTCGCACCAAGGCCGGCGGTTTGCTCGGAAATGGCTGAGTCGGCCAGGCCGCCTCGCCCGGCACACTACTTTCAGGAACCCGGCGCTCCTCGACTGGATACAACGGCTTTCCCGTGACGCGATCGAAAATAAACACGAATCCCATCTTCGTAACCTGGGCAACGGCGGGCACCGATTCGCCACTGCGGTGCACAGTGATCAGCGTCGGTTGTGCCGGCATGTCGTAATCCCAAAGGTCGTGGTGCACCATTTGGAAATACCACACCAACTTGCCCGTCGAAGCTTGCAATGCAACCAGCGAGTTTGCGAATAAGTTCTGACCTTTGCGATCTCCGCCATAGAAATCATACGAAGGCGAACCGATCGGCAAGAAGACCAAATCGCGATCTATGTCGACACTCATGGTCGACCACACGTTGACTCCCGTTCGTCCTTTCCACTCCTCTCTTGCCCAAGTCTCGTGTCCAACTTCTCCAGGTCTGGGGATGGTATGAAATGTCCACACCAATTTTCCGGTGTGAACATCAAATGCGCGGACTGATCCGCTTGGCCCTTTGGAGGGATATTCCGGAACTGCAGCTCCCAGAATGGCCAAGTCTTTGTAGATCGCGGGCGGCGATGTCACAGCGTACTCTGCGGTCGGGAATTCCTCTGCGACTCCCACACGCAAATTGACCGCGCCATCTGTACCGAAGCTCTGACACAGTTTTCCAGTTTCGGCGTTCAGGCAGATCAGGCGTCCGTCGAACGTGCCGTATAGAATGCGGCGATCATCCCCTTTTTCGCTCTGCCAGTAGGCCACGCCACGATGCTGAAAATATTTCCGTTCGGCGCGACCAGCCTGTGGGTCGAACTGCCAAATTTCGCTGCCGGTTTCCGCATTCAGTGCAATCACTCGATTCGATGGGGTTGAGAGATAAAGCATTCCATCCACAAACAGTGGTGTCGTCTCAAATGGCGCAGCTTGATGGCGGTCTGTTCCGTGCGCACGATCTACCTCGCCGGTGTGATAGGTCCACGCACGCTTTAGGGTTCCAACATTGTCGCGGTTGATTTGCTTCAGAGACGAGAATCTCGTGCCTCCCGTATTGCCTTCATAAGACCGCCAATCCTGCGCCGATCCTACGCAGGGAACTAGCAAGAAAAGAAGCATTACCGCAGATTTAGCCGCCATTGTGGAGGTGATTCTGCCATTAATTTCCTTGCCCGTAAAGGTCGGCTCCAGCAGCGCCAGGAGTTGCTCCAAAACTGCGGGACTGAAGTATGTGGAACGCTGTTTTCATCAGCAAGAATGACGACACCGCTTTCCTCTAATGCGTCGCTTCAAGTGGTGATCAGCTACGGAGTTCTTCCTCAGCGATTCGACGCTTGACACAAAAGTATCCCGAAGACTTGCGTCAACCGAGATGATCGAAATTCATATCTTCGGTCGATGTCCTTACGACGCTGGGTTAAGTGGCGTTCCAAGTCCCGCATGTCGGCGGGCTCCTTGATCTTGTTCGCCATCTCTTTTGCTTCCCGCGCGACTTCCTGAGTTCCCGTCTCAGAGCAGCGTCGAAGGCCTACCGCGCGATGTTTATTTCCGCCTTCGACTAGTCCGGCTCGTTCTGGTACGGAAACGTGATTTGTGCCGCAGATCGGGAGCGAAGTCCTCGTGGGCATCGCGAAAAAGGTTGGGTTGATTGTCATCGATCCATTTCGCTACTCGCACGGCGCGGACGAAAACGATAGCACGGAAATGATGGGAATTATGCAGCAGTTGCGATACTGCGCGGTTCAAGGGGCGGCGGTGGTCGTGCTTCATCATCCAGCGAAACGGGAAGGTTCAACTGGGCGTGGTTCGTCAGCGATTCGTGGCGCGGCGGATGTGGCGCTCCTGCAGGAACTGGATGAAGAGCGGCTCCCCGATCACTCTGCGCATTGTGAAAAACAGATTCGGCGAGCGCGGGATTCAGACGATCAAGGCGGATTTCGACGAGGGTGAGTTCGAGGTTACCGACAGCCCACAGTGGACGCGGCGGAACACAGATTTGCAAAAACTCCGCAAGATTATCGAAGTTAGCCCGGGACTGAGTCAGACCGTGCTTCGTAAGGAGGGCGTATGCAAACGGTCCGGCTGTTGAGTCTGCTGAAACAGGAAGAAGGGACCTTTTGGCGCTCAGAGAAAGTCGGCTCCTCCCTGCGCTACTTTCCACTTTTTCCCCGAACACGGAAAAGGTCAAGGAAAAGGAGAAAAGGTCACGGAAGAGGAGGCTTTTCCCCGAAGCCGTAGAATACGGTTCCCTCTGCACCCCATGCTGGCTCAGTTCATGTTGGCATGGAAGAAAGCGACGCCATACTCCGAGCCGTCTGACTGGGTGTTCGCGTCGTTTCGGTGCAAGGGTAAACAGCCACGTGTGGCCAACATGTTGGTCGAAGACCATCTAAAGCCAGCGGCGGTGAATGCAGGAGTGTTGACCGAAAACGACCCGGGTCGCTTTGGTTTTCACAACCTGCGTCACAGCCTTGCTTCGTTTCTTGTGCGCAGTAAGACCGACCCGAAGACGGTGCAGGCACTGCTTCGGCACTTGGATGTGAAGACGACCCTCCAACTTTACGCACACAGCGTGATCGAAGATCGTCTTGCGGCACAGGGGCAGGTACTCGACGCTATCGTGCAATCAGGCACCGCAGCAGTGATCTGAAGAGGCAGGAAAACCTTGACTGTTGACGAAGCCAAAGAGCTACTCATTGAAGGCATGAACTACGGTGCCTACCGTGAGACGAATCAATCTCTTTGGGATGAGGACAAGAACAAACTCTTCGGTGCAGAACGTTATCAGTCGGGTAGACCTGTGCTTGCACCAAGCGTCTGGGGTGAGGGTGAAGCATTTGAAGCAAAAATGACTGAACTCCTACGCTGGGCAGTTCAACTTGGTTCGACGAAAGGAAGCTACCGCGAAGCCATAAAGGTTCTTCTCGCTGGCGACCACTACTTGAACCGAATCATCAGACGCGTGGGCGTCTGAATCATGGGCTGACACTGGGCTGAAGGCTTTCTAGGCGATTCGACTTGAGTTCATTGAAAACATGGTGGCCAGGGACGGAGTTGAACCGCCGACGCCGGCCTTTTCAGCGCTGGATACAGCCAGCCTATCTCCCTTTTTGGTCAACTACTTAACGTGTCGAGGTGGCCACAGTTTTGTGACCACTCTGTGACCAGCGCCGATGTTCGCCTAAGCGTCGGCAGATTGAAGCATGGGGAATTGAGGAACTTGGCTTGAACCGGTTTCTATGATGACAACGCGTTGAATGAGATCTCTTCACGACCTCTCCATCCTAGTGAACATTTGTGTTGCGGACCGTTAGTGGATCGCGCCTTGTGCCAACAGTATTGACTTTCAATCACTGAGGTCGGACTACTCGTATCGCAGCGCCTCGATCGGGTTCAGCTGAGACGCTTTTCGTGAGGGATAGTATCCAAAGAAGATCCCGATACCAGCCGCAAACAGTCCCGAAGAGATTAGAAGTTGTGGAGTGAGCTGAATATCCCATCGCAGTGTGCTTTGAAAGAGCGAGGAGGCGCCGACACCGGCGATCACACCCAGCGAACCGCCCAAGATGCTGATCGCGACTGCTTCAGCCAGGAATTGAAACTGGATGTCTGCTTCCGTGGCGCCGATCGCCAGTCGAATTCCGATCTCCCGCGTTCGCTCGGTAACCGAGACCAGCATGATATTCATAATGCCGATCCCGCCGACGAGGAGAGCCAGCGAAGCGATAGTGCCAAGAAGCAAGGTAAAGATCTGGCTCGACTGTAACTGCGCCCGAATTATGTCCTCCGGGCTGCGGATATTGAAGTCATCCGGCTCCTCGGGATGCAGGTGATGTCGCTCGCGAAGGAGAGCTACAGCCTGTCGGGTAGCGATTGGAATTGCGTTCCGCGAAGTGGCCGAGAAGAAGATATCGTCGAGCCAACTTGTGCCCCCAATGCGCTTCATGGCAGTGGTGTAAGGCATTGCCACGAAATCATCCTGGTCCCACCCATTGGCAGACGCTCCCTTGGGTTGAAATACGCCAATCACGCGACAAGGCATTGCTTGTACGCGGATGCTCTTGCCGACCGGATCTTCATTGGGGAATAGATTCTCGACCACCGTCTGGCCAAGAAGGCAGACGGGGACATCACGATCTACGTCGTCATGGGTGAAGATCGTTCCTGTCTGAATCTCCCACCTCCGAATATCGAAATACTCGGGAGCCACTCCGCGATAGGTGGTGTTCCAGTTTTGCGTTCCATAGATAACCTGGACTCGTCCGTCGACATTGGGACTCATGCGTTTGAGGCCGGGAATTTCGGCGAAGATGGCCCGGGAGTCTTCGAGAGTCAGGCTCTTTGTCTCGCGCGTGCCAAACCTCACACCGTTGGTTGCACGGCTGCCGGCCTCAATCCAGATCATGTTGTCGCCGAGCTTTTGCAGTTCATGTTCCACCTTTGCCGATCCTGCCTTGCCCACTCCAACGACACAGATGAAAGCGGCGATGCCCACAACCAGACCCAGCACGGTAAGAATCGTCCGGATCAGGTTGCGTCGAAGCGACTTCATGGCTTCGCTCCAGATGGAATGGACGTAGATCAACATGTTGCCGCCCGCGCTCTATTCATATCGCAATGCCTCGATCGGATTCAGCTGCGAGGCTCGTCTCGCCGGGTAAAAGCCGAAAAATAGTGCAATCGCTATCGCGAAAATTGTAGACACGGCGATCGCATACAGCGGAATTCGGATGGGCCATCCCAGCCCCTGTGACACGGCCAGGGAACTGGTCACGCCAAAAACGATGCCGATGGTACCTCCGATCAGGCCAAGCACGAGTGCCTCGATCAGGAACTGCAGGCGTACGTCGTCCTCGGTTGCGCCTACCGCCATACGGACACCGATCTCGCGTGTTCGCTCGGTAACCGAAACCAGCATGATGTTCATGATGCCGATTCCGCCCACTAGCAAAGCAATGCTTGCCACGATCGTGAGCAGGACGGTCATGACTGTGCCTTGCTCCGCCGCCGCATCGGCCATATCGGCCATGTTCCGCACCACGAAATCATCGGGGTCGCTCGATCTGATCTTGTGCCGGTCGCGTAACAGGCTCTCAATCTGCTGCTGCGCGACGTAGCTGGCCTGCCGTGATACCGCAGAAACCATGATCCAGCGCAGCCACTCTTGCCCCAGCAACTTCTTCTGCACCGTCGTAAGCGGAGCTATGATGACGTCGTCCTGATCCTGACCGCTGCCCGGACTTGTTCCCTTGGGAGTCAGCACTCCGACGACCTTGAACGGCAAGGTACCAATGCGAATGGTCTCTCCAATCGGGTTGCGGGAACCGAATAGGTATTTGCGAACCGTGTCGCCCAACACCGCGACAGTCGCCGCTTGCGTCACATCGTCGTCGCTGAACGACGTTCCACTGGCGAACGGCCAATTCCTGACTTGAAAATACTGAGGCTCAGTTCCGGTGATTTGCGTGGCCCAATTTTCGTTTCCGAAAACAACCTGCTGGCCGGTTCCAGTGCCTGCGGCGGCAGCAGAAACCGATGGGCATTCTCTAACGATTGCGCGTGCGTCGGCAAGGACTAGGGTTTTGGTTTGAAAACTGCCCACGTGCAGCCCGTACCGATTCACCGATCCGGAGCCCACGAACAACATGTTCGAGCCGAGCGCAGCCAACTGTTCCTGGGCTTTCGTTGCAGCCCCCTCCCCGATACCGATGACAGCAATTACGGCGCCAACTCCGATAATCAAGCCAAGCATGGTCAGGCTGGAGCGCATCTTGTTGCGTCCCAATGCGCGGAGTGCAAGTACGAGTGCTGATGACAAATCCATCGCGGCCCTAATCCTTGATCGTGGGCATGTTTTTCAGTACTTCGCTCGCCACGTGAGGAATTTCCACGACATCATCTCGCTTGATCTGGCCATCGCGGAATACGATCTCGCGTTTCGTAAACTGCGCAATGTCAGGCTCATGTGTAACCAAAACAATGGTCAGGCCTTTCGCGTTTAGCCCCTGGAAGATTTCCATGACTTCGACCGAAGTGCGACTATCCAGGTTTCCGGTCGGTTCGTCGGCCAGCAGAATCCTGGGCTGATTCACTAGCGCTCTGGCAATGGCCACTCTTTGTTGCTGCCCGCCCGAGAGTTGAGAGGGGAAATGATCCGCCCGATCCCCCAATCCAACTTGGACCAACGCCTCTCGGGCTCGGCGTTCGCGGTCGTTCTTGTTGGTCTTCGAATAGAGCATCGGCAGTTCAGTGTTTTCAAGCGCCGTGGTCCGACCGAGCAGGTTGAAGCCTTGAAATACGAAACCAATCCTCTGATTTCTGATTCGTGCCAATTCCTTTTTCGTAAGAGCAGATACGTCAGTACCTTCCAGAAGGTACTGCCCTGAGGTCGGCTTATCCAGGCATCCCAGAATATTCATGAATGTGGATTTTCCGCTGCCGCTGGCGCCCATGATGGCAACGAAGTCCCCTGCATGAATACTCACGGTGACACCACGAAGCGCGTGGACTTCCGTTTCTCCGAGTTGGTAATTCTTTCTGATGTCATGAACTTCGACGAGTGGAGTGCTGCGGATGGTAACAGCCGCATTCGTCGTCGTAGCTGGTGTCACGATTGCCATAGTGAGCCTAGCGGCGCTGTGGAGTTAGTCCCGGTCCAGCAGATTCCTGCTTTGCGGTAGTTGCCCCGGTCACTAACTCGTCTCCGGGTTGGAGATCCCCGCCCGTCAACGCGGTGTAGGTGTGATCCGTCAGCCCAACATGAACCTGCAGAGGCCGCAACGACTTGTCTGGCTCAAGTTTCCAGACAACGGCTAGGCCAGAGTTGCCGACAGTGCTGGGTTTGGGTACTGCGTGCTCTCTGCCGGTAGCGCTCGGTGGACCCGTGGCAGGAGGAGTTTGCGTCGTCGGGTTAACAGCAATTCCATACTTGCGGTAGAGTTCCTGCACCTTTTCTGCCGGAAGGTCCGGTTTATAGCGCAGAGCGGCATTCGGAATCTTTACCGTGTCAATCGCCGACGCGACGGGAATCGAAACATAAGCAGTCATGCCGGGAAAGAGCTTCAGGTCAGGATTGTCGAAATTAACGATTGTGTCGTAGGTAACGACATTCTGGATGCTCGTCGCGTTCATCCGCACCTGGAACACGACCCCGTGAAACATCTCCTTGGGAAAGGCATCCACTTGAAAATCTGCTTTCTGGCCTGGTCGGATCTGCCCAACATCGCCCTCATCAGTCTTGGCGTAGACCTGCATTTTGGTCAGGTCGAGCGCGATCATGAAGAGCGTTGGGGCCTGCAAGGATGCCGCGACGGTTTGTCCAATGTCGATATTCCTGGCCACAACAGTTCCGTTGATCGGAGCGCGAATGATGGTGTAATCCAGGTTCGTCTGGGCGACCTTTAGAGTTGCTGTCTTCTGGGCAACCTGCGCTTCCGCCTGTTGAATCGCAGCGCGATCCGATCCAACCTGCGCGGTTATGGCGTCGTACGTAGCTTTGGCTTGATCCAACTGCTGTTGGCTGTTGACTCCTTGCCGTTGCAGGCCTACGGCCCGGTCATAATCGAGCTTGTTCTGTTGTTGAGTGGCTTGATCTTTTGTCAGGTTCGCTTTCGCTGCGGCCAGCAATGCTTGCGAATTCTGGAGATCCGCCTGTGCCTGGAGAACAGCACCTTCGAACAACTTAGGATCAATCTCCGCGATCACTTGGCCCTTGGTGACTTTTGAATTGAAGTCCACGTACAGCTTGGAGATCATTCCCGACACCTGCGAGCCAACTTGAACCGAAGTCACAGGGTTGATGGTCCCAGTGGCTTCGATGACCTGACGGATGTCTCCCTTCTCCACTTTGGCGGTGAAGTACTCAGGGTCTGTCTTCTTGCTGAGCCTGAAAGCGGCAAATACACCGACCACCACAACGATGGCGAGCACCCAAATCCAAACGCGCTTGATCAGTCCCAAAGTGCTCCTCGTAATTCGCTAGCCAGATATTGCCGAAGGACAGGGCCGAAGCGATGATCTTTCTCTTCTCAGTTAAATGATACTAGTGGCAGAACCTGAAGGTCCGCTGAATGCTCGGTGTGCGGCCTGCCGTCGCGACAGAAGCGTTGCATCCTGTCACACAGCGCGGCGCTTCAGTTCCTCTGGCGGCCGGAGCTTCCGAAATGCTCCATACAAGGCCACGTCATAGGTGACCTTCATTCCGCCGCCGATCACGAGGGGCGCGGAGAATGCGATGTTCTGCATGACCAAGCCCGCGACCGTGGAGCCGAGCGCCCAAAACACATTACGGGCCAGATTGGTGAGTCCACTGGCGAATGTCCGCTCATTCGGCAGAACCACCGCCGCAACATAGGACTGTCGCGTAGGTACATCCATCTCGCCCAGCGCCTCTGGCCGATGTATTCATGATTGTCACGCTGTATCAACTTCCTGGATCACCGCGCGTGGCTGGCCTTGAATCGCGTTTTTCTCACCGCCTGGGAGCAAGGCAGCTTCGCAGTCGGTGGCAAGGTCATCACGAATCCGGGAAGCTTTAATCCAAAGCAGCCGACACCGGATGGCCAGACGCTGCATGGCGACCACGCATACGTCTTCTATCAGGTTCCGGCTAATCCGCGAAACCTTCCCCTCGTCTTTCTACACGGCACCGGTCAGTTCTCAAAGACCTGGGAGACTACTCCGGATGGTCGAGAAGGGTTTCAGACCATCTTTCTACGGCGTCGCTTTCCTGTTTATCTAATCGATCAGCCGCGTCGCGGAAACGCCGGCCGCGGCACGGTTACGGCTTCGATCAACGCCACTACGGACGAACAGGGATGGTTTGACACGTTTCGTGTCGGCATCTGGCCGGATTACTTTTCCGGTGTTCAGTTCTCAAAAGATCCTGAGGCTCTCAACCAATACTTCCGTCAGATGACGCCGAACGTGGGACCGTACGATCCCGAGGTGATCTCCGATGCCTGCGCGGCACTGTTCAATAAGATCGGCCCCGCAATCTTTGTGACTCACTCGCAAGGCGGCGGACTTGGCTGGGCAACAGCCCTCAAGAGCAGCAATGTGCGCGCTATCGTGTCGTACGAGCCGGGCAGCGGCTTCCTGTTTCCAGAGGGCGAAGTTCCAGAACCGCTGCCAAGTTCTGGGGGAACACTAGCGGCCATCGGTGTGCCCGCAGCCGAGTTCATGAAACTCACCAAAATCCCCATCATCATCTTTTACGGCGACAACATCCCTGACAAGCCCAGCGACAACCCGGGCCAGGATGGGTGGCGAGTTCGGCTGGAGATGGCAAGAAAGTGGCGGGATACCGTCAACCGTCACGGTGGCGACGTGAAGGTTGTGCACCTGCCGGAAATTGGCGTCCATGGAAACACCCACTTCCCATTCTCCGACTTGAATAACCAAGACGTGGCTGACCTGATGTCGAAGTTTCTGTCGGAGAAGAAGCTGGACTAGACGGCTGCTGAACCATCGCGGCTCTTCAGTTCACGTCAGAGCGCCAGCGTTTCCTCAGTGCAAAGGAGTTTGAAATGGTTGATGTGGAATGGAGAAAGTCAGCGACGAACAATACCAATCGAGTATCTGAGAGGATGGGCCGATCAGCTATATTTTTTGCGCAGAAAAGTCCAGGATTAGAACGTAAATGTGTCGCCGCACATCTACTTAGATAGCGGGATCCTAATAGCGACGGCCCGGAGGTGAATTAGCGTGACAGAAAAGGCAAGTTTAAAGGCAATTCAAGACATGCCGAAGGAAGACGTGCCGAAGGCTGTGTCAAGGCGCAACTTCATCAAAGGCGTCATTACCAGTGGCGTGGCCGTTTCTTCTGCGAGCTATCTTTTTCGCGCCTCCTCTATTATGCATGGCCAACAGTTGACAGTCGGCGTAGGCGAGCGGCTGATTACTCTCAACGTCAACGGTCAGCAGCGCCGCGTCGACGTTATGAAGCAAGAGACCCTGGCCTCGACGCTGCGATACAAACTGGGCCTCACCGGCACCAAACTGGGATGCGACCGCGCCGAATGCGGATCTTGCACGGTGCTTATTGACGACATTCCGCACTATTCGTGTTCGGTGCTCACGCACACGGTGCGCGGCAGGAAAGTTCTGACCATCGAAGGTCTCGCCAGCGCCGACGGAGCCTTGCATCCCGTCCAGCAGGGCGTCATTGACGAACAAGGATTTCAATGTGCGTTCTGCATGTCTGGGTTCATTATGACCACGGTCGGATACCTGAAAACGAATCCCAATCCCACTCGCAAGGAGTTGGCACAAGGCATCTCGGGGTGCCTGTGCCGCTGTCAGGACTACGACAAGATTCTTACCTCGTTGATGCGCGGCGCCGAGAACATGCGGAGGTCTAACCTTGGATAAGACATTGGACAAGATGAAGCCGGATGAGACCAATAAAGCCAGGACGACCGAGCGCGAGTATGGAATTGGCCACAAGCTGATCGGTAAGAACTACCAGACCGCCGACCTCTATGCAAAGGTCACGGGCAAGGCCAAGTACGCCGAAGATTTTCGTGCAGAAGGTATGCTGTTCTGCAAGTTGCTGCTCAGCCCAATGCCGCATGCGCGCGTGAGGCGCATCGATGCGAAAGCGGCGCTCGCCATGCCTGGCGTCAAAACTTTGCTCACCGCCGACGACCTCCCCGCTCCCGCCGATACGCTTACTGACAATGGCACGGTGATCAAAGCCAGCAAGTGGGGCGAACGCGGTCTCACTATGGAACCGCTGTATCAAGGCGAACCGATTCTTGCAGTGGCCGCAGTCGACGAACTCACCGCGGCGGAAGCTATCGAGAAGATTCAAATCGATTTTGAGCCGCTTCCGTTTGTCGTCGATCCGCTCGACACTTTGCGGCCAGGCGGCCCTAATCCCCGAACCGATGGCAATGTTTGGACCCGACCGGCGTCGCCACAAGGTCCGGGGGCGCCCGTCGTCACGGAACTCAAGTGGGCCAAGGCCGATTTCGCGGAGTTGAAGCATGGCCGTCTGCCGTTGGGTAAGACTCCCGATGAATGGTCATATGGTGATCTCGATTCCGGTTTCAAGAATGCGGCGCTCGTTCTCGACGAGACGTTCGTCACGCCCGACACCAGCCATCAGACGCTCGAGACGCGCAGTGCAATGGCCTACTGGCAGAACGGCAAGGTCTACATTCACTCCGGCACGCAAAGCACGGCTCAAACGCTACCCGCGATCGCGCGCTGGCTGAACATCGATGCCGACAAAGTTGTGTTCATCAGCGAATACACCGGCGGTGGCTTCGGCAGCAAGATCACCGGCGGAGTAACGATGATTATCCCTGCGCTTCTGTCCAAGAAGACAAATGCTCCAGTGATGATGCGGATCAGCCGCGAAGAAGAGACCTTTATCGGACGCGCGCGTCCCAGCTTCCTGGGGCGTATGAAAGTCGGATTCTCGAAAGAAGGACGGATCGCAGCTCTTGATATGTTTGTTATTTGCGACAACGGTCCCTACGACGCAGTGGGCGATGCTCCGTCATCAGGCCGCATCGTCTCCCTGTTGTACCAGCCGCAAGCCATGCGCTGGCGTGGCGTGACAGTAATGACGAACACGCCACCGCGCAGTGCGCAGAGTTCTCCGGGCGGCTTGCAAGGAATTGTCCTCCTGGAGCCGGTCATCGCGAAAGCCGCGCGCAGGCTCGGCATTGACCAGGTCGCGATCCGCCGCATCAACTGCCCGGAGGGTAAAGCACCGTTCGGACCAGCAGTGCAAGGGAAACGGCAGTACGCCACCAGCGCATTCGTCCAAGAAGCACTAGACCGCGGCGCAGAGCAGTTCAAATGGAGCGAGCGGGTTGCACGCACTCCGAAAAGAATAGGCGCGAAAGTTCGCGGTGTCGGCGTGTCGCTGAGCTGTTACGTTGGCGGCACCATCGGATTCGACGGACTACTCGTCATCAAGCCCGACGGTCGGATCGCCTTCCAGTCCGGAATCGGCAACCTAGGGACGGAGTCGGTGATTGACGTTCATCGCGCGGGCGCTGAAGTTCTCGGCGTGCCGTGGGAGAAATGCGATGTGGTGTGGGGTAACACCCAAAAGAACCTTCCATTCACGTGCGTGTCCGGCGGCAGTCAGACGACGCACGCGATGACGCGGGCAGCGCACGCGACCGCTATGGATGCCAGGAAGAAACTTCAGGAAATCGCGGCCAGGAAACTCGGCGGCATACCAGAGCAATACGAGGTCGCCAACGAGCGTGTCTTCCGCAAGGGCGGTGGCGCTGGCATGACTCTGGCGCAAGCGGCGAAACACGCGATTGAGTTGGGTGGCATCTTCGATGGCCACGAGGCGCCCGCCGATGTCCACAAATTGACGAAGGCATCAATCGCGGCATTGGCCGGCCAGGGCCTGGTGGCGGCAGCCAAAGACAACTACCCACGCGACGGCGCTACCTTTTCCTATGTCGTCAGCTTCGCGGAAGTTGAAGTTGATGTCGAAACCGGGAAGTACCACCTCGTTGATTTTCTCGCCTCCGGCGATGTAGGGACGGTGATTCATCCCCGCGCACTGGGTGGCCAAATGCTCGGCCGTTCGACGCTCGGTATCGGCCATGCGATCGGTCAGAAATGGGTATTCGATCCGCAGTACGGCGAGATGCTTTCCAAGCGCTTTTACCAAAGCAAACCCCCGACGATTCTCGATGTGCCCGTCGACATGCAATGGACGGCGTTGGACATTCCAGACCCGGAGACGCCGGTGGGCGCTCGTGGTGTCGGCGAGCCGCCGGTTGCGGGCGGATGTGCCTCCATCTTGAACGCCCTCTCGGATGCGCTCGGAGATGAAATTTTCCAGCGTGCGCCGGTGAACGCCGACACGATTCTGACCTCGCTCGAAGCGGGCCGGCCCATGCAGCATCCACTGATGGCGCACATTTGACGGATGAAGGTTTGAAGGAGAGTTATGGCTGTCATACGAGACATAATGGCCGCGTTCGAGCTATATCAGCCGACTTCCGTAGGCGATGCACAGAAGCTTCTCGAAAAGCATGGACCCGATGCCTGGGTGCTGGCTGGAGGCCTCGATAGCTTCGACTGGCTCAAGGATCGAATCCGAAAGCCCAAGGCAGTCGTCGATCTGAGCGGAATCGAGGAATTGCGCGGAGTTCGAACGACGGGCAGTAACGGCAACGATGGTATCGAGATCGGAGCCATGACCACGCTCACCGAAGTTATAAATCATCCGATCATTAAGCAGAAGTATGGTCTGCTGGCGCAGAGCGCGGAAGTTGTGGCTTCGCCGCAAATCCGCAATCAGGGAACCATCGGTGGCAATGTTTCGCAGGACACTCGCTGCTGGTATTACCGTGGAGGTTGGCCGTGCTACCGTGCCGGTGGCAACATCTGCTACGCCGATGCGCCGGAGGGCCGCAACCGCGAGCATGCGATTTTGCACGCCGATCGCTGCGTAGCAGTCAATCCCTCCGACTCAGCGCCAGCCCTGATTGCGCTGGACGCCAAGTTCGTCATACGCACGCCAAAAGGTGAGCGCGTGGTGGATGCGGAGGATTACTTCATCGGTCCTGAAATCGACATCACGCGGCTGCACATCCTGCAACCTGGAGACCTGCTCACGACCGTTCGTATTCCATCCACGTGGGCAGGGGCCCAATTCTATTTTGAGAAAGTGCGCGACCGGAACGTTTGGGATTTCCCGCTCCTGAATGTGGCCTCAGCCACGGTGACATCGGGGGACACGATTGAGCGCATCCGAATCGCTGTGAACGGCGCTGCCGCGCGCCCGTTAAGGTTGAAGGCAGTCGAAGATGCGGTTCATGGCAAGCCAAGGAACGCGGCAACGGGTGATATGGCGGGCAGAGTGGCCGTACAAGGAGCGGTCCCGTTGCAGTTCAATGCATACAAGATTCCGCTGATGCGGAATCTGGTGAAGCGCGCTGTCGTTGGGATACGAGTCGAGGAGGCAACATGGACTTCATAACCTGGGCTACGAATCCGTGGGGACAGAGTGTCCCGATCCATATTGCCTGGTTCTTGATTTGGGTTGCGGTGATTGCGGGATTGCTTTTTCTGATTGCTCACGCCACATGGCTGAGGTATTTCGCCAAGGAGAAAGAATTTGTGCGCGATTCTTCCCCGGAAATCATTGCGAGAATACCCAAGCAGGTTCCCCGGCATTCGCTGGTGGCACGGATGTTTCACTGGATCATGGCAGCCTCAATGTTGACGCTACTATTCACTGCTTTTCTGCCCAAGGTGGGCATCCAGTTCAACTGGGTCACCTATCATTGGATCGCGGGCGCCGTCCTAGCTATTTCAATTCTCTTCCACGTCATTCACGCTTCCTTCTGGCTGGATTTTTGGTCAATCTGGCCCGACAGAACGGATGTGGAAGATGCGCGCAGGAGAGTTCGCCGGTTTTTCGGAATGTCCGCGTCCCCCCCGCGCAGATTTGGCAAGTACCCCTTGGAGAACAAGCTATTCCACGGCGTCATCATCCTGTGCGGCCTCTCGGTGATCCTCACCGGCGTCTTCATGATGTTTCGCGTTCGCACGATCTTCTTCCCCCGGAATCCCTATCTATTTGGCGACATGACTTGGGGCCTGATGTACGTGCTGCACGCATTGGCGGGCGTGGGGTTGATTGCGCTGGTAACGATGCATGTCTATTTTGGACTCCGTCCGGAGAAGCTCCCGATCACGAAATCGATGATCTTTGGTTGGATGGATCGCGACTTTTATCTGCAAGAGCATGACCCCAAGCGATGGGTGGTCGAGACACCTTCTTCGTCGACATCCAATTCGCAATCTTCGTCAATGTCCAACCGGATAGAAGGCCGAGGGCTGACCGATGCTGGCTGAGGTTTCGAATCGATGTAACGCTGTCGAAGAGTGCTACGAGTTTATGCTGGCCTACGCCGCCCAGGGGCTTCCCAGTGACCAAGGGAGCAAGTCGGGTGGACAAGTCCGTGAGTTCCTGCAACGCGCCGTGAAAGCCTTAACGGATCTTGCCGAGACATGTGCGCTGGCAGTCAAAGAGGAAAATCTTGAGCCAGTCGCCAAATACGAGGCATTTTTCGCGGTGCTCGATCGCGACTCTCGCGACTCTCTGGCCGCCATTGAATTGGTTCTGGCCCAGCCCGCCATTAGTTCCCAGTTGATCGATAATCTAAACGCTT
>Ga0070712_100001122_pt1 | contig 16121 bp, 18 predicted proteins | sample LARL81metaG_FD_71396 | JGI IMG/M metagenome (GOLD analysis project Ga0070712, IMG submission 71396) | Corn, switchgrass and miscanthus rhizosphere microbial communities from Kellogg Biological Station, Michigan, USA - LAR L8-1 metaG | ecosystem: Host-associated > Plants > Roots > Rhizosphere ...
CGGGCCTCTCTCAAAGAGTACTACAGGCCTGATCAGTGCTGGTATCGGTATTACTGCCATTGCTGTGGCTTTGAATATTCTGGCTCTGGCTGTCAAGCAGTTCGGCGGTATGAGTTGGGAACAGCTTGGTAAGGGTATGGCCTCTGTCGCCGTTGCTCTAGGTGGCATAGGTCTTGCTTCAAAGGTGTTCCCAACAGGGATGATCCAGATCGGAGCAGGTCTGGTTGTCGTCGCTCTGGGCCTCAGGCTCCTTGCCGGAGCTGTTGGTTCGTTCGGCAAGATGGCTTGGGGAGAAATCGCCAAGGGTATGGCTTCGATTGCTGGAGCTCTACTCATCATTGCTGGCGCTATGCAGATCATGCCCTCGAATATGGTACTTACTGCAGCTGGTTTGCTGTTGGTTTCATTTGCTTTGAAGGGAATAGCCAGCTCCATTGAAAGTCTTGGAGGACAGTCAGTCGGAACGCTGGCCAAGGGCATTATCAGCCTTGCCGTGGCTTTGGGTATTCTGGCCATAGCGATGCAAGCTATGCAAGGAAGTCTGGCTGGTGCCGCGGCTATGGCTATTGCTGCTGCCAGTATAGCTCTGCTTACTCCTGCTCTTACTAATCTCGGAAAGCAATCTTGGGGTGAAATCATCAAGAGTATGATTGCTCTTGCGGCAGCCTTCGCTCTTCTTGGTGTTGCGGGAGTTCTACTCGAGCCTGTTGCTCCGGCGTTGCTGGCACTTGGTGCAGCACTGCTTCTAATTGGTGGTGGTCTGGCTCTGGCTGGCGCAGGTATAGCTCTGATCGGTGTAGGTCTGAGTGCTATTGCCGTGTCTGGCCCTGTCGCGATCGGCATATTGCTGAAGGCATTCACTGACTTCATGCAGCAGATTCCGATATGGGTCAAGAGCATGGTCACTGCTCTGTTGCAGATTGTGACATCGATAGCTGATGCGGCACCAAAATTTGTCGAAGCTCTCGGGAAGATCCTCGTAGCTTTGGCAAACGCTGTCATTGCTGCGGCTCCACAAATAGCCAAAGCATTTGATGCTCTTATTCAAGCTGCATTGAAGGTGATCAAGGATAATTTCCCGACTATAGTGGCCGCTGGCTTCCAGATGTTGTTGTCGCTTCTACAGGGCATACGAAACAACATGGGGCAAGTAGTCAGTATGGTCGCTCAGATTGTTATCACATTCCTGAATTCGTTGTCTGGTCATCTTCCGAGAATTATAGCTGCCGGTGTTGGTGTACTGGTCAGCATTGTTCAGGGAATTGCCAACAGTCTCGGAAAGGTGATAAACGTTGCGGGCGACGTTATAGCCAGCTTCGTGAGTGGGATTGGTAATAATCTGGGTAAGATTGTCAACTCTGGTGCAAATGCGTTGGCTAAGTTCGTCAATGCGATTAGCGATGGATTCGGCAAGCTTATAAATGCCGGTGGTGAAGCTGTCGTCAAGTTCATCAATGGTATTGCCGATAATGGTTCACGAATTATCACAGCTGGTGCAAATGCTATTGGGAAGCTCATCTCAGCACTTGGCAGCGCGGGCAATGATCTATTCAACAAGGGTGCCGACGCTGTTATCAACTTCGTGAATGGTGTGGCTGCCACAATCAGAACCAAGGAACCTCAACTGGTGAAAGCCGGATGGAACCTTGGTTGGTCCATCGTTCAAGGTATGATCAGCGGTATGGGCAGTCTGGCTGGTGCGGTTGTATCCAAGGCTGAGAGTATTGTGTCGGGTATTCCTGGCGCAGTTAAGAAGCTCTTGCACATCGGATCTCCTTCCAAGGTCTTCTACGACATTGGTGTGGACACGATGCAAGGCATGATCAACGGCATAGCGGATCAGCAGGATAATGTTATATCTGCGACAGAAGATGCGACCAACGCCATGATCAACGCTATGAGTGCGATTCCAGATGCACTAAGCGGTATGTCCGATTTGAATCCTGTGATTACACCTGTACTGGACTTGACTCAGGTGCAAGCAGGCGCAGATCAGATGAGCACTATGATTAATACTGCTCCTGTGATTGGGTCGACTTCATTTGGGCAGGCGTCATCTATATCTTCGTCGCAAGCTCCATCAATCACCAGTAGTGATAGTACGGGACAGCCTGTTACGTCGATCACTTATGAACAGAATAATTACTCGCCCGAAGCGCTGTCTGAGATTGATATTTACAGACAGACTAAGAATCAGCTGTCGCAATTGAGAACTGTCTTTGCGTAACCTGGGGCTCCTTCGGGAGCCTCAGTTATATTTGTGAATGGAGGCCTGAACAAGTGTGTTGACTCGACTTAGAGCGTATAGCTCATGGCTAGATGCACCCACACTACCTTTGAGTGATGATGGTAGAGAAGAAACGGATCTACTTCAGATTCGGGATATTCAAGGATTGGATCCAGTCAAGGCCGCTGTCAACACTTCACCGTTTGGATCTGTTGATGGGGCGGCTTATTTAGGAAGTAACGTCCCAATTAGAAACATCGTTCTCACGCTGCGTCCTAATCCTAACTGGGACGATTGGACGTATGAAAAGCTTCGTAGGCTCGTGTATTCATATTTTATGCCTAAGTTGCTTACTCAGCTTGTCTTTTACAGCGATGATATTCCTCCGGTGGAAATTTTCGGATACGTTGAGGATTGCAACGTAAATCCATTCAGTAAGGATCCTGAGATCCAGGTTTCGATCATCTGTCCAGATCCATATTTCACAGCACTGGATGCGACTGTAGTTCTTGGACAGTCTACTCGAGACAATTCCAATCCTACGATAATCGAGTATAACGGATCGATTGAAGCTGGAATCAATGTCGAAGTAACTCGAGTTTCTGATCCTGCTCCAACCTTCATAGGCATTCAAATTGGGGATCCTTCAATACAAACTTTCCGAGTGACTGCTTCAGTAAATTCTACACAATATTTTGTTATGAATTCTACAGCTGGACAGAGATACGCTCAAACTATCTCGCTGTCTACAGGTGTCATATCAAATTTGCTTTCAAAGATTTTAGAGGGTTCTACCTGGCCGACCTTGCAATTGGGAACGAATAAATTCTCTATCATCACCGATCAAGGCGTACAAAATTGGAAGCTCACATATTACGAGCGCTATGGGGGTCTCTGAGTGGAACTTTTCACTTTGAATCGGGGGTTTCTCAGGCAATACGATATTGACAAGTTCACATCCGCTATCTGGACAGAGCGATATTATGGTGACAGTGAATTCGAATTGGTTGTTCCGGCTACGTCAGATTTCATTCAGAAGCTTCCGATAGGGACGTTTGTAGGTCTTGTCGGCAGTAAAGAAATCATGTTGGTAGATTACTCGGATAGCGAGAAAGGCTTGTGGAAGGTAACCGGCTCCAGTCTCCTCAAGTTCCTGAATAATCGATTCATTCGAACTTCAGCTGCGCATGAGGATCGATACTGGTATTTCTCCACGACTCCTGGTGTGGCGTTGTGGTGGATCATCTACTACATGTGCGTTGCCGGTAGTCCATATTTGACCGGCGCAGCTAGTATGGGTATTCCTAACCCAGGTTCCTTGGCCATTCCAAATCTTGGGCTCAAGGCTTATGATGCGTCTGGTTCTCCAGTGAATTTCGCTGTTCCTTATGGTCCTGTCTATGATGCTATGAGGGATATTGCTACCACATATGGGGTAGGCATGCAGATCACTCTCGAGTGGGCCACGGATACGTCATATTCCATCCAGTTCCGCAGTTATAAAGGACTCGATCGTACAAGTCGTCAAACGGTCAATCCTGTGCGATTTTCTCCTCAGATGGACACTTTGACCGACATCAAAGAGCTCCAGTCCATTGTGAGCTACAAGACCGTCGCATATTCTTTCTGTCCTCCCAACCCAGATGGCTTAGCCACAACGTGTGGGACAGATCAGGTTCCTGGCGGCACTCCTTCGGGATTTGATCTGCGTGCATTGCTCACATTTGAAGAGGACATCACTACAGACCTCATTGGTGGGAGCCAGGCTAATCTTGTCAGTCTCCTGAATGCTCGAGCACACAATGCTCTGGCTAATAGTCCGTTCTCAAGGGCTATTGACGGTCAGATCGTTCCTTTGCATCAATATCAATATGGGGTTGACTACAGTCTCGGTGATATCATCGAAGTGCAGGGAAATAGCGGCATTGTCCAGAATTCGATGGTTATCGAGTATATTCGTGCTCAAGATAACTCAGGTGAGAAAGCTTATCCGACTGTAGCGATGCTAGGCTAGGGGGTGATTGGTATATTTAGCGAAATAGTCTTCATCTGTATTGCTTTCTGCTTGGGAGTACTGGTCGGCACTATCGTGGTGCTATTTCTGAAGAACCGCATGTATAGCGGCACTATCAACGTGATGAAGACTGACGACAAGATAGTATATTCTCTTGAGCTTGAGCATGACCCCGAAGAGCTTCAGCATAAACAGGACGTTAAGTTCAAAGTAAACAAGCATCCTTCAGCGGAGGACTCTTCGCAATGAAAACATTGCCTATAATGAGACCCCCTATGAAGGAGATTTATGTTTACAGGAGATAAGCCTGAAACACAGCTCGACACCGCGATCAATAAAGCGTATCGAGACCTGGACAGTCATCCAGTAGGCACAGAGAAGTACGTGCAGACTTTGGATGCGATAGTCAAGTTGCACAAGATGAAGGAAGACGAAAAGCCTTCAGAAGTGGACAAGAATACTGCACTCATCGTCGGCGCCAACATCCTGGGCATACTGCTGATCATCCGGCACGAGCACGTGAATGTCATCACGTCAAGAGCCATGAGCACGCTTATAAAACCGAAGTAACAGAAAACTTTAGAAGGAAGTCCAAGTGGAGGGCCGCATACGCGGCCTTTCGCTTTTTCTCTACATGGACTTTAATTTTTTGAGTTCCCAAAAATCCCCGGGGGGAGAAATTCCCATAAGGGTCGCAGATATTACATCGCTTATAATGAGACCCTACAAACATCAATTTAGGAGTTTACTATGAGTAACGATGCTAACAACAACGTCGTCGAGGAGCCTGTTCACAAGACCTCGAAGCTGAAGAAGATCAGGAACAACATTCTCGTCGCCGGAATCTACGCGATTCCCGTCGGCCTGACTGGTGCTTCCTGCTACTACAGCTACAAGATCATGAGCATGAACCTTGAGACGGCGCGGTTGCAGCTCGAAGCTGCTAAGGACGCTGCTAGTACGATTAAGTAATAATCAAAGCTAAGACCCCCACAAGGGTTTTAGTTTTCTGTCTCGCGAAGAAAACACATCCTATAATGAGAGAAGACGCCGCTCACCAACGAGCAGCTCTATAGGCCCCTCCCCTTTGAGGACCCTATAGTACACCAGTCTTCTTTCTTTTATTTTTAATCTATGCTCTTGAAAGGAGCGCTCATTATGTTTAAAGGACGATCGTTTCTTGTCAAGATGGTAAAAGATGATAAAGCAGGGAATCAGGAAGAAGTAAATGTTGGTGACGAAATTAAGAGTCACTTTGAGAGACATAAAGTTGCGTACATTGCTGGTGCTGTTGGGACTGGGATAGGAATCGCGGGAATTACATGTCTTATAATGAGAGGACATTACACCGGGATTCAAGGAGTGCCGGAGTCTGGAATTCGAGGAGTTCCAGATGGACCTGCAAAGGTTGCTGTAAGTCCTCTCGCTTTTTTGTCACATCAAACTAACAACATTGTTGCTGTGATAGAAAAAGATGGACGCGGACATCCTGGTTACCCAGTTTGGTGTCTTGAGACAAACGAATCATGGCCTACGCAAAATGAAGCGGCTAAAGGTTTGGGAGTATATCCTTCGCTTGTTTCTGGTCATTTGAACGGTAAATTCCCGGATGTCGATGGGAAGCACTTACAGCGAGTTAAGGTCTAATTCGCAGCAAAAACATGTTGTATAATGGAGAGAGATCTGATTGTCATTGCGATAATCAAATCGTTGGCTAGGTGATCATTGCGATCGCTTAGCCACTCTCTTTTTATTTTTCTATCTGAAAGTGAAAGGATTATGATTCAAGTGTACGTGCAGACTCGGAAGAAGTATGGCTTTTGGAACTTCGTTCTCGATTGCGTGATGGTCGGCCTGACAGGCGGACTGTGGCTCATCTGGATATTCGTGCGGGAGATGAGGAAGAAGTGAACTATGTACTATACGGTCTACTTGGTGGACTGGTTTGGGTCGTTGTATACGAGACGGCGAAAGCGTGTCTCACCCGATATATTTATTGGGGTAGGCAAAAGCGGTTCCTCCGGTTTGTTCGTATTACACTACCGGATGCCAAAGTATTAGAGTGCATAACTGTAGCGCATACTGATAAACAAGCTATAGAAAATATTGAAAGGCGACTCCGTGAATCTTCTCGAACTCTTTAAGACGAAAATGCCGGACGTCAACACAACTACCATGTTGACGGGTATGGGTGTCACAGGTGTAGTGACGACTGCATATTTTGCGGGACGTGCATCATTCAAGGCAGCTCAGCTGATCGAGAGAGAAGAGCAGCGCCGGATCTCCGAAGCGTCGGATCCTCTCTCTATTCATGATCTGACAACGCCGGAACGTTTCAAACTGGTCTGGCCGCTCTATGTCCCAGCGGTGAGTGTCGGTGCTACGACGATCACGGCGATTGTCATGTCCAATCACGCGGCTTCGAAGAAGATCGCCGCTTTGACGGTTGCCTCGGGTATATCTGAGCGAGCTTTGTCTGAGTACAAGGCGAAGGTGCTCGAGAAGATTGGCGAGAACAAGGAGATGGCGATTCGGGACGAGATCGCGCAGGAGCGTGTCTCCAAGAATCCTCCGACCAATACTCAGATCGTCATGGCAGGGGATAGCGATGTTCTCTGTTTCGACATGATGACGGGTCGGTATTTCATGAGCACGATGGAGACGATCAAGCAGGCGGAGAACAAGATCAATTACGAGCTTGTGAATCACATGTACGCAAGTCTGAGCTCGTTCTACGATGAGATCGGTCTGGCTCCAACTCCATATTCTGACACCGTGGGTTGGAACGTCAACGAGCGTCTCGAGGTAGTGATCTCTACAGTCCTATCTCCTGATAACCGTCCGTGTCTAGCAATAGACTTTTCAAATCCGCCCATCGCTGAATACGCCCGTCTCTGGGGTTAGAAAGGACAGCTGTGCTCAAGAAGACGATTACCTACATGGATTTCAATGATGAGGAAGTCACGGAGGACTTCTTCTTTCATTTGTCCAAGCCTGAGTTGATCGAGCTCGAGTTCAGTCACGACGGGGGCTTGTCGGCGGCAATGGAGAGAATTGTTGCAGCTGATGACAGGGCTAAGCTTATCTCTGAGTTCAAGAAGATCATTCTGCTGTCGTATGGCAAGAAGTCAGTGGATGGTAAGCGTTTCATCAAGAACTCAATCATGCGTGAGGAATTTGAATCGTCGAAAGCATATGAGGCGTTGTTTATGGAATTGGTCACGGTAACCGATTCCGCTATCGAATTCATGAACGGCATTATTCCAGCTGGTATGGCAGAGGAAGTAACTGATCTGGCATCAAAACCTGAGCCAAGGGTTCTGAACAGAAAAGAGATGATGGAATACCCGGATTCCAAAGAGCTTACGGATAAGATCATCGCGGGAGAGATAGTGATTGTAGATGAATAGGGGTAAACCCTCTTTTCGCAGAAAAAACATGCTGTATAACGAGACCCCACATCTACTTTAGGAGTAATTATGCTTACGTCAGATAAGATTAAGATTGCCAAGATGGCGGCCCAGTTGATCACTACGATCAGCGTCGGGAAGGTAACTCGCGACATCATCACTAACAACACCAATGTTGAAACCACTGCAGACGCAGCCAAGGTTTGGGCAGGAAGCTTTGTTATTGGTGGAATGGTCGCTGAGCAAGCTTCCGAGCACGTTGATCGCAGGATTGATGGGTTCGTCGATTGGATCGAGAATCGTAAGGCAACTGCAAAGAAAGCTGCCAACGAGTACAAGTCGGATCGATAAAGATGAAGGCACCTAACCGGTGCTTTCATTTTCTTTTTCTAAATTGAGGAATCTATGGAAATCCCGGATTATCCGCCTAACAGCGAAGCAAGTAAGAGAAAAGCAGCAGAAGATAAAAAGATCGAGCGCGTTACTTCGGATGATCCAATTCGGAGAAAGAAGTCCATCGGTAAGCAGTTCAAAGAGACATTCATCGGTGGTGACGCGAAGAATGCAGTTCGGTATGCCATGTTCGATATTCTGCTGCCCGCGGCAAGGGACATGGTTGTCGAAACGGTATCTCAAGGATTTGAGAGACTTATTCTCGGCGATTCACGACGCAGGGGAAGTACACCGCCTCAAGCTGGCCCGACTGGTTATGTGAGTTATAACCGATACGCGATGGGAAGCAGACAGTCTTCTTCTCAGCGAGTGATGAGTCGTCAGGCACGAGCTCGTTTTGATTTTGATGAGCTTGTGTTGCAGTCCCGTTCCGAAGCAGAAGAAGTCATTGACAAACTATACGAGGTGGTGAGCCGTTATGGATCAGCAACTGTTGCTGACTTGTACGAGCTTGTGGGTATTAGCGGCTCCTTCACGGACAACAAGTGGGGCTGGACAGAACTCCGTGGTGCGGGAGTTACTAGAGTTCGTGGAGGATATCTCCTGGACCTACCTGACCCTCAGCCCCTTGATTAATTATGAATACGGCAGAGATACGAGCGATAGTCAAATCTCTGTACCCGAATGAAACTTGGGCAGCAAGAGTAGATTCGATGCCTGACGATCGGGTATTCGCTATCTACATGGACTACAACGAAACGAAAAAGAAAGTATCGAAAGACCCGCCTACAGAGCCCACCCAAGGTAAACTTTTTTAAGGAGATAATAATGCAGTTAGTTTCTGGGGCGATCGGCCGACAGATTGCCCGTCAAGCGTTGAAAGTGGAAAAGAACTCACCAGCGATCCTGTTTGGAGCAGGACTTGTTGGTGTGGTTGGCAGTACAGTTCTTGCTTGTCGAGCTACTCTGAAGCTCGAAGATGTGCTGGACGAAGGGCAGGAGAAGATCAAGAAGGCGAAGACTCTCGAGCACAGAGAGTACAGTGAGAAGGATCGTGAAAATGATGTCCGGATCATCACGATTCAGACTGGTGTGAAGATTGTCCGGCTTTATACCCCGTCGATTGTTATTGGTGGAGCTTCCATCGCTGCTCTGGTTCAGTCTCACAATATTCTGACGAAAAGAAATGTCGCATTGACTGCAGCATATGCCGCTCTTGAGAAAGGGTTTGCTGAATACCGTCAGCGTGTGATCGACAAGTATGGCGAGGAAGAAGATCGTAACTTTCGTTATGGAACTCGCGAAGTTGAGATACTTGAGGATGGAAAGAAGAAGACCGTTACGCGTGTGGGTGATGGTATTCCTTCTATTTATGCCAGATTTTTTGATCCTCTATCGCCGGAGTGGAACAAAGAACCGGAATACAATCTCATCTTTCTTCAGTGTCAGCAGACTTACGCGAATGATCTCCTGAGAGCTCGCGGACATCTGTTCCTGAATGAAGTGTATGACTCGCTCGGGATCCCGCGGTCCAAGGCAGGATCAGTTGTGGGATGGATCATCAGTAATGGGCAGGTAGCAGATGCTCATGTTGACTTTGGCCTCTGGACTAATGACGATCATAATGTCAGAGATTTCGTCAATGGCCGTGAAGGTTCGATTCTGCTCGACTTCAATGTTGACGGTGTTATTTACGACAAGATCGATACACCTGTGGAGGGACTGTCATGGCAGATGAGCTAGTCGAACAGGCAGCTGATCAGATCGAGGAAGTTGCTGTCAAGATCGAAGAAGTCGCGGATGCAACTCGTCGTCTAACGGGGAGAGAATTCGGCTTTTTCTTTGCTGGCATCGGCGTTGGAGTCGCAGCTGGATTCGCAGCTGGATATTACATTGCCGAGCATCGCCTGAAGACGAAGTACTCCAAGCTAGCCAATGACGAGATCTCAAAGATACGAGAGCATTACTACAAGAAGACAGTAGCTGCTCAACCTAAACCCCCTGTTGAACAAGTTGTAGTGGAAAGGACAGAACGTGCGTTCACGGAGAAAGAACAAGAAGCAATCGACGAAGCTAATCGACTATATCCTTCCGACGAAGAAGCGGTCGAGGAGGCAGTTGAGGTTGAAGAGACGTCACAAGTAACAAACGTCTTCAAGCAGACTGAACCAGACGATGAATGGGATTATGCAGTCGAGGTAAAGATGCGAAAGAAGGATACCCCATACATCATTCATGTTGACGAGTATAGTCAGAATGAGCCTGGCCATGATCAGGTGTCATACACGTACTATGAAGTCGACGATGTTCTGGCCAATTCGAGAAACCTGACGATTGATGACATGGATGAAACCATTGGTCTTGGGAATCTCGGAAAATGGGGGCATGGGTCAGGAAACGTCGACATCGTCTATATTCGTAACGAAGAGATGGGCATCGACTTCGAGATCGTCCGAGATCGTGGAAGCTTTGAAGATACGATACAAGGAACGATTCGTCACTCGTCTGAGGTGAGACGTCGACGACCTAATCGCGGGTTTGATGATGACTAGGTCCGAGTCCATTGAGAATTCATATTTTCAGTGGCTAGTATCTCAGATCCAGATCGAACAGAATGGGGCGCGAGTCAGGGAATATCATGGATTATTCGAACGACTTCACAACAAGGAATTCGTTTGGATCATTCCCAATGACGATAATCGTCTAGCAGACGGCTTTGATCTCCGAGCTGAGTTCTTGAGAGGGGGTCACTACGCATTTCCATTTGGGGTCTCAATCCTGGAAGTGATAGTGGCCCTCTCTCGGCGGCTGGAGTTCAATGCCGAAGGACCGTCAAGAGAATGGGCTTGGCAACTCATCAAGAATCTCAGACTGCACAAGATGGCCGATCCCATTTCTTTCCGTAAAAATCTACAAATTGACGAAATTCTCGAAGCTCTTATTTGGAGAACATATCAGCGAAACGGACTCGGTGGGTTTTTCCCATTGAAAAGCACGGATGAAGATCAAACGAAAATTGAGATCTGGTACCAGATGAGTGCCTACATTATCGATCTTCGTGGGTTGTAACAGAAAGAGAAACGAGATGGGAGCTGAATGGATTTCTATCAGATCCTAACCAGAGAAACGAAAGACAAGAAGCTGGAGTTGTATCCGGATTTTATTGTCGGTCGTTCTCAGGATCTGATGGTGCAAGGCCGTTCCTTCTACGCGATCTGGGACGAGGAAGCAGGCCTCTGGTCTCGTGATGAGTATGACGTGCAAAGACTTGTTGATGAAGATCTTCAGCAGGAAGCAGAAAATCTGTCTGCTAACACAAATGTGCCAGTTGTTGTCAAGTTCTTGCGTTCATTCAATACCAATGCCTGGACGCAGTTCAAGAAGTTTCTGGGACAGATAAGTGATAGCAGTCATCAACTGGATTCCAAGGTTACCTTCGTAGATGCCGAAGTAAAGAAGACAGACTATGTCAGTCGTAGACTGCCTTATTCTTTGGAGGAAGGGGATATTTCAGCCTGGGATGAATTGATTGGCACGTTATATTCTGTAAGTGAACGGGCTAAGATTGAATGGGCAATTGGATCTATCGTAGCGGGAGACTCAAAGAAGATTCAAAAGTTCTTGGTCTTGTATGGACCGGCTGGATCTGGAAAATCGACAATACTGAACGTAATCGAGAAACTATTCGATGGGTACACCACGACTTTTGACGGTAAGGCTCTTGGTAGTACCAGTTCAGCGTTTGCCACAGAAGCATTCAAGAACAATCCGTTAGTCGCCATCCAACACGATGGTGATCTTTCAAAGCTGGAAGACAACACTCGGCTGAATTCAATCATCTCACACGAGCAGATGACGATGAATGAGAAGTACAAGCCGAGTTATACAGCCAGAGCAGACGCTCTTCTGTTCATCGGGACAAATCAGCCGGTGAAGATCTCGGATGCCAAATCTGGGATTATTCGCCGGTTGATCGATGTCCATCCTACTGGGGTGAGAATCCCGGTAAGGCACTACAACACTCTGATGAGTCAGATTGAATTCGAGCTGGGTGCAATCTCAGCTCATTGTCTGAAGGTATATTTGGAGATGGGCAAGAATTACTACAACGATTATCGCCCATTGGAGATGATGTTGCAGACAGACATCTTCTACAATTTTATCGAAGCGCATTATGATCTGTTCAAAGCTCAGGATTGTATAACCCTAAAGCAAGCTTATACCTTGTATAAGGAATTTTGTGCTGAAAGCGGGATAGAACGTCCGCTGCCCCAGTACAAGATGCGAGAGGAGCTCCGCAACTACTTCGACGAGTTCAAGGATAGGGGAGAAGTGGAGGGCGAACGTGTTCGTAGCCTCTATTGCGGATTCAATGCAGAGAAATTCAAAGCGCCAAAGAAGAACAATGATCATCACGCATATTCTCTGGTCATGGAAGAGACCGTGTCATTATTTGACGAAGAGTATGCCGATCAACCTGCGCAAGTGGCGACTAAAGATAATCTCCCAGAGCAAAAGTGGTCAAACGTTGGCACGAGACTAATAGACATTGATACCACTAAAACTCACTTTGTAAAAGTACCTGAAAACCATATCGTCATAGACTTCGATTTGAAAGGGCAAGATGGACACAAGGCAATCGAACGAAATCTTGAAGCAGCTAGTGCCTGGCCCGCCACATACGCCGAGCTCAGCCAATCGGGACAGGGCGTACACTTACATTATGAGTATGCTGGCGACACAGCGACCCTTGCCTCAGAATATTCAGAGGGAATTGAGGTTAAGCTGTTCCGAGGGGACGCGTCGTTGCGCCGCCGGTTGTCGCGATGCAACGCGGTGCCAATTGCGTCGATAAGCAGTGGACTGCCGCTCAAACAGAAAAAGGAGAAGATGCTCAAGGCCAAGACTATCACCAGTGAAAAGGGCCTCAGAGATCTGATTGAGCGGAACCTGAGGAAAGAGGTTCATCCAGGAACCAAACCGTCCGTCGATTTCATAGCTCATATTCTCGAAGAAGCTAATGAGTCTGGCATGAAATACGACGTCATGGATCTGCGGCCTCGTATCATGGCGTTCGCCAATAACAGCTCTCACCAAGCTGCTATCTGTTTGAAGACCGTACAGACTATGAAGTTCCAGTCAGCTCCTGAGATGGATTCTGATGCAGTTGTGGAAGTGGACGACGATCGCATGGCCATATTTGACGTGGAGGTCTACAAGAATCTCTTCGTCGTCTGCTGGAAGTTTCGCGGAGGAGATACTGTCGTTCGAATGATCAATCCAAAGCCGCATGAAGTGGAGAGATTGTTCAGGCTGAAGCTGGTTGGGTTCTACAATCGTAGATACGACAATCATATTCTCTATGCAGCTTCAATGGGATACAGCAACGAGCAGCTCTTCACTCTCAGCCAGAAGATGATCGTTGACAATAACCGTAACGCACCATTCGCCGCAGCATACAGCATCTCATATGCGGATATTTGGGATTTCAGCACAATCAAGCAGGGATTGAAGAAATTCGAAATCGACCTTGGTCTGCATCACATGGAGCTAGATCTTCCATGGGAGGATCCTGTCGATGAGAAAGACTGGCCGAGAGTCGTCGAGTATTGCGTCAATGACGTGCGGGCCACTGAGGCTGTACTCGAAGATCGCTGGGAAGACTTCGTTGCGAGGCAGATCCTGGCAGAGCTCAGTGGATTGGCCATCAATGACACCACGCAGAAGCATACAGCAAAGATCATATTTGGAGATGACAAAAATCCCCAGCGGTATTTTGTCTACACAGATTTGTCAAAGGAATTTCCTGGCTACAAATTTGAAGCAGGTAAGAGCTCGTATAAGGATGAAGATCCAGGAGAAGGTGGATACGTCTACGCGGAACCTGGTATCTACGAAGGTGTGGCTCTTCTGGATGTAGTGAGCATGCATCCAAGAACTATCGAGATATTGAACTTGTTCGGGCCTTATACAAAGAAGTATGCTGAACTCACAAAAGCACGGATAGAGATCAAGCACCAGAACTATGAAGATGCTCGTAAGCTATTCGATGGAAGACTCGCTCCCTTCCTGGAAGGAGCCGAGGAACACAAGGTAAGCAACCATGGCAGCCAGTTGGCTTTCGCCCTTCGAATCGCGTTGAACATTGTCTATGGCCTGACGTCGGCCAAATTCGACAATCCGTTCCGTGATATTCGAAATGTTGACAACATCGTCGCCAAGCGTGGCGCTCTCTTCATGATCGACTTGAAGCACGATCTTATCAAGCTGGGCCATATCGTCGCACATATCAAGACTGATTCTGTAAAGATTCCAAACGCCACTTCACAGACAATCGTTGATGTAAAGACGCTCGGTTCAATGTATGGATACGAATTCGACCACGAGATCACCTACGACAAATTCTGTCTTGTCAACGATGCGGTTTACATTGCTAGAAAAGGCGATGAATGGACAGCCGTAGGATCTCAATTCCAACATCCGTATGTGTTCAAGACACTGTTCTCCGGTGAAGAACCTACTTTTGATGATCTATGTGAAGGTAGAACTGTTGTTCAAGGAACTATGTATCTCGACAAGGAGGAGCACGAAAAAGATGAAGCCCTTGTTTATCGCAATATGCGCCATCTTGGGCGTACTGGTCGTTTTGTACCTGTTAGCGAAGGGGGCGGAACGCTCTACCGGGTCAAGGATGACAAGTACTACGCGGTAACCGGGACCAAGGGGTACAAGTGGGTTGAGGCAGAGATTGCCCAAGCCATGCCGGATCTAAAAATTGACATGTCATATTTCGAAAAGCTAAAGACTGATGCTATCAAGGCTATTGAAGCATTTGGCCCCTTTGAGGAGTTTGTAAAATGATTAGAGCACCTAGTAGATTAGTTCATCTGGAACCAGAAGCCGAGTTGATTCCGAAGAGACCTCTCGGTTTCATGCCATTTCGGTATAAGCATGATTTCTGGAGCCAGAAACTTATCATCGAAGTTTGGCGTGGGACAAGTTACGCACGAATCTCTGGCTCGATGAAAGGTTCGAACGAAATTATCGATTGTGCTATTCAGGCATGGAAGAGTTTTAAGAAATGAATAATGATCTAAACGATCTTAGACGCGATATTGAAGATACTCTGGACATGATCGAATGTGCTATAGATCAAGTGAAAGCCGAAGCTGATAAAATGGGGATCGGGGTACATCTTCTTCGACTCAGTGACGGCCGATGGGTGATGCATGAGCTCATAATGGCCAAGGCCCAAGCGTATAATGCTTATGCAACAGTTACATCTTTGTTAAATCGAAAGGATGACTGATGCCTCAAGATAACACAGTGTTGATGGAAGGTGTCAGAATCATATTTCGAAATTTTGCGGGAAAGGAAGGACAGTACAATAGAGAAGGTGACAGAAACTTCGCAGTACTTCTTGACGATACTGTGGCTAGTACTCTTGCCGAAGACGGATGGAACGTCAAATGGCTCAAGCCCAGAGAAGAAGATGAAGCCGAAGAACCCACACAAGCGTATCTTCAAGTGTCAGTCAATTTTAAAGGACGCCCGCCGCGCATCGTGCTCATCACGTCAAGAGGACGGACGAATCTAGATGAAGGCTCAGTCGAGATGCTGGACTGGGCCGACATCCAGAATGTTGATCTGATCGTAAGACCCTATGAGTGGGTAGTGAACAACAAAAGCGGGATCAAAGCATATCTGCAGAGCATCTACGTGACGATCGAAGAGGATGCGCTGGAGAAGAAGTATGCTGAGATGGATCAAGCGTGATCGTCGAAGCTATCGTTATTGCCGTAATAGTTCTGGTCAGTGTCTCCTTTGGATACTACCTGGGAGCGACACGTAATCGAAACGAATAGGATATGGAAAGAACCTCTATCACGCAAAAATATGTCCGTAAGCCGCTGTACGTAGATGCAGTCCAAGTAACTGAGCAGAACTTTTCCGACATCGCACGTTGGTGCTTTGGTGAGGTCGGAAACATTGATGACTCCCCCGTCGATATGAGCCAAGATGTTCAGCCTAATAGTCAGTACATCCATGTGAGAGTGCACAATCCCAAGAATTCTCG
>Ga0070712_100001125_pt1 | contig 16085 bp, 12 predicted proteins | sample LARL81metaG_FD_71396 | JGI IMG/M metagenome (GOLD analysis project Ga0070712, IMG submission 71396) | Corn, switchgrass and miscanthus rhizosphere microbial communities from Kellogg Biological Station, Michigan, USA - LAR L8-1 metaG | ecosystem: Host-associated > Plants > Roots > Rhizosphere ...
CGCGCCCAGGCCATTCACCTGTTGGGCAACGCGGTGTGTCCGCCCGTGGCTACCGAGATTGTCCGCCAGCTCAAGGCGGCGGCCTGATTTTTCACCACCACCACGACAGACAGGAGTACCTGACCATGTTGAAAATCATCCGTGAACACGACCCGGTCGAAGTCAAGCGCATCGTGATGATGCTCTACGGCCAGCCCGGCGTCGGCAAGACCACCCTGGGCTTCACCGCCGACAAGCCGCTGACCCTGGACTTCGATGACGGCGCCCACCGCTCCGCCTTCCGCAAGGACTGCGTGCAGGTCTCGAGCTGGGCCGAGATCGCCAACCTGCCGCCCGAGGAACTGGCCGGCTACAACACCATCGTGGTCGACACCGGCGGCCGTGCGCTCGACAAGCTGACCGCCTACCTGATCCAGCAGGACGCCAAGCTGGGCAGCAAGACCGGCGGCCTGTCCCTGCAGGGCTACGGCGCGCTCAAGTCCGCCTTCCAGACCTGGGTGCGTCAGCTCCAGGTGCTGGGCAAGGACATTGTCATCCTGGCCCACGACAAGGAGGACAAGAAGGGCGACAACATGATCATCCGCCCGGACTTCCAGGGCGGCTCGTACAACGAGATCGTGAAGGTGGCCGACTGCATCGGCTACGTGCACCAGGACGGCGGCAAGAAGCTCCTGGACTTCTCGCCCACCGACTCGTGGATCGGGAAGAACTGCGCCGGCTTCGCCTCGCTGGAGATTCCGGTGTTCGTCGAGGGTGCCGACTACCTGGCCAAGATCATCGCGGACACCAAGGCCGCCCTCAACCGCCAGACCGAGGCGCAGAAGCAGGCCGCCAAGGAGCTGTCCGGCTGGCAGCAGAAGTTCGATGCCGCCACCACGGCCGAGGACTTCAACAAGCTGACCGACACCCTCAAGTCGGCCCCGGCCAAGCTCAAGCCCAGCCTCCAGCCGCTGCTCAAGGCCGCGGCCAAGGCCAAGGGCCTGGAGTACAACAAGGAGGCCAAGGGCTTCGCTCCCATCAAGAAGGCGGAGGCTCAGGCTCCGGCGGCTCCGACCCAGGCCGCCGCGTGATTCGTCTCTCCGTCAGCGACGTGGACCAGCTCGGGTACTACCTGGACCACGACAACATGAGCATGGAAGACCTGCTGGCGCGCCTGCGGCGCCAGCAGCCCGAGACCGAGGCCATGCGCATCGGCACCGCCTTCCACAAGGTTCTGGAGACGGCGCCAGAGGAAGGGGCGCTGTCCCAGGCCAAGGCGGACGGCTTCACCTTCCGCTTCGACCTGGACGACACCCTGTCCATGCCGTCCGTCCGCGAGCTCAAGACCGAGCGGGAGTACCTGGTCAACGGCGAGCGGGTCCTGCTGGTGGGCAAGGTGGACGCCGTGCACCCGCCGCGGGTGGATGACCACAAGTTCACCCTTGGCCAGTTCGAGGTCGAGAAGTACACCGAGGCCTACCAATGGCGCATGTACCTCTCGATGTTCGAGTGCGACACGTTCCGTTACAACGTGTTCACCGGCTACGCCGACCGCAAGGTCGCCCGCACCCTGGTGGTGGACAAGTACCACCCCATCACCCTTTACCGCTATCCCGAGCTGGAGCACGACGTGCTCGCCTGCCTGGCGCGCTACGTGGATTTCTGCCGCCAGCACCTGCCCGAGAAGTTCTACCCCGCGCCGGAGGTCGCCGCCGCATGACGTTCATGGTCGTTGACACAGAGACCACCGGCTTCGACCCCAAGGTCGAGCGGGTGGTGGAGATCGCCTGGATCCTGTGCTGCCCGAAACAGGTCTTTTCCAGGGCTCACACCAGGGTCAACCCTGGCATCCCCATCCCGGCGGTCGCCTCGGCGGTGCATCACATCATCGACGAGGACGTGGTGGGCTGTCCGGCGCTCCATGAGATCGCGCCCACCATCGAGCTGCTGGCGGAAAACGGTTGCATGGTCGCCCACAACGCGGCCTTCGACCGCGGGTTCCTGGCCAGCCTGCGGCTGCCCACCAAGTGGCTGTGCACCATGCGCCTGGCGCGGCACCTGTGGCCGGAAGCCCCGAGCCATTCCAACCAGGCGCTGCGCTACTGTCTCAAGCTGCCGGTGCCGCGTGACCTGCCGGCGCACAGCGCGCTGGCCGATGCCGAGGTCACGGCCGCGCTGTTCCAGCGGGAAATGGCTGAGTACGTCAGCCGCTTCCCGGACAGCAACCTGGACCAGTTGCTGGCCTACATCGAGACCCCGTGCCTGGTGCGCACCATGACCTTCGGCAAGCACGCCGGGAAGCCCGTTGCCGACCTGCCCCTGGATTACGTGGACTGGGCACTCCGCAACGTCACGGACATGGACTCCGACCTGCGGTACACCCTCAAGGAGCGGCTTAAGCCCGCCCGGGTGGTCGCATGAGCCGCGGCATCAACAAGGTGATCGTGGTCGGCAACCTGGGTGCCGACCCGGTCGTGAAGTACATGCCCAGCGGGGCCGCGGTCTGCAACCTGAGCGTGGCCACCACCGAGCACTGGAAGGACAAGGAGACCGGAGAAAAGAAGGAGCGCACGGAATGGCACAGGATTTCAGTGTTCGGGAAGCTGGGCGAGATCGCGGGCGAGTACCTGCGGAAGGGCAGCCAGGTGTACATCGAGGGCAAGCTGCGGACCCGCGACTACATGAAGGACGGCCAGAAGCACTACAGCACGGAGATCATCGCGGACGAAATGCAGATGCTGGGCCGACCCGCCCACGGTGGCCAGGGTGGCTACGCGAGCCAGGGCAACAGCGCCCCGGCCCACAGGGGCCAGGCTCCCCAGCAGGAAGAAGCGTTCGTTGATGACGACATTCCGTTCTGACCATGGGCGCGAACAACTCCTGCGCCTACCTGGTCGGGCAACGCTTCGGGCGCCTGGTGGTGCTTGAGCACGTCGACCGGAACAGCGGCGGCAACCACATCTGGAGCTGCCGGTGCGACTGCGGGAACGAGACCCGGGTCAGCACCGGCTGCCTCCAGCGCGGCAAGGTGCAGAGCTGTGGCTGTCTCCGCATCGAGCGCAGCGCCGCTGCCAACAAGGCCAAGGCGAAGCACGGGATGCACAAGACCCGGCTGTACAGCATCTGGCACGGGATGAAACAGCGGTGCCACTACAAGAAGCACGACCGCTACGACGACTATGGCGGTCGGAAGACGGGACGCTGCCCAGCCGGCATCTACGTCTGCGAGGCCTGGCAGCAGTTCCTGGGCTTCAAGGAGTGGGCGCTGGCCAACGGCTATGCCGACGGCCTGACCATAGACCGCATCGACGTGGATGGAGAGTACAGCCCTAACAACTGCCGCTGGGCCACCCGGAGCGAGCAGGAAAAGAACAAGTGGCGCAACCGCATCAGGGACCGCGACCCTCAGGAACAGGCCGAGCGCGACCGGGCGCGGTGGGAGCGGGAGATCGAGGAACAGGACAAGGCGGCATGAGCATGACCCCAGCAGAAACCCTGGCCTTCGTGGACGCCATGCGGGCAGCCCTAAGCCCAGCCGCGAAGCGGGTGCTGGGCATGATGCTGGCGGCCGAGGAAGCTGACCGATACGAGGATGCCGAGATCATCCGCGACGGGCGCGAGGTATGGGTGGGAGAGCACCGCACCAACAACCGCGTGCTCAATGACCTCCTGGCCGGCGTGCTCGTCCATGCCGAGGAACCTATGGGCGCGAAGATCGAGCGATTTACGTTGAACGAAGACGGCCGTGCCGTCGCCAAGGCAGAGAGGAACACCAAGCCATGACCCCGACAGAACAACGCCTATTCGACCGGTTCAAGGCCGACCGCCTGAGCACCGAGCAACTGGTCGAGGCCCTGCACCCCCTCTACAAGAACGCGACCAGCCTGCTGGAAGCGATTCGCCGCGACACCTGCCCGGTGAAGACCTACCTGGTGGGGAAACGTCGCACGGCGGACATTTCAGACGTCGCCGCCTATCTTGACGAGCAAAAGGCCCACGCGGCTTAATGGTCGCGGGGAAAAGCTCGATAGCAAGGAAACGGCGCCATCCCGGCGCTGTGCTTAACTGCGCAAGGAGAAGTACATGAAGTTCACCCCATCGCACACCGCGGTCGTCCTGGCCTTCCTGGCCGGTCTGATCACGGCCTGCAACCTCACCAGCAACGCTTCCTCCGGCAGCGGCACCAGCGGCATCCACGTGCAACTGTTCCACGTGACCGGCGTGAAGTCTGACCAGGCCCGCACCACGGACGCCTACAACCCGACCGGCTCCGGCGCCCAGCCGGATGCCACGGTGTCGGCCAGCGGCTCGCCCATCGGCACGGTGGCGAGCTGGCTGGTCTCGGATAACAACGGCGGCTTCGTGCCGGTGTCGGAGTCCGCGGCCACGTTCGTCCAGTCCCACAGCACCGCCAACTCCACCCTCGCGACCTTCAAGATGAGCGACGGCACCATGCAGCCGGAATTCCCGCTGTACTACACCAGCAACGACTGCACCCTGGGGGCGAACGAAGTCCCTTATGCGGGCGGCAACTGGGTGGGCTACACGGTCACGACGGAAGGCATCACCTTCCGGGACCAGGTGGGAAACGACAGCGATGCCAGCACCTACTGGTACCTGGCGCCTGGCACCGCAATCTCGACCGTGAATGTCAATTCGTCCCGCGTCCCGCCCGACGGTCACTGTGTCGCCGGGTCCCAGCCTGGGCTGCTCGTCTTCAAGACGGTGCAGAACACCCAGGCCCTGAGTGGCTACGCCAACGCTCCGGTGGGCGCGCTGGGCGTCGACTGACCCGCCCCCGGGCGGAAAGGAAAGGGCCGCATCAGCGGCCCTTTTTTTGCCTCATGTTCGACGCGATCAGCGCCGGGCTCATGTGGGTGTAGTCGTGCACGGTGTCCTCGTCCAGGTGGCCGCTGAACACCATGACCTGCTCCACGGTGTAGCCCTTCTCGAATAGCCTGGTGATGGCCTCGTGCCGCATGTCGTGCAGGCGCAGGTCCGTGATCTTCGGGTACTTCTTGGGCTCTTTCCGGTGCAGCTCGTTGGCGGCCTTGACCAGCTTCTGGAAGGCGCGGGTCAGGGAGTGCGGGTCCTTGTAGCCCCACACCAGGCCACTGGCGCGCTTAGGCTGGCGGTCCAAGATCCGCTCGGCCTCCGGGGACAGGGGGATGGTCCTGCCTTCCTTGCCGGTCTTCCAGTCCGTCTTGCTCTCCCATATACGCAGGGTATGGAACTGGCGGTCCCGGTCCTCCGGCCGCATCAGCGCCAGCTCGCGCCGGCGCATGGTGGTCTCGAGATCGAAGCGCACCACGTCCTGGATGGTGCGCAGGTCCACCCGGTCCACCGCCATCAGGGCGTCTTCCTCGCCCGCCTTGAAGCGGCGCTTGCGCTTCACCTTGGGCTTGAACACGCGCAGCTTCTTGAGGATCTGCCTGGCCAGCGCCACGGGGTTCGCCGGCAGGGTCAGCACCTTGAAGGCCACCGCGCTGGTGAACATGTCGGAGGCCGTGTCCAGCTCGCGGCGCACGGTGTCGCTGCTGACCCCCTCCTTGAGCCGCGCCTTGGCGAAGGCCACGAAGTCCATCGGGGTCAGGGTGGCGATGGTCTTGTACCCACCCACCAGGCGCTCCAGGGTCGCCAGCCGGAAGGTATCAGTGGTGCCTGCCACCCGGGTCGGCACCACGGTCTCCTTGTACCAGGTGATGAGGCGCGCCAGGGTCCACTTCCCTGCCTCGCGGCTGTCCTCGTAGGACCCTGCAGCTATCTGTTCCTCGATCTTGTGCGCCCACCGCTGGGCGTCGAGCTTGAGCGTAAACGTCTTGGTGAGCGGCTTCTGACCCTTGCGGCGGACGCGAGCTTGCCACCGCCCTAGTCTTTTCACGAAGGTCGCCACGCGCGTCTCCTAGGCCGTTTAAATTGGCGCGCCAGTGTCGCACGGGGCTGGAAATGGTGCAATTAGTTAGCTATCTCAACGAGTTGCAAGCGTTGTAATTGCGTTCGGGACGTAGGGGCCGCAGGTTCAAATCCTGTCACCCCGACCAATGAAATCAGACACTTAGCCCGCTTTGCGGGCTTTTTGTTGCGACAATTGCGACAAATTTTGACCCACTACATTCCACGCGCCAAAACGCGGCGACACTTTTCCGGTGTCGCAGGATTGTCGCAGCGCATCACTTCCCGCTCGAGAACATGTGCACCAGGAAGCCGGCGAATTGAGCCGGATGCGTAGCGGCGTACAGCAGCACGCTGGCCAGGCCCAGCAGGCCGCCCTTCACCAGGCCGCGGCGGATACCCTTCACCGTGTCCTCCCAGGCCAGGCGGCGCTCCCGCAGCCAGAGTTGGTCGGCCTGCAGGGCCTTAAGGCCTTCCTCGGTGTCTGCCCCCAGGCCGCGGCGGCTCAGGCCGCTTTCCACGGCCTCCGCGATCATGTCCTTGAGCTCGATCTTGTCGGCGGCGGTCAACTGCATGGCGGTCTCCCTTTTTAGACCTTGGGCAGGTTAAAGGTGGCGCGGTCGGAAACCGCGGACAGGTTCTCGTCCAGCTCGGCGGCGATGTTCTGAGCATGGAACACCATGAGTCCGGCCCGCTTCTTCCAGCGGTGGCCGTTCTGGCTATCCACGTAGTAGTCGCCAGGGGCCCCGGTGGCGGGATCCGGCTTGCCGGAGCCCATGTACCAGGTGGCGCCGGTCGTGTCCTGGACTGGGCTCCCGGCGGCAAGCCCCGCCGGGGTGGACGGGTTCACCGCAGGCTTGGCCATGTCCCGGTGCAGGTACCAGTGGGTCCGGTGGCTGTCCTGGCCGCTGGAGATCAGACTGCCGTTGATGTGCCTGCCCTCGACCGGGCTCATGGCGGAGAGGTAGGCCCCGGTGGTGGGGTCCGCCTGGACGGCCTGGAAAAGCAGGTAGTGATCGCCCAGGTACTCCGGGCCGTTCTCGGGCAGGCCCAGCTCCCGGGCCAGGGGCGAGTTGAATTCGCTGACCTCGCTGACTTGCACGCGGTAGGCTCGCCCGCTGTCGGCCAGGAAAGCCAGCTCGCCGGGTTTCAGGTCCTGGAAGGTGATTTGCTTCATGGCGGCGTCTCAGGGTTTGTAGGCGTTGTGGTTCCAGCACAGCTCGTCCGGCGTCTCGCCGGCCAGGAAGCTATGCCCACCCAGGTGGATATGCACCACGGGACCGGCGTCCAGCAGCTCGACCTCGGTCACAGGTGTCCAGCTCATGTCGGCCCTGCGGATGGGGGCCTTGTACATTTGCCAGGCCAGGGCGGACAGGCCCAGGGGCAGGTCGAACGGGGTACTGAGCGAGCCACGCCAGGCGATGCCGTCAGCGGTGATGCGGCAGCGCGGCTGCACGGTGATCTCCGGCATCCACAGCCGCTCGTGCCGGCCGGTCAGGAAGCGCCAGACATGGCGCAGCAACTCGCCCAGGGTGGGCCGCACTCGACGGTACTTGCCGTCGGAGCACAGCATCTTGTCCCGCCACCAGCGCAGGTCTTGCGCCCGGCGCTTGCCATCCACCCACAGGTCGGGGTCTATGCAGCCGCTTCCGCCGGTCGCCCCGCCGCCGCTGGAGCCGGAGGACGGAATGGTGGCTGACCCCAGGCACACCCGGTCGTCGCCGTTGCAGGCGGTGGAGGCTGACGTGGTGGCGCTCCAGGTCTTGGTGCCGCCGGTGTTGGTCGTGTCGTCGTTGTAGATGAACCTGGTGGCGCCCACACTCAGGCCAGTGACGACGTTGGAAACGGCATTGAATACCAGGTCCCAGGTACTGGACCCGCGGCGATACGTGCAAGCCACCACGCTGATGCTGCCGGCGGACGAGGCGGACAGCGGCGCGCCGGTGCATAGGGCGCCGATGCCGTAGCTGTTCCACTGGTGGACCATGTTGGCGTTATCCACCTGCTGCTGGGCGTTGATGAACTCGGAACCGCCTAGGTAGTGAGTGCCCAGGTTTGTCCATTCGTGCTGTATGCCTGACGAGCTGTACAAACCGAGCACGATTGCATGACCGCCGATGGTTCCGGTGAACGGCCCCATCAGGACCGTGCCGCTACCAGCGGTGGTGCTTGCGACCGGCGAATTTACGAAAGACCCATCGACCGGCATCACCTGCACAGACCACGTGTAGTCAACAGCGGCGTCTCCAGTGATGTTCAATTCAAGGTATACGGTGCCGTCAGCACCCTGCCTGATACGCCAGTCGTTGAAGGTGGATGAGATATTGTGGGCATGGAAATGCACGGTGGTACTGCCGCCAGTGTTAACGACAGCGGCAAAATCAAAGGCCATTGCATTGGAGTCGGGCACCGCGACCTTGCACAGGAACTTGCCACGGGTCACGTTGCCAGCCTCGCCCGGAATCTTGGCGACGGTGTACCAGGCTGCCGCGGTACCATGCGGGACGGCGATGTTGACGCGAGTCATCAACCGGCGGGCATAGACCACGCCGTCGAGGACGTAGTCGAGGGTCTTGTTCAAGTGGATGCCGGAAGCCAGGTCGATCTGCGAGGACCCAGCCTTGAGGTAGCCGGTCGAGTCGTCCGCCATGTTCGGCTTGTAGGGGCTGGCGGTGTTGCCGACTTCGACCTGGGGATGGGAAAACACGATCTTGTTGGTGTTCGAGACCGTGGTGTTATTGGTGTTGAACTTAACCGCGAGCTGGGTCACGCCACCTGGCACCGTGATGGTGAAGCTCACCCGGCGGTCCTGCCCCAGCACACCGGGGACGCTGCCGTACATGACGGACAGGTCGCCCTTCCAGATTTCGAGTTGTGGCAGCGCGCCGGAGCAATAGGTGGCATCCAGTGAGCACGACACCGTGATGTTCTTGCCGGACTTCACCCCGATGATGGAACTGGTGGCGGTCTTACTGCCGGTCGCCGCTCCGGTGCCTGTGAAGCTGAATCCGTTTCCGCCCAAGCTGCCGTCGTTGGCCGTGATAGCCAGGCCGCCCAGCGCCCAGTAGACGGTGCCGAATTTGGCATCGCTGTCCGGCACCAGGTTCTTGGTGGTGCCGTGGACAAACGCCGCATGGATCTGGCGCAGCAGCGCCGGGCGCAGCATGCCGGTCCTGGTGAAAATCTCCGTGACCGGCACGCCCAGGATGGTCTTCACGTCCTTGGCGGTGCCAAGCTCAGTGAGCACATGCGCGTCGGATAGCGCCCGGCCCTTCGAGTCCACCAGTTGCGTGGTCGAGACGTCCGGCGTGTCGCCGCTCTCCGCGACGAGGGCCACCCGGCGGCTGCGGCGCAGCGGTGCCTTATTGGTCATTGTTCAAGGCCTCCAGGAATGCCTGCCGCTGCTCGTCGGTGGCACGCGCCCAAAACTCCCGGCCCTTCGAGCCCATGATGGTCTGCGCCGGGTCGGTCCCGAATTTGATGCGCGCCCGCATTTCGCCGGGGGTCATGTCCGCGCCCTTCATGATCTCGATGGCATCGGCATAGTCGCCGTTGCGGATTAGCTCGTAGGCCTTCGGCATCACCTGCTGCACCTTGAAGGCATGTTCCTTCTGTTCCGCGTACACGAAGCCTGCAGCCGGGCCGCCGGGCGCGCCGTGTGAGAAGAACAGGCCAGCCGGGGCGCCCAGGGTCTTGCCCACGTTGAGCAGCGACCTGTCGGCCCCGGTGGCGAGGTTGTAGGCGTCCTCCACGGTCTCGGTGGGGAACTGGGCTTGAGCCAGGTACTTGGTCACGGCCAGCACGTTCTCCGCCGCACCGCCCATGCCGTCCGCGTTCGGGTCGTACACTTGGCGGCCATAGCCCTTATCGTTCTTGATGACGGACAGCACCGGGCCCAGCTCCGTGGATTCCTTGCGGGTGAACAGGTTAATGGGCGAGGTCATGGCGTCCAGCAGGTCCTGGCCAACCTTGCCGAAGGGGTCCTTGAGGTAGATGCCAGTGCCCTGCTTGTCCCGCCCCACATACACGTATTCCTCCTTGCCCGGCTCGTTCTCGCTGTTCGGGGTCAGGGAATTTATGTCAAGGAATTTGAGCGGGTTGTGGGCGCCGTGCTGCACGTACTCGTTGAGCCGGCGGGCATAACCCCGGGTGATCTCGTCCCCGTTCTGCTGGTGGGTGAAGTAGGCGATGGTGGACTGGAGGGCCGAGTTCATCACCTGCAACATCACAATGTCCTTGACCAGCAGGGCCGCGGCTTTCTTGCGGGCGAAGTTGTTGCCGATCTTGGCGTTGATCTCGTTGCCGTTCCGCTCGATCTGCCCCTGGATGGCCTTGGGCAGGCCGGTCGCCAGGTCCTTGTACACGCCCAGGTTGGAGAACGTGAAGCTCCGGGAGAAGAAGGTCAGGTTGAGCGCCAGGCGCATCCCGCGGCCCATGTCCTCGTAGGGGATGCTGCCCACGTAGCGGTTGGCCATCTGCGCGGCCACCTTCCCGGCCTCGGCCTCGTCCATGCCGCGGGCGACGAGGTCCCGCTTGGCGTACTTGTACAGGCCGTACTGGGTGTTGGCCACCTTCTCCCACATCCAGCGGGAGTGCCATAGGTGGCCGAGGTCGTCCACGGTGCCCTTCACCAGGTTGGACCACTCCTTGCCCCGGCCGACCGGCGAGCCCGCCACACGTGCGCCAGCGCCCAGCATCTGCGCCGTCCAGCTCTTGCCCACGGGCTCGTCGATGCGGGTCTCGCGCTCTATGTCATCGATGGAGCCCGCCCAGCCGCGCTGCGATACGTCGCGCAGCCCGTCGCGGGTAGCCTGGTACTTTTCCTCGGTGTTGCCCAGGCGCAGGCCCTCGCCTTCGGCCTGGAGCCTGCCCATCAGCATCGCGCTTGGATAGGTCAGCACGGTCTTGAAGAAGATGACCGAGCGGTGCACCGGCGGGAAGGCGCCAACGATCATGCCCATGGCCTTGGACTTGAGGCCCATGAAAGCGCGCTCGACCGCCCCCGGCGCGTTCTCACGCAGCACGGCGGTCAGAGGCCCGCGGAAGTCGCTATGGACGTGGAGCTGCCGGTTGTTGCGGCGGAAGGCCGGGTTGTCGATGGTGAAATACTTGCCCTTGTCGATGCCGGGTTCGTCCAGCTTGTGGTCCTCCAGCACCGTCGGCACGCCATGCTCGTCGCCGTAGGTCTCCAGCGCGTTCATCAGGTGCCGGGCGGCGATGATGCGGCGCAGGTTGTAGATGGCGTGGGGCAGTATCCGCACGTCGCGGATCAGGTGGGCATCCTGGCCGTACAGGGCGCGGGCGGCTTCCTCGGTCTGCTCGGGGGTCACATGCTCGCGGCTCTTGGCATGCGGGGTGGTCAGCCGAATGTCGTGGCCCTTGGGATTGAGCACGCTGCCGCCACCCTGCTCCTGGGCGAGCCTGGCCAGGAACCGCGGGTCGTACAGCTCGAAGCGATGCTTGAGCACGCCGGCCTGCACCGCCTCCTTGGACACGATCTCGTTCTCCGCCTGGAGCCTCTGCGCGGCGGTCCGTTCCTCCGGGGTCAGGGATGCGAAGCCGTCCTTTAGCAGCGGGCCGGACTTCATCACCCGCGCCACGTTCTCGGCGCTTGTGGCCTCCCATATGCGCTTCCGCTGCTCGGGGGTGAAGGTCTTCTTTAGCCAGGCGTCGGTGTCGTTGAGCCGGGTCCTGGCCTCCGCCACCGCATTCGCATAGTCCTTGGCTATGGCGGCGGATTCCTTCGTGCCGTTGGCCAGCGGGGTGGCGATGTTGGTCACGTCGCGTAGGAACTCGCGCACCATGTTGGGGGTGCCGTCCCGCATGGCCTGGCCCAGCTTGTCGCTGGCGTCCTTGAGTTTCTGGCCGATGCTGTCCGCCGGCAGGGGCTCATGGTCGTCGTCCTCACCCCTGGCGAAGTGCTCACCCTCGCGGGGCGCCTCGCTGCTCGCCCGCTCCAGGGACTGCCTGGCCAGGGCGGTAATGTCCTTCGGGGTCAGCTCCATCTTCACGCCCAGCTTCTGGACTGCCTTGTAGAACGGCGAGGTGTAGAAGCGGGTGCGCAGCGTGGTCACGAACCGGCGCACCAGGTCCAGCGCCCGCTCGCTGAACTTGCGGGGCCGGGCCGCGGTCTCGGTGTTGGTCACGTCCTCGACCAGCTTGGCCAGCCGTTCCTCCGGCACCTGTCCCTCGGGATAGTTGGCGACTGCGTGATCGTGGGCGGCGACTGCGGCCTTGTCGCCGGAGTCGTACAGTCGCTGGAACTGTCGGTCCAGGTCTTCCCAGGGTGCGCCGATCAGCTCCTTGAGGGTGCCACCTTCCTCCTTGCCGGATTTGTGCAGGGCCTCGTGCACCAGCACGCCAAGACCTTTGCCCTTGCCGATGCTGTCGGCGGCCAGGTGCATCGTGTGGCCGTCGAAGTAGCCGCGCACGCCGGATACATCGGCTGCCTTGTCGCCCTCCGCCAGGGGAATGTCCTGCGGGGTCTCGTGCAGCTTCACCAGTCCTGCCTGCTCAAGCCGGTCGAACTTCGAGCGGCCCAGGTCGTGCTGTAGCTCAGTGCGCAGGCTCGAGACGTTGTGCACGTCGCGGGACGCGGAACCCCGCGCCAGGAAGCCGCTGCTGCTGAAAGGTTTGACTATATCTTGCTCATTCAGTAACTTAGCAGCGGGGTCGGCCTTGGGTGGCACCTCGGGCAACTGTAGCCCGAGCGCGTCCGCCCAGGACCGGCTCTTTTTCGTGTCCATGTAGCGCAGGAATCCCTGCCGCATCCAGTCCGCGATGATCTCCGGGCGCCGCTCGCTGACCGTCGCGATTCCGTTAACCTCATGGTTGTACTCGCGGGTGTTGAAGCGCACCACGGCGGCGATGGGTTTGCCGTCGGCGTCTTTCAGGTCGGTCAACACCACGCGGCTGCCCGGCTCCTTCTTGGAGTCGAACACCATCACCGGCTCATGCAGGGCGCGGGGCAGCTTCTTGAGGGTGGCGGCCGGGATGCGGTGCTTGCCGGTTTCCTCGACCGCCTTGCGGATGACGGACTCGTTGATCGTCAGCGGCAGGTCCTTACCCCCGGTCTTGAGCAACACGTCCGGCGTCGGGCCCAGGTCCACCTTGGCGGCCTTGCCTGCGCCGGCCAGGGCGTTGTCCACGGCGCGGCCGAAGGCGGCGCTGGCGGTGAGGATCTTGTTGGTGCGGTCGCCGTCAGGGCCGCGGCTGAACATGCCCGACTTCTTGCGCTTCTCCAGCACTCGCTGAGCGGCCTGAGTCGCCTCGTTGTCCTCATGGCCGCCCGCTGAACGCTCAAGTCTCTCGCGCTCGGTCAGTGGCCTAAGTTCGCCGGCCTTTACCTTGGCGTCGTACTCCTTGCGTAGAGCATCGCGGCGCTCCACCAGGTTTCGGTCCCTAATGTCCTGGCGCTCAAGCTGCCGCTCCCGAGCCGCGCCGGACACGTGCTCGCTGGAACGGTGCATCGCCGCATCGCCAATGTCGAAGCGGCTGGCCCCCTGCTGGGAGGCATAATCTTCAAAGTCTATTGCCTGGGGTCCGGCATTGTCCGTCAGGTCGGTCTGATGCCGCGCCTGGCTGAACAGGTCGGTGGGATCGCCTGTCTCGATGGAGTCCTGGCCGCTGTTGCGGTCCCGGTCCTTCTGGAGCTGGAGGTCGTGAAGCTCCTGGGCGGTGCGGTTTACCGGCCCGAAGAGATCGCGCGCTTGGCCGCGGGCTTCCCGCTCCGGTGCTGTTTCAGCACCTTCTCGATGATCGCCTTCTTCGCCACCGGCCTCATGTACTGGTGCAGCGGGCGCTTCTTCTGCTGGCTGTTGCTCTGCTTCATGGATGATGCGCTCCAGCGCGGTGATGGCTTCGTGGTCACTCAGCGCGTCCTTGCCCCAGTGTTCGATTATAGGCTCTGCGCGGTCGCCGTCCACCTCAAGGGCCTTGACCATGAGGTCGTGGCCGATGCGCTCGGTGGGGGTCTCGTGGGGCAGGTACTCCGACTCAGCCAGGTCATGGCCGGTGCCGTAGTCGCCAGCCTGGGGAGCGCCCAGCGCCTGGCGGTCGGCTTCTCGGGCGGCTTCCTCCTGGTCGCGTAGCTTGGCGGCATCCTCGGCCCTGCGGTCCTGGGCGTGCAGGCTGTAGGACTTCTTTCCACGCAGGGAGTCGTCCACACGGTCCATGAGCACGTGAGGGTCGTAGTTGCCGTTCTCGTCAGCGACGGGGTAGCCCTGCTCGTGCAGAAGCTCGGCCATTTGGTCGGGCTCCATGCCGTGCTTGACGAAGACCCGCTTGATTCCGTGGCCCAGCGTCATGCGGGCCTCGGTCGGGTCCACCCCGTAGGTCTTGATCGCTGCCTCGGTCTTGATGCCGCCGGCCTTGGCGATGGCAGCCAGCAGGTCGTCCTTGGACGGGTCGATGCCGGCGGCCTTGCGCCGCGGCTTTACAGGTTTTGCAGGTACTGCTGGCTCAGCTTCTCCAGCTCCGCCTTCGCCGCCTTGTCTCCGCTCTGCGCCCTCTGCTCCAGCGCCTGCTGCCGCTGCAGCTCCGCCCTCCGCTGTTCCGGCGGCAGCTTGTCCAGCCCCAGCCGCTTCTGCCTCATTGCCCGCGACATGCTCGCCACCCTCGCCGGCCTCAAGCTCACGCTCCGCGCCGGACATGATCTCACCAGGCGACCTGTCGGGGGTGATCTCAGCAACCCCGGCATGCAGCCCTACACCCGGAGCACGCCCGCCGCCCTTGTGGTGCGGCAGCGCGTCCAGCCCTTGTTCCTTCGCATAAGCCTCGGCCTTGGCATGGATACTGTCAACGGCGGCCCTGACCGCCGCGGCATCCCCGCCCAGCACCACGGCGTTGAACTCGTCGCCGCCATGTCTCCCGGGGAAAACCTGGGCGCCAGGCACCTTCTGCAGCTCGTCCACCGCCATGTTGGCGGCGCCCTTGAGCACCACGTTGGCGTTGGTCTCGCCACGCGCTTCATTGAGGCCGCCCAGGTTCTGAAAGTCGAACGTGACGTAGTGGGCCTTCTGACCGGTGTCCGCCACGTGCTGCTGGACCTTCTCGATCATGGCCACGCGGTGGTTGTTCTTGTCGGCATCTAGGGTGCGCTGGTCAGGCAGCCCGGTCACGGCGTCCACGGGCTCCTTGGGCGCGTACTTCTGCGCCAGCTCCGGCGTCAGCCCGTCGGCCTGCGCTTCATTCATGTGCCGGTCGAGACGGTCCTGCGCCGGCGTAGTGAACGGCTTGCCCTGCTTCTCGGGCTTGGGCTCGGGCTTGGTACCGACTGCCTCGCGCAGCGCGGCCACGCGGTCCTTTAGCTCGTCGTTTTCGGGATCGGCGGCCAGCTCTTTCTCGGCCTGCGCCAGCGCGTCGTTGGCCAGGGCGCTGCTGGTGCCAGGTGCCTGGGGTTGCACCGGCTGCTGGGGCTTGCCCTGTTGCGGCTGCGTCTGAGGCTTCGCGGGTGGCTGCTGGGGAGCCTGAGGCTCGGCCTTGGGCTCCGCCTCTGGCTCCTTGATTACGTCAGCGCCCTTCTTGCCACCGGCGAAAGACATGCCCAGGTTGGTCAGGAACTCGCCGCCGGTGCGGGTCAGGGCCTCGCGGCTGGCGGACTCCACGATCTGCCGGTTGGCATCCTCCAGCTTCTCCTTGTGGGTCAGCGGCTTCGCGGGCTCACCGGTGCCAGGGATGGGGATGCCGAAGCGGCTCTGGAAGTTGGCCTGCTCGACGGGCGCGTTGGGATCCGTGGCCGTGGCCACGATGTTGCCGCCAGCCTCGGCGCCCTTCTCGAACGGAAACGACAGCGCCTGGGTGGCTGCCTGCTCGCCCTCGCCCACCGTGCCGGTGGGGTGAATCTGCAACAGGTCGGTGCCCTCATGCAGCACGTCCGATGCACTGGGCATGGTGTCCGGTGATATTGCGTGCAGGATGGCAGCGGGGCCTGCGGCAAGGCCCCCGACGATGGAGCCGGGCACCTGAGCCACGAAGTTATACGCACCGGCCAGGCCGCCAGCGGCGCGCTTCAAGGACGGCAGGAATTCGTCGCCCAGCTTCGCGCCTGCGCCCGTATCGACGGCCGTGACCGGCGGCTTCGCGCTCCGGTCGGTGGGCTCGATGGTGCGGACAGGCTTTTGACCAGGTTCCGCCAGGTCGGAGAAGATGCCCAGGTCGCTGCCCTTGGGGACGGACTTGTCCTTGTCGCCCTTGAGATCAGCGAAAATGTCGTC
>Ga0070712_100001130_pt1 | contig 16072 bp, 17 predicted proteins | sample LARL81metaG_FD_71396 | JGI IMG/M metagenome (GOLD analysis project Ga0070712, IMG submission 71396) | Corn, switchgrass and miscanthus rhizosphere microbial communities from Kellogg Biological Station, Michigan, USA - LAR L8-1 metaG | ecosystem: Host-associated > Plants > Roots > Rhizosphere ...
GTCGCCTCTTTTCACACACAGCGTTTTTTGAGCCCTCGCCAGCCCGTGCTTGATCCAAGGCGGTTCCGAGGGAATGTCACCAGTTTAGCCCGCTGACCTGCGGTTATGCAAGGGGTGAACTGATGCCAGAGTCTCGCCTTGAGCAACTCGTCGCGGACCGAGAGCGCCTGGTCGCCGCCATGGCCGACGCCACTCCCGCATCGTTGCCGGCGCTGGTGCGTGAGCATCGCGCTGTGCTCGCGGAGATGGCTGACCTTGAGCCCAAGGAGGAGCAAGGTGACGTCGTCGATGAGATCGCAGCCCGTCGCTCTGCTCGGGGAGGCGCCACATCGCGTCTTGGTCAAGCCTCACGGGGTACGCGCTAACTCTTGGCAAGATGTCGCGGACCTGTCGGCGAGCTTCGGCGTCGTTCTGGACGGCTGGCAGGAGTCGATCCTCGAGGCCGCGATGGGCGAGCGTTCGGATGCGACCTGGGCTGCCAAGCGTGTGGGCATCTCAGTGCCGCGCCAGAACGGTAAGTCGCAGCTCATGGTGGCCCGCATCCTTGCCGGCGCCTTGCTGCTGGGCGAGAAGAAGATCGTCGTCAGCGCGCACCAGCAGGACACGGCGCGCGAGGCGTTCACGAAGCTGATCGAGATCGTCGAGGCCGAAGAGAACGTGGCCCTTCGCAGCCGTGTCAAGTCAGTCATGAACGCGCTGAACCGCGAGTCGGTGAAGTTCACGAACGGGGCTACGGTCCAGTTCAAGGCGCGGTCGGGTGCGGCAGGCAAGGGCTTCTCGTCGGACTGCCTCTTGCTTGATGAGGCGCAGATCCTCGGGTCGCGCGCATGGACGTCGATCAACTCGACGATGTCCGCAATGCCGAACCCGCAGGTTTGGCTCCTAGGCACACCGCCGCAGGCCGAGGACGACAGCTACACGTTCAAGATGGTGCGGGCGTCCGCGCTCGACGGCAAGTCGACTGCTGCGGCGTGGTGTGAATGGGGCGTGGATGTCGACGGCGAGGAGTACCGCGACGCGCGCGCCGATCTGGACGCTCGCCGGTGGTCGACCGCCGTCGAGTACCTGTGCTGGTCCGGCAACCCGGCGTGGTTGACGCGGATCAACAAGGACGTCGTGCAGGGCGAGTTCGAGACGTACGCGCCGGAGCGGTTCAGCCAGGACCGCCTGGGCGTCTGGACCGATGATGCCCATGCGTCCATCCTCCCCGACTGGTCGAAGCGTAAGGCCGGTACTCCGGATGCCCCGCCCGCCGCTCTCGGCGTGGCGATGGATGTGGACCAGGCGTGGCTTGCCCTGGGCGCGGTCCTCGCGTCGGACGTGCCTCATCTGGGCAGCGTTCTGCGCGTGCCATCTCGTGAGCGCGCGAAGTTCGTGGCCGAGGTGGCGCGGATTCAGGGCGAGCACGGGTGCCCTGTCGTTCTTGACGGCGGCGGCCCGGCTCGTGTCCTTGTGGATGACCTCGAGTCTGCCGGTGTCGTGGTGACGCGCATCGATCTGAACGGGCACGCGAAGGCGTGCGCGGATCTGGTCCTGGCTGTCGAGACGGGCGAGGTCGAGCACGGCGGTTACGACGAGCTTGACGACGCGGTTCGCGCGGCTACGTGGCGCACGGTGGGCGACAAGCGTGTCTTTGGCCGCAAGAAGGGTGACGTGTCGTCGCTCGAGGCCGTGACGTTGGCGCTGTCGGCGTCGCGCGACCTGACCACCTATGACGTTCTGACATCAATCCTGTGAGGGGGTGGCGCGGTGAAGCGGTTTCGCATCAGACGTCCCACCCGTGACGAAGGCTCACTTCTGCTGATGACCGCCGCGCTCGGTGCCATTGGCGCCGGCCTGTGGCTGTGCGTCGGCCTCGGGGTGGCCCTGGTGGCCGTCGGTGCCGTCCTGGGCGCTCTGGCGGTCCGTCTCGGGGTGTCCTGATGGGGTGGCTCAACCCGCGCCCTGGTGAAGTGCGCGACGCGACGGGCGGCTGGGTCACGGCGGGCAACTCCGGCGCGGTCTCGGTGCAGTCGGCGACGCATCTCGTCCCGGTGTTTGCGGCCATCCGGTCGATCGTCGACTACGTGTCGACAGTCCCGGTGACGTTCCACCGCGAGAACCCCGACGGCACGAAGACGCTGATCTCGCCCCCGGCGCTGATCCAGAACGTGTCACTGGAGTACGGGACGCTCGGGAACTGGCTCGGTCAGGCGGCGTACGGGATCGCTACTCGCGGCAACGCGGTTGGGCGCATCACGGCCGTCGGCAACTACACCACAGGTCAGCCCACGATGATCGAATGGGCGATGGACTGGTCGGCGAACGACTACTACGGTCCGCCGAGCTGGTTCCTCAACGGCGCACCCGCCGCACCTCCGACCGTGGCGCACATCCCATGGCTCGTGCCGAACGGCCGCCGCCTGGGCATGTCGCCGATTCAGCATGGCGCGGTGACGATGCGGGCGGCCCTGTCTGCTCAGGAGTACGCCGACGTCAAGCGCGGCGGTGGTATCCCGCCGGCGATCCTGAAGAACAACATGCAGGTGCTCGACGCTGCCGCGGCGGGGGCCGTCCAGGATCGCGCGGTGTCGTCGTTCGCGTCGGGCAAGCCGTTCGTTTCGGGTAAGGACTGGGATCTGAGCATCGTCTCGATCCCGCCAGTGCAGGCGCAGTTCATCGAGGTCATGAAGATGTCAGCCTCGCAGATCGCGGCACTGTACGGCATCGACCCGCGCGAGGTTGGCGGCGAGGCGTCAGATTCGCTGTCGTACACCAACGACGAGTCGCGGGCGCTGAACCGGGCACACAACATGCGTCCGTATCTGGCCCGGATCGAGAACGCCGTGAGCTCGTGGCTTCCAGGCGGCCAGACGATGCGCTTCGACATCGGGGCCACGATCCGCGCCGACGTCTCAACTCAGACCGCGATCATCGGCGCGAAGATCGCCGATGGCCGGCTCTCGGTGAACGAGGCGAGGGCGATGGAAGACAAGCCGCCTGTTGATGGCGGCGACTATCACGACGTGCCAAGCAAGTTGACAGGCCAGCAGGAAACGAGACCAGGAGAACCATCATGACTGACGCAGAGCGTCGACTCACTGCGGTCCGGGTGGAAGTCCGGGCCGCTTCTGACAAGCAGACCATCGGCGGCTATGCGGCGAAGTTCAACTTCCAGAGCCGCAACCTCGGTGGCTTCGTGGAGCGCGTGGATCCGAACGCGTTCGCGAAGTCCCGTGGCGATGGCTGGCCCGAGGTCATCGCCCGGTACAACCATGACGACAACATGGTTCTGGGCACCTCGCGCGCTGGGACGCTGCGGCTGGACACGGACGGCGTGGGCCTCCGTTACGACGTGGACCTGCCGACGTCGCGCGCTGACGTGTACGAGCTCGTCTCGCGTGGCGACGTCTCGCAGTCATCGTTCGCGTTCATCCCCTTCGAGGACGACTGGGCGACCACGGACCAGGGCTTCCCTCTCCGTTCGCTTCTGTCGGTCCGCCTGCTGGACGTCGCCCCGGTGAACACCCCGGCGTACGAGGACAGCACGGTCGGCCTGCGCGGGATCGACGGGGCGTACGCGTCGCTCGCCCGCAAGTTCGACGCGGACGTCACCGAGGTGCGCAACCTCGCGTCGGCGAACGACCTCGTCAAGTTCTTCCGCCGCACGGACGGTGTCTCGGCTGAGGCTGAGAAGAAGAAGTCCGCGCAGGCGGCGCTGGCCCGGGCTCTCGCCCGAGGCTGACCTAGCAGGACCCCGCGCACAGAGGCAGGGCGACACCCACCTCGAGTCCGCGGCGCAGCACCCAGCACTTCCGGCAGGGCGAAACCCACCGGGCAACTCACACCCGAGTTCCCGGAAAGGGGATCGCAGCATGTCTGAAATCAACGACAAGCTCACCGAGCGCCGCAAGGCGATCGTGGAGCAGATGAAGCGCCTGGCTCAGGACGCGGTCTCGGAGTCCCGCGACCTGTCCGCTGACGAGCAGGGCAAGTTCGACGCGATGGACGCCGAGGTTGGCAACCTGGACAAGCGCCTCTCGGCGTTTGCCGAGGAGCAGAAGCGGGCCCTCGATATCGAGGAGTCGTTCCGCCGCAACTCTCCGAAGGATGAGCAGCGCGGCCAGGGCAACGAGGCGTCCAAGTTCGTCCAGTGGGCTCGTTCCGCTGGCATCGGCGACTCGTACGAGGTCGCTGGTGGGGCTGGCGCTGAGCGCCGCGCCCTCGAGGCGTACCGCGGTGAGCAGCGCGCCATGTCCGCCTCGAACGGTCTCGGCAATGACAGCGTCTACTCCCAGCTCTGGGAGTACGCGGTGGCGGGGTCGCAGATCCTTCAGGCGGGCGTCGACGTCATCTCGACGTCCGACGGCAACACGCTGCCCTTCCCGGTCGTCACGAGCCACGCCCAGGGGGCTTCGGCCGCCGCGAACGCGGCTCTGACCGCGTCGGATGCCACGCTCAGCACCGTGAACCTGTCGGTCACGAAGCAGCAGTACATCACGCTCGTTCCGAGCGAGCTGCTTCAGGACGCGACGTTCGACCTCGAGGGCTACATCGCCCGCGCGGCCGGTCGTGAGCTGGGTCGCCAGGTCACCTCGATCGCCGAGGCCGCGCTCATCGCCGGCTTCACGACGTCGGGCGCTACTGCCCCGTCGGCGAGCGTCGGTGCCTCTGGTGGTGCGGTCTTCTCGGACGCGCTGATCTCGCTGTTCCACAGCGTGCTCCCCGAGTACCGCCCGACGGCTTCGTGGGTGTCTTCGGACCCGACGATCGCCGCCATCCGCAAGGCGAAGGACGGCCTCGGTCAGTACGTGTGGCAGTCGGCGCTCACGGCTGGTGACCCGGACCTGGTTCTGGGCCGCAGCATCTACGCGTCACCGACCCTCCCGAGCCCCACGGGCACGAGCAAGATCGTCTACTTCGGCGACTTCTCGGCGCTCAAGGTGCGCATCGCGGGCGGCCTGCGCTTCGAGCGCTCGGTCGACTACCAGTTCGGTAACGACCAGGTCGCGTTCCGCGCCGTGGTCCGCACGGGCGCTGCGGTCGTCGACCCCAACGCGGTGAAGTTCCTCCAGCTCACCGCTACCTGATCGGACGGACGGAGCCTGCTCATGCATGCATCAGTGCTTACCTGGGCGGGCTCCGTCCTACCAGATCTTGTTACCGGCCGCGATGTGATCGAGGTCGGTTCGTACGACGTCAACGGTTCGGTGCGCCCGACGCTCGAACCGTTGGCGTCGTCATACCTCGGCGTGGATGTATCGCCGGGGCCGAGCGTGGATGTGGTCGCGGACGTCGCGGACCTGCCAACGCTCTACCCGGACGGCTTCGACGTGGTCATCACCACGGAGATGCTCGAGCACGTCGCGTCGTGGAAGGCCGCGATCAAGTCGCTCGTCAAGGCCGTGAAGCGTGGCGGCGTTCTGGCGCTCACGACGCGCTCGCTCGGCTTCCCACTGCACAACTACCCCGTGGACACCTGGCGCTACTCGGTGGACGAGATGCGGGCGATCCTCGAAGGCGCCGGTCTGGTCGTCGACTCGTCCGAGCCGGACCCGCAGCAGAACGGCGTGTTCGCGGTGGCACACAAGCCTGCCAAGTGGACCGCGCCGAAGGGTGCGGACTGGTGGCCCGGGTTCCAGCTCCCCATCTGGGACGGATCTATCCCGGAGGCGCAATGAAGGCGTTCGCCTATGAGGATGGGAGCGCCTGCGGCTACTACCGACTCCGCGTCCCGTTCTACGAGATGCACCTCAACGGCATCGACGTCGGCTACGCGACGGGCGGCCCGTTCCCCCAGGATGCTGACGTCGTCGTTGGGCAGCGCGTCGGGTCCGATTCCCAGTCCCTTCCACTCCTGAAGATCTGGCGCCACCGTGCCCTCGTCTGGGAGACGGACGACGACCTGTGGAACATCGACCCGACGAACCTTCGGGCTGCTCGGGCGTACAACCCTCAGTTTCTGGCCGAGATCGCGGACACGGTCCGCATGGCCGACATGGTCACGACGTCCACGAACTACCTCGCGGAGCAGATGAGCAAATTCAGCCGCAACGTCGTCGTGCTCCCCAACTGCGTGGAGCACGGGCTGTTCGAGGTTGAGCGCCCGCGCCGCGAGAAGGTCACGGTCGGCTGGGCTGGCGGCGACTCGCATGCGCGCGACCTGGGGTCTGTGGCCCCGCTGCTGCGGCGGTTCTTCCGCCGCAACCCGCACGTCGACCTGCACGTCATCGGCTGGGGCAGTGGCAAGCGTGTCGCGGACTTCCCGGCGCACATGCGCCCGTTCCTCCAGCCCAACCCGTTGCAGGAGATGGGTGTCGAGCACCGCTACACACCCTGGTCGGCCGAGATCTGGGACTACTACGCCGGCATCGACTTCGACATCGGCATCGCCCCGCTGATTCCGAACGAGTTCAACCGCTCGAAGTCTGCGATCAAGGCGCTCGAGTACGCGGCGCTTGGCATCCCGGTCATCGCATCTGACGTCGAGCCGTACCGCGAGTTTGTGGTAGACGGCGTGACGGGCTTCCTGGTCAAGCGGGAGCACGAGTGGGAGGCGCGCCTGCGCGACCTCGCCAACGACGAGGCCATGCGCCTTGAGATGGGCGCCAAGGCCAAGGAGCACGCGCTCGGCTGGTCCATCCGAAACCGGTGGCACGAATGGGTCGCCGCCTACGAGTCGCTTTTGGGGGTGTCATGGGCACGAAGGTCAACCTCGACCGCGAGCGCCTTGTCTCCGAGTACGGGCGCGCCGTTGCTGACGAGATGATCGCGGAGGCGGAGGCGCGCAGCTCGGAGGTCAGGCCGAAGCGCGACCCCGCAGAGGAGGCGCGATGACCGTCACCTACGACCAGGTTCTCGCGAGGCTCGGCGCCACGGACGTCAACGGCACCGACGCGGCGTCGGCCCTCACGCTCGCCCAGTCGCTCGTCACGCAGTACATCGGCGACGTCGTGGTGCCCGTCGAGCTCTCAGACGAGGCGGTCCTGCGCACGGCGGTAGACCTGTACAACCGGGCCGACTCGCCGAACGGGGTCGTCCTGCGGGCCTACGACGATGTCGGCGGCCCCGGGTCGTCTCAGGTGATTCGGGCGCCCGCTGATCCCCTCTACTCGGCCCGGATGCTCCTGGCGTCCTACGTCGCACCTCTGGGGTTCGCGTGAATCCGCTCACGTCAGCGCGGCATGAGCTGGCTGCGGCACTGACCGCGGCCCAGATCCCGACGTCGGCAGAGGAGCCGGAGAGGGCAGCCCCCCCGTTCCGCTATGTGTTGCGGGGTGACGTCGGGCAGAGCAAGCAGCAGTTCGGCGACTGGGACGTCCCGCTCCGGGTCGTGTGCGTGACGAAACGGGGCACAAGCGCGGCCATGTCTGAAGCAGCGGACGACATGGCCCTAGAGGTACTCACCGCGGTACGCGGAATGGGTGCTTACACCATCGGCTCATCGGCCGTTTCTGAGCCGCAGTGGTATGAGCACAAGCACAACGCGGGGCAGCCGACCTTGGCTGTCACGGTCACAGTCAACGCCCGGGTATCGCGGGCAGAGATGGGAGTTTGACCCATGTACATCAACGGGCGCGATCAGATCTGGATCGTTGACGGCACTGACCGTTCCAGCGAGGTTAAGAGCGCATCGACCAGTGTCGGCACGAAGAACACGTTCGACGACATGCGCGGGCGGATTCCGAAGGTCCTGAACATGACCGTCAACCAGGACGACGCGGCGGGCACGCTCTACACGCTCGCTCTCGCCGCCACGGGCACGGTCACCGGCATCGTGAAGCCGCACGGCAACGCGAGCGCGACTGCGACCCTGCCGCACTACTCGTTCACCGTGACGCCGTTCGGCATCAGTGGCGACACCATCCTCGGTGGCGACGCCGCGGATGACCCCTCGGTCCCGCTGACCGTGGACGTCCAGTGGCTGCTGTCCTCGTGGACGAAGGTCACGGCATGAGTGCGGTCGATCAGACGGCGGAGCAGTTCATCGAGACCATCACGGGTTACGAGGAGCACAAGGTCCGCGGGGCGTTCGGCAAGCCGTTCATGAAGCTCGGCGAGGACGACGTCCTCGACATGGCTCGTGCGGCGGCGTTCGTTCACTTCGATCGTGCCGGCGAGGGTGACCCGAAGGACAGGGCACTCTCGCTGACCATCGGGGAGCTGAACACCTTCTTCCGTGAGGACGACGCGACTGCCGAAGGCAAGTCCGTCGAGGCGGTGGAGGCGGGAAAAGCGAAGAAGTAGCCGACCGTGAGATGGCCCGGTGGTGCCTGCGCACCGGGCAATCTCCGGCCGCTTGGGACGCACTCTCGAGGCGTGCCCGGAGGGTGTTCTACGAAGAGGCCATGCGGATGCGTGAGTAGGTGATTGCACATGGCCGACGACGCCGTGGTCCTCGCGAATCTCGCGCAGGTGCTGCGGGACGCGAAGGCATTCAGCCCGCGCCTGAACCGCTACATTCGCCGCTCTCTACGCGAGGCGACGAACCTCGGCACCCGCGAGATGAAGAAGATTCTCGATGAGTACGAGGGTGGCACGAGCGACCGGCCCGGGTCGGGAAACCTCGCGGGTCACGCCCGCCAAGAGGTGGCGTCCGGCCTCCGCGCGCGAATCACATCCACGCCGCGGAAGACGAGCGTCTCGATCCGTGCCACCAAGGGCGACCTTCGGCGCGCGCTGAACGTGAAGAACAACTGGCGGCACCCTGTCTTCGGTAATCGCTCGGTCTTCGTTTCCCAGCCCGGCGATTCGTACTTCACCCGCGGGTCGAAGGAAGTGGCTGAGGACGCACGCGCGGGCCTCGCCGTTGCGATCAATGAAGCGATTGTGCTCATGCAAGAGGCCGGGGTCACCGGGTACTGACAACCGAAAAGGGGCGATCCGCCGTGGCTATCACGCCCCTGATCTTCGAGATCCTGGCCGTCGACCGCGCGTCCTCGAAGATCCGAGGCGTAGCCGCTACCGCCGAGGCGTCTGGTTCCCGGGCGAAGAAGGCTTTCGGCGGTCTCGCCAAGGGTGCGCTTGCGATCGGTGGCGCGTTCGCCGCTATCGGCGTCGCGAAGTTCGGTGCCGAGTCGGTCAAGAGCGCCATCGACTTCCAGAAGTCGTCGAACGTCCTCGTGACGGCGGCCGGCGAGTCGTCGAAGAACATCGCGATGGTCCGGAAGGGCCTGCTCGACATCTCAAGCCGCACCGGCACGTCGCTGGACCAGATGACCGAGGGCATGTACACGGTCGAGAAGGCCGGGTTCCGGGGCGCCAACGGCCTCAAGATCATGGAGTCCGCCGCGAAGGGTGCCCGCGACGAGGGCGCTGACCTGGGCGTGGTCACGAACGCGCTGACGTCGATGATGACGGCCTACGGGAACAAGATCAAGGATCCCAACAAGGCCATGAACGCGCTCATGGTCGCGGCCGGCAACAGCAAGACGTCGCTCCAGGAGTACGCCGACTCACTCGGCAACGTGCTCCCTGTGGCGGCGAAGCTGGGCATCGGCTTCGACCAGGTGTCCGGCGCGCTCGGCACCATGACCGCGTCTGGCATGTCCGCTCGCCGGTCGTCGCAGAACCTCAACCACACGATTGCCTCGCTCGCGGCACCGACGTCCGTCATGGCCAAGGAGATGTCGGCGTTCGGGCTGTCGTCGCAGGATGTCCGGGACAACCTCGGCAAGCGAGGGCTCCAGGGCACCCTCGATCTACTGTCAGACACCGTGCAGAAGAGGCTCGGCCCGGCCATGAAGGCTGCCGAGGGCACGATCTCCAAGCTGCCGAAGAAGTACCAAGGCCTCTGGGGCGCGTTCAAGTCCGGCACTCTCACCCTGTCGCAGTTCCAGGGCAAGGTCGACCGCGCGAAGGATCTTACGACCAAGCAGAAGGACGCGATCGAGAAGGCGCTGCCCGCTGCCCGCGGCTATACCCAGGCCATGAAGAACATGACCGGCGGAAACGTCGGCCTGGCGACGTCACTAATGCTTACGGGACACTCGTCCGAGAAGTTCAAGGAGCGCACGCACGACGTCGGCAAGGCTTTGGGCTCGACGGCCGACTTCACCAAGAAGTGGTCCATGACGTCGCAGACGGCCGCCGTGTCTATGGACATCGCCAGGCAGTCGATCAAGAACGCCGGCACGAGCCTCGCGACCAAGCTCCTCCCCGCCATTGCGAAGGGCGCGCAGATGCTCGCCGGGTTCGTCACTTGGGTCACGAAGACCAAGGGCGTGCTGCCGGCTCTCGGTGTTGCTCTCGGCGTTGTGACGGTCGCGCTGATCGCGATGAGCGTCACCCCGGTCGGGCTCGCAATCGCAGGGATCGCCGCGGCCATCGCCGGCGTGATCATCGCATTCAACCACTGGGGCGCGATCACTAAGTGGTTCAAGGGCATCCTGAACGGCGTGTGGACGTGGATCAAGAGCAACTGGCCTCGGCTGCTGCTGATCCTCACTGGCCCGTTCGGGGCGCTGGTTCTGGGCTTCAAGACGGCCTGGCGGCATAGCCAGACCTTCCGAAACATCGTGACGGGCGCCCTCAAGACGGTCGCTAGGGCAATCGCGAACGTGCTCGACACTTTCTCGGCCATGCTCCGAGGGCTCGGCCATGTGCCTGGTTTTGGTTGGGCAAAGAGGGCCGCGACCGCACTGCATAACGCGGCTAACAAGACTCGCGAGTTTGCGAATCAGATCGGCCGCATTCACTCGAAGTCGGTCAAGCTGACGGTCAAGACGCACCTGCGTTCGGACGGCTCCAGGGTCCGGATCGCGAGCAGGTCGAACAACGTCACCACCCCGTTCGGCACGGTGACCGCGTTCGCCCGAGGCGCCGAGGACCACCGCGCGCAGATCGCCCGCCCGGGTGCGATGCGTCTGTGGGCCGAGCCCGAGACGGGCGGCGAGGCGTATATCCCCCTCGCTCAGTCCAAGCGTGGGCGCTCGACCAAGATCCTCGCCGACGTCGCCAACCGCTTCGGCTATGACCTCGCGCAGTACGCCAACGGCGGGGTCTCTGACTGGCTGAGCGCGAAATGGTCCCTGCGGAACAGGAACGCCGACGGGGTGTTCCACGTCAACCCGAACTACGTCGGAGGTAGTGGCACTCGGCCCGATCTGCCTGCGGGCCCCGGGGTCGGGTACCGCCACATCGAGGCCATCGCCCAGCAACTCATGCCGGGCGTCAGGGTGACCTCGGACCTGCGCCCCGGTGCGGTGTCGGTGACGGGCTACCCGTCGCTGCACGCAGCGGGACGAGCCGTGGACTTCGGCGCTGGCAACGGCTACTCCCTGGACAAGATCTGGAAGACCTGGAACGCGGCGTACGGGACGAGGCTCTACCAGCTCCTGTACTCGGGCGAGGGTGCCAACCAGATCTGGTGGAACCACAAGCGGATGACGCCGCCAGCGTCCATCGTGGCGCAGCACTGGAACCACGTGCATGTCGCCATGAAGAAGGGTGGCATCCTCGGTGGACCGGGCGGCATTACGCCGACCCTGTTCGACCAGGGCGGCCGCCTTGATCCCGGTACGCACATCGTGGCGAACAAGACGGGCAAGCCGGAGACGGTCCTGACCGATGAACAGCTTGCCAAGTTGACCGCTCGCGGCGACGTCTATGTCGTCGTTCAGGTCGGCGTCGACAAGCGCACGCAGGCCAAGATCGTCCAGGGCGGCATGGCGGAGCTCGCGCGATACGGCCAGCCGATCAAGGTCTCAGGAGGCTCCCGATGACCGCCTGGTCCTGGCTCGGTCCGCTCGGTGCATTGCGGGCGTTCGACGTGGCGCCCGGGGTAGCCAATGCCCCGACACGCACCACAAGCACCTTGGTGACGCTGGGCGGGCGGCAGTACAGCCAGTACGCGCCGCGCGCCCCTCGCACCTGGTCATGCAACATGACGGAGACCACCCCGGATCAGATCGCGCTGGCGAAGGCATTCTCCGCTGGCGCGATCCCCGGCCCGCTGTACCTGATCCCATACGAGGCCACGTTCACGAACATGCTGCCCCCGCATGTCGCTGCACCGGGTTCGGGCGGTGACACCACGCTGGGGACGGTCTCAGCATCGACGGTTCCCGTGGGCATCAGGGGCGGCTACCTGCCGTCGTTCGCCGCGGACAAGCCGTCTGTCGCTGGCACCTACGTAGGCCCGTTCCCGGTTCGTCCGGGCGCGACATACGTGCTGTCCTGCTGGTCCTCTGCTGCGACGTCGGCCCTGGCATGGAAGACCGCCAGCTCTGTCGCTGGCACCGCGGTCCAGTCGGGAACGATCTCGACGGTCGCGTATGGATCCGGATTCCGCGGGACGGCGTCGTTCACGCCGACCTCGACCACTGAGACGGCGCTGTGGCTCCGGCTCCCATCTGGCTCCGGCGCGGTTGGTGGGCTGCGGCTCACCGAAGGGCCGCCCGAGTCGACCGACTGGCTCCCGGGCGACGGTGTGCAGGCGGTGACGATCACCGACCCGCAGCAGACGCTGAACCTCATCCTTCAGGACGGGGTGCCCGGACTCTTCTCGGACTGGTCGTTCACGATTCTCGAAGAGGGGTGACCCATGGCCGTCCCCCAGACCTCGGTTTCCCTGGACCTGTCGGACGGCGCGACTCCCGTGGAGGTGACGGGCTGGCAGGTTACGCGCGAGCTGTCCGGGAACCTCCCCGGCCAGGTGCGCGCGGGCACTGGCATCGCGGCGGCATCGGGCACGGTGACGTTCCGCATGCCCGACAGCCGCACGCCGTGGAAGGGCGGCCCTGTGGTGCCGGGCGGTCGGTGCTCGATCGACGCGGCAGAGGACGCGGGCTTGCCGCTCGTCCCGGCCGCACGCATGACGATCCGGTCGGTCTCGGCTGCGGGCGCGATGACGGGCGAGCGGTCCGCGGAACTTGAGGACGTCGGCATCTCGCGCAGCATCCAGGTACCGACGATCATCAACCCGCCGTCGCCCGGGCTCGAGGCGGCGTGGGTCATCGACCAGGCCGCGCGGTCGATGGGCTACTACCAGACGCCCGAGCCTGTGCCGTCTGCGGTGCTCGCGGTCTCGGCAGTGGGCTCGCTTGCCCCTGAGATCGGGACCATCAGCGCCGCCCAGCCGGACATGGCGTGGATCACATCCAAGGATGGCCGCTGCTACGGCTACCTGAGCGACGCCGCCGTATACCCCATCTTCACCCCGGCATCTGACCCGGGCCTTGATTTCTACGTCGCGCTCACCGTCCCGACGACCACCGCGCGTGTGTACTTCCAGATGTCCGGGGGCGGCACCGTCCGGCTCGTCATCACCGAGACGTTCACGACGTTCACGCACAACTCGGGTGCCGACGTGAACTCGGCTACCTATAACCTCGGCGCCGACCGGCGCATCGAATTTCGCGTCACCATCGGCTCAACCTCCTCATCCCTTCGCGTGCGGACGGGCGCAGCTGCGCCGTTCGCGTCGCCAATCTCCGCGGTGGGCGCCGCCATCCCGGTGCTCTCAATGTCTGGCATCGCGGCCAAGCGCTTCCTCGGCCTACAAGTCGCAACGTCGGACGACCCCGGCCTGTGGGGCGCGGTCACGGCGACCGTCGCCGCGACCGGCTCGATCCTCCAGGCCGTGCTGCCGGGTGACGCGACGACGGCATGGGGGCTGGTCCAGGACGTCGCGCAGGCGACGATGGGCGCCGCCTGGGTCGAGGGCGACGGGACGCTCGTCTACCGCAACAAGGAGGCGATGCGCGGTGCTGGGCCGGTCGTGGGCACGATCGACGCACTGGCCTCCATCGTCGACATCCCGTGGTCGATCTCGACGGACGACGTCGCGGACCGGGTGGAGGTCGACTACTCCCCGCCCGTCGTGCTGACGGGCGACGCCACGGTCACGGTCTGGGAGGCCACCGACGTCATCCGGATCAACGGCGGCTCGACGTTCACCCAGATCATCACCCTCGACGGGTCGGTCGATGGGCTTGCGCCGGTCTTCCTTCGCGACGACTTGTCCGCCGGTCCGGTCACGCAGTACTCGCGCATCGCGGCCAACACGAGCGCGGATGGCACGGGCACGAATGCGACGGTCCTGTACGCCAGCGTCACGCCCATCACGCCGAACACGGTCAAGCTGACGGTGCGCCGGCCCAGCGGATCTGCCGTCTACCTGGTGGACACGTCCGGCAACCCGTCTGTCACGATCCGGGCATCGGTGTACGCGGCCAGCCCCGACCGGGCATCTTCGGTCTACTCGGGCGCCTCGGAGAACGACGCGACCAACCCGCTCACCATCGACTGCGGCCAGTGGGTGCAGGACTCGGACACGGCGGCCATGTTCCAGGACTGGCTGGCGGGCATGGTCTCGTCGCCGCTGCCCACGCTCAGCCAGGTGCAGGTGGTCCCGAACAGCGCTGTGAAGATGGGCGACGTTTGGCGGATTAACGATCCGCTCTACACCGGCCTGTCCGCGAAGTGCCTCGTGACGGCGGTCGACCTGGCGGGGGCACCGGGCTCGCTGACCCAGACCCTCGGTGTCGTCGTCCTCAGCGTGAGCTTGCAGGACGTGGACGACTACATCACCGGCGCGCTGGGCGTGGCGACCATCGCCGACCTCGATGCGGCGATCACCGCAGCGCTCGGCGCCTCACCGACCATCGACCAGGTGCAGACCTGGCTTGAGACAGGAGCCTCCTGATGGCCGATCCGACTACCTCCACCAAGCCGGTAGCACTCGCCGGCGCCGACCCCTGGACCGTCTCTGGCGTCGGCGCCATCGTGCGCGGCCTGAAGAACATCGCCGACTGGATCGGCGGCCTGGTCCCTGCGGGCGCATCCGTATACGACACGGGCCACGTCACGACCGGGCTGACGTTCGGCACCCAGGGGACGTGGACAGTCACGAGCTACGACCTGGTCCGTCGCGGGCAGCGTGTCTCTGGTCGCATCGCCGCGTCGAACAGCGCATCGATCACGTCGAACATCAACGGCACGGTCACGACGAACAATGCCGTCTGCACGATGCCATCGGGTTGGTTCTCGACGGCCCTGATCTGCGATTCGATCGGGCGCGTCGGGGCGTCGTACGGGCTGAACGCCTTCATCACCACGGCGGGCGTGCTCACCCTGAACAACCTCACGGCCGGGTCGATCACGACGTCGGCCGGGTTCGTCTTCAAGATCGATTACGAGCTGTAGCGGCCATGACTGAGGAAGAGACCCCGAAGAGGGTAACCAACCTAGACCTCTACGCCGTGGTCACGGGCATGGACACCAAGCTCGACCGTGCCCTGTCTGACATCACTGACCACGAGACCCGGATCCGCGTCCTCGAAAAGCTGATCTGGAAGGCGATGGGCTGGGCTGCCGCGATCGGTGCCGGCGTCGGGCTCGGAGCCACGATCCTCAGCCTGCTGCTGCACGGCTGACCCCACCATCTGCACACCCCGCCCGACCGTGCATACGGCCGGGCCTTCGTCATGCCCAGGAGGCAACTCATGGTCGCCACTCAGAACGGTTACAAGTACATCGGCAGCACTGCGGGACTCTCGACCATCAAGGCCGGATCCCACAGCACCCGCGTCCGCAAGGGCGACACGGCGACGGTCCTCGGCTGGCTCGTCCGCGAGATCAACGCGGCATGCGAGACGTGCACCGCACTGTATGGGTGGCGCACTGCCGCGACAAACAGGTCGGTCGGCGGATCTTCGGACAGCAACCACATCTCCGGGACCGCCATCGACTACAACGGCGCGCGTCACCCGAACGAGGCTGCCCATGGGCACGCCCGCCTGGCCTCGGGCTGGTCTTCCCACGACACGGCCGCGATCCGAGCGCTGCTCCGTGCGCTCAACGGCGTCGTCCACTGGGGAGCTGACTACGCCCCCGGCTATCGGGACTACATGCACTTCGACGTGCGGGCCTCGACGTCCGCCCTCAAGAGGGCCGCGAAGAAGATCCGCGGCGGCACCGTCAGGACGACCGCAAAGGTCAACGTCCGCGAGTCCGCGTCGGCCACCGGCAAGGTCGACCGGGTTGTCCCCAAGGGCTTCAAGTTCGCCTATGACGGCGTCGTGTACCGGGGCGGCCGGCTGTGGCTGCGCACGACCGCCGGTCACTACGTCGCCGCCGAGTACACCACCTT
>Ga0070712_100001131_pt1 | contig 16068 bp, 14 predicted proteins | sample LARL81metaG_FD_71396 | JGI IMG/M metagenome (GOLD analysis project Ga0070712, IMG submission 71396) | Corn, switchgrass and miscanthus rhizosphere microbial communities from Kellogg Biological Station, Michigan, USA - LAR L8-1 metaG | ecosystem: Host-associated > Plants > Roots > Rhizosphere ...
TCCGACGGCGATCTCATGGAGGGGGTGAGCCAGGAAGCGATCGCACTCGCCGGCCATCTGCAGCTCAACAAGCTGACGGTGCTCTACGACGACAACGGCATTTCGATCGATGGCGCAATCGCGCTCGCGGACTCCGTCGATCAAGTCAAGCGCTTCGAATCGGCGGGCTGGGCGGCGACCCGAATCGACGGTCACGACCCCGCCGCCATCGCCCGCGCGATCGAAGCGGCGCGCCGCTCCGACCGGCCCTCGTTGATTGCCTGCCGCACCACGATCGGCTTCGGCGCGCCGACCAAGGGCGGCACCGAAAAAAGCCACGGCTCGCCGCTCGGCGCCGACGAGATCGCGGCCGCGCGGCAACGGCTCGGCTGGACCGCGCCGGCCTTCGAAATTCCCGCCGATATTCGGGCGCAATGGCGCGCGGCGGGCGAGCGCAACCGCCCGGCGCGGCTCGCCTGGGAACAGCGCTTGGCGGCGCTTGAGCCGGGCCGGCGCGCCGAATTTCTCCGCCGCTTGCGCGGCGATGTCGCCGGGCGGCTCGCGCCGGCGGTCACCAACGTGAAACAGACACTCGCGCAAGCGCCCAAGGATATGGCAACACGCGCGGCGTCCGAACTTGCGCTCGATGCGCTCACCGCGGCGCTGCCGGAAATGATCGGCGGCTCGGCCGACCTGACCGGCTCCAACAACACCCGCGCCAAGGGGATGAAGGTGCTTAAAGCGCCGGATTATTCCGGTACCTTCATTCATTACGGGGTGCGCGAGCATGGTATGGCCGCCGCAATGAACGGCATGGCGCTGCATGGCGGCGTCATCCCCTATTCCGGCACCTTCCTGGCATTTTCGGATTATTGCCGGCCCGCGATCCGCCTCGCGGCGCTGATGGGCCAGCGCGTCATTTTTGTGATGACGCACGATTCGATCGGGCTCGGCGAGGATGGCCCAACCCATCAGCCCATCGAGCACCTCGCGGCGCTGCGCGCGATCCCGAAGCTGAAAGTGTTCCGGCCGTGCGACGCGGTCGAGACCGTCGAATGCTGGCAGCTCGCGCTGCAATCACAAGACGGTCCGAGCGTGCTGGCGCTGACCCGGCAAACGGTGCCGCAACTGCGGACAGGTTTTGACGAACGCAATCGCTGCGCGTCGGGGGCCTATGAGCTGATCGCCGCCGAAGGCGGAGCAGCGCAAGTATCCTTGTTCGCCTCCGGCTCGGAGCTTTCCACCGCCGTCGAAGCGTGCAAGCTCCTTGCCGCGCACAAAATTCCGGCGCGCGTCGTCTCGGTGCCCTCCTTTGAGCTATTCCTTGCTTCGCCCGAAGCAGAACGCAGCGCGGCGATCGGTGCGGCCAAAATCAACGTCGCGGTCGAAGCCGGGATTCGCCAGGGCTGGGACGCGATCATCGGATCCGCCAGCGCTTTCGTCGGCATGAGCGGCTTTGGCGCCAGCGCGCCGTACAAGGACCTGTACCGGTATTTTGGCCTGACAGCGGAAAAGATCGTCGAAGCGGCGTTGAATAAGCTATGAAACCCGCACACATATGATTTTGTTTGATAATAGGACGGCCAACAAGTCAGCCAGCCAAATGGCCGTTTAAGTGGCCGTTTGCGAATAGGAGACCGGGGAAATGTCCGTGCGCGTTGCCATTAACGGGTTTGGCCGGATCGGCCGCAACATTCTGCGCGCCATTGTCGAGGCGGACCGCAGCGACATCGAAGTGGTCGCCGTCAACGATCTGGCGCCGGTCGAAACCAATGCGCATCTGTTGCGCTACGATTCGGTTCACGGGCGCTTTCCCGCGCCGGTAACCGTCAAGGGCGACACCATCAGCTGTGGCAACGGCGCCATCAAAGTGACCGCGCTCAAGGACCCCGCGCAATTGCCGTGGAAGGATCTCGGCGTCGATGTCGCGCTGGAATGCACCGGAATCTTCACCTCGAAGGACAAGGCCGCGGCGCATCTGCAAGCCGGCGCCAAGCGCGTATTGGTTTCGGCTCCGGCCGACGGCGTCGATCTCACCGTGGTCTATGGCGTCAACCACGACAAGCTTACCAAAGCGCACATGGTGGTCTCGAACGCATCGTGCACCACCAATTGTCTCGTGCCGGTCGTGAAAGTGCTAAACGACGCGATCGGCATCGACAAGGGATTTATGACGACGGTGCACTCCTACACCAATGACCAGCCGTCGCTCGATCAGGTGCATAAGGATATGTATCGCGCCCGCGCCGCGGCGTTGAACATGATTCCCACCTCGACCGGCGCCGCCAAGGCGGTTGGCCTCGTTCTGCCGGAACTCGCCGGGCGGCTCGACGGCGTCTCGATCCGCGTGCCGACGCCGAACGTCTCAGTGATCGATTTCAAGTTTGTCGCCAAGCGCGCGACCAGCAAGGACGAGGTCAACGGCGCGGTCAAACGCGCCGCCGAGCAGCAGCTCAAGGGTATTCTCGCCTATACCGAGGCGCCGAACGTCTCCAGCGACTTCAACCACGATCCGCATTCCTCGGTCTTTCACATGGACCAGACCAAGGTGATCGACGGCACGCTGGTTCGCGTCATGTCGTGGTACGACAATGAATGGGGTTTCTCCAATCGCATGGTCGACACCGCGGTAGCGATGGGCAAGCTCGGCTGATCGCCGCCAGCAGATTTTCTTAAAGCTCGCTTTCATGCCGACCTTCCGCAGTCTCGACGACGCCGACGTCAAAGGTAAACGCGTGCTCGTGCGCGTCGATCTCAACGTGCCGATGCAGGACGGCAAGGTCACCGATTCAACCCGCATCGAGGAGATCGTGCCGACGATTGCGGAACTTGCCGGCAAAGGCGGCAAGGTCATTCTGCTGTCGCATTTCGATCGGCCGAAAGGCCGTGATCCGAAATATTCACTGCGCCCGGTCGCGGCCGAAGTGGCGCGGCTTGTCAGGCGGCCGATCGCTTTCGCCGACGATTGCATTGGGCCGAAAGCCGAAGCTGCGGTCGCCGCCTTGAAGAACGGCGACATTGTTTGCCTGGAGAACACCCGGTTTCATCCGGGTGAAGAAAAGAACGACAAGGAATTTGCGAGAAAGCTCGCAGCGCTAGGCGACATTTTCGTCAATGACGCCTTTTCCGCGGCGCATCGCGAACACGCCAGCACGACGACGATCGTGACCGCTTCCAAGCTCCCGGCTTATCCTGGCCGCGCCATGAAAGCCGAGCTCGACGCGCTTGAGCGCGCATTCGAGCATCCCGAACATCCGGTCACGGCAATTGTCGGCGGCGCGAAGGTGTCCACCAAGCTCGAGCTGCTGGGCCACCTTCTCTCCAAGGTGGAAATTCTGATCATCGGCGGCGCCATGGCGAACACGTTTCTGGTCGCCCAAGGCAAGCGGGTCGGCAAATCGCTGTTTGAAGGCGATCTCGTTGGCGCGGCGGCCGACATCATGAGCCGAGCCCGCGCGCTCGGCCGCGAAATCGTGCTGCCGGTCGATGCCCTGGTGGCGCGACAGCTTGCCACGCACGCTCCCTCGCATGTTGTATCGGTCGATCAAGTCGGCGCCGACGAGATGATCCTCGATATCGGGCCGCGCACGATCGAGCACATCGTCTCGGTGCTGGCGCGCAGCAAAACACTGGTCTGGAACGGCCCGTTCGGGGCCTTCGAGCATGAGCCGTTCGACAATGGTACAATCGAAGTCGCCGAGGCCGCGGCGGAACTGACCGCGGCCGGCAAGCTTGTCAGTTTTGCCGGAGGCGGCGACACTGTCGCAGCGCTAAATGTCGCCTCGGTCAAGGAGCGCATGACGCACGTTTCGACCGGCGGCGGCGCGTTCCTGGAATCCTTGGAAGGCAAGACACTGCCCGGAGTAAAAGTGCTGCTGATTGCCGAACCGTCGCGGGCGGCCGCAGGATAGCTAAAGAGAGGCGCCGAAACGTGGGCGCCGCGCGTGAAATGTCGAGGAGGGCGCAATGAACTTAAGCGAGTTGAACAGGGTCGCGACCGCAATGGTCGCCCCGGGGCGCGGCATCCTGGCGGCCGACGAGTCGACCGGCACGATCAAGAAACGGTTCGACGCCATCGGCGTGGAATCGACCGCCGACAATCGCCGCGATTACCGCGAAATGCTGTTCCGCTCGAACGAGGCGATGGGAAAGCACATTTCCGGCGTCATTCTTTACGACGAAACGATCCGGCAGAACGCCAAGGACGGCACCCCGCTCGTCAAGTTGATCGAAAAGGCCGGTTCGATTGGCATTAAGGTCGACAAAGGCACCAAACCCCTGCCCTTCTGCCCCGGCGAAGTCATTACCGAGGGGCTTGACGGCTTGCGCGAGCGGCTCGTCGAATATCGCGGGCTCGGCGCCAAATTCGCCAAGTGGCGCGCGGTCATCGACATCGGACCGACGCATGTCATGCCAAGCTACACCTGTGTGAGCGCCAATGCGCACGCGCTGGCGCGCTACGCCGCGCTTTGCCAGGACGAAACCATCGTCCCGATCGTCGAGCCGGAAGTGCTGATGGACGGCGATCACGACATCGACCGTTGCGTCGAGGTAACAACCTGGGTGTTGAAGGAGACGTTCCAGGAATTGTTCTACAACCATGTTGCGCTCGAAGGCATGGTGCTCAAGCCCAATATGGCGGTGCCGGGAAAGAAATCGCCGAAGCGGACGTCGATCGCCGAAGTCGCCGAAAAAACCTTACGCATGCTCCAGGAGTGCGTGCCCGCCGCGATGCCCGGCATCGCCTTTTTGTCCGGCGGGCAATCCGACGAAGAGGCCACCGCGCATCTCGACGCGATCAACAAACTCGGCGAGCTGCCGTGGCGCGTCACCTTCTCATACGGCCGCGCTCTGCAAGCGGCGCCGCAAAAGACATGGTCCGGCAAGGCGGAGAACACCGCCGCCGCGCAGCGCGCTTTCAACCACCGCGCCATGATGAACGGCCTAGCCACGCTCGGGCAATGGAAAGCCGATCTTGAGCGCAAAGCGGCGTGACCGCACTGGCGCTCCCTTTCCCCGGCGGGGAGAGGGTTGGGGTGAGGGGGTTCCGAGCTCACAATCGAACTCTGATCCCCCTCACCCGCTCGCGGAGCTTGTCATCGGGCCTTCCACTTCGGACCGGACCCGTTGGCTCGCGACCTCTCCCCAACGGGGAGAGGTGGAATCGAGCATCGGCGCATGAACAACCGGTCTAAACCACGCCCGCGGCTTTATTTGGTCACCCCGGCGATCAGTGATCCCGCATTCTTTGCCGGCGAGCTTGAACATGCACTCGGCGCCGCCGACATCGCCGCGATGCTGTTGCGCCTTGCCGACGGCGGCGAACGCGCGCTGATCGAACGCACCAAGCAGATCGCCGCCGCGGTGCAGTCTCGCGACGTCGCGCTTGTCGTCGATAACCGTCCCGAGATCGTGGCGCGCGCCGGCGCCGACGGGGCGCATCTGAGCGGCGTTGAGAAGTTCGCCGCGGCGCTTGCGCTGCTCAAGCCCGAACGGATTGCCGGCGCCGGCGGTTTGCGCAGCCGTCATGATGCCATGCTCGCAGGCGAAGCTGGCGCCGATTACGTCATGTTCGGCGAACCTGATCGCAACGGCCGTCGGCCGAGCTTCGAAGAATTGCAGGAACGGCTGACCTGGTGGGCTGATTTGTTCGAAATCCCATGTGCTGCTTATGCCGCCGGCAAAGAAGAGGTGGCGCCGCTCGTGCGGACCGGCGCCGACTTCATCGCGCTTGGCGACTGGATATGGTCGGCGCCGGAGGGCGCGGCCAAGGCTGTTGCCGCCGCGGCTGCGAGCCTCGATGAGGCGCTGACATGATGCGCGCGATGGCAACGATAGCCGCCGCACTCTTGGCAATGGTATTGGCGTTGGCACTGAGCCAATCGGCGTTCGCACAAAGCGGCGCAGCGCGCCCGCCTGCCGCGAAGCCCAATCGCGTCGCCGCACCGGGCGAAAAGACGGCGCCGGCGGCGCCTGCCGGGCCGCCGCCCGACATGGCCTATGGCGCGTTTCAGCGCGGTTATTTCATCACTGCTTTTTCGCTTGCGACCGACCGCGTCACCAATGATGCCGATCCGAAGGCGATGACGCTTCTTGGCGAGCTCTATGCCGAAGGCCTTGGCGTGCTGCAGGACGATCGGCGCGCGGCCGAATGGTATCGGCTCGCCGCGGCGCGCGGCGACAGCAATGCGATGTTCGCGCTCGCCATGTTTGCGCTCAATGGCCGCGCCAGGCCGCGCGACCGTGACGCGAGCACGCGATGGCTTGCGGCCGCGGCCAAGCTCGGTCATCCGCTCGCCGCCTACGATCTCGCTTTGCTTTATGTCGAAGGGCAGATGTTTCCGCAGGACTTTGGCCGCGCCGCCGAATTCCTGCGCATCGCGGCGCAGGGCGGCAGCGCCGACGCGCAATATGCGCTCGGCACATTTTACAAGACCGGCCGCGGCGTGCCCCAGGATCCGCGGCAAGCGGCGCAATGGTGGGCGAAAGCGGCGCTGGCCGACAACGCCGACGCGCAAGTGGAATATGCCATCGCGCTCTTTAACGGCGAAGGCGTCGAACGCAATGAGGAGGCCGCCGTCGCATTGTTTCGCAAAGCCGCCATGCGTGGCAGCGCAATCGCGCAGGATCGCCTGGCGCGCATTCTTGCCAGCGGCCGCGGCGCGCCGCGCGATCTCGCCGAAGCAACCAAATGGCATCTGATCTCGCGCGCCGGCGGTGAGACCGACCTCGAGCTTGATGACGTCATCAACAAGCTGGATCCGCAGACCCGCGCCGCCGGCGAGAAGGCGGCGAAGCCCTGGCTCGACGCGATCGAAGCGGTGCGCAAGGCGCAAGCCGCGCAACAGGCGCAGCCGACGCAGGCCGCGCCGGCCAAGCGGTGATGTGATGCAGCGGCGGGCGCTTGCCTACGGCTGTTTCGTCAATTCCACGCAAGAGGCAATGCGCGCGTCCGATCCGTGCTTGAGATAGCAGAGCTCCATGCGGTCGGGCGCCAGCATGGTTCCATTCGAGAAGCCCTCGGCGTCGGCCAAGAAGATCGTGCCGCCGCGCGACATGATGGCGACGACTTTCGAGCCGCCGCGCGGCGATGAAAAAGTTCCAGAGAAGCGGCGCCCATCCTGCTTGTCGATCGACAGCGTGAAGGCAACCGAGCGCAATTCCGGTTCGCTTGCCGAAGTCACCGCGTGATGCGCGTTGCCGCCACCGAGCACGATCGACTCGCTCTCACCCTTCCAGGTGCCGCGCAGGTCAGGGACGGCACTCTGCGCCTCGGCCGTGGACACGGTTGCGAGCGCGATAAGCGCGAAAGCGCAAGCGAGCTTTGACATAGGGCTTCCTCCGTTCGGCTATGGGTCGGCCTCGTTGGGTTCCGGCTGGGTCCTGCAGCATCCGGGGAAAGCGTGCGGAACCCTGGTAAACGTCCCTTTTCCCTGTCATTTCGCCATGTTTCAGCCAAAGCTTTCAAGATATTGTCGCGCCACAATCACCGGAGGGGGCTCAATGCTTCGGTCAGGCGGGTTTGCTGCCGCAGCCGCATCGCTGCTGCTCGCAGGCGCATTTTTCGTTGTCACGCGCAGCGATGCGCGCGCCGCGACGACAGCGGCAGGCTGCCAGGATGCCGAGTTCGCGATGCTCGCCGCGCCGCTCGCCCCCTGGAAGGGCGCGCCATTGCGCGTACTCGTCGCCGCCGAGCAAGCGTTCGACGGGGAATTTGCGCTGATTGCACCCGATGGCAGCGTCGCCGCCAAATCGCACGAGCGATATGGCGGGCCGCCCTATTTCTGGATCGCCGAAGTCGCGGCGCCGGCGGCGGGCACATGGCATGCCACGCTTACGCGCGACAGCGCGTCAGGCGCATGCGGCGCGATCACCCGCGAAATCGTCGTGAGCGCCCAGAAACCGCCGCGGCCGTCCGCGGCGCCGGGCAGCGTCTGGCCGATACGGAACGCCTGGAACCGCGCGACGGAAAACCTGTTTTCGGCTTGGATCGTGAAACTGTTCGACGCGCCGCTTGATACGGAGCCGTCGTGGAAAGCCTGGCACGAAGTGTTACGCGATCGATCGCGGAATATTCTGTTCGACTATTTGGGTCTCGGCGAAGATAACGTGACGATCAACCTTCGTCCCGACTGCGCCGACTTTGCTTACTTCCTGCGCGCCTATTTCGCGTACAAGATGGGGCTGCCGTTCGGCTATTCGAATTGCTCGCGTAGCGGCAAGTGCTATCAGTGGTTCAACATCGAGCATCCCGAGGCAACGCGTCCGCCGCCGCCGCCCGATCAAATAACGGCGTCCACCGACCCAACGCCTGCGCCACCACCCACTCTATTGCAGCAGATGATCGGCGAGCAGCCCGCACCGGCCGCACCGGCGATGGGAGCGCCGGCGAAGCGGCTCGGCACGCCTTCATTCGCCGAATACCTGCGGATCGTCGGCGACGTCGTCCACTCCGGCTCGGTGCGAACCTCGGCAACCGACGACAACACCGATTTTTACTTTGTTCCGCTCGCGCAAGAGGCGTTGCGGCCCGGGACTGTCTATGCCGATCCGTACGGACACGTCATGATGGTGGTGCGGCGCGTGCCGGAATCGGCCGGGGCGGCCGGCATCTTGCTTGCCGTCGACGCCGAGCCTGATGGCACGGTCGCACGCAAGCGGTTTTGGCGCGGCACGTTCTTGTTCGCGCACGAACCCACGTTCGGCAGCGCAGGATTCAAACACTTCCGGCCGATCGTGCGCGGGGAAAACGGCGCTTTGCGGCGGCTGACCAATGCCCAAATCGCAAAAAATCCGGACTACAGCGATATCTCTGCCGAACAATCGCAGCTCGCGGTCGATGATTTTTACGATCGCATGGATGCGGCACTCTCGCCCGAGCCGCTCGATCCGTTCAACGCCATGAAAGAGGCGATCACTGCGCTTGAAGAACAGGTCAATACCCGCGTGACTTCGATCGAAAACGGCCGCAAGTATCAGGACGGTCACGGCGAGATCACGATGCCGGACGGGCCCGCTATTTTTGCAACGACCGGCGCCTGGGAGGATTTCTCTACGCCGGCGCGCGACTTTCGTCTCTTGGTCGCGATCGATGTTGTGCGCGGCTATCCCGACCGGGTCGCCCGGCACCCGGAACGTTATGCCATGCCGAACGGCAAGAACGTTGCCGAGGTGAAAGCCGAATTGCAAAAGGTGCTGGCCGCGGAACTTGCCGCCCGCAAGTTTTCCTATACGCGCAGCGACGGCTCGTCGTGGACGCTCACGCTCAAGGACACGGTCGAGCGCGCCGGGGATTTCGAAATTGCCTACAACCCCAACGATTGCGCCGAATTGCGCTGGGGGGCGCCGGAAAACAGCCAGGAGGCTTCGACCTGTAAGCGCCACGCACCGTCGGCGCAGCGGGCCAAGATGACCAACTACCGCTCCTGGTTCCGGGAGCGGCACTGGCCGGCGCGCGTTTAGTCAAAGCGCGGCAGCTATTTCCCTCCCTCTTGTGGGGGCGGCGCCGACACGCAAAAGGCTGACTTCGCGATCCCCTTGCAACCCTCCCCCGCAAGGGGAATGGCGTTAGTTTCCATCGCCGATGCGGTGATCCCTCGAAATGAACTTTCCGACGCTCACGATCGCCACCGCCATTGTTTTTCTTTTGACTTACGCGGGCATTGCGCTCGGACGTATTCCCGGGTTCCGGCTTGATCGCGCCGGCATTGCGCTCACCGGCGCGGCGGTGATGATGGCGATCGGCGCAATTACGCCGGAGGAGGCTTATCGCGCGGTCAACCTCGATACGCTCGCGCTCCTGCTCGGCATGATGATCGTGGTGGCGCACTTGCGGCTGTCCGGCTTCTTTCGGCTGGTAACGCGCTGGGCGCTGGTGCATGCGCACTCGCCCTTGATTTTGCTCGCCACCGTCGCGATGACCGCCGCTGCGTTCTCGGCGTTCCTGGTCAATGACGCCGTATGCCTGGTCATGGCGCCGCTGGTGATCGAGGTGACGCGCTCGTTGCGGCGCGACCCCATCCCCTATCTCCTCGCCGTGGCGATGGCATCGAATGTCGGAAGCGTGGCGACGATCACCGGTAATCCGCAAAACATGATCGTCGGCGCGGTCTCGCGCATCCCTTATGTGGAATTTGCCGCGGCCTTTGCGCCGCTTGCGGCGGTCGCGCTCGTTGTCGTCATTATCGTGCTTGCGACGCTGTGGTGGCGCGAGTTCCGCCTGGCGGCGGAGCTTACGGCCAAAGCGCCGCCGGCGCGCGTGCACCAGGCGCAACTCATCAAAGCCGTGCTGGTGACGCTCGGCGTGATCGCCGCCTTCTTCGCCGGCGTGCCGGTGGCGATGGCCGCGCTTCTTGGCGGCGCGCTATTGCTGGTCACCCGCGCCATCAAAGCGCACAAGGTCTATCAGGAGATCGACGGCGCGATGCTGTTGATGTTCGCCGGTCTCTTCGTCGTGGTCGCGGCATCGGAGAAAATCCTGTTGACGCCCGACGCGATCCGCTCGGTGCAGGCCTTTCACTTCGCCAATAGTTACGTTCTCACCTTCGATACCGCGGTGCTTTCCAACATCATCAGCAATGTACCGGCGGTGTTGGCGCTCAAGCCCTTTATCCTCGGTCTTCCCGACCAGCATCGCATTTGGCTCGTGATTGCGATGAGCGCGACATTGGCGGGCAATCTCACCCCGGTTGGATCGGTCGCCAACCTCATCGTCGCCGAGCGCGCCCGCGCCGCCGGCATCCACGTCTCGTTATGGGACTATTGCCGCGCCGGAATTCCGATCACGGTGGCGACGCTGGCACTTGGCGCTTGGTGGCTGAGCTAGGGTCAAAGCTCATTATTTGCGCGGCCGCGACGTTTGCGCAAAGGCCCGCGTCCCTTCGGGTTCGCGGAAATAATGAGCTTTGACCCTAGCTTTGTGACGTTTGCGGCAGTGCGGCGGAGTTTCAATCCGGCTGAGCTGCATCCGGAACCGCGCTCTCATACCCATACCCAATGGCGGCCTCGGCCCCGTCGTCGGCGACTTGCTCGGCGAGCTTCAGCCAGGATTGCGCCATTTCGAGCAGCATGAGCCTTCCCGCGGGGTCGGAAACACTCCGAGAAATTCTTACGCACCTGGCTGCATAAGAACGATAACGTTCGACCAACGCGGCACCCTGCATTTCCAGTCCCCCGTATGTCTTTCGACATAGCACTCAACCCGATCGGCGGGTTGCGGTTCCCGCAACGCACCAATTTTGGGCATGTGTTGCGGGAACTCGGAGCGCTCCCGGTAGCGCAAACGGCCAAAGCCAGCCAACTTGACCTGTCCGCTCCAGGGCTTACGACAAGCCCCCATGCTCCATTCCGCAGTCCTCAATGTCATGATCAAGGCGGCGCACCGCGCCGGCCGCAGCCTCAAACGCGACCTCGGCGAGGTCGAGCACCTGCAGGTGTCGGTGAAGGGCCCGCGGAACTTTGTGTGCGCCGCCGACCATCGCGCCGAGGCCATCGTGCGCGAGGAGCTCGCGAAAGCGCGGCCGGACTATGGCTTCCTGGGCGAAGAAGGCGGCGCCCATCCGGGCACCGACAAGACCCATCGCTGGATCGTCGATCCGCTCGACGGCACCACCAATTTTCTCCACGGCATTCCGCACTTCGGCGTGGCGATTGCGCTGGAGCGCAACGGCACGGTCGTCGCCGGCCTCGTCTACAATCCGGCGAACGATGAGATGTTCATCGCCGAGCGCGGCAAGGGCGCGTTTCTGAACGACAGGCGCATCCGCGTTGCCGCGCGGGGGCGGCTCGCCGATGCCATTGTGGCCTGCGGCTTACCCCATTACGGCCGCGGCGATCTTGCGCTCGCCCGCAACGAAATCGCGGCCGCGCAGCGCGCCTTCGCCGGCTTGCGCCGCTATGGCGCGGCGGCGCTCGACCTCGCTTGGGTCGCGGCGGGACGACTCGATGCCTATTGGGAGCGCGATCTCTCCCCGTGGGATCTCGCGGCGGGCTCGCTCCTGGTGCGCGAGGCCGGCGGCTTTGTCAGCGACCTCGACGGCGGCGATGCCATTATGCAAAAAGGCAATATTGTTGCCGGCAATGAAACCATGCATCGCGAATTGTTGCGGCTGTTGCAGGAAGCGGAAACGGCTGCCGGCAAGGAAGCCGCGGCGTCGACTGCGCCGTGAGCGCTTTTTCGTTCCGGCAGTATGACGGCGCGCGCGACGAGGAGCCTGCTTTGGCGCTGTGGCTGCGCACCTGGCAGGAGACCTATCCCGATATCGATTTTGCCGGCCGGCTCGCGTGGTGGCGCGAGCACTGGCGCGGCCTGGTGCGTACCGCGCGCATCACGGTGGCCGAAGCCAAAAACGAAATAATCGGCTTCGTCACAATCGATCCCGGTACGCTTTATCTCGACCAGATCGTTGTCGCGCCGGAATATTGGGGCAGCGGCCTTGCCAGCGCGCTCATCGCCGAGGCCAAGCGCGCCTCGCCGCACGGGCTCGATCTCGACGTTAATACCGACAATGTGCGGGCGATCGCGTTTTATCAAAAAGAGGGTTTCGTCATTACCGGCGAGGGAATCAATCCGCGGAGCGGCCGGCCGGTCCACCACATGCGCTGGCGGCCCCCACCCTTCCCTCCGCAGCAAGCCGGAGAGCGTTAGGCAGGCGCCGACCTTCCAGCTACGGCTTCCGCCATCGCCACGTCGAAGGATTTGCTGTCGACCTTGAGGTAAGCGAGGCTTTCTTCGGCGATAATCACGGCTTCGATCACCCCGGGGACCTGCCGCAGTTTTGTGGCGAGGCCGGAGGCGTCGGACAATTTGCTTTCCGCGATCGGCACCAATCGCGTCGTCAGATAACTCGGCTGCGCCATGCCGGCCGCAACGACCAGCCAGATCGCCGCGAGCGCGGTCGTCAGCGCGAATACGCCGGCGCTGCCGCCGTGTTGATGCGCCATGCCGCCGATGATGCCGCCGATGAAAATGCCGAGGAATTGCAGGCTCGAATAGACGCCCATTGCCGTTCCTTTGACATCCGGCGGCGCCACTTTGGTGATCAGCGATGGCAGGCTTGCTTCCATCACGTTGAACGCCGAGAAAAAGACGATCAGCGCGGCAAGCAGCGCAAACACATTTCCTGAGCCGTAAAAGAGCATGATTTGGCTGACGACGAGCGCCGCCACCGCGCTTACAAACACGCCCTTCATGCGCCGATATTTCTCGGCGACGATGATCGCCGGCACCATCGCGGCGACGGAGACGAGCAGCACCGGCAAATAGACGATCCATTGATCATGGACTCCAATGCCGAGCGTGCTGCGCAACAAGTCCGGGACGACGAGAAAGCTCGCGGTGAGCATGGCGTGCAGCGCAAAGATGCCGACATCGAGCCGCAACAGTTCACGGTTGCGCAACACCGCGCCGAGCAAAGCCGGCACCGCCTCGGCATCGCGATGTACGCGGATGCGCGGCGGGTTCGGCACCACGAATTGCGTGATCGCGATGCCGACGAGCGCTAGCGCCACCATCAGCCAGAAGATGCCGCTGACGCCGATGAAATTGGCAACGACCGGCCCGGCAAGCAACGCGACTATGAAGGAGGCGCCGATGGTAATGCCGACCATCGCCATGGCCGCGGTGCGGCTGTCCTCGCCGGTGAGGTCGGCAACGAGTGCCAGAATGACCGAGCCGACGGCGCCGGCGCCTTGCAGCGCCCGGCCGATAATGACGCCGCCGATCGTCGTGGAGACGGCGGCGACCGCGCTGCCGGCGCCGAACAGGATAAGCCCGAGGACGATCATGACCTTGCGTCCGATCCGGTCCGACAACAGGCCGAATGGAATCTGCAACAGGCCTTGGCTGAGACCGTAGATGCCGAGCGCTTCGCCGATCAGGTAGGGATTGGCGCCGGCGAGCGTGCCGGCATAGGCGGCAAAAACCGGATAGATCATGAACAGGCCAAGAAGCCTGACGGAAAACACGGCGGCGAGCGCCGCGGCGGCGCGTATTTCTTGCCGTTTCATGAGGGTCAAAACTCATTATCCCCGTGAGCCGCGTTGCGGTCAAAATCGCGGTCCGGGCAGGAGAAAGGCGAAGAGCGCATCGGCAATACGGTCGAGCCTTTCGACGAACCCGGCCGCGATTTTCGCCGTAACCCGAAGGGATGCGGGCTTTTTGGCTGCTGGCGTCGTTGCTCGTCGCTCATGATCGGATAGATCACATCGCTCCTCGCGCCTAGCCAGCAGCCAAAAATCCCAGCGTCGCGGCCACGGCGATAATGAATTTTGACCCTAGGGTTGATCAGCTTATGGCAAGTTGACTGCAGGTAAATGGCGGCAGCTTGTCGGGCCGCAGATACCGCGTTATATAGCCGCCCAATTCCAGCAAAACAGCCAAAACAGCCTGGTGCAAGGCCATGAAACCGGACACACATCCTAATTATCACACCATTAAGGTCATCATGACCGACGGCACCGAGTTCACCACGCGCTCGACCTGGGGCAAGTCCGGTGACACGCTGCATCTCGACATCGATCCGAAGTCGCATCCGGCCTGGACCGGCGGCCAGCAGCATCTGGTCGATCGCGGCGGGCGGCTGTCGCGCTTCCAGAAGAAGTTCTCGGGCTTCTTGAAGAAATAGGCGGCGCGCGTCTTACGTGCCGGAGCGCCGCGCGTCGGACTCGAAAGCGGCTTTCAACAGCCCCAACTGACGCCCGACCGGATTGTCGGTCGGAATTCTCGGCGCCGCGGCAGCGTGCATGGTCGCATCGAGCCGGCGGACTTCGATCTGCAGCTTGGCCGAGCGCGCGATCAATTCCTGCAATTTGGCCGGCAACAGCGCGAGCGATTTGGCGTCCGCCGGCGCACAGGCGGCAAGACTCACTTTGCTCTTTTCCTTACTCGCCTGCACCAGCGTGATCTCGCCTTCCTTGACCGCGCGGTGCAGGAGCAGCCACGAAGCCAGATGCATCAGCCGGTTGGTCAGGCGCAGGCTCTCGGTGGCGTAAACCAATCCGGCACTGCGTTCGAGCTTCTTGGATTCCAGCCGTCCCGAACCGTCGAGATAGCTCGCGGTCTCGTCGACCAATGTCATGCCATCCCGAAACAGCGCGGCAAAATGCTGGGAACTCGCCAGCCGCTCGCTGAAACAGACCGCGCCTTCTTCTACGCTACGCTTATCGGACATTTACGCTTACGCCTCACACCCCGCATTAAGCATCGCGCGCCTAATGGACGCTGTCCAGCAGGTCGAAGCGGGAAGTTGCAGACATAGTTGCCGAGCGAGGCAACCGCGGGAAACGCCGCAATTTGGCCCGGAAAATAAAAAGGAGCCGCCGTTGCCGGCGGCTCAAGGACACAAACGCGTTTATACTTGTCTACGCGCGTATACCGAAGCTCAATAAACATCGGATTTATCGTGCATACCTGAGTATGCTTGTTTACAGGCATATACGCACGTATATTGGACACCTGTTGGACACCGACGCTCTGTTGTTTCCGCCGTCGTAGGCGAGAAACTCAAAGAGCGTCTGTTGGACACGGTGTTGGACACGGATTGTTACCGCCTGAGGGAGCAGGTATGGCACGCACGATCAAAGACACTTCATTGGACACGCGCGCGGCGCGCGGACGGTTAATGCCTCGCGGCAAGCCGTACTACCGCAAGATCGAGGAAGGTCTGCATCTTGGCTACCGGAAGCCGCGCGGCCGCAAGGGCAAGCCTGCTGTGTCCGGCAAGTGGGTTCTGCGCCGCTACGTTGGTGGGCAAGCCTATGTCGTAGAGACAATCGGCATTGCCGACGACTTCGACGACGCCGATGGGCACGCGATCCTTAATTTCAGTCAGGCGCAAGCCAAGGCCCGCGGAATCTTCAAGCAGGGCGCTCGCGACGAAGCCGGTATCACCGGCCCGTTAACCATTGCCGAAGCTGTCAGGGATTATCTCGAAAACCTAGAGCACCGGGGCAAGAGCAGCTATGACGGCAGATGCCGGGCCAACGCGTTCATCATTCCGGCGCTAGGCAATATCGAAGTCAGCAAGCTCACGTCCAAGCGACTCTATGACTGGCTGAAAGCGCTGGCTTCAACGCCACCGCGTTTGCGCA
>Ga0070712_100001133_pt1 | contig 16057 bp, 14 predicted proteins | sample LARL81metaG_FD_71396 | JGI IMG/M metagenome (GOLD analysis project Ga0070712, IMG submission 71396) | Corn, switchgrass and miscanthus rhizosphere microbial communities from Kellogg Biological Station, Michigan, USA - LAR L8-1 metaG | ecosystem: Host-associated > Plants > Roots > Rhizosphere ...
TGGGCGGCGACCCGGTCGGCGGCCGCCTCGATCAACCCGAGCACCGCCTTCTCACTGGCGTCCCACGCCACACCCGCGGCGAGATCCTCACCGAGCAGGGCGACCAGCCGCTGACCCTCTGTTTTCATGGGCCCATTATCGCCCCGGGCCCCCAGAGATGCGATGCGCGCTTTGGTCAACGGTATGCCGGTTAGGCTGGCTGCCTGCCCTGGTCGGAGGGTACTCCCACCCCATTGCTGGCATCACGAGATCGCAGGCGGGACAACAGGTCTGGGCATGACAGCTGTTTGCCTTGCTGAAGTGTGGTCAACACCAGTCGATCTCGGCTGGCACTAAACAGGCCAGCCGGGTGTTGTTGATTGGCGTCCCCGGCGGCCAGTCGCGCCAGACATTCAGCGGCATGGGCAGGCGCAGTTTGTACGTAATGGTCCATCGGGCGCGTCTGATGGTGCTACTGCTAGCGGTCGAGAGCCCGCTGCATTATCGTCTGCTGCACCGCAGACGAACTTGGAGGAAGCTACGTGACAGCATCGAAGTACGCCGTAATCTCTTTTGCCGGCGCAGTCCTGGCCGGGTGTGCGTTGGGTATGGCGGCCAATGCCCAGGCCGACTGTGATCCGTTCCTGCTATCGATGACTCCGCAGCCTGTTCCCGCATGTCAGGCTCCCGACGTCGCACCGCCGCCCGACCAGCCTGCGATCGCTCCGGTGAACGACGTCGCTGTGCCGCTGCCTGCCGAGGTGCCTCCCCCCGCGGAGCCCGGGCCGTTCGGCGACGTCCAGGCTCCTGTGCCGCTTCTGTTGCCGGACGGGTCTGTCCGCTAGCGGCCAGGCAGGCGCTCGGTGATTTCTTGCAGCACCCAGCCGTTGCCGTCGGGGTCGCTGAAGGACGCAAACGACGCGTAGCTTGTCCGGTTCCGATCCGGTCCAGGGAGCCGATGTGCCGTCCCAGCCGCGAGCCGCGAGGTTTTCGCGGGCCGATGTCGTCCACCACGAGATAGATGCCCTGCGTAGAACCGGGTGTGCTCGCGGTGACGCCGTTGCCGAAGATGATCGACGCCGGTGAGCCGGGAGGCGTCAGCTGCACCACCCGGAAGCCGTCGTCTCCGGGAACATCGGCATCCAACCGGAAGCCGACTGATTCAAAATGCCTTGGCGCCGTCGACGTCAGCGACTGGCAGCACCACAATTTCGAGCCTGAGATCCATCTTGCAGGCTCCTTCGACGCCCATACCGTAGGGTATCCGCGCAGCCCGCGCGTGGTCTACAAGATCAGACGCACTCAGTGCAGATCAGCTGACCGTCCTTGCGCAGCGCCAACCGGCTGTGGTGCTGCACAAGGAAGCAGCTGGAACAGACGAACTCATCCGCCTGCTTCGGGATGATGCGGACGCTGAGTTCCTCACCGGTGATCTCCGCATCGGGTAGGTCGAACGAATCGGCTGTATCGCCGTCGTCGACATCGATAACCGCCGTCGTCGCGTCGTTGCTGCGGCGGCTGGTCAGCTCGTCCAGCGACTCGTCGGCGTCGGACTCGGTGACGCGTGGAGCGTCGTAGTCAGTGGCCATCCGGCATGCCCTTCCTAATCAAGACTGGCAAAGTGCCAAACGCAGTCAGGACGCGGATTGTTCCCTGGACTAGTCGGGAAAGTCCAGCGGAATCCTCAGCGTCGCCATGGTGGCCGCCAGCGCATCGTATTGCCCTGCCAGAGTGCAGAATTCGATGAGCTCGGCGCGGCTGAGCATGCCCGACAGCGCCGACCAGGTCTCCGGCGACATCGAGCGGGTGATGACGAACTCGTCGGTCGCGGTGATCAGCACACGTTGCCGCTCGGTGAGCCCTTCGGCGTCCGGTCCTTCGAAGATCTTGGCCTGGAGCTCGGCGTCGAGGCCGCGGCTCCTCGCGAGCCGCCGATGCTGCTGTAGCTCGTACTCACAGTCGCGCAGATGGCCCACCCGGAGGATCACGAGTTCGGCGTCCGTGCGGGGGAGCTTGCCCGCGTACAGCAGATAAGCCGAGAACGGCAGCCACGCCAGGAACAGCAACCTGTGCTGGCCAAGCACGTTGAACAGGTGGAACTTCGGGGCACGGATGCCGCGGGCACCGATCTTGGCGATCGCCCAGTTGATCGGCCCCAGCTCGCGGAAGCCGCCCGGCGGAATGCGGGCAGGTGCGCTCATGACTGCTTCACCAGATAGGGCGACACCGTGCTGCGGTGTTCGTCAATGTCCAATGCCCGGCCGAGCGCGGGGAATGCCCGCTGCGGGCAGTTGTCGCGCTCGCAGACCCGGCAGCCGGCGCCGATCGGTGTCGCGTTGTCACCCGACAAGTCCAGTCCCTCCGAATAAACCAGCCGATGCGCGTGCCGGAGTTCGCAGCCCAGGCCGATCGCGAACGTCTTACCCGGCTGACCATAGCGCGACGCCCGGCGCTCAACCGTGCGCGCCACCCACATGTAGTTGCGGCCGTCGGGCATCTGCGCGATCTGCACGAGGATCTTGCCCGGGTTCGCGAACGTCTCGTAGACATTCCACAGCGGGCACGTGCCGCCGGACGACGAAAAATGAAAACCGGTGGCGGACTGGCGCTTCGACATGTTGCCCGCTCGGTCGACGCGGATGAACGAGAACGGCACGCCGCGCATCGACGGCCGTTGGAGCGTGGACAACCGATGGCAGATGGTCTCGTAGCTCACTGAGTAGAACGCCGAGAGCCGTTCGATGTCATAGCGGAAGTTCTCCGCGATGTCGTGGAATTGCCGGTAGGGAAGCACCGTCGCGGCGGCGAAATAGTTGGCCAGCCCGAGACGGGCCAGGGTCGTCGACTCCTCGCTGGTGAACTTGCCCTCGTCCACCAGTTTGTCGATCAGTTCGCCGAACTCGAGGTAGGCCAGCTCGGCCGCCATCTTGAACACCGTCTGCCCCGACGACAGGTGCCCGCTGATCTCAAGGGTCTTGGTCGCGGGTTCGTAGCGGTGCAGCACCGTGTCGCCGAGATCAATGCGGCGGATGATGTGCACGCCGTGCACCATGGTGAGCCGGTCGGACAGCTCGCGGGCCAACTCTGCGCGGTGCATCCGCATTCGAACGGTGAGATCCTCGGCGGCGGTGTCGAGTTCGTGCAGATAGTTCTGTCGCTGGTAAAAGTAGTCACGGACCTCCTCGTGCGGCATCGTGATCGAGCCGCTGCCGCTGCCGTCGGAGTAGCGGTCCTCGGTCGCGGCGGCCAGTTGTGTGGTGGTCAGCTGGTAGCGGCGGTGCAGGTTCACCATCGCGCGGGCCAGGGCAGGATGTGAGCCGACCATGTCGGCGATCTCGGCCAGGTCCACGTCGATGTCGAGGTCGCGGTCCATCGCGACCTCGCGCAGCTCGGCGACCAGGCGGGTGTCGTCCTGGGATGCGAAGAACGTGGCGTCGACGCCGAACACATCCGTGATTCGCAGCAGCACGGCCACCGTGAGCGGTCGAACGTCATGCTCGATCTGATTGAGGTAGCTCGGCGAGATATCCAGCATCTGGGCCAGCGCAGCCTGGCTGAAGCCACGTTCACTGCGCAGTTGTCGCACCCGGGAGCCGACAAACGTTTTGGCCATGTCAGCCAGCCTAACAACTCTGCGAAGGTCTCCTTCGCATTGTTGGCAGATCGGGGACTGTGGCAGGATCGGGGCCGGTTGGAGCGACAGGGGAGAACCAGAAATGGCGGGAACCGCAGGTAGCACCGGTTTGGCGAAGGTGATGATGCCTGTGCCCGATCCGCACCCGGACGTGTTCGACAGGCAGTGGCCGCTGCGGGTGGCCGATGTCGACCGCGAAGGCCGGCTGAAATTCGACGCCGCCACCCGTCACATCCAGGACATCGGCTCGGACCAGCTGCGCGAGATGGGGTTTGAGGAAACCCATCCGCTGTGGATTGTCCGGCGCACGATGATCGACCTCATCAAGCCCATCGAGTTCCAGGACATGCTGCGGATGCGACGGTGGTGCTCCGGCACGTCGAACCGGTGGTGCGAGATGCGCGTGCGTATAGACGGAAAGCGCGGCCGCGGATTGATGGAATCCGAGGCGTTCTGGATCAACATCAACCGCGAGACCCAGGGGCCGGCACGGATCGCCGACGACTTCATCGAAGGCCTGCAGCGCACGACGGATGTCGACCGGCTGCGGTGGAAGCCCTACTTGAAGGCCGGCAGTCGCGAGGATGCGGCGGAGATCCGCGAGTACCCGGTGCGCGTCAGTGACATCGACATCTTCGACCACATGAACAACTCCGTGTACTGGAGCGTGATCGAGGACTACCTCTTCAGCACGCCTGAGCTGTTGCACAAGCCGATCCGGGTGACCATCGAACACGATGCCGCAGTGGCGCTGGGCGACAAGCTGGAGATCATTTCGCACGTGCACCCGGCGGGGTCGACCGAGAAATTCGGCGCTGAGTTGGCGGATCGCACTGTTAGAACGCTCACATACACCGTTGGCGAGGAGACGAAAGCCATCGCCGCGATCTTCGCCCTCTGACGTTCCAGCTTTAACAGTACGGGCGTACTGACCAGCCAAAAGTGCGTTACTGGCGAGTAGCTACTGAACCGGTACAGTTGATAGCCTCTTTGCAGACTTAACAAGTTAACGGCTGGTGTTGGCGAAAATTGGCAATTGAAACGGGTGGACCTGCGGTTATGGGTTGGTGCATTCTGGAGTTAGCACAACAGTGAAGGTACTGGAGCGTTAACAAGCCGAGAGGCTGCGGTGACTCCAGCGACTTGCAAGAGAAGGAGCACCAATGTCGACCGTTGGCCAGCCGAAGTCCCCCGAAGAGATCCAGAAGGACTGGGACACCAATCCGCGGTGGAAGGGCATCACCCGCACCTACACTCCCGCCGACGTGGTGGCTCTGCAGGGTTCGGTAGTCGAGGAGGCCACCTTGGCCCGCCGCGGCGCCGAGGTGCTGTGGAACCAACTGCACGACATGGAGTTCGTCAACTCGCTCGGCGCACTGACCGGCAACATGGCGGTCCAGCAGGTCCGCGCCGGCCTGAAGGCCATCTACCTGTCCGGCTGGCAGGTAGCCGGTGACGCGAATCTGTCCGGCCACACCTACCCGGACCAGAGCCTCTACCCGGCCAACTCGGTGCCGCAGGTGGTGCGCCGCATCAACAACGCGCTGCTGCGCGCCGACCAGATTGCCAAGGTTGAGCGCGACACGTCCGTCGAGAACTGGCTGGCCCCGATCGTCGCCGACGGTGAGGCCGGCTTCGGCGGCGCGCTCAACGTCTACGAGCTGCAGAAGGCCATGATCGCGGCCGGTGTCGCGGGCTCGCACTGGGAGGACCAGCTGGCATCGGAGAAGAAGTGCGGTCACCTCGGTGGCAAGGTCCTGATCCCGACCCAGCAGCACATCCGCACGCTGACCTCGGCCCGCCTCGCGGCGGACGTCGCCGACGTGTCGACCCTCGTGATCGCCCGTACCGATGCCGAGGCCGCCACGCTCATCACCTCCGACGTCGACGAGCGTGATCGGCCGTTCATCACCGGTGAGCGCACCGCCGAGGGCTTCTACCGGGTGAAGAACGGCCTGGAGCCGTGCATCGCCCGCGCCAAGGCCTACGCGCCGTACTCCGATCTGATCTGGATGGAAACCGGCACCCCGGACCTGGAGCTGGCGGCGAAGTTCGCCGAGGGCGTCAAGAGCGAGTTCCCGGACCAGATGCTGGCCTACAACTGCTCGCCGTCGTTCAACTGGCGCAAGCACCTGGACGACGCGACGATCGCGAAGTTCCAGAAGGAGCTCGGCGCGATGGGCTTCAAGTTCCAGTTCATCACGCTGGCCGGCTTCCACGCCCTGAACTACTCGATGTTCGATCTGGCCTACGGCTACGCCCGCAACCAGATGACCGCTTACGTCGAGCTGCAGGAGCGCGAGTTCGACGCCGAGGAGCGGGGTTACACCGCGACGAAGCACCAGCGCGAGGTCGGCGCAGGCTACTTCGACCGGATCGCCACCACGGTGGACCCGACCAGTTCGACCACCGCGCTCGCGGGCTCGACCGAAGAGGGACAGTTCCACTGACGAGCAAACGCCACTGACCTGCTGAACGGTAAGTTGTGCCATCAGGCCCCGCCCGCCGTGTTGGGCGGGCCTGATGCTGTGTGAGGGAGTAGCTAATGAGCATTGAACGAGTCGGTGTGGTCGGCGCTGGGCAGATGGGCTCGGGCATCGCCGAGGTGTCGGCGCGGGCCGGCGCCGACGTGGTGATCTACGAGCCGACCGAAGAGCTGACCACCGCGGGCCAAAACCGAATCACCAAGTCGCTGGAGCGCGGCGTCAGTGCGGGCAAGATCACCGAACGTGAGCGCGACGACGCCTTGGCGAAGCTGAAGTTCACCACCAGCCTCGCCGACCTGTCCGATCGCCAGCTGGTGATCGAGGCGGTCGTCGAGGACGAGGCCGTCAAGGCCAAGATCTTCGCCGAACTCGACGAGTGCATCACCGATCCCGACGCCGTGCTCGCGTCGAATACGTCGAGCATCCCGATCATGAAAATCGCTGCGGCAACGAAGAATCCGAGCCGAGTACTCGGCCTGCACTTCTTCAACCCCGTGCCGGTGCTGCCGCTTGTCGAACTGATCACCACCTTGGTCACCTCCGAAGAGGTTGCGGCGACGGTCGAGCAGTTCGCGGGCGAGGTGCTGCGCAAGCAGGTGGTGCGCTGCGGCGACCGGTCCGGATTCATCGTCAATGCGCTGTTGGTGCCGTACCTGTTGTCCGCGATCCGGATGGCGGAAGCCGGTGTTGCGACCGTCGAAGACATCGACAAGGCGGTTGTCGCCGGGCTCTCGCATCCGATGGGTCCGCTGCGGTTGTCCGACCTCATCGGGCTCGACACGATGAAGCTGATCGCCGACTCGATGTACGACGAGTACAAGGATTCGCACTACGCGCCACCGCCACTGCTGCTCCGCATGGTGGAGGCCGGTCAGCTGGGCAAGAAGTCGGGCCAGGGCTTCTACAAGTACTGATTCGGTGGTGCGGTCCCGGTGTCGGGGACCTCGTCGCTAGCGTAACCGCACAATCCATTGGGCGCCAATGCTTTTGGCGCCTGGCCTGCCGAAAGGACGGCGGGAATCGCAACGGGTGCCGCGAGGGCGCATGTGGGTCTTGATGCCGTCGCTGCGCCGTCGGCAGCCGGTGCCTACGATCAGGTCTTATGTCGACGGTTGGCGGTGGCGAGTCGGCCGCAGCGCTTCGGGTGAACGCTCTGAACTGGCAGTCGCCGCCGTTTAATCGCTGGGCGTATTGGCACGTCAAGGAGATTCTGCCGACGCTGCCAATTCCCCGCCGAACTGGGCCGTCCCGAGAACTTGTCCCGGCCAACGCACCTGCCGGTGTGACCGACGTGACGCTGACGAGCGTGGACGGATCAGTCGTGACGGTGGGGCAAGTGATGGCCGACACCTACACGGATGCCTACGTCGTGATGCAGGACGGCGCCCTGGTGGCCGAGTGGTATGCCGCTGACGGAGCCCCCGACCGAACTCATGCGGTCATGTCGATATCGAAGTCGGTGGTCGGATGCGTCGCGGGCGCGCTGGTCGACCACAACCTGCTGGATACCGGACAGCTGGTCACCGAGTACGTTCCTGAGCTGGCACCCAGCGGCTATGCCGGTGCCACAGTGCAGCATGTGCTCGACATGCGCAGCGGCGTGCGATTCCGCGAGGATTACCTTGACCCGGACGCCGAGGTGACGGTGCTGGCGCGGTGGGTCAGCCAGGCGCCGCTGCCCGGCGAGGCGTCGCCACGTGGGGTGTATCAGTACCTCGTCGGACTGCCCGCGGAAGCACCGCATGGCGAACGCTTTCTGTACCGTTCCGCCGAAACCGACGTGTTGGGCTGGGTGTGTGAACGAGCGGCAGGCAAGCCGATGGCGGAGTTGATATCGACGCTGATCTGGCAGCCGCTCGGCGCCGAGTTTGATGCGCAGATCCTTTGTGACGGGCTCGGCACCGCGGTGCACGACGGGGGCATGTGCGCGACGGCGAGGGACCTGGCGAGGTTCGGTCAGATGCTGCTTGACGGCGGCTCCGTACCGGACGAGGGCGACGGCAAGCGAACTGTGATCGGATCGCGGTGGCTGCGCGAGGCGTGGGCGGTCGACGCCGATGCGCGGTCCGTCTTCGTTGCCTCACCTGCCGAGGTGTCGATGCCCGGGGGGTGGTATCGCAACCAGTTCTGGTTCCGCCCGGGCCCGTACGGCGACGTACTGCTGTGCCTAGGCATCTATGGACAACTGGTCCATGTCACCCGCCGGACACGCACCGTGTGCGTGAAACTGTCGAGTTGGCCGACCCCGCAAAATCCCGCTTACTCACAAAACACCCTCCGCGCGTTTGATGCGATCGCAGGGGCGCTCGCGGGCCGGCCGTCCGCCGGGGATAACCCGAGGCAACCGGGAGTCATTGCGGGCGCGAGCCGCCACGGCAAGTCCGATCGGTCGGGTAAATGAGGTATTCGACTGGGTTTCGCGCCATATGACTGAAGGTCGGCGGGCTTCGGCCTACGCTCGACTCACGCTCGACGTGCGCGCGACGACGCCGGGCAGGGTGAAGCCGCAGGAGGCGATAATGGCCGAACAAAGGGCCCGCACGACCCGTCAGCGCAAGTCGTCCGCGGCTCCCAAACGCGCCGCGAAACGAACCCTGTCGCGGCTCTTCGGTAGTGGCTCGCTGAACGGAATCGCCGAGATACGGACGTTTTTCCGCACGAATGTGCAGCCGATCTACTTTGTTGGCCCGACAGCGTTCAATTTGCTCGGCATCGACCGCTGGGTGCGCAATTTCCAGTACATCGCCTATTACGACTCATGGGACGGCGCACATCCACGGGTCTTCTCGCCGAAGAACAAGCCCTACGTCGAGTTCGAGTCAAGCGAGCACATCAACAACTACCTGCTCCGCGATGCGGAGGTGGGCGCTTACCTGAAACGCCGTGGTGGCACACCGATGGTGGCGATGGTTTTCTTCGACGAAGAAACCGAGGAGATCTGCCGCGAACAGGGCTACAAGCTGATTCTGCCGCCCGATTCCCTACGGCGGCGGCTTGATTCAAAGATCGTCACCACCCAACTAGGCAATGAGGCCGGCGCCCCCTCGGTGCCGAATGTGCTCGGCAAGGCTGACACCTATGCCGAGCTGCAGGCGCTGGCTGAGTCGGCGAGGCTGGGCGGCGACCTCGTGGTGCAGACACCCTACGGTGATTCAGGCAAGACCACCTTCTTCATCAAGTCAGAGGCGGACTGGGACGACAACGCCGAGCACATGATGGGACAAGAGCTGAAGGTGATGAAGCGGATCAACAACAAGGCCGCCGCGGTGGAGGCGTGCATCACCCGGCATGGCACGATCGTCGGACCCTTCATGACCGATCTGACGGGCTATCCCGAATTGACGCCATACAAAGGTGGCTGGTGCGGAAACGACTTGTTCCCCGAGGCGCTTTCGGAAAATCACCGCGCCACTGCGATCGACCACGTGCGTAAGATGGGCGATCGACTAGCACAAGAGGGCTACCGCGGCTTCCTCGAGGTCGACGTCTTGATCGACCTCGACACCGACGAGGTATACCTCGGCGAAATCAATCCGCGCATTTCCGGTGCCTCGTCCATGACGAATGTGACCGCGGGTGCATACGCAGACGTGCCGTTGTTCTTGTTCCATCTCCTGGAATTCATGGACGTGGAATACACGGTAAACGTCGAAGAGATCAACGACCGCTGGCGTGAGCTTGCCGCCGTTGACGTTTGGGCGCAGTTGATCATGAAGGAGACCACCGTAGATTCGGTCGAGCGGCTCCTGGCCGCACCCCGGACGGGCACCTGGCACCTGAGCGACGACGGCGAGCTTACGTTCGCGCGGGTGAGCAACGACTGGCACGAAATCACCGGCGAGGACGAGGCGTTCTTCCTGCGGGTCTATGGCCCAGGAGATTTTCGATTTCGTGGCGCCGATTTGGGCATATTGGTCACCAAGGGGCGGATGCAGACGGTGGAGGGCCTCACACCCCGCTGTCGGCACTACATCGACGGCATTCGCAATCATTACCGATCGGAGCCGCTGCCCGAGCCCCCGGCCGTGACCCCACTCGCCTACGTCAAGTAGGAACGGCGATCCTCACCACGGCAGGATCGGCGACGGATGCTTCGCCGACCTCGCCGGATAGCTGACCTCGGGGCGGGGAGCCGGCTCACCGGGACCCTTGTCGAGTTCGCTGTCCTCACCGGCGACCAGGGTTTCGTAGGAGAAGTGCTCATGCATCCAGGCCAGGTGATCGTTACGGCATTCCACAATCCGCTCGGTGTCCCACAGCGGCATGTTCTGCTGTTTGAAATGCTTCTCCATCAACGCTGGGTCGACCTCGTACACGTCATGCAGCCGCATGATCACACCGTCTGAGATGCGTTGGGCTTCCGGGCGGGTGTACTGCTGCTTGTAGATGAACTTTCGCATCGTCTTAGCCCCTCTTAATCCTGATATGCCTCGTCGAGCATCTGCTTGCCGGGATTCATGATGTTGTTCGGATCGAGCATGCGCTTGACCTTCTTCATGACATCCCAGCCGCCGCCCATCTCCTCCGGCACGTGCTCGGCGTCACCGGCACGGGTTGTGCCGTGGCAATTGCTCAATGAACCACCGTATTTCAGTGTCACCTGGGCTAGTTCGGACTTGAATCGCACCCACGCCGCCCAGTTGTCGTCGTTGAATTTCTCCTCCCAGATGCCGATGTCGATCTCGGCGAGATAGTCGCCCCACGGTTTGTACGAGGCGCTGGTGTAGCAGTAGATGCCCCAGTTGTCGAAGATGCCCCACTCGTCGATGTAGCGCTGCGCGATCGCGGTCCACTCCTCGCGCACCTTCGGCAGCACTGTCCAGTTGAGCGACGCATCCTCACAATGCCAGGACATCGGCACCACCTGGCCGCCCGGAATCCGCCCGTGTAGCGGGTTGGCGTAGCGGTCGTGCCGGGACGCCCAGTCGCCGACGGCCATGTGGTCACCGGTGTAGCGGCCGCCTTCGGCCCGGCCCTTCTCCATCAGGATCTTCGATGCCGCGGTCACCTCCGGCTTGGTGCCGTAGAGTGCCGTCGCCACAATGGAATTCACCCACGGCGGCATCGGGATGAAGGCCTCGTCGTCGCGCCGCAGGTACTCGATCTTCTTCTCGTCGAACAACACCGTGCCGGCCAGGGTGGCGATGCCCGAGGTGACGATGTGGTGCACCGTGCGGTGTGCCTTCAGGTAGTCATCGAACGCGAAGAACGCCGCGAACTCGGCCTCCGGCTTGGGGACGATCTCCAGGGTCGCCTCGGTGACGATGCCCAGGGTGCCCTGATGGCCCATGAACAAATGCTTGAGGTGATAGCCCGTCGAAGACTTGCGGATCTTCTTGCCGCCACCGTCACCGACGCGGATGATCTCGCCGGTCGGCAGCACGATCTCGAACGACATCACCAGATCGCGGGTGTGCCCAAAGCGTGTGCCCAGCAACGAGAATCCACTGCAGGCGATCCGCCCGCCCACCAGTGAGCACGGGTAGGACGCGGGCGTATCCGGGTGAAACACACCGTATTTGCTCAGTTCCTCGTTCAGCTTCATCATGCTGATGCCGGGTCCGACGGTAACGCAGCGGTCGGCCAGGTCGACCTCCTTGATCTCGTTCATCCGCTTGACGTCGACGATGATCCCGCCCCGCAACGGAACCGCACCGTCGTTCAGACCGGTGCCCCCCGCTCGCGGCACGACCGGTATACGCGCGCGGTTGGCCAGCTTCACGATCTCCGACACCTGTTGCGCCGTTCGCGGCAAAACCACTGCGGCAGGAACGTATTCACTCCACCGGTGCACCGGAAACGGTGCGGGCACCCGAGCACGATTGGTCCGGCTTGAGATGTTCGTGAGCACCGAGCCGGGCTCGTTCATGATGGCTTCGAGGTCGGCGACGACGGCGTCGTCCAACGTCCGAACGGTGGCGGTGGTCATCGCGTCGCCTCCAGCTCCGACGCGCCGCGCCGGCCGCCGATGTCGATGCCGGCCGATTCGGCGACGAGCTCGATGATGTCGGCCACTTCGATGCCGACGTCATGGCCGGCGGTGGCAAGTGGCCGTTCCGACCACACGCAGGCGCTGACGAGCATATCCACGCCCAGCTCCCGGGCCCGCGCCAGCCGGGTTCGGCTGATCTCCGCCGTGATCTCCGGTTTCTCGATCGGCAGGCCGCCGCCGCCACCCGAGCAGTACGACCACTGGGTGACGTGGTCGACGTCCTTCAATGTCAGACCCGGAATCGAATTGAGGATGAAGCGCGGTGCCTCGTGAATGTTCTTGCGCTTGTTCAGCCGACATGGATCGTGATACGTGACGGTCTTGTTGATCGGCTTGTCCAGGACGAGGTTGCCCTCTTTGATGAGGTCCGCGACCAGCTCGACGATTTGCACCACCTCGAAATCGAAGTCCGCGCCGAAGTAGGCCGGATAGTCCTCGGTGAAGTGGATGTAGTCGTGCGGCTCGATCGCGATGATGCGCTTGGTTCCCGATGCGCGCCAATCGTTTACATTGTGTTCGGCGAAAGCGCGGGACTGTTCCACATAACCCATCTCCGCGGCCGGACCGCCACAGCACCATTGTTCGTTCATCAGCCCGAACTCCACGCCTGCCTTCTGCAGCACCTGCGCGGTGGCCCGGGTGTTGGAGGTCCGGTAGAACGCCGCCTCGCAGTCGACGAACATGATCGTCTCGCCGCCGATCGGGATGTTCAGTCCCTCGGCCCAATTACGCACGTAGGCCTGGCCCTGCGGCTGACCCTCGTCGGTGGTTCCGAGCACCGGCTCGTTGGTGAGGTCACGGGTCAGCCGATTCCAGAGCTTCCATCCATCGCGGTCGAGCCCCTTGTCGACCATCAAGGCGCGGGCGGCGCGCACCACCTTCACCGTCTCGGTGCGAGCCTGATAGAAGTCACCAACGAACAGCGTATTGGGACAACGAATTTCGCAACCGCCGCACTGCACGCAGTGCACGTAGTCGTCGGCGACGTCCTCGATGTCGAGCAGGCCGCGGTCCATCGCGATGATATTGGCCATGAACGCGGTCGGTGTGTGGTTTTCGTTTCGGGTCACCTGCATTACCGGGCATACTTCACGGCAAAACTTATGGCCCGAGGAATAGCAGTTGTACCCATTTTCGCGCCAGCGCTCGACGAACTGTTGCTGGCCATCAGTGGGGGGTTTGCTGGAATAGTCCGACTGCTCTTTTTCGATCGTCATATCGCCTCCTTCGAGCGGTGTCGGTGCACCAAAGTGGCTGGTCCGAGCGTAAACCCGGGCAACGGGCGGCCACGGCGGAATATGAAAACCGCGAATACCGATGAACACGAAGTTTCAAATCTTGTGCGACCCGTGATCAAAAGTCGATCCATTGGTTCCTTCGCGGTGACAAGATGTCAGCTGCGAAAGGCGACGGACCAAGGAGGCTCGCCATGACCGGTGCAGTTGAACCCCGACGAAACGCGGCCTCGGACGACACCCACCTGGAAGCACTTGGCTACTCCGGGCAAGACTTTCACCGGTCGATGAGCCTGTGGTCCAACCTGGCGCTCGGCTTCACTTACCTGTCGCCACTCGTCGGCGTGTATTCGCTGTTTGCGTACAGCCTCTCTATCGGCGGTCCGCCCGCGATGTGGTGGATCGTGATCGTGGGCTGCGGCCAGTTCCTGGTCGCCCTCGTGTTCGGTGAAGTGGTGTCCCAATACCCCATCGCGGGTGGCATCTATCCGTGGGCCAGGCGGCTGTGGAATCGCAAGTACGCATGGATCGTCAGCTGGGTGTACATCTGGGCGGTCATCGTCACCGTGACCGCCGTTGCCGAGTTCGGCGGCGGTTTCGTTTCGTCGCTCTTCGGTATCGAACACACCCCGGTCATCCAGTTGGGAACCGCGGTCGCGCTGCTGCTGCTGGCATTGGCCGTCAACTTCAGCGGCACCCACATGCTCGCCCGGGTTGCAAAGATCGGGTTGGCCGCCGAGCTCATCGGGGTGGTGGCGCTGGGGCTGTATCTACTCACGTTCAAGCGGGTGAACTCGTTCTCGGTCTTCTTCGACTCGATGGGCGCCGGCGGCGACAAGGCGTACATCATCACCTTCCTCGGCGCGGCGCTCAGCGGCCTGTTCCTGTTCTACGGCTTCGAGGCGTGCGGCGATGTGGCCGAGGAAGTCGACGATCCGACACGGCGGATCCCCACGGCGATGATGCTGACGATCATCATCGGCGGCGTTTCCGGATTGATGTCCTACATCGGCTACGTGTTGGCCGCCCCCGACCTGCAGGCGATCGTGAACGGGGAGGATGCGGACCCGATTCCGGCGATCCTGGAGAGCACCCTCGGCACGGCCGGGTCGAAAATTTTCCTCTGCATTGCGATCACGGCATTCATCTCGTGTGTGCTGTCACTGCAGGCCGCTGGGAGCCGGCTCATCTACGCGTCCGCGCGCGATCGGATGCTACCGATGAGCGGCTGGCTGTCGCGCATGTCGGAGCGCCACTCGGTGCCCACCAACTCGCTGTTGGTCGCCTGCGTCGTGCCCATCCTCATCTGCCTGTACGTGTACGCGGCGCCGGATCAATTGCCACGCATCACCGCGTTCGCGGTGCTCGGCATCTACGTTGCGTTCCAGGCGATAGTCCTCGCGGCGCTGAGGCAGCGGCTGAAGGGCTGGCGACCGGCGGGCAACTGGAACCTGGGTCGGTACGGCTTCGCCGTCAATGTGCTCGCGCTGTGCTACGGGATCTTCGCAATGGTGTTGCTGCTCAAACCCGGCGACACGGGTTCCTTCCTGGACAGGTGGGTCGTCGCGATCGGGCTGGTCATCGTCCTGATCACCGGTCTGCTGTACTTGCTGATCGCCCGCCCGGACCGTTACTCCGACGACGTTGGGGAGGGCGACGCCATCGAGGTGGCCGCCAAGTTGCGGTCGCTTCGGGCCGGTTCGAGCGCGGAGTGACTGGCGGTAGATCGCCATCACTGCCGAGGCGGCGCGAAACATGCGGTCCCACAGCGGTCGCCGGGACGCCAGTCGCGTGATTGCCGATGGTGCGGGCTACTTGACGATCCAGACCGTGCGCGCGGCCCAAACGGCGCGCGGCTACCTCGCGGTGCGCTCCCGGATCGACGACGAGATCGTGCTCGTCGTGCCGGCCGAGCGTGCCGGAAAGCCTCGTGACATCCACCGGAGGCTTGGCGCCCAGCTGGAGAGACAACTGGGCGGCGGGCAGAGTTCACCGACATCCCTGGGCGACTTGGACTTCGGTCTCAATCAGGCCAGGGTCGCCGCCCTGGCCCACGCCGACAGTCGATTCAGCGAATTCGATCACCTCGCTGTTCTCCCGGCACTGCTCGGCAACCGAGATCCGACCCGACGCTGCTCGACACGCTTGAAGCCCTTCCTCAGCTGTAACGGCGAAGTGGAAACCGCGGCGACCAAACTCAATGTCCATCGGCACACCATCGGCTGCGGAGAATCGGTGAACTCACCGCCTGCGATCTTCAGTGGGCCGACACCCGTGCCGTGATGGGGTTGGCGATCAAAGCCCGTGAACTGCTCGCTTTCTCGGCGCGAGATTGTTGTTTGCGCCGTTCAGGACTGCTCGGCCGGGGTATCGTCCCACTGTTAGTGACGGTCGTCCACGCTCGGCGAGAGCCCCGGGCTCGCCGGCTCGCCCTTAAGCGGGTCACCCACGTCGGCCGTCGGGTTCGCGGGTCTGGAAGGGCGGTTGGTAATGGCATCGCACCCGTTGGAACCACTGAGTGCGGACGAGTTCACGCGAACCGCTGAAATCCTGCGCCGTGACGGGCACGTCACCGACACCTTCCGCTTCGCGTCGATCGAGCTGTTGGAACCGGCCAAGCAAGAGGTGTTGGCTTGGCGCCTCGGAGAACCGGTACCGCGGCATTCGTTCGCGGTGGTGTGGAACCGGTTGGACAACAAGACGTATGAAGCGACCGTCGACCTCACCGGCG